>Ga0209450_10000470_pt1 | contig 20600 bp, 17 predicted proteins | sample FrelakmetLWP11LW_FD_187149 | JGI IMG/M metagenome (GOLD analysis project Ga0209450, IMG submission 187149) | Freshwater lake sediment microbial communities from the University of Notre Dame, USA, for methane emissions studies - LWP11 LW (SPAdes)... | ecosystem: Environmental > Aquatic >...
CCCGCCTTCGCTCAGCCCGCCGGTGCCGAGCACGACGAGCCGGCGCGCGGCGCCGTCACCGAGCAGCGCGACGGCGGTGTTGCCGCGCACGCGCGGATCGTCGGTGACGGTTGCGACCGTGCCATCCGCGGCCACGCGCACCACGCGATCGCCGTGCGTCGCCACCACATAGCCGCCCTCCGGCAGCACCACGAAGTCATCGGCGCCGGGCAGGTCGGTGGCCACCGGCTGCAGCGGGCCTGCTGCCGATCCGTCCGCCGCGAGCAACAGCCGATGCAGGCTGCGCCCCGCGGAGGTCGATACGATGACGGCGTCGCCCTCGCGCTTGAGTCCGTTCGCGCCGGGCCGGAACGGCTCGGCCTGCGGCGCGAGCGCCGCGTCCGCGAACCAGACGCGCGTCGCGCGCGTCGCCGGGTCGAACGCGAGGATCTGCGCCTTCGCGCTGTCGGCGATCAGCACCGTGCCATCCACCAGCGCGACCATGCCGTTGAGGAAGCCCGCGTCCGGCACCGCGACCGATCCGGTCACCGCGCCGGCGGCGTCGACGAACAGCAGGGCGCCGGTGCCGAGGAACGCCGGGCCATCGGTGAACGACTGGCCGTGCGTCGCGACCAGGTATCCACCGTCGAGCGGCAGCAGGCTCACCGGGTGCACGTCCAGCGTCGCAAAGGTCGAGCGCGCGCCAGCGGCATCGATGCGCTCGATGCTGTGGCCCAGGTAGTGGGTGAACAGGATCTCGCCCGCGGCGGTCACCACGAGGTTTTCGAGGAATGCGGGGGCCGGGATCGACGCCAGCACAACGGGTGTCGGCGGCGCGGCGTCGGGCGCGGTGGCGTTGGATGGCGGAGGTTGGGGCGCCTGCGCCACCGGCGGTGCGTCTTTGCCACAGCCCGCGAGGCCCAGTACGAGGGCAGCGACGACGACCGCATTCAGGAGGTTCATGAGGGATCGACTCCGATGTACGGCCACGCCGCGCGTTCGCCGACAGTCTAGGGCGCGGCTGCGTCGGGCTTCACCGCACGATGAACCGGAGTCAGCGTGCGGCTTCCGTTCCGGCGGAAACGGGTTTCCGGCCGCGGTTGCCGGCTTCGCGACGCCACGCCACGCCCAGCAAGGCGAGAAAGACGCCGAGGCCCAGCGCGAACGCCGGCAGGCGACCAAGCGCTGCGACTGCGATGGTCAGCGCCTGCATGAAATCGGCGCGTTCGACCAGCATCTGCAGCAGGCCGTTCAGCGCGAACATCGAACCGGCGAGCAGCCACGGCCAGCCGCCCCGTCGGTCGCGCAGGAACAGCAGCAGCCCGGCGAGCAGGACCACCACGGTGCTCGCCTGCGCGGCTTCGGCGAATCGGTGGAAGGTGTCGGGTCCTTCGATGCGGTAGGCCGGGGCCCAGGCGATCAGCGTGAAGAACAGCGCGATCCCGGCGAACAGCAAGGCCGTGCTCAGCAGCAGCGCACCGTGGATCGCCCGGTTGCCGCGCAGCCAGAACGCCAGGAACACGAGCAGCGCGACCTCCAGCGTCACCATGACGTTCGGGACGACCATGTCGTCGGCGCGACCTGCATCGGCGCTCTTGGCGGCCGAATGCACGGTCAGCAGCACCAGGGTCGCCACCAGCACTGGCCCCGCGCCGAAGATGCACAGGCCGACGCTGCGATGGCTCTTGAAGCGCCGTTGGCGGATGAGGACGAGCTGGCTCAGCAAGAGCAGCAGCCAGCCCAGGCTGGTGGCGACGTGCAGGTACTGGTAGCCATCGAGCTTGGGCGCGGCACCGAGAAGCAGGCTGGAGAACCCGGCCAGGCTCAGGGCGATCACCGATACCAGCACGACCATTTCCACGGTGTATGTGCGCTTCATGCGGTCCTCGGGTCGGTGATGCGCGCGACGGGGTGGCACGAAGGCTGGCCCCGGTTGGACAAAACGGGAAAAGCGGGGCCGAGGGGTCATGCGGCCACCGGGTCGGGGGCAGTGCCCTGCCGCGGATTCGCGTGGCGGATGTCAGGGTGCCAGCGCCTGCGGTCGCCCCGCGGTCCTTCACCCGGTGATCGCCACCCCGCGGGAAAACGGACACCCAAGCTGGCGCCCGGCTGTGGCGCAGCAACCGCCGTGGCATCGCGCCGGGCCTGTCCGTCGGGCGGTTGCGGAACCGGATTCCCGGCGATATGTTACGGCTTACACAACGACCGATAGGTTGCGATGGAGTACATCTCCCAGTTGGGCCTGGTCGCGTTGGGCAGCCGGTTCCGCGCCGTCAGCGAGCGGGTGTATGCGATCGCCGACGCGGTCTACGCGGCATCGGGGCTGCAACTGCAGGCGCGCTGGCTGCCGGTGCTGCGGGTCCTCAACGACCGCGATGCCCTGACGGTCGGGGAGATCGCGCAGGCGGTCGGCCAAACGCATTCCGCGGTGAGCCAGCTCGCGCAGCGGCTGGTCGACCAGGACTGGCTCGCGGCCGAGGCCGATCCCGCGGATGGCCGCGTGCGGCGGTTGTCGATCACGCCGAAGGCGCAGGCGGAATTGCGCGCGGCGAAACCGTACTGGCGCGCCATCGAGGACGTCTATGCGGCGCACTGTCGCGCGCACGGCGTCGACCTGCTGCACGCGCTGGCGACGTTCGAGAAAGTGCTCACGCCGACCCTCGCCGGCGAGGTGGTCGCACGCGGTTCGAGCGCGGGTCCCGCGGCGCTGAAGATCGTGCCGTACGCACCCGCGCTCGCCTCGCACTTCTACCGGCTCAACGAGGCCTGGCTGCGCCGCTATTTCTATGTCGAGGAAATCGACCATCGGGTGCTGTCGAACCCAGGACAGGAGATCATCGCGCGCGGCGGCAGCATCCTGTTCGCCATGCTCGGCGAGGACGTCGTGGGCACCTGCGCCCTGCTCCCCGACGCCGACGGCGTGCACGAACTCACCAAGATGGCGGTCGACGAATCGCGCCAGGGCCTGGGCATCGGCCGCGCGCTGCTGGAGGCGGCCATCGCCGAATTCCGGCGTCGCCGCGGCCGTCGGCTGTTCCTCGAGACCAACAGCAAGCTGGTCCCGGCGCTGCGCCTCTACGAAAGCCTCGGGTTCGAGCGGCAGCCATCGATCAAGCCCGATTCGCACTATGCGCGCGCGGACGTCTACATGGTCTGGCGCGATCCTCGGGAGCGTGCCGCACCCCGGCGAAAACGACGCGGCGCGAAGCCCGCTCGCCGAGGCGCCTGAAGCATCGGGGCCGGAGGTGCCGGTGCCCCGTCCGCAGCAGCGGGCTGCGACGCGATGGATGCCACGCGGCCCTGCGTCGCTCCGGCTTCCGATCCTCGTGGTGGTGCGCGGCCACCCCGATCGCCTACCATGCAGCGGACCCGCGGGATTGCGGGCATGGCGAGTCGGATGCGACCCATGAGTCGACCCACCCTGGTCGTCGCGATGTTCGTGGTCGTGGCGGTTTCGATGGTCGCCCTGGCGATCGGGTGGGAGACCGTCCTTGACACGCGCCTCTCGCCCTACACCAGGGGCGTCGTGACTTCGGGCGTTCTGCCTGCGTCGTCCGCCGCGAACGTCGAGCGATCGACTCGCGTGCGCCTGGAATCGGGCGCCGAAGTCAGCGCCATCGTGCCCGCCGACTGCGATCCCGTCGCCGGGCAGACGGTGATGTTGCTGACCGTCCCGGCGGAAAGGCGCGGCGGCGCGCCGGAGTACCTGGTCGTGAGTGCGTCGTCTGCCAGGGCGGAGTCCGGTGCCGCAATTCGCTAGCCGACATGTACATCCGGTTCGTGGTCGGCAGTGAGGGCGAAGACCATCGCCAATTGACGGGGATCGTCACCGAGGCGCGGCTGTTGCGCGACCGCGGGCACTTGACGCCCGAGGAAGAGGATCGGCTCGAACGCACCTACGCTTGGTTGAACGCCAACCTGCCGTGCCCGCCGTTTTCGACGGCGGGTTGGTCGCGCGATGCGGTGAGCTGGTTCAAGGACTCGGCGGAAGCAGCCATCCGCGAGTTCCGGCTGCTCGCGACCCTGCTCGAGGAGCACGGTCGCCCGGTCCGCATGCTTCGCTCCTGCAATCCCGGCAAGGTCCTTTACGAGGATTCGTTCCAGGTGGTGGTCGTGGAGTGGAAGACCCTGTAAAGCGGGTCACGCGTTCTTCGGGTTGTTCGATTTCGAGCGGGCCGAGGTCACGATAGAGTGGCCGTTCTTCGGCTGCACGACTACCCGAATCCCCGATGGCCCCGAACGCAACGATCCACAAGGCGCAGTTGCAGGTCAGCGACATGGACCGCCACTACTACGCCACGCATGCCCTCACCCTCGCGCAGCATCCGTCGGAGACCGACCTGCGCGTGATGGTGCGTCTGTTCGCGTTCGCGCTGTTCGCCGACGAGCGGCTGGCGTTCGGGCGCGGCCTCAGCGACGACGACGGGCCGGACCTCCTGCACGCCGAGCGCGACGGCCGCATCGCGCGCTGGATCGACCTTGGGCAGCCGGACGAGGCGCGCGTGCGGCGGGCCTGCGGTCGCTCGCGCGAGGTGGTGGTGGTCGGCTATGCCGGTCGCGCCTTCGACCTTTGGTGGGACAAGGCCGGTGGCGCGCTGGCGCGGCTCGGCAACCTGGCCGTGGTCGATGTTTCTGCGGGGGCGGCGCGTCTCGCCGAAGGCCTCGCGCGCAACATGGACGTGCAGTGCCTGCTGCAGGATGGCGTCGTGCAGTGGATCGACCATCGCGGCACCGCCGAGATCACGCCGCGCTGGCTGCAGCGCCCGAACGCTGCGGGTTGATCCGCACGCCCCGCAGGGCGGCCGGCCACGCCGCGTGCGGCCGCGCGTCACCGCGCTTGACCGCGACGCCTCCAGCGCCGGACGCGCTACGGCGGCCGCCGGGTGTCCTCGCGCGTGCGGTGCACGCGCGTGCGGTGCGCCGTCTTGTTGTCGTCGTCGATGCGGGTCTTGCGGGTGCCCTTGATCTCGTCCACCTTGTGGTCCGCGCCGGTAACGGGCTTGGTGTCGACCAGGGTCTCGCGCTCGAAGGCGTGCGACTTGTCGGTGTTGCGGTAGTGCCGGTACAGCAGCCAGTACAGCCCGACCGCGCTCGCCGGGCCGGCCGCCAGCAGGAACACGATGCCGCCGTCGTCGCTCATGACACGGCCACCACGATCCACAGGGCGATCGCTTCGACGATGGTGCCGACGGTGAGCGCGGCCAGCAGCAGCTTCCACTGCTGGACCGGGACGCTGCCCATGGTCTCTCCGGTGCGGCCGTTGACCGCGATGTAGTGCAGCAGGCTGCCTTTGCCGCCCGGCTCCTGGTACGAGTAGAGCCACACCGGCAGGTACATCGACACCCAGCGCGTGCCGTGCACGTCCAGGCCCTCCTGTTCCCAGCGCACGCCGCGGTCGTAGCGGTCCACGGACGGTTCGACCTTGGCGCGCGCGATCGACAGCAACTGGTCCTCGAGCCGCGGGTGCAGGTGCGCCACGTCGAGGTCGCGCTTCTCGGAATTGAACCCGACCAGGTAGGACGCGTTCCACTTCACCGCGTTCTTGGTGTCGAACGGCAGGATGGTGTTGATGATGTTGTTGGTGTTGCGGCCGGTGTCCAGGTTGCCGCGTTCGCTGGACGATTCCAGCGGCAGGTCGTCGACCGTGAAGTCGAGCCGGCGCTCGACCTGGTACACGTCGGCGTCGTAGTAGGTCTTCTTGTTGTTGCCGCTGCCGCGCGTGTAGCGGCGCGTCTCGATCTCGCCCTGGCCGATGACTTCGGCGCTGGCCTTGCCGTCGACGATCATGTACGGCAGGTACACGCCGACCACGTTCTCCGGCGTGAACTCTTCCTTGAACGCCTTCAGCGCGAACATCCGCCGCTTGTCGACGAACTGGCGGATGCGCGCAACCGCGTCGTCCTTCGTGATGCGGAACGGCAGCACTGCATCCGGCACCGCGCCGTTGCGCACCTGCTCGTTGACGCCGAACACGTGGCGGCACCAGTGGCAGCGCGCCGTCATCGTGGTCTGCGTGTTGACCGTCACCTCGGCGCCGCAGCCGGTGCACTCGTAGCTCATCAGGCTTTCGCTGTCGGCCGCGATGTCCTGCGCGCCGGAGGCGATGATGGTGCCTTCGAGCTGGTCGAGGCCGGTGCCGAGGCCGAACTTTTCCTCGACCCGCGTGGCGTGCCATTGATGGCGGCAGTACACGCACACCAGCAGGTCGGTGCCGGTCTTCTGCCGGATCTCGGTCGAGCCGCACTTCGGGCAGTGGTTCTGGCCGTCCTTGAGTTCCTCGGCCGCGGTGTCGATCGCGACCGGGTCGGGTGCGGTCAACTCGTCACGGATCGGCCGCGGCAGCGTCGCCGGGTCGATCGGCGACGCGCCGGGCAGCGGCGGCACGTCGCGGGGCGAGCCCGGGCCGGTGTACGGCGGCGGAGGCGGTGGCGGTTTCGCGCTGGACATGACCGGTGCGACGGATCGATCAGAGTCCCAGCGCCTTGGCCTTGGCCGCGTCGTAGTCGGCCTGCGTGATCAGCCCGAGGTCGAGCATCTCCTTGGCCTTCTTCAGCTTCGCGACCGGATCGTCCGCGGGTGGCGTGGGCGGCGCCACCGGCTGCTGCAGCGACCCGAGGCCGCCCATCATGCCGGCCGCCATGCCGACGCCCATCATCGCCGCGCCGCCACCGTTCTCGCCCGCCGACTGCAGCCCTGCGGCCACGCTGGCCTGCAGGTTGGCGTTGCCGCGCGCGCCCGACAGCGCGTCGGCGCGCTGCACGGTCTTGAGCAGTTCGCGCGTGTTGGCGTCGTACTCGATGGACACGATCGCGGTCTTGACGATCGACAGCCCGCGGTCGGAGCGCCACTGGTAGGCGTTCTCCACCGCATCCGACAGGCTCTTCGCGAAGCCGACCGAATCCTGCTGCAGCCGGGTGATGCGATTGCCCTTGCCCGGGTCGTTCGTGTACAGGCTGAAGGCCGGCGCCAGCGAGGCGACCACCTCGCTGAACAACTGGCTGGCCGCGGCGTTGTCCATGTCGGTGAAGTCGAATACCTGCCCGGGCTGCAGGTAGCGCGCCGGCACGAAGTTCTTCACGAACAGGATCGGGTCGACGATCTTGAGCGTGTACGAGCCGCGCGTCACCGCGCCGACCTGGGTGCCGAGGAAGCCGTCGTCCCAGTAGATCTCCGACTGCGTGCCGAAGCGGTTGTCGGGCAGTTCCTTCAGCGACACGAAGAACGCCGCCTGCTGCGAGCCCGGCTGGCCGCCGAACTTGAAGCGCTCCCAGCTCTGCATGATGAGCGTCTGCACGAGGTCGTCGCCGGCGAAGATCGACTTCGCGTTCGGGTCGTTCGAGCGCCACTCGTAGCCACCCGGTTCGGCGGCCAGCGCGGTCACCGCGCCATCCTGCATCAGCAGCAGGCCGTAACCTTCCGGCACCACGATCTTCGAGCCGTTGCTGATGATGTTCGACGAGCCCTTGGTGTTGGACCCGCGCCCGGCGTTGGTGCCCTTGGGCACCGCGGCGAACAGCGCGGCGGTCGCCGGCAGGCCGTCCGGAACCGTGAGGAAGTCTTTCCACTGGTCGGCCAGCATGCCGCCGATCGAACCCGTCACCGCCTGCACAAGCCCCATGACCGTTCTCCGTCATCCGCGGCCGGGCAAGATGCCCGCCATGTCGGGCGGGACTATACCCGCCTCCGGGTTGTCCCGGACCGTGACTTCCGACAGTGAGGTCCAGCCGCTGCGCTTGCGGACGCGCCCTCGCCTCCGGCGTACCGGCGCCGGGGTCCGGTGTCCCGGCGCAGCCCCCGACGCGCCGGCCGTGCTCGCCCGGTTTGCGCGGATGCCACCGCCCACGGCATGCTCGGCGCTCCGAAGGAAAGCCGTTCGAAGGAGTCGACGATGGGGCGTCCATGGCGCGTGTTCGCGTTCGCGGTTGCGGGCTTTTTCGCCAGCGCGGTCGCCGCGCAGGGCCCGACCGAGGTTGAGGTCCGCGCCTTGCTCGACCGCGCCGATCGGGCCATCGCCGCCAGGGACATCGATGCCCTCGCCGCCATCCTCAGCGAGGACGCGCAGATCAGCGGCGCGATGTCGGCGGAGAACGTGCTCGTCGACCGCTTCCGTTTCGACAAGCCCACCTACCTTGCGGCACTGCGCGACACCTGGGCGCAGGCGACCGACTACACCTATCGACGCATGAACCAGCGGATCGTCGTGTCCGGTGCGGTGGCCACGGTCACTGCCGACGTGTTCGAGAGCGCGACCGTCGCGGGCGGGGTGCTGCGAACACAGGCCCGCGAAACCACCACCGTCGAGCGCCGCAACGGCGCGGCGGTCGTGACCCGGATCGAAGCGGAGGTCACGGTGTCCGGCGCGCCGCGCTGACCACACCGGGCCGGGGCCGACGCACGATCCACGTCCGCGCAGCGTCGCATCTGGCGCACGGATTCGCGGACTCGGGAGGCTGACCATGCACGACGCCGACCTCGAAGCACTCCACGCCGCGGCCTACGAGGCCTTTGAACGACCCGACCTCGCGGCCGCGGTCGAGCGGTTCGAGGACCTGCTCGCGCGGGTCGACGACGACGATGCGGATCGCCCCGCGTACCACTACATGGCCGGGCTGGCGTGCAAGTACCTCGGGCGGTGGAAGGAGTCGCTGGCGCACAACCTCGCCTCACTGGCGCATCGCGACGAGGTCGACGAGGCGTCCGCGTGGAACGCCGGCATCGCCGCCACCGCGCTGGGCGACTGGGGGGCGGCGCGCCGTGCGTGGGCGACGGCCGGGCTCCAGCTTCCCGGCGGCGAGGGCCCGATCGATGGTGACTTCGGCGTGTGCAGCGTCCGCCTCAATCCGTCCGGCAATGGCGAGACCGTGTTCGCCGACCGCATCGACGTCGTGCGGGCGCGCATCGCCAACATCCCCTTGCCCGTGTCGGGGTTCGCATTCGGCGATATCGTGCTGCACGACGGTGCGGCAACGGGTCGGCGCAGCCATCGTGGCCAGCAGGTCGCCGTCTTCAACGGGCTGCAGCGACTGCAGCGATCGGCATTCCACACGTTCACCGCCTTCGTCATCGCACCCACGCCGGCCGATGCCGAGGCCCTGGAGGCGCGCCAGGACACCGGCCTCGGTGCGGTCGAGGACTGGACCCGGTCGGTGGCGACGCTGTGCCTTCGGTGCAGTTACGGTTTGCCGCACCAGCACGAATCCAATGCGCCCACGCGGGACGCGCCCGCGTGGAAGCCCATGCGCAACGTCGGCATCGCGGCGGTCGACGTCGGCGCCGCGCGGGCGGCACTCGACCTGTGGCGCGCGAGCGGTCCCGGTCGCGTGGTCGAGCACATCGAGGCCGCCGTGCTCGAGGTCGCGGCGCATCGGTACGACCATTGCTGGTGGGAAGCGCCCGATCCCGCCGAGTGAGGGCTGAGCTTTCCGCGGTTTTCCTCGCAGACCTGCGTGTCGAACCAGTGCTCCGGGGGCGGATCGATCACCGCAGCAGCAATGGCGCCCGTGCTTTTCCTTCCCCCTTGTGGGAGTAGGTGGCCGAAGGCCGGATGAGGGGGCCATCATCCATCCGGGACATCCCGGCTGATGCCGCGGTGCACGACGGCTGTCCCGGAGTGCGGCGCTCGCGCCGAAGGTTGACCACCCGTGCAGGTCGACGATTGACCGGCGGTGGATGCCGTGGTGCAGGCGTCGTGGTGCGTGTTCTGCGTGTCAGGCCGCCCACACGGAGTCATGAAGACCCGAAAGACAGGGCGTGGGCGGCGACGCGATGGTCGGCGTCGGGGCAGATGATTGCAGATGATGGCTGTCCCAGATTGCGTGCCGGATTGTGCGGATTGCGATAGCGCCCCGGGCTTTCGATCCGCGCCGTCGAAAGTCATGCAAAACCGGGGTCAGCGTACGTTTTCCCGCGCGCCAGCATGCTCGGGTGGGCGCGGGGATTCGCTGGCGCTGAACCGGATTCGAGCGACGAATCGGGACCCTGAGCCCGGTTTTCCGTCGCTGCTGGCCTGTGGCCTCGTCTGTCGCGCCGAGTGCGCCGCCTGGTGCGGCGGGCAAGGTTTCGCGCCTGGCCTCGGACGGAAGCCGCGGCCTGCACGCGCGGGAGCGGGCGCTCGCCGATCCCGAGTCATGGAATCGGCGTATGCTGCGCTTCAGCAGGGGCAGTCGGAGGATGCACACATGCGACAGCTCACGGGTTCGGTCTTGCTTGCAGTGCTGTGCGCGACGGCGGCGGCACCGGCGTTCGCGCAGACCTACTTCACCGCGCAGCTCAGTGGTGCACAGGAGGTGCCGCCGGTGACCACCACCGGCACCGGCTTCGGGCGGGTCACGCTGAATGCGGCACAGACCGGAATCACGGTCTCGTTGCACTACGCCACGGCCAACGGCACGGTCACGATGGGTCATATCCACGGTCCCGCCAACGTGGGCGCCAACGGACCGGTCATCTTCAACCTCAGTCCGACGACGGGAGTCAGCGCGGGCTCGGTGGTCGGCATGACGTTCGCTATCACCCCGGCGCAAGTGACCGAGCTGCGGAACGGTCGCCTCTACTTCAACGTCCACTCGACGGCCAATCCCGGGGGCGAGATCCGAGGGCAACTGGTCGCCGACACGCCGTGGATCGCGGCGCTGGACAGCGCCCAGGAAGTGCCACCGAACACCACGACGGGCACGGGCTCCGGGGTGGTCAGCATCAGCCCCGACGAGACGCGGATCCTGGTCACGGTGAACTGGAATGGCCTCACCGGGAACGCGACGGCGGGGCACATCCACCAGGCTGCAGCCGGCGCGAACGGGCCGGTGATCTTCAATCTTTCGCCGTCGGCGGCGGCCGCGGGTTCGGTGATCGACCAGCTGTTCACGCCGACCCCGGCGCAACTGAGTGCCGGCAAGGCGAACGGCTGGTACTTCAACATCCACACCAGCGCGAATCCCGGGGGCGAGATTCGCGGCCAGGTCATCGAACGCCTGTTCGTGGACGCGTTCGAATGATCTGAGCCTGTCGTGGCGGCCGCAATGCGTGGGCATGTCCTGCTCCGCGCAACGGGCCTTGCCACGCCGGCCTGAACAGTCATCGATCGGCGAAACCAACGTTGTCGGCAGGCACCAGAAGCAGGGCTTGGCGAGCAGGACGTGAGGTGCATGCGCTCCGCCGAGCGTTCGCAGCCGGGCCCTCGATCTGCCGGTGAATCGTGACCAGCGGCACGCGATGCAGGCACCGCGTGCCGTGGGGCGGGTCAACCCGGATTCACGGGTGCAAGGGCGGGACGGGTGTGGATCACGTCCAGCGCCTCGACAGCGTCAGGACCCTCGCATTTGTCGGAGGCCGTTCCCTCGGACGGGCCTGTGGCGTAGCAGATCGGCACCAGCACCCAGCTCTCGACGGGCTGGCCGTCTTTCCTTGCCGGGTTGAACCGCCACGCCTTCACGCTGGCCATCGCTGTTTCGTCGAACACGCCCGGTGCGCTGGCCTTGGAGACCTTGACCTCGCGCGGCACGCCGTCGGTGCCGACCAGGACCTCCAGCACCACATTGCCGCTCTGGCGATTCGCGACCGCCGCGGGCGGATACGACGGACGCGAGATGCGACGATAGGTGACGGGATCGACGTCGGCGGATGTCGCTTCGATGGTCGATGGATCGGGCGCGCGGGCAGGCTGCCCGGCCCACGCGAGCGTGCAGCAGCTCGCGACGATGGCCATGGCGAGTCCGATCCCGGTGCGGTGGGGCAAGCGCGGTGTCGCGGGATGCTTGAGCATGAGGATGCGTTCCTTCAGCGGGTGGCTGGACTGCCACAGGCAGCCGACCGGCAGTCCAGGGACGGCCAGCTGCTCTTCCAACAGGGTTTCCGCATAGCGTCGCCGCGCGTGCGGATGCGTGTGCAGCACGTCTGCGTCCGCGGCGAGCTCCTGGTCCAGGCGCAGGCGCGCAGCGGCGACATGGATCAGCGGGTTGAACCAGTACAGGCAGCGCAGCGCGCTGGCGACCCAGCGGGCGGCAACGTCGCCGCGGCGAACGTGGCTGCGTTCATGCGCGAGGATGAGTTCCCGTTGCTCGACGTCGAAGCGTTGTTCGAAGTCGGCGGGCAAGATGATGCGCGGCTGGAGCGAGCCGATCACGACGGGCCCGACTTGGGCGGTCGCGGCCTGGAAGTGGCCGTCCGGTCGCCGCGTGAGCGAACCCAGTCGGCGGCGGAAGCGGCGCTGCTGTCGCACGAGGTGGGCGGCCAGCATCAGGGCGCCGAGCCACCAGATCGCGAGCAGGGGCGTGGCGACGTCGTCGCGCATCGCGATCACGGTCACCGGGCCCATCGTGGGCGCGCCGGTCGCGGCGATCTCGTCCGTGGATTCGACGACCGGCGCGATCGGCGCCGGCAACAGCACCGCGACCTGCACCAGCGGCACCAGGAGCCAAAGCAGTGGCAGCAGGCCAGGGCCGAGCAGCCGTCGCCAGGCGACGCGCAGCAGGAGCACCATCGCCATCGCCAGCGACGTGGCGACCAGGCCCTCCAGCAGCGTCGCCAGCGCGTCAGCGGCCACCGTCGATGTCCTGGATCAGCCGGCGCAGCGCCTCGATGTCGGCGCGGCTCAATGCGCCGTGCTCGCTGAAGTGGGCGACCAGCGGCGCCACGCGACCACCGAACAGTCGATCGACGAGGTTCCGGCTGGTGTCGAGCACCCACTGCGATTGCTCCAGCAGCGGTCGGTAGCGGTAGCGACGCCCTTCCGCGGTCGCTGCCACCGCCCCCTTCTTCAGCAGCCGGTTCAGCAGCGTCTTGACCGTGGCTTCCTGCCAATCGGCCGCATCGCCGATCTCATCGAAGACTTCCTCGGCAGTCGATGGCCCGCGCGACCAGAGGATGGCCATGACCCGGCTTTCGGCGTCGCTGATCTGCATGATGATTACGCCTGTAGTCGATGCTTGAGGCTACACGTGTAATCGGTGTTGTCAATAGGCATGGGACGCAGGGTTGCATTCGATGGCGGGTTGGCTAGGCGAACCCAAGTCGATCGGACGTTGCAGACATGATCCGAGGCAAGCGGCCGGAGGCGCCGGGCCGTCCCTTGGTCGCCGCGCTTGAAGTGGCGTTGAGGGCGTCCGCGGGCAGACCAGTGGCCATGCAAATCGCCCATCGGCTCGTACAGGAAAACGACGGCCTGCGCGGTGCTGTCCTCGTCGCCCGCCTGCGCCGCACGTGCGCGGAACGCGGGCTCCACCTCCTGCCATTCAGTCTGGTTGCGGTGCACGGAGCGCGTGCGCACCGCCTCGACGATCGTGTCGTCTTCCGATCTCGAAAACGGCCGATGGCTCGGGAAGTCGTGCTTCGCCCCTGTGCGCCTCACGCGCGCTCGCCGCGTCGAACGAAAAGGCGCGACAACAGGACGACTGCCGCCAGCGGCAACGCAAGCGCGGGCAGCAAGCCCATCGGAAACTCGAGCAGGGACCCGGCCATCATCCGGGCGCCGAGCAGGACTCCCACGGGGGCTGCGCCGTAACCGACGAGGATCGCGGTGACGCAAAACGCAATCGGCCGTTCGATTCGAGCCCGCATGGCGTAGGCCGTGCCGCCGGTGACCACGATGGGCCAAGCCGCGAGCAACACAAGCAGCACGATGGTGCCCGCGCGCGGTGGCCTGGGTCCGAAACGGTTGAGGCGTGGCTTTTCGCCCCGCTCGATCTGCGCCAGCCAGACGTCGACCAGCGCGGCGCCATCGTCCTTCCAGAAGCGCTGCACGTCCTTGAGGTAATGCACCACCGCGGCGGTACGACCGCGCTGCAGCAGGGCGTCCGCGAGGTCGAGTTCTGGCCCGAAGCTGTCCAGTTGCGGCGATCCGTTGGATTTTCCGGATGCCTCGAGGAAGCGCTCCGCGGCATCGACGTCGCCGCGCGCCAGCGCGACCAGCCCCAGTGCGCGGTTCGCGTCGTGGATCACGTTGCCGTGGTTCCAGTTGCAGCGATAGATCGCGGCGAGTTCGAGGCTTTCGCGCGCCAGCGCCTCGACCAGGGCGTCGTCACCGGCTCCGCGCGCCGTCTCGACTTCGTCGCCGATGGCATAGAAGCGCTTCAAGCGGTCCGTCATGGCCGCATTGGGCGGGTTCCACGAGAACTCGGAACCCGGTTCGCACTGGTCACAGGGTGCGCCGGAATCGCAGGCGATGGCGCCGCTCGCAGCAAGCCCCAGGACAACAAGGGCAATGAATCGCTGCCAGGGAGTCGTTCGATCCATCGAAGTGCACCGTTCAGGTCAGTCGTCGGGCTCGCGCGGACCGGCCTTCTGCTTCGCAGCACCGGCCCACAGCAGACCGCGCCGGGGGATGAGCGTAGTCGATGCCTGGCCTCTTCGTCGCGGGCACGCGAGCGAACGGGCAGGGCGCCGATCCATGCACCATGGCGCGGAGCCGCCCGAACCTAACGCCACGCTTCGTCAGCCGCGACGGGGGATTTACACTGCATCGTCCGGTTCCGGGATTCGTGCGATCGGGCAATGCTGGAGGTCGACGTATGCGCCTGCTGTATCCACAGGATCCGACCGACCGGAAAGCGCCCGATGAGGCGTACCGAGACGAGTACGAAGCGGTCACCGCGCGCGGGCTCGCCTGCTGGCTGCTCTCGCTCGAGGATCTCCCGGCTGGGACGTTCCGGCCCCGTCCGGCGCTCTGCGAAGGCGAGGCGACCCTCTACCGCGGCTGGATGCTCACGCCTGTCGAGTACCAGGAACTCGCCCGACGCATCAGTGCGCATGGCGCGACGCCGCTGACGTCGCCCGAGGCCTATGAGCGTTGCCACTACCTGCCGCGCTGGTACGCGCAGTGCCGGGACCTCACGCCCGAGACAATCTTCCTCCCGAAGGATGCCGACTTCCGCCATGAACTCCGTGCGGTCGACTGGCCTGGTTACTTCGTCAAGGACTACGTGAAGTCATTGACCACATCGCGCGGTTCGATCGCACGCACGCCGGCCGAAGTCGCCGAGATCGTGGGGTTGATCGAACACTATCGGGGCAGGATCGAAGGCGGTGTCTGCGTGCGACGGCTGGAGGACCTCATGCCGGAGACCGAGGAACGCTACTTCGTCGTCGGCGGCGAACCGCACGCCCGGGACGGCGCTGTGCCGGACCTGGTCCGGGACATCGCGCGACGGATCGAGAGTCCTTTCTTCACGGTCGACGTCTGCGCGGCGAGGGATGGAAGGCTCCGGCTGGTGGAACTCGGGGACGGCCAGGTGTCCGATCGAAAGCGCTGGGACGTCACACGCTTCGCCGAACTGCTCGCCGCGGCAGGCGTCGCCTCCGGCGCGGTGTCGTCTCAGGTCATCCCCTGAGGCCCGCTGCCAGCCGCCTGCACGCTCGCGAGGCGAACGGTGGCGGCCCAGGATTCCGGTCATGGCCGCGCCCCGCCCGCGCCCCGGACCCCGTGGCCTCCCGTGTCAACCTGAGGCGCGTTCGTGCGTTGCGTTCCCGCATTCGTCGTCCGTCGACACCCCGCCCTGACTCCGCACCCCACCCGAACGACTTCCGGATCGACTCCATGCATCGCTTCCTTCGCGCGTTGACAGGCGCGGCTGTGTTCGCCAGCGGGTTCGCAGCCCACGGGCAACCGCTGCTGCCCGCTGCCGAGCCGCTGTATCCCGTGGCGGTGGAATCGGCCGTCGTCTATGGACAAGGGCAGGTGAGTAATCCGGTGCCGGGCGCGAAGAACCTGCTGCTCGATCTCTACCGGCCCGTGGGCGCCGAGTCGACGGGACAGCGCAGCCCGGCCGTTGTCATCATCCACGGCGGGGGCTTCACCGGGGGCTCGCGCACCCAAGGCGACCTCGTGACCATCGCGCGGGCGATGGCCGCGCGCGGGTTCGTCGCCGTCTCCATCGACTACCGACTGGTGCCGGATGGGCCGGTGCCGAGTGCCCGCGTCGCGAGCCTGCGCGGGCCTGCGACCGTGGGAACCAGCGGCGCCGACCTCGCCCAGCGCACGGCGGCCGTGGCGGCCATCGACGATGCCCTGGGCGCGGTCGACTGGCTGCGGGCCAACGCCACGCGGTTGAACGTCGACGCCTCCCGGATCGGCCTGCTCGGCGGTTCGGCCGGCGCCGTCACGGCGGTGCACCTGGGCTATGTCCTGGACGACTACGGCGTCGCCGCCATGCCCTTCAGTTTCGTGGTCGACCTGTGGGGTGCCAGCATCATCCCGGCGAACGATCCCGCCGCGGCTGCCAATCATCTGGAAGCCGGGGAGCCGCCGCTGTTCGTCGTCCATGGCACGAACGACCCGACGGTGCCGTTTGCCGCCTCGGAACTGCTCGTGGCGCGAGCCCAGGGCCAGCGGCTCGCCCATGAATTCCATCCGATCACCGGTGGCGGCCATGGGTTCGGCGCGGTCGGTTTCTTCAGCGCGCCGATCAGTCCCGGCGTGACGCTGTTCGATCGCATGCTGGAGTGGACCGTGCGAACCGTCCGCGGCCAGCGCACGGTCACGATCAACTACGGCATGGCCGGATCCTGGTTCAACCCGGCCACGTCCGGCCAGGGCTATCTCTTCGAGGTCGAGCCCGTCACGCAGACCCTGGTCGTCGGCTGGTTCGCCTACGACACGACCGCGGGGGCCGGCGGCGCGCTGCCGGGCGCCGAGCAGCGCTGGTTCACCGCGCAGGGTCGATACGTGGGCAACCGCGCGGACCTGACCGTCTTCCAGAGCCGCTTCGGCCAGCTCAACCGCCCCAACCCGGTAACCACCGCGCCAGTCGGCAGCATGACGGTGGAATTCATCGACTGCGGCCGCGCGACCCTGACGTTCAACCTCGGCGCATTCGGGGTCAGCGGCAGCGTACCGATCGTCCGCGTGCTGCCCGATGTGCTCTGCCAACCGATGGCCGACGGCGAACTGCGGCTCCCCGCTGCGCGGTGAAAACCAGAAGATCGGGGGCAGGTTCCCCGGTCGGCGCAGGTTCGAAGCGCCGGCTTTCCGAAACCGGCATCAGGTGCTGCCCAGGGCCGGCACGTTGATCGCTCCGTCCGCGCCGACCGCCAGCGCGGCGACCTGCGCGTCGATGGCGGCGCAGGTCGATGGACCGAGTCGCGGCGCCACGCGCTCGCAACCCGCCTGCGCGAGGATCGCGGCCACCGGCTTGATCGTCGCCCAGGGCGGCCGCTGCGCGAGGCGCAACCAGAACCAGGCTTCCCGGAGTGCCGCGGGTTCGTCCAGCTCCCCCAGCCGCTTGCCGGTCTCCACCATCCCCAGCGGGTGGCCGCGCCGCGCTGCGAGCCGGTAGTAGTGCGTCGCCCGGGCCGCGTCCACGTCGCCGCCGTCGTCGCCGATTTCGCAATGGCGCGCCAGCCGCAGCGCCGACACCGCGTCGCCGGCGTCGGCCTGCGCGCGCAGGGCATCGCGTTGCGCGCGCATCGCACGCACGGATGCGAGCTGCTCGAGCCGATGCCGGGCCGACGTGTGGCCGGCGGCCAGCGCGCGCTCGTACCAGCGCGCGGCCTCGTCGGGGTCGAAGTCGACGGCGCGCCCGTCGAGGTACAGGTCGCCCAGTGCGAGCATCGCGACCGCACTGCCGAGCGCGGATGCCGCCTGCCAGCAGCGTCGGGCTTCGTCGACGTCCACCGCGCAGGCCTCGCCGCGCAGGTGCATGCGGCCGAGGCGTTCGAGCGCGTCGCCGGCCGCCGCCCCTCCGCCGCCAGCCTCGGCCTCCAGCATCGATCGCGCGCGCTGCAGCCATGGCGTGGCCCGCGCGCGGTCGGCCGCCGCGCCCTCACAGCCGTGCCAGCACAGTTTCCCGAGCGCGAGCATCGCGGAAAGATCGCCTTGCGCGGCGGCATGTTCGAACCCATCGAGGCTGGCCGGATGGAATGGTGCGCCGGCCCGGAACAACCATTCGGCGAACTCGCCTGCGGCGACGGCATGGCCCCGTCGCGCCGCCTCGCGCAGCCAGTGCATCGCGTGGTCGCGGCGCGCCGACGCGGACAACCGCGGCGGTGGTGGCTGCGCGAAGTCGTGGGTCGAGGTTGCCTCGAGCACTGCCTTGAGGTCGGCGACGTGCCGCTTGCGCTCGGTGTTGAAGTGTTCCTCGTCGAAATCCTCGAGCAGGGCCACCGCCAGTTCATGCATCGCGGCGGCATCGCCCGCGCAGGCGCGGGCATGCAGCGCGCCGATTGCTTCGTCCGCTGCGGACCGCCGTCCTCTCCTGGCCATGTTCGACTCCGGTCTGGCGTTGCGCGCCGCGCATGATGCCATGGGCGTCGCAGGCGTCGCGGACGCGCCGCGCGGGCGAAGATGGCCGGATTCTTGTCGTTCGCGTGTCCACGGATCCGGGTTTGGGCTGCACGCGAGGAATACGTGCGCTGACTCCGGTTGGGTGGGGACCTCGCTCAGATCTCAGGTTCGCAGATCGTGGGGACCCGCATCCATCCGGGACGTCCACGTCCATCCGGGATATCCCCGCTGCTGCCGCGGTGCACGACAGCGGTCCCGGAGTGCGGCGCTCGCGCCGAGGGCTGACCACCCGTCCGGGTCGACGATTGACCGGCGGTGGATGCCGTGGTGCAGGTGTCGTGGCACCTGTTCTGCGCGTCACGCCGCCTACACGGAATCAAGGGGAGCCGAAAGACAGGGCGTGGGCGGCGACGCGATGGTCGGCGACGGTGCAGATCATTGCAGATGACGGCCGTCCCGGGTTGCGTGCCGGATTGCGCGTAGATTGCGGACGAGCTGCAGTCGTTCGACCCATTGAGGGTCGGGTGGGGCGTCGTGCCGTCGACGCGCTGTCGCTGGGCCCGCGGAATTGCGTCTTTCCGGTCGAGCCCACGCTTTCGTCGCTTCGAGTTTGTCGGGGTGTGCGCGATCCGCATCGGATCGACGTCCACGGCCTCGGCAACAGGGGGCGATGGAAGTGCTGGGTGCGAGGACGGCGCTGGGTTCCGGATGCGGGGGCAACGGATCTGCAGCATCTGCGCCCGATACCCACCACGACCCTGAGAGAAAACATCGATGAACCCTTCGAGCACATGCAGCGACGCCGCCCCTGCGGACGTCTTTCAACGCGCACCTATGCGCAGCACCGGGATGGACACGACCGCGGCTTGCACTGGCCGCATTCGGCGAGGCGCCAGCGCCTCGCTGATCGGGATGCTGCCGATCTTTTCGGCCTTCGGCACTTCGTTCGACGCGCGCGCGGACGAGCTGCACTACCAGAGCTTCTGGGTCGAGGGGCGAGCGACAAGCCTGCATACAGCAGCGCTTTCGCTGGCCCGCTTCAAGGCCACGGGACAGAAACTCGCGGAGACCGGCCATGTGCTGATCGACGTCGAAACCGCGGTGCGCGATGGCCAACGACGATATGCCGGACTGTGGACCCTCGGCTCGGGGAGCACGATCTTCGAGGGCCCGATCGGCGCGATCCCGATGCGCGAGGCGATGCAGCGGCGGAGCGCGCAGGGCTTACGGCTCGTCGACTTCGAGACCTTCGAGACGGCGAGCGGACGACGCCAGTACCTGGGCGTCTGGCGCCCGGGCCCGGGCGAACAGGTCCTCACCGCGCCGATGAGTCAGCAGGCCTTCGTCGCCCGAGGACAGCAGTTCGTGCAACAGGGAATGCGGCTGCGCGACGTTGAAGTCGAGAATCGCGACGGCCGTTTGATGTACAGCGGCCTGTTTCGCTCGGGTGCCGGTCTCAACCTGCTGACGCCGCCGATGTCCATGGCCCAATTCCGCGACGCGCTTGCAGCGCGCCGCGCCGATGGTCAGGAGCTGCTCGACTTCGAGACGATCGAGGGCACGCCGAACGTGGTCGGTGTGTTTCGCAGCGGTGACGCGCTGGCCGAGATCACCGGGTCGCGGGACTTCACGGCACAGTTCGCGCTCGCACAGTCCAAGTTCAACGATGGTCGACGCACGCGCGACTTCGAGCTCACGGTGATCGAAACGCCCGAAGCCGGGGGCGGCGCCACCGATCCGGACAACCCGCCGCCACTGCCGCCAAACCCCGCGTACCTGCGCTTCAGCGACGACCTGACGGTTCGCCTGGAGTTCCAGGAGCAGGTTGACGAATCGCTGTTCCGCCTGACGCTGCCGACCGCAGCGCTGCCCGACTGGCTGCCCAAGGATGCCGAGGGAACGCCGATCTTTCCGGATGGGCACTGCGGGCTGCGCGTGCGCCGGGCGGATTCGATCTTCGGGCAAGTGCCCGGCGACTCCGCCGTCAGCACGCCGCCCTTCAACGTGGTTGCCGACGTCTCTGCGCTGGGCTCGGAGCCCCACCTCGGCGGTATCGGCTTTTCCGGGCCGATTGGTGCGTGCACCGACACGCAGGAACCCTGGCGCTTCCCGTTTCCGTTCACCACGGAGGCTCCATTCGTTCCGCTCCCGAACCTTAGCCTCGTGGTCGAGCTCGAGCCCGGCGCAGCGATCGACTTCATCAAGGACGCCGGGCCGATTCCGAAGCCGATCGACGTCGACAAGCTGTTCAAGGACGACAGCCTCAAGAAGCTGAAGGCGATGGTGAAGTTCTGGAACGATCTGCTCGAGGAAGGCAAGAATGTCGACCAGTACTGCCCGACCATCGGCACGTTCTGGAAGAAACTTTGCTCGCAGTTCCCCGAGGCTGATGAGGTCTGCTCGGCCG
>Ga0209450_10000471_pt1 | contig 20580 bp, 21 predicted proteins | sample FrelakmetLWP11LW_FD_187149 | JGI IMG/M metagenome (GOLD analysis project Ga0209450, IMG submission 187149) | Freshwater lake sediment microbial communities from the University of Notre Dame, USA, for methane emissions studies - LWP11 LW (SPAdes)... | ecosystem: Environmental > Aquatic >...
AAGTGAACATCTGGACTCCGTGATTTCTGGATGCAAAACCGATTTCGACACTGCTGTAAAACTCATGCACTGGGCAAGGAGTCAATGGGAGCCGGGGAGACCCAGCCCATACCCCCCAATTAATGCCATGGAAATTTTAAAACGGATCCGCAATGGCGAAACCGGAGGCTTTTGTGCCCAGTATTGTTTTGTTTTTGTTCAGGCCATGCAGAGTATCGGCTATAAAGCAAGATACGTTTCACTCAACGGCCATGAAGTATCTGAAGTATTTTTGCCTTCCATGAACCGTTGGGTCTGCTTTGACCCGTTGTACGACAGTTATTATGTCAATGAAAATAAATTTCCCTTGTCCGTGGGAAAAATCTCCGCCGCCTATCGCATGAAGAAAAAAATTGAAATGATGGGAAGCAGGAAATCTGATAGTAAATCCAACCATTTTTCAATGTTTGAATATTTTGCTGTTTGGATAAAAAATGACCATGTAGCGAATCCAATAAATTTTGACAGTATTGAACGATATAAGGTTTACCTGGTTAATTCAAAAGAAGATATTGCTGAAGTATCGCCATATGCCAACCATTCTTCCAATTTTACAGATTTTTATGAAGGATCCTGGTTTGACGATTGAATGACATGCTTGCACTTCATTGGCGGGGTCCTATCCCCGCACTCACCCGCGTTTTCTCTTGCCTGCCGCCATTTCCATTTCGTTGCATCCGCACACCTGTTTTGCGTCCGTTGCCACCCGACATTTTTATTTTTTCTTGTTGACAACATAAAAGCGTGACACTAGAATTTAGTTAGGTGAAGAGCATGGCCTTGGGCCCCGGAAGATGGCGGCATGAGGAGGAAAAAATGAAAAAATTGTTTAAAATCTCATTGGTGCTTCTGGTACTGGTTGCGTGCACATCTTGCGATCTTTTCGAAGATCCTTTTACTTTTTTAAACCAATCCAGTTATACGGTGCATGTGTGGCCCAATGGCCAGGCATGGATCGAATTTTATCTTGCCCCCGGGCAATCGTTTACAGTGGAAAATTATGGTGATTATGATTCCATCAGCTATTATTATTCCCCTTCAAACCATGTATACCCTAACAATAGCGGCTACAATACCATAACCTTCTATAATAGATAATCATAAAACCAACGGCCATTTTTTCTTGATGGCCGCCAGGTCTTTTTCCTTGGCAATGTAGCTCTCCACGTAGCCGCAATGGCCGCAGACGTAGTTATCGAGGGCGGCGCTGCAAAAAAACGAAACCGGGATGGCATTGCTGTCGTGCATCCCCGACTTGTTGGCCACGGTGCTGCCGTTGAATATTTCTTTCCCCCCGCAACGGGGGCAAATTCCTTTTTTCATTTTTCCTCCTTGATTGGTTCAGGTGGTTGGGAAAGCAGCGCAACCGCCGGCGCTTTTTTACGGCGCCGGCTGATGGCTTCATGAAGAATGGACTCGATCTGGCCGTTGACGCTGCGGAAATCGTCCGCCGCCCAACGTTCGAGCTCTTCCCACATTTCCTGGCTGAGGCGCAACAGGAATGACTTTTTAGCGGCCATGGCCTGATATCGACCGCTTATTTGTACAGAGTGCCGGTATTGATGACGGGCTGCGCTTCGGCTTCACCGCAAAGGACCACCAGCAGGTTGCTGACCATGGCCGCCTTGCGGTCTTCATCCAACTCGACTACTTTTTTGGTTTTCAGATCTTCCAGCGCCATTTCCACCATAGAAACCGCCCCATGCACGATCTTGCGCCGGGCGGCGATAATCGCTTCGGCCATTTGGCGGCGGAGCATGGCGCCGGCGATTTCCGGTGCGTAGGCCAGGTGGGTAAGCCGGGTTTCATCGACTTGCACGCCGGCTTTGGCCAACCGCTGCTGGAGCTCTTCTTTCAGGACTTGGGCCACTTCGTCCATGCCGCTGCGCAGGGTCACTTCCTCTTCCTCGCCGTGATCGTAAGGATAGCAGTTGGCCAGGTGGCGCAGGGCGGCGTCGCTCTGGATCTTGACGTAATGCTCGTAGTGGTCGACATCGAAAAGGGCATGGGCCGTGTCCACGACATGCCAGACGACGACCGCGGCGATCTCGATGGGGTTGCCGCGCTTGTCGTTGACCTTCAGTTTCTCGATCTCAAAATTGCGGATGCGCTGGGATATCGTGTATTTGCTCCGCGGTTGCACCAGCTGCAGCGGGTTGGTCCAATGGAATCCGTCGCTGCGGATGGTCCCTTTATAGCGGCCGAAAAGCACCAATACCTTGGCTTCGTTGGGCTGCAGGGTAAAATAGCCCCAAGGCAGGATGACCCCCGTGATGATCAGCAGCGACCCCATGAGCAGGAATTGCAATAATGACCAATGGGAAATGCTGGCACCGGCGATGAAGATCCAAACCAAGGGTACGATCAGGAACAAGTGCAAAATAACGGTATACCAACCCTTGATCGAGCTTCCCTGTTTTTCTTTTGTCATAAAAACCTCCTTGCGATAAATATCATTTCGATATCAATATTATAGCATTTAAAAAAAAATTTTCAACAAAAAAAACGAACACCTCAAAGCAAGATAGAAGTTTTATCCCTGCAAATGTTTTATATGTAAATTTATTACACACAACAATTTCCCTTTCCCGATTCAAGCCGAAGGTTCAGCTACCTCCGTTTTCATAAAGCCGCCACAGCAGCGAAGCAAGAAATAAAAACAATTTTCTGGCCCGACCAAGCCTTGTTTGGCAAGACTTATGCTTGATTTTTTTTGGATAAGTTTGCAAACAATGTGAACCATGAAAAAACGAAACGGCAAAAGGACGAGCAAAAGCCTGCTGGTTAACCTCGACCACCACGGTTCCGAACAAATGGGAGTGACCATAAATATTTCCCGCCGTGGCATGTGCATTGCCACCATGGATACCTTTCCGCCGTTGAGCGAGCTAAGCATCTGGATCGCCGCCAACGACGATATTTTCAAACTGCAGGGCCAGGTGGTATGGAATATGAAAAAAGAAAGTGCACTGGACGAGAGCGTGCCCGTCGGGCTCGGCATCAAGTTGAGCACCTCAGGGTCCGAATACGCGCGTTTTGTCAAGTTCATGAAGAGAAAAAAAAAATCAAAAATCGCAGGCATGGCATCCAGCAAGAAAAAAAACATGCACTGAGAAAAGCCGGTTTTACTATCCGTTTAATCCCATTTCGCTTTCTTTGCCAAAATGATTTCCTTTACAGGGCCGCCGATTTGAGATAAAATCAAGATTCACCAACCCCCTGTTTTCCAGAGGTAAAACACATGAAGCGCACGCCATGTTTCAACAACATCATCGAATGCATCGGCAATACACCGCTGGTCAAGCTCAACCACGTGGTCAGCGCTATTCACGGCGAGGTCTTCGCCAAGCTGGAATTCCTGAATCCCATGGGCAGCAGCAAGGACCGCATCGCCCGCTACATGATCGAAAAGGCGGAAAAAGAGGGAAAGATAAAAAAAGGCGACCTGATCATTGAAAATTCCTCGGGCAATACCGCCATGGGGCTGGCGTTGATCGCCATCCAGAAGGGCTACCGGTTGAAGGTTATCGTCCGCGATCGCATCAGCCGGGAAAAACTCGACCAGCTGAAAGTCCTGGGGGTGGAGATCCACATGGTGGACAGCTCCCTGCCGCCCGCATCGCCCGACTCATACAACAACATCACTCCGCGCCTGGCCAGGGAAACGCCAAACTGTTTTTTCCCCGACCAGCACAATAACCGCAACAATAATGAGGCCCATTACCGGGGCACTGGCCCGGAAATATGGGAGCAAATGCAGGGAAAGATCGACTATTTCGTAGCCGGCATCGGCACCGGGGGCACCATTGGCGGCACGGCCCGCTACTTGAAGGAAAAAGACCCGAACATCCAGGTCATCGCCATCGACCCGGTCGGATCGATTTTTTACGAATACTTTCACCATAAAAAAATGGTCCCCCCCGCCCCTTACCTGCTGGAAGGACTCGGCGATGAGTTCCTGATCCACTGCGCCGACTTCAGCGTCATCGATGACATGCTGCAGGTGACCGACAAAGAAGCCTTTCTTACAGCCAGGGAATTGGCCCGGCACGAAGGCATCCTGGCCGGCGGATCGAGCGGTGCGGCCTTGTGGGGGGTGCGTCAACTGGCGCAAAGAATCAACCGGCCGGTACGGATCGTGACCGTTTTTCCGGACGGCGCTTCCCGCTACCTGAGCACCATTTACAATGACCAATGGCTGAAAGAAAAAGGCATGCTGTAACCCCCGCACGTGATCCCGCTTCAGGCAGCCGGCCATTGTTTGCAAGAAACGGGGAACTTTTTTGTTTCGCATGCGTATACTAACCTTAACCGGAGGAATGAAGATGAAAAACATTTCTTGTTTATTATTGGCCGTTTTCTTGATCAGCGGGGCTGCGGCCGCCCAGGAGAAAGACATCCAGCCCATGACCCTTGACGAGGTCATCGACCAGGCATTGAAAAACAACCTTGATTTGCAGATAGAAATGACCAACCCGCAGATTTACCGTGCGCTGTGGAGCAAGAGCAAGGCGATATTCGATCCGACGCTCAATCTCAGCTATAACAATAGCGAGAGCAACAGTCCTAGTTCCAGCGCCCTTACCGGGGCCGACATCGAAACCAGAAAAAATTACGGCTACTCTGTGGCCTTGGCCCAGAAAATCCCCCTGGGCGGCACCATTGACGTGACCCTGGGCAACAATCGCAATTCCACCAATTCCCGCTACAGCAGTTACAATCCCCGCTACAATTCCGACTTGACCTTCAACCTGACGCAGCCGCTCTTGAAGGGTTTCGGCATTGGCAATACCAGGAGAAGCATCCGCCTGGCCATGAACAACCGCGACATCTCGATTTTTGCCCTGAGGCAGCAGGTGATCGACCTGATCTACCAGACCGAGGAAGCCTATTGGAACCTGGTCTATTCCCACCAAAACCTCGAAGTGAAGCAAAAATCACTGCAGCTGGCCAAAGACCTGCTCAAGCAGAACGAGATCCAGGTCAAGGTGGGGGTTTCCGCCCCCATGGACATCCTGACCGCCCAGGCCGAGGTTGCCGCCCGTGAAAGCGAAGCGCTCCAGGCTCAAAGCCAGATCCAGACCTATGAGGAAAACCTGCGTCGCATTTTGAACATCACCCAGATGCCGGCGGCCATCATCCCCAAGGACAAGCCGTTATTCATTGAGCTCACCGCCGACCTGGACAAGTTCCTGCTGGAGGCCCTGGCCAAGAGGCCCGATATCGAACAGGTGCGCCTCGACCTGAAAAACAAGAACATCGATGTCCGTTATTACCGCAACCAGCTGTTGCCCAACCTGCAGCTGGCAGCCAGTTACTACACCACGGGCCTGAGCGGCGATCAGCTGATCTGGGACGGCAACCCCCTGCTTCCCGATTCCAAGATCATTGATACCATTGAAGGCGGGATGAGCGATTCCCTTTCCGAGGTCTTTAAAAACACCTACCGCAATTATTCCGTCGCCTTGCAGCTGTCGATCCCGATTCTGAATACCTCGGCCCGCGCCGACATGACCCAGGCCAAACTGAACCTGAAGCAATCCCTGCTGCAGCTGAAAAAAGTGGAAAGCACGATCTATTCCGAGGTCAAGCAGATCGTCATGGACCTGGAAACGAACATGAAGATCGTCGAGGCCAACCGCATCTCCAAGGAGCTGGCCGAGCAGAAACTGACGGCCGAGCAGAAGAAACTGGCCGTCGGCCTTTCGACCAATTACCTGGTTTTGCAATACCAGCGGGATTTCTCGAATGCCATGATCGCGGAATTGAAATCTTTGATCGACTATAACCTGGCCCTGTCCCGGGTCAACAAGGTATTGGGCACCACCCTGGAAAAACACAACATCGAATTCAGCGATTTTCTGGTGAAAAAAAACTGAATCGGGCTTATTTTCAGGGAATGGTTTACAAGGGAATCCTTTTCTGATAAAATAGGGACTAAATACGTTGGAATGAAAGGAGGATATTTTGAGCATTACCAAGGAAAACAAGCAGAAATTGATCGGACGGTTTCAGATAAATGACAAAGATACCGGTTCATCCGAAGTGCAGGTGTCCATTTTAACTGAAAGGATCCGTAATTTGACCGAGCATTTCAAAACCCACAAAAAGGATAGCCATTCCCGCAAAGGGTTGTTGACGATGGTTTCGACCCGGAAAAAACTGTTGAATTATTTGCGCCGGACCCACTACGATAAATATCTCAAAATCATCCAAGAACTAGAGCTGAGAAAGTAATTTTATTCAGGAGTGACATATGCAAAAAATGATTGAAATAGGAATTGACGGTTCTGCAATAAAAATCGACATTCAACGCTGGGCCCGCCAGTCCAATGGCTCCGCCCTGGTCAGTTACAAGGACAACGTGCTCCTGGTGACCGCCAACATGAGGGAAGAGGCGAAGGCCGCGCAGGATTTCCTGCCGTTGATGGTTGATTTCAGGGAAAACACGTATGCCGCCGGCAAAATTCCCGGGGGCTTTTTTAAACGGGAAGGCCGGCCGTCCGAAAAAGAAGTTCTCCTTTCCCGCCTGATCGACCGGCCCATCCGGCCGCTCTTTGCCGAGAATTACAACCATGACACCCAGGTGATCGCCCTGCTGCTCTCCGCTGATTTCAGCGTGGACTATGACGCCCTGGGCATCATCGGGGCATCCGCCTCGCTGCTGTCGTCAACGATCCCCTTCCACACGCCGCTGGGCGCGGTGAAGATCGGCTGGAAAGAGGGAGAGTACGTGATCAATCCGGGCCAGAACATTCTGAAAGAGTTGGCCATGGTGCTGCTGGTGGCCGGAACCGAAGACGAAGTGGTCATGCTGGAAGCCAGCGGCAACGAATTCAGCGAAGACGTTTTCATGGAGGGCTTGCGCCGTGCCAAGGAAGTCATTGCCAAGATCTGCCACGCGCAGAAAGAGCTGATCAATCCGGCCAAGATGGTGGTGCCCGCCAAACCGGAAGCCGAGGCCCTGGCCGCGGATATCCGCACCAAGTTTTCCGCCCCGATCCGCGACGCCATCTTCACCCAGGACCGGGTATTGCGCCATTTGAAGATCAAGGCCATCAAGGAAGAGATCCTGCAAGGCCAGGAAGACGAAGCACAGATCGCCAAGATCAAGTCCGCTTTTGAAAAAGTCGAGGCTGAAATTTTCCGCAGCCATCTGCTGCAGGGGAAAAAGCGGACCGACCAGCGCAACTTTGACGAGGTCCGGCCAATCACCATCGAACTGGGAGTGCTGCCCAGGGTCCATGGCTCTGCGGTCTTCACCCGCGGCGAAACCCAATCCCTTTCGACCGTCACCCTGGGCTCCGAGGACGACGCGCAACGACTGGACAATCTCAATGGCGACGAATCCACAAAAAAATTCATGCTGCATTATAATTTCCCGCCTTTTTCCGTGGGTGAAGTCAGCTTTCTGCGCGGCGCCGGGCGCCGTGAAATCGGCCATGGCAACCTGGCCGAAAAGGCCATCAGCAAAGTCATCCCCAACAATGAGGAGTTTCCTTATACCATCCGGGTCGTCTCCGATATCCTGGAATCCAACGGTTCTTCCTCGATGGCCACGGTCTGCGGCGGCACGCTGGCCTTGATGAATGCCGGTGTCCCCATCAAGGCTCCGGTGGCCGGGATCGCCATGGGCCTGGTCAAGGAAGGAGATGAGTTCGCGGTCCTGACCGATATCGCCGGCTACGAGGACCATTTCGGTGATATGGATTTCAAGGTGGCCGGAACGGAAAAGGGGATCACCGCCATCCAGCTGGACATCAAGATCAACGGCTTGACCGACGAGATCATCCGCCAGACCATTGCCGATGCCCGCAAGGCCTATCTGTTCATTCTCGGCAAAATGAAGACGGCGATCCCGGCGCCTTCGGAAAAGCTTTCCGAGTATGCCCCGGTGATCCTGACCATGTATATCCCGGTCGACAAGATCAGGGACCTGATCGGTCCGGGCGGAAAGAACATCAAGGAACTCGTGGCCACGTTCAATGTCAAGATCAACGCCGAAGACGACGGGAAAGTGTCGGTTGCCGCCGCCAACCACGAGATCGGCGAAAAGGTCATCGCCCGCATCGAAGCCATGACCAGTTCCCCGGAAGTCAACAAAGTGTACACCGGTAAGATCAACCGCATTGAAGATTACGGGCTGTTCGTGGAGATCATGCCCGGCGTCACCGGATTGCTGCACGTGTCAGAAATATCCCACCGCCGCATTCGCGACGTGCATCAGGAATTCAAGCTGGGGCAGATGATCGACGTCAAGCTGCTGGCGTTGGACCGGGACAATAAAATGAAGCTGAGCCACAAGGCGGTAGAAGCCAATTCGAACGTTGAGGATAACTAAAGATCCGTTTACGCTACGTTCGCCAGGCGCGGGGGGTAAATGATGACGCGGCGCAGACATTGGCAAGTTTTATTTAACGGCCGCGGGATTTGCGGCGCGCTCAATTCATGCCGCGGCTTCACCCTGGTCGAGGTTATCACCGTTACCGTGATCATCGCCATACTGGCGGCTCTCACCATTCCCCTGGCCCACAACTCCTTCCAGCGCGAAAAGGAGATTGAATTGCGCCGGGCCTTGCGCATGATGCGCACGGCCATCGACAACTTCCGGAAATTCTGCGAAGAAAACAAGATCAATTTTGATGAAGATACGTACGGCTATCCGGAAAAACTGGAAGACCTGGTCAAGGGCGTAGAATACAAAGACAAAAAAAACAAAACCCGCGTGGCCAAATTCCTGCGGCGAATCCCCATCGACCCGATCAACGCCAACGCCGATTGGGGGCTGCGTTCGGTCCAGGACAAGTTCGATTCCCGGAGTTGGGGCGGACAGAATGTCTGGGACGTTTACTGCGATTCCAACAAGAAGGCCCTCGATGGCACTTTTTATCGCGATTGGTGAGCGGCCTCAGCCGCAAGGATGATCCGGTGCTCATCTTAGCCTTCGAATCTTCCTGCGACGAAACGGCTGTCGCCGTCGTGAAACGAGGCGAACAAAACGCCGTGCTGGCTGAAAAAATCAAGTCGCAGATCGCTCTGCACTCGCCCTATGGCGGCATCGTCCCGGAAATAGCGGCCCGGACTCATTACGAAGCGATCGATCAGCTGACCGGCCAGGCGTTGCAGCAGGCGGGGATCGACATGGAGGCCATCGACCTGCTGGCCTTGACGCAGGGGCCCGGCCTGATCGGCTCGCTGCTGATCGGCCTGGCTTTTGCCAAAGGACTGGCCCTGGCCCGGCGGCTGCCCCTGGTGACCGTCGATCACATCGCCGCCCATATCGAGGCCGCTTTCATCACCCATGCCGCTATCGCCTACCCGTTGTTGGCCCTGGTGGTCTCCGGCGGGCACACGTCGCTCTTCTACCAGGAGGATAAATTCACCGGCCGCGTGATCGCCAAGACCCGTGATGACGCCGCCGGTGAGATCATGGACAAGATCGCCAAGCATTTCAACCTCGGCTATCCAGGCGGACCGCTGTTGGACAGCCTTTACGCCAAGGGCGACCCGAACCGTTTCGCCTTCACCGAGCCGCACATGAGCGACGGCGGCGATGATTTTTCTTTTTCCGGATACAAGTCGGCGGTCCTGCGCCAAGCCCAAAGCCTGGGCATCCAGCCGCACAGCCAGGATTTTTTTGACCTGCTGGCCTCCTTTTCCCGGGCGCTGGTGGATTATCTGCTGAAGAAAACCCTGGCCGCCGCAAATAAATTCCCGGTGCGTTCCTGGATCGTCTCGGGCGGAGTCAGCCGCAACTCGCTGCTGCGCAGTCGCTTCAAGGAAGAATGCGCCGGGCTGGGGATCAAGCTGTACCTGCCTGAACCGGATTATTGCACCGATAACGCCGCCATGATCGGCTGGCTGGCATACGAAAAATACCGGGCGTACCCGAATCTGAACTACTTCGACCTTTATCTCAATTCATACTCCCGGGCGTCATTCAGGGAGAGCAAGCGCCATCGTTAACTCGAAGCCAGCCCTAGTGACGATTAACGAGTGACAAGCAAGAAGAATAAATGGAATTTACATGATCGCGATGTTTCTCGTCACTTGTCACGCGTCACGTGTTACGCGTCATGCATGTTCGTTGAGTTCTATTTGCCCGGGCACTGCCGGCATACAGCGGCGGGAAGGTTCTTGCTGCCGTAGACCTTGTCGAAATGGGCGCTGAATTCGGCGGCCAGTTTCTGGGCCCGTTTTTCAAAAGCCTCCGGGTCTTTCCACGTGTTCCGGGGCTGCAGGATCTCGGCCGGGACGCCGGAACAGGTTTTCGGAATAGATATATGAAAGGTCCGGTCTTCTTCATAGACGGCCTGGTCCAGTTCCCCGTTCAACACGGCCCGAATGATGGCCCGGGTAATATTGATGTCCATGCGCCGGCCTTCGCCATACGGGCCGCCGCTCCAGCCGGTATTGACCAGATAGACCCGGGTGCGGTGTTTTTTTATTTTGGCCCCCAGCAAAGAGGCGTAATCATTGGGATTGCGCGGCATGAACGGCTGCCCGAAGAAACGGGAGAATGTCGACAGCGGTTCGACGATCCCGGTCTCGGTGCCGGCCAGTTTTGACGTGTAACCCATCAGGAACCAGAACATGGCCTGATCTTCGTCCAGTTTGGCCACCGGCGGCAAGACTCCGTTGGCATCGGCGGTGAGAAAGACAATGGTTTTGGGGTGTTTGCCGCGCGATGATTTTTTGATATTGGGCAAAGCGGAAAGGAGGTAGGAACCGCGCGAATTCTCGATCAACCGCGAGTCATTGAAATCGAATGTCCCATCGGGATACATCATGGCGTTTTCCACAATGGCTCCCTGCTTGACATATGGGGCGGTATGGGTGATGGCATGATAAATCTGGGGTTCCTTTTCCGGATTCAGGTTGATCAGTTTGGCGTAGCAGCCGAATTCAAAATTGGCGATGCCGCTGTTGTTCCAGCCGTGCTCATCGTCTCCCAGCAACGATCTTTCGGGATCGGCCGAAAGGGTGGTTTTTCCCGTTCCCGAAAGCCCCAGGAACAGGGCGATGCTGCCGTCTTTGCCTTCGTTGGCCGAAGCGTGCAAGGGCAGGATGCCGGCCTTGGGCAGCAGGTAATTCATGACCGTGAACATCAGTTTTTTCACGCTGCCCATGTAAGCCGAACCGATCACCACGCCGATACGGTTGCTGAAATCCATGGCCACAACCATGTCGGAAGCGCTGCCGTCGGGCAATTGGCGCAGCAGGCCGGCGTACTTTTTTTTATCCAACTTGTTGGCCGGGAAAGCGACGATAGTGAATGGCTTGTCGTGATACAGGCTGTGCCCGATATTCCCGGGCAGCGGCCGGAACATGGTCATGGTGAAAAGGGCTGTGACTGCAGTGTCGGTGATGGTCCGCACCGGCAGGGCATAGCGGCTGTCGGCGCCAACCACGCGGTCGGTAATATACAATTTATCTTTTTCGCTGACCATGGCCAACACATCTGCCAGGATCAACGAGAATGTTTCCGGGGCCAGGGCGATGTTATTCGCCGATTGCCAATCGATTTCCGCCTCGATCTCGGGCCGCTTCACGGTCAGGGTGTCCTTGGGGCTGCGTCCGGTCGATTCGATCCGCGTCCAGGTGGCCAGGGCGCCATTCTTGCTGACCAGCACCTCGCGGTTCTTCACGGCGGCTTTGGTCAAGTCGCTGCGTTTGGGGTTGATGCGCACATTTTCCTTTTTGCCGATGAGGGTGTTGAGTTCCATTAAGAAATCCATGCTTTTCTCCTTTTGTTAAAAAGGAAATTATAGGCCATTGCCGCCGAAAAATCAAACCCCCCGGGCCGATCATTGCCGGGAAAGCATGATCGGCCTGTATGAATTGACAAATAGGAGCGAATAATGTTACAATTCCACTTCGGAGGAACCATGAAAAAAGACATTCACCCCAAATATATGGATTGCACGGTCATCTGCGCCTGCGGCAATACCTTCAAAACCCGCTCCACCATGGCCAAGATCGAAGTGGAAATTTGCTCGGCCTGCCACCCGTTTTTTACCGGCAAGCAGAAATATGTCGATACCGAAGGCCGGATAGAGAAATTCAAGAAGAAGTATGGATACAAGGAACAGTGAAAAGATTTTTTCCTATCTCCAAAAAATCCACAGCCGCTATGAACAGATCAGTGCGGATCTGAGTCTCAGCGAAACCGCCCACCAGCAAAACAAATTCCGCGAGCTTTCCAAGGAACTGTATGCCCTCAAGCCTTTGGAGGGGAAATACCATCAGCTGGGTAAGATTCGCCAACGCCTGACCGAGGCCGAGTCCATGCTGGCCACGGCCGAAGAAAATGAAATGAAAGACCTGGTTCAGGAAGAACTGGCCGTCCTGAACCGGGAAATAGACACATTGATCGGCCAGGTCGAGATACTCATGGTCTCCAACCAGAGTGAAGACAACCGCAATGCCTTCCTCGAAATTCGGGCCGGTGCCGGCGGCGACGAAGCCTCGCTATTCGCCAGCGACCTGCTGCGCATGTACACGCGGGTGGCGGAAAGGAAAAAATGGCAGGCCGAGATCATTTCCACCACCCTCTCCGGGATCGGCGGCATCAAGGAAGTCATTCTCTACGTCCGGGGCAGCGAAGTGAACAAATTCTTCAAATTCGAAAGCGGCGTGCACCGCGTTCAGCGCGTCCCCGCGACGGAAGCCTCGGGGCGCATCCATACCTCGACGGTGACCGTGGCCGTATTGCCCGAAGTCGACGATGTGGAAGTCGATTTCAACCTCAAGGACATCCGCATCGACACCTATGCCGCATCAGGCCCCGGCGGCCAGCACGTGAACAAGACCGAGTCGGCCATCCGCGTCACCCATTTCCCGACCGGCATCGTGGTCACCTGCCAGGATGAAAAATCCCAGCACAAAAACAAGGAAAAGGCCCTCAAGGTCCTGAAAGCACGGCTATTCGAGCACGAAAAAAACAAGCAGAACGAAAGCATCGCCATGAACCGGAAATCCCAGGTCGGATCGGGCGAACGCTCGGAAAAAATCCGCACCTACAACTTCCCTCAGAGCCGCGTGACCGATCACCGCGTCAGCGGGCGCAATTTCAACATCGGCTCCATCATCGACGGCGACCTGGACGACATGGTGGCCGAGTTGAGCGAAAGCCACATCCGGGCACTGATCGAGCAAAAAATCAAAAGCCTGATCGACTAGTGCTTTATTCGGAACTTTTCGCCGCCCATCTCAAACAGCTGAAAAGCGGAGAGTTGTCCACAGCGGTCGAAGCCTTGATCGAAAAGGCCTTTGCCATCAGCCGCACCGAATTCTGGATAAAAAAAAATCAGCCCGTACGCGATGCAGCCGCCTTGCGCAAATTCAGGGGATATTTCACCCGCCTGCTCGCCGATGAGCCGTTGGCATACATCCTGAAGGAAAAAGAATTTTTCGGGGCCGCGTTCATCGTCAGCCCGGCAGTGCTGATCCCGCGCCCGGAGACGGAGCTGCTGGTGGAAAAGGCCCTGGAAATCCTGGGCGGCAAGCCGGCGCGGATACTGGATATCGGGGCCGGCAGCGGCGTCATCGCCATCACCATGGCCCGACGCTCGCCCGCGACGCTCACGGCGGTGGACACGAGCCGGCCGGCGCTGCGGCTGTTGAAAAAAAATATCGCCCGCTTCGGGCTGCAGCCGAGGATTACGGTGCGCGCCGCCGATCTTTTTCCAAAAAGGAGCGGACTTTTTGACATGATCATCGCCAATCCGCCCTATCTTTCCTGCCGGGATTGGGATGAATCGCCCCCGTCTATCAGGCTTTTTGAACCAAAAACCGCATTGGTGGCCGGGCCAAAAGGCACGGAAACGCTGGCCAGGATCATCGCCGGCGCGGCGGAACGCCTGGTGCCGCGCGGCCAACTGCTGCTCGAGATCGGTCACGGGCAGTTGCCTGCGGTGCGTTCCCTGCTGAAATCGGCCACACTGCGCAAGATCCAGTATATCCGCGATTACAATGGCATCGCCCGGGTCATCGTGGCCAGCCGATGAAGGTTCTTTTCGTCAATCCTTATATCACCGATTTTACCGCCTATGACATGTGGCTGCGTCCGCTCGGGCTGTATTACCTGGCCGCTGCGGTCCGGCGCTACAGCGACGCCGAAGTTTACTGGCTGGATGCCCTGGACCGTTTTCAAACCGGCATGGAGCCGCGTGGCCGTGCCGACGGCCGCGGCAAGTATCCGCGGCATTTCGTCGAAAAGCCGGCACTCTATCGGAATATGCCACGAAATTATTCGCGTTACGGAATTCCGCTGGAACTCTTCCAAGACAAAATCGCCGCCCTGCCCGATCCGGACGTGATCATGGTCACATCGCTGATGACTTACTGGCTGGAAGGGCTGCAGTTCACCCTGAGCATCCTGAAGCAACGATTCCCGCGCGCCCGAGTGGTCCTGGGCGGGGTGCTGCCCAGCCTGGCTTTGGATGCGGAACGGACCGTGACCGGAGTAGATCATTATGTCCGGGGCAGCGGTGAAGCGGCTGCGCTGCGCCTGCTGCGCGACCTCGGAGCCAGGGTTTTCGAAGACGCCGATCCTAATGGCCAAGATGAGTTCCCCTATCCCGCCATCGACCTGGGCGGAACCCAGAATGTCGTCCCCCTGTTGACCGCGCGCGGTTGCCCCTTACGCTGCAGTTATTGCGCTTCCAGGCAGTTGAACCCTGTTTTCCGGGAGCGCCGCCCTGATGATATCCTGGCCGAGATCACGCAGCGCCGGAGCGTTTTTCATAGCCGGCATTTCATCATTTTCGACGATGCCCTGCTGATCAATAAAAAGCAGCGTTTTTTACCGGTTTTTTCGCATCTAGCGGCCGGTGGAAAAACGCCAACCCGTTTTCACACTCCCAACGGACTGCATGCTCGGGAAATCGACCGCGAAAGCGCGCGGGTCTTGCACGAGGCCGGTTTTGTCACCCTGCGCCTGAGCTTTGAATCGCTGGCTGCGAATATTCTGCGACACAGCGACGGCAAGATCAAAAGGAAGGAGATGGAAAATGCGGTCAGCCACCTGGAGCAGGCCGGCTATCGCCGCGGCCAGCTTGGCGCCTACATGCTCTTCGGCTATCCGGGCCAGACCTTGAATGACATGGAAACCTCATTGGCTTTTGTCAGCGACTTGGGGCTGGTGCCCCACTTGGCGGTTTTTTCGCCGGTGCCGGGGACAGCGGATTTTCTGGCCTTGCAGCGCCAGGGCGTTTTGTCCACACCACTGAACCTGCTGGAAACGAACAAGACCTATTTTCTCTACCAGAAGTCCGGATTAACCAATGAAGAAATTCTGGCTGTGAAGGAAATGGCCACCGCCATTACCGAAGCCAATGGCGAAGAAGCGCCGGACGCTTTGACCTGAAGCTTCTCCTCAAGTCTTCTTTTTTCTTTTACGCAAAACCCAGTCAACGATATTTCTCTGGCGCTGCCGGGCGACGGCCAGTGCGTTTTTCGGGACATTTTCGGTAATGGTGGAACCGGCGGCAACATAGGCGTCGTTGTGGATCGTGACCGGCGCCACCAGCTCCGTGCCCGAACCGATGAACACATGGTCGCCGATGATCGTGGAATTCTTTTTCTCGCCGTCATAATTGCAGGTGATGGTGCCGGCGCCGATATTCACTTTTTTCCCCACCCGGGCGTCGCCGATATAGGACAAATGCATGGCTTTCGAGCCCGCCCCCAGGAGGCTTTTTTTCATCTCCACGAAATTGCCGATCTTGGCCCCTTTTTTTACCAGCGAACCATTGCGCAAATGACAATAAGGGCCGAGCTGGACATTATTTTCAACGATCGAATCGCAAATGACCGAGCCGGGAAGGATGATGCAGCCATCGCCAATATGAGAATTCTCAATGTAACAATTTGGAAAAATGCTGGCATTTTTACCGATCGTAGTTTCGCCCTTGAGCACCACTCCCGAGGCGATGCGCGTGTTTTTGCCGATGGGCATGAGTCCGGCCAGATAAAAACGGCCATAATCCTCGATATGAACGCCATTTTTTTGCAGGTAGTCGACCTGAAAGTCAATGATCGCACTCTCGATCCGGCGCGGATCGGCCTCCGGACGGCAGGCAACATAAGGGTGTCGGAGCACCAAGGGAGCGGCTTTTTTTCCGGTTTGCAGGCCCTTGAAAACACCCGGTTTTATGCTGATCTTCCGTTCCCTGATAAACGCCCTGGAGGCGATGAAAAAGGGCGTGCCCGCGGGCGCCACCAGCCATGGCTCAGCGGCGTCCTGGCCTTTCAGCCAATTTCGCAGTTCGCGCTTGGAGGCTTCCGAACCCAGCGGGAATACGGCCGCGTCAAAAACGAAAATAGAATCAAAATCGTCCCGTTGGGGCAAAGGGGGAAAATCACAAAATGGAAAAAACCGGGCCAGCCAAAACGCCAGGTCGCGATCGCGGAAAAAAAACCCGCCCCGGGCCGGGCGAGAGCGATCCACTGTCGCAGCGATCATTCCACCAGGTTCAAGAAATCCTGATTCTGCAGCAACGGTTCAAAATCGGGCTCATTGTAAACGATGACCTTGTAAGCGGCATCTTTTTTAAGGCATTTTTCAACGTAACGCAGGGAATTGGCTGTATCCTCTTTTTTCAGATATGCCGCAGCCATGAGATAGTACAGATAAGCGTCTTTGAGGTTTTCTTTTTCAGCGTGCGCAAAAAGTTCCAGGGCTTTGTCCGTGTTCCCGGCATTCAATTGGTAAACGCCTTCCCAGAGGTAATCCTGGATCGATTCCAGCTTGACCGCCAGCGGATGCAGCTGGGCCTGGGTTATGGCGTGATGGACTTTGGCGCGGGTTTGAATTTCCAGCACGCTGTAAAATTCAGAATCCTTGTAGCTGTCAATGATCTGCTGGAATGCGGCATCGGCCTTGTGAAAGGTTTTTTTATGAAATAACTGCAGCGCTTTTTCGTATTCCGCCGTGATTGTCTGCAATTCCTTTTCTTCCTTGAGCTTCATTTTTCCAACCTCCAGAACCTTATTTTAACTCTTTGGCAGACTTTTTTCAACCATGGCGGCCAGTGGGAAAAAATACTTTAAAATCGTTTGAAACGAATTAGCGCCCGGACGCATAGCGTTCGGGAATGACACCGAGGGTTTCAATTCCGGCACCCTTGGCGATATCGATGATGCGCAGCACATCCTGGTAAGGCAGGGACTCATCGGCGCGGATAAAAATGGTCTTGTCCTGGCGGATCTGGTACATATCGCGCAAACGGTTTTCCAGCAAATTCAATTCGATGACATCCTGGTTTATTTTTATTGTCCGGTCACTTTCCATGGTCAAAACAATAGCGGTGGTAGATGTGCCGCCGCCCCCGTCATCAGCGGTCGAGGTCTCCGGCAGCTTGATGTCGATCCCTTTTTGCAGGACCGGCGTAATGACCATGAAAATGATCAATAACACAAGCAAAATATCACATAAAGGTACTACGTTCGGTTCTGATTTTGATTTGCTGGCACCAATATCAACGCTCATAACGGACCTCCTCGATGAAAATGATAATTTAGCAGATAAAAAAAATAAAGTCAAGTGGAAACTGAAAAAATATTTTTCCAGGCATTTCCCTTGCGCCAGACTCTGGTTTTTGAAAAAAAACAGTTTTTTTGCTATAGTAAAATCATGCAACCCGATTCACCGTTGGCCCATTTGACTTTGACCTGCTTGCTGGAAACGAGCGTGAACCATTTCCGTTCGCGCCCTTTCCTCAGTATGGCTTTTGAAAAGCCGATGACCTATGATGAATTTTACAAATCGGTGGTCAGCATCGCCCGGATCCTGAAAAAGCAGGGGGTGGTCAAGGGCGACCGCATCGCCATCCTGGGCGAGAATTCCCCCAACTGGGGGATCGCCTATTTTGCCGCCGTGCAAAGCGGAGCGATCGTGGTGCCGATCTTGCCCGATTTTTCCGAAGCCGATATCCATCATGTTTTGATCGATTCCGAAGCCAAGATCCTGTTCACCACCCAAAAACAGATGGAAAAAGTCTTGGGCATGCGCGAGCATAAATTGCAGACGCTGATCACCCTGGATGACTTCAACGCCGAAACCGACTGGCTGCCGGTGGAAACCTTTTCCAAATTCATAGAAAAAGCGCTGAAATTTCTTCGCCAGCTGCCCGATAAAATCGGCTGGAAATCAGGCGACATCGCTGAAGATGACATTGCCTCCATCATCTACACTTCGGGCACTTCCGGCCATTCCAAGGCGGTGATGCTGACCCACAGGAATTTAGTCACCAACGTACTGTCCGCCGACACTCTGATCGCCGTCCGCCCCGATTGGACATTCCTGTCCGTTCTCCCCCTGTCGCACACGTATGAATTCACCCTGGGTTTTTTGTTTCCGCTGTTCCGGGGTGCGCGCATCGTCTACTCCGGGAAAACCCCGACGCCCAGCGTGCTGGAAAAGATCTGCCGCCAGGAAAAACCGACCATCATTGCCGCCGTGCCCCTGATCATGGAAAAAATATTCAAGAAAAAGGTATTGCCGGTCTTTGAAAAAAACTTCCTGATCAAGGTCGCCGCAAAAATCCCCGGCGTTAAAATAAGGATATACAAAAAGATCAAGCACAAGTTGATCGATTTTTTCGGAGGCGAGCTCCAGATCATGGCCATCGGTGGAGCCGCCATCAACCATGAAGCGGAACTGTTTTTGAAAAGGTCGGAATTTCCGTATTTGATCGGCTACGGACTCACCGAATCAGCGCCGCTCCTGGCCGGCGGTCCCTGGAAAGACCCGACCATCACGGTGGGATCGACCGGGAAACCGATCCCCGGTGTGGAGATCCGCATCGACCATCCCGATCCCCACAGCGGTATCGGGGAAATATGCGCCCGCGGCCCGAACATCATGAAAGGCTACTACAAGAACCCGGAAATGACTCGCGAAGTGATCGACGAGCAGGGTTGGCTGCATACCGGCGACCTGGGGAATTTTGACGAGGCCGGCAACCTGAGTATCCGCGGCCGCTGTAAGAACATCATCCTGATGTCCAACGGCGAGAACATCTACCCCGAAGCCATCGAAGACAAGATCAATGGCTGCATGCATGTCTGTGAATCTTTGGTCATGGAAAACAAGGGTCAGCTGGAAGCATGGGTGTACCTGGACTATGACCTGATCGACGAAGAAACCGCCGGTGAGAGCGAAAGGAAAAAACTGGAATATATCGAGCAATTGCTTGAAAAAGTGAAACTGACCATCAACCCGCAGCTGGCCGCATTCGCCCAGATCGCCCGTTTTGTCGAACACAAGGAGCCTTTCGAAAAAACCGCCACCCACAAGATCAAGCGCTATTTATATGCCCACTAGATGACGGGGCTTGATGAATCAAGCCCCTTGGCAAATTCCCCGGCGTTATGGCTAAATTTTTTCCTTGATGGTAATGCTCAGTTTGCCGTTCTTCAGCGCGACATGCACCCGGGTTTCGATCAGGTTGTGGGTCAGCATTTTACTTTTGATACTGTTGATGATGCCGTCCTTGTTTGCGCCCACCCGGGCGTTCGGGGGCAGCTGCTGCGAGTAGGCCGCAAAAAACCTTTCAAAACTGCTTTCATCGTTCAAGCTAAGAAAAACTTCCTGAGCGGCCTTGTCTTTATTATGCGGTGGCCGGGGTTCCGGTCGAAGCGGGGGCGGCGCGGCAATCTTTTTTTTCGCTTTCCGGTTGACGCCCGATTCCAGTTCGGTCATCTGCTTCAGCCATAAATTGTTGTACAAACTGAAGCGGGCGGCCAGGTTCTGGATAATCATGCTCATGCGGGCCGTTTTGGCGCCGCTGTAGATCAGGCCTCGTATCGCTTTTTCAAGATCTTCCCGTTCCTTCTCCGGCGGCTGCTTGGATTCGCCAGAGAAAAAAAGAATATATTTTGACTTCAAATCGTCTATTTTCCGCTCCAATGCGCTGACCTGCTGTTCCGAGGTGGTCGATCCCGGATTGAGCCGCTCATCATCGATCCGCGTCCGATCTTCCTGGTTTTTTTTCAAATTGAATTCATTTTTAGCCATGGCCGATGGTCAATATGTTTTTGCCGTTTCTTCCCCGGACAAAACACGAGACACCCCTTCCGCCAGCGCCTGCATTTCGTCTTCGCCGGCATAGACATGGACCGGAGCGATGAATTGCACGCGCTGGCGGATCAACTCGGTGAAGAATTCATTGAAAGCGATGCCGCCGGTGATCAGGATCGCATGCACCCGGCCGTTGACCACGGTGCTCAAGGCGCCTGCCTCCTTGGCCACCTGATAGGCCATGGCCTGAACGACCTCCATGGTTTCGGCGTCGCCCTGCAGGTACTTGTCCTTGATCTTCAGGAAATCCTTGCTGCCCAGGTAGGAATTCAAACCGCCCGCGCCGAAAACCATTTTTTCAAAATCCTTGAACGCGACATGGTTCTCGCAGATGTAGCGCGCCACTTGCAGCGTGGGCAGGCCGCCGCAGCGGTCAGCCGAAAAAGCCCCTTCCTCGGAAGGGTTGACGGCATCGACCACGCGGCCGTTTTTATGAATGGACAATGAATTCCCCG
>Ga0209450_10000473_pt1 | contig 20563 bp, 15 predicted proteins | sample FrelakmetLWP11LW_FD_187149 | JGI IMG/M metagenome (GOLD analysis project Ga0209450, IMG submission 187149) | Freshwater lake sediment microbial communities from the University of Notre Dame, USA, for methane emissions studies - LWP11 LW (SPAdes)... | ecosystem: Environmental > Aquatic >...
GGTGGGTTTATAGACGTCGTTTGGTTTGTAAGACCAGCTGCTCGTTGCAGTAATACACGACTCCCAGGGAAATGGGATCATCTTTTCAGGTATCCACTGTTCAGGAGTAAGATAGTTTTCGTTAACATCTTTTGAAAAGCGGTCAACAACAATAACACCCGGTTGTTTATCACGTATTTTCCGGACTAATTCATCCATCCGGAGGTCTTGATTTACCCTTTTCTCTTTTACGAAACCACTGTTTGCATTTTTCAGAACCTTTTCGTAATAATTACTGATCCCTTTAACATCTTGTTTGGCTACCCATCCACCATCAAACCAAAGAATATTGATTTTTCCATATCCTGTAATCAATTCCATAATCTGATCATGGGTTCGTTCTACAAATTTTTCCCATTTCTCAGGATACAAGTCCGGATCGTAGTTTACGTTTCTATCGAACGGAGGGAAATAAGGGTCCCAAAAATCCTTATCGTTCCAATCCGGTTTCGAGAAATAAACACCTGTCCAGAATTCTTCCTTAGAAAATGCATTGAGAATTTCTTTTACTACATCGGCCTTTTGGTTAATGCTGAATGGACACTCCTTACTGGTAATTTTATAATCGGTAGTCTTTGTATCGAACATACAAAATCCATCGTGATGTTTAGCCATGGCTACCACATACTTCATTCCTGCGTCCCTGGCTGCTTTAGCCCAATTTTCCGGATCAAATTTTTCCGGATTAAACGTCCTTTTAAGGTTTTCGTATTCCTTCCTGTATTCATAAAAGTTCTGAGGATTTGTCCCTGCAATACGCTGATTCCACCCGTTATCTTCAGGACAAAGAGACCATGATTCAACAATACCCCATTGACTGTATGGCCCCCAGGTTATCATTAATCCAAATTTTAATTCCTGCCATTTTTTTAACGTTTGTATGACAAGGCTGTCTTTCTCCGGATAATACTTAGGATTGTAGTTCAACAATGATTGTGACTTTGCATTACCGGTAAAAAGCAAAAACAAAGTCCAGGCAATCACACTTCTTTTGAATAATCGATTGACTTTCATGAGTAAAAATTTGTTGTTAATATATAAAAATAGAATTAAGTTTCCTCATATGTCGATAGTATTACTTTATCTTATGTTTTATTATACACGTCATTTCTTTTTGGGTTCTTCTGATTTCCTGACGGGTTCTGTCCCCTGAAAACGATCGCAAGAGGGAATCCTCAGCCGGATCTTGAAGTTTTCGGGTATGTGGTGCGCCTCAATAACAGTGTCGGCGGCGGCCGGATTCTAATCCATCAGCTATAAAAAAGTCAAGCTCGGCATCCAACAGTATTTTCAGGAATTTATCGCAAAATTCATTGCTAAATTCTATGGTTTTAGGGTAGAAATTATGATAGCCAGATACGAACATCAGTTTCACATTACTGTTTTTTTTGTGGTTTACAGTATCTGTATAAAAGGCGCCGCGTTTGCAGTCTTTTGCTATCATTTCGTTACCTTTCACAGTAATAGTTTTAAATCAAAAAACTCATTATCAATACGAATTACCTTATCACCAGAATTAAATGCTTCAAGTACCTCATCAGATTTCTGAAGCCTCAGTTCTTTTTCTAAAGAAAAAACGCATTGGTGCTGGTATTTGCAAACTAACGGAGATTTACCAATACAATTCTTTCTTTGTTTGAAGAAGAAGACTGAAATATTTGTAGCTACTTTCCGCCATAAGAGGGATTTTGTTGAATATTGTTGTTAACTATTCCAACGTTCGGAATAGGCCATGTATTATTATAAGTTCCGATTGGCACTGTAAGTTGTGATCCTCTCGCCTCCTGAACTTTATTAAAAGTCTGGGTACGTTTCATATCAAACCAGGCATATCCTTCCAGATGCAACTCCCATTTTCTTTCCATTAACAGCGCCGCTCTGAATTGTTCCTTCGTCAGACCTGTTAAATCAGGGACATGTGTCGGATCATTTTTATCGATTCTGGCTCAATACCTTATTGCATTAATGTACTGATAAGCATTGGAAGGTCCATTTACTCGTTTTCGGCTTCCGCGGCAATCAGATACATCTCGGCCAATCTGATTATTGGGCTTGTATACCCACATTGAATCCATGTAGTCATTGAAGAGAGCTCATCTTCAAAAAACTGTTCATTAATAAATTTATTAAAATAGGTTCTGTTTATGATTGTGAGCCCTTTAGCATTAGCGTATCCATTTTTTATTCCCCATTCTCTTCTCCTGTCTCCGTTAGGGAAGCTGTTAATAAAAGCGTTAGTGGGCAATAAACCTGCTGTTAACTCTCCTTTTGGCGCTGAAAACTATGTAATATAATACAATATCCTTCATAAAGATTGCCTTACAATCTTAAAGGTAAGTTAATTTCCTTATTCCGCGTTTTTTGGGCTTGTGCTATTATCCCTGTAATATTTAATTAAAATCCTTCCATGAGTCATCCAGTGCACCTGATACTTTCTTATATAGTGTAAACTTCTTATAGTAGGCAGTATAATTTGCAGGATCTGGTTCGATCCGGCATTTCATCTTAACCATATTTTGTGCAGCTTCTTTTAAGTCTTTATAAACCCCGGCGGCAACAGCTGCGGCCATGGCACAACCCAATGTTCCTAATTCTTTGGTATCAACAATTTCAACAGGAAGCTTAAACACATCAGCAAAAATCTGAGCCCAGAACAGAGAGTTAGCAGCGCCTCCTGCAAGTCTGACCGCAGTGGTTTTGGTACGATTGGCCAATAATTTCTCTAAATGTACCATGTGACAAAATACTATACCCTCTAAAACCGCCCTTATTATTTGTGGTCTTGTATGATGGCTGTCTAATCCTATCAATGAAGCTTTTGCCTGCGGATTGTAATTTGAGCCGAAAATATATGGCAGAAATATAATATTCTGTTCATCGGCAGATACCTTTTCGGCCAGGCTATTGCAATATTCAAATACATTTATTCCAAGTTCCTTTGCTTTTTGTTTTTCCTCGGCTAAAAACATGTCTATAAACCATTCGTAATTACCTGCCGAGGTTGGGCTGCACTCTTCTAATAAGTAATAACCGGGGATGCAGTAAAGCGAATTCATCATAACCGACTTATTCAAAACAGGCTTTCTTGAAATATACTCATTGATACTCCATGTTCCTGCAATTACGCATATTTTTTCATCATTGGTAATATCCATTGCAATGGCACACGCATCAATATCAAACATTCCTCCGGCAAGGGCAGTGCCTTCTTTAAGCCCTGTTTCTTCACTGGCCTGTTTGCTTACTCCGCCGCAAAAATCAGTTGAATATTTTATTGGGGGCAAAGCATCAAATAGATCTTCCAGACCATATTCTTTAAGTAATTCTCTGTCAAAACAAATATCTTTGATATTCATCAGATTTGATCCGGAATAATCGGTAATTTCTGCAAAGGCTTTTCCTGTCAGCCTGAACCGGATGTAGTCTTTTACTTCGAATATCCATTTGATATTTGGAATAACTTCCGGCTTATTATCTTTCAGCCAGTTTAATAGTGCAACCGGCTGACAAGCAAGTATTTTCTGAAATGTTTTTTGAAATACTCTGTCAGCAGTACCATCATTACTCCACTTTTCAGGGTACATCCATGCCCGGGAGTCTGTAGAGACAATTCCGTTATAACAAGGTTTATTGTCTATTCCCCATAGATATAATCCTTTGCCATGACCTGTGCAGGCAACACCTCTGACTTCTTCAGCTTTAATTTTAGCATTAGCAATTGCTTGTCTAATTACTTTTGCATTTACAGACCAGAGTTCATTCATATCACGTTCGGTAAAACCCGCCTGTGGGGTGATCATATTAAGTCGGGCTGAAGCAGAAGCGATTTCTGTTCCTCTGATATCAAAAATGACTGCCTTACACAAAGTGCCGCCATTGTCAATTCCCATAAAATAGGTTGTCATCTTGTTTCTCTATGATTGTTTATGAATTTGAAATAAATTGAGACCTAATGAAATGATTAGCTGATTCAAGCTCTTGCTGCCAGTTCTCCTTCCCATTATACCAGAATTCAGCCACGTATAATTTTACTCCCAGCCCTATGGCTGTTTTGATGGCACCGGCAAAATCCACATGGCCACTTCCGAATGGCACCTCCCGGTAAACCCCTGGCAGTGTTTCTTTCAGGTGCAGAGCCACGAGATGCCCCATGCCGCATATCAAATCATCCTGAACCCTATGGCCATAAAGGGCCGCAGCATTCGTTATGTTTCCCAGGTCAGGATAAACCTGGAGGTACGGTGAGTTTATGGCATGGACATATACCATCGATTTACCCACCGTATCCATGAAGGCAGTTTCCATGGTTTCAAAGGCCAGAATAACGCCCTCTGCGGCAGCCATCTGAACACTTTTGCGCAGGTTTTCAAGAAAAAGATCCCGGGTGATCTCATTGGATGTCCCGTAATACTCATCATAGCCGGCTATCTGAATGATTCTCAAACCCGTGTCCGATGCAAACCGGATGGCATCAGACATGACCTCCATTCCTTTTTTCCTGACTTCCGGTACTTCACTGCCGATCGGGTATTTCCTGTGACCGCTCAGGCACATCGTCAGTATTTTCATGCCTGTTTCCCGGGATGCTTTCACCAGGTCCTGTTTCTGCACTTCATTCCATTTCAACCTCGCCAGTTTCTCTTCTGTTTCATCCACACTCAGCTCCATAAAATCAAATCCGGCCTGCCTGGCAGCATCAAGCTTTTCCCGGATGGAAAGCACACTGGGCATTGATTTCTCATAAAGTCCGAGGCGATAAATGCCGGCGTTTTGCTTGTTCATCTTCACGGTTCAATAAGGATTTGGAGTCCATCTGGCTCAATTTCCAAGGGATCACCCACTTTCACGATTCTCATTCCGGCAAAGGGACTGTACATTTTGACCTCACCGACCTTTCTGTCCGTAAAATCCCAGTTATAGGAAACAGCCTGCTGACCTTCATTCACCACGACCATTGCCCTTTTACCCGTATTACGGTTTCCGTGTAACTTAAAAAGGAGTCTGCCGGGACCGCTGGTAGCATCTTTTGCTGAATTTCCGGCCAGTGTGATCTTTCCGCCCTGGTCATCAAAATAATCTCCCGTGAAAATAAAATCTGACAGTTCCTTACGGATCCGGATAACTTCATTGATATATTCTGCAAGGTCCTTATAGATTGGCTGATCCAGGGAACCCTGATAGGTGTCGGGTTCTATGCAGAGTACTGCGCCGGTCAGCACTGCTCCGTTAATGCTTTTAAAATCCCGCGTGGCACTTATATGGTTGCAGGATGTCCATTCAGGGAATACATAGCGGAAAGTGGAAATCTCAGCGCCATATGAATTCCTGTAACCCACGTCGAAATAGGGCATTAGCCTGTCATAGGCAAATTCCGATGCGATCCTGAAGTCAGGATCAATGGCCCTGCACTTTTTGTAAAGCCGGTCGATTGCCTGAACGAGCCCTTCACAAAGGGCTACATCCGGCTTCATGGTATTCAGCGGATTAAAATCCAGGGCAGCACCTACACATACTTTATCTATCTGAAAACCATGAGCGCCGTCCCTGATCAGTTCCAAAAACTGGTCTGCCAGCATTTTTTCAACCTCGGGCGTCACTGACGAACGAACGTGGCAGCGTGTGTTCATGCCCGAACGAGCCAGAAAAGTGCTTTCACCCCATGCCATCCACGTATTCTGCTGACCGAACTGATCCTGTTGCTTATACTTATATAATTCATTTTTATACCAGGGGGTATTCTGATCGAGGATATTGTAGTTGATAAAAACAAGGCACCTGCCCCCATGTTCATCAATCGACTTCAGCAGGTCTTTAAATCCTGCCTTTCCGCCCAGTTTTTCCTCAGGGGTGTAATCGGGGTAATTGCGTTCCAGTCCCCCGCTGTTCCAGCCAATCAGCTCAAAACAGTTGATCCCGAATTTCCGGGCATCCCTTGTCCATTGATCATATGTCTTGTAATCAGCAATTATCTTATCCTCAGGCTGGTATATTATGGAAGAAAACCAGGCTGATTCTTTTCTCAGCCAGCTGTTTGATTTGTCAAAAGGGAAATGGATCATAAACCATGAACGGTAGAATTTCGAACCTTCGTGCCAGTCTCCATTATGGATCCTGATTATGAATTCTCCTGATTCCAGCACCTCACCTGACCGGATAAATGGATATCGGATATGCGAAAAGATAATTCCCACGGGATTACCACCAGCCTGCTGCCTGGTCAGCCAGGCATCAGGTTTTCCGCTGGCATTAGGCATCAGATACGTATGCCAGGTACTGAATCTGAAAATACTGTCATGATATCCCATATAAAGACCCTTCCCTGAGGCTTTGTCATAAATGTCCCACCAGGGCATCACCATCCCGGGATAGGTTTGAGACCATTCGGCAGCTTCCGCACCAAGGCCCCTGCTGCCGGGATATGATTTGAACAATGATATTTCATGGCGGGAATTGCTGCTATAGTTGGGAGTTGCAAGCATTGCTTCCCTGTTATTGCCAAAATGAGTCCAGCCGCCCAGCCTTGGAAACCAGAATTCCGAAACCGGCTTCTGATATCCGTTGGTCAGTCTGGCCCTGAAGCTTACATAATCCTCATGAAGGGTAATGTTATACCGCAAGTCGACCGGGAATTTGCCTTTTTCCGAGGTCATTTCCGAAAATTCAACTACAATGGAATTACCTTCACGATATATTTTCTTTGGCTTTTGCTGCATGCCATCGATATAGTTGGCCTGGTAATCATCCAGGGGAAGGCATATCCTGAAATTGCTGACAAGGGCTTGCTCCCCGATCATTTCACAATCCATTTCCCTGATGTAGAAAGAGACCAGTGCACCTGAGCGGGTATCGACTTTCAGGCTTAACTGATTGTTTTCCAGGATTAGAAAAGGCTCTGTCTGTGCCTGAAGCAAATGTCCTCCTGCAAGCATGATCGAAATTTTCAACAGACAATAAATCTTTTTAAATTGTTGTTTCATGGTTTCAGATCTTGGTTAATTGCAATGAACATTAAGTCAGAATGTGTTAATGAACTGACTACCCGATCATCTCCTTTTCAATTTGTTCCAGTGTTTTGCCTTTGGTCTCCACGAGATATTGCAAGACGAAAATAAAACACAGTACGCACATTATGGTGTAAATCAAGAAAGTAAAACCTCCTTTCAGATGGGATAACAAGAAAGGGAAACTGAACGATACCAGGAAGTTTGCAGTCCAGAGACAGAAAACAGCAAGTGATACGGCATGGCTGCGGATACGATTCGGAAATATTTCACCGATCAGCACCCAAACAACAGGTCCCAGTGAGAGGGCAAAAAAGGCAAGGTATCCCATGATAAAAACAAGGACAATGATACCGTTAAAGTGACCGGTAAAGTATGCAATTGAAACTGCTGCAAGAAAAACGCCCATCCCCACCGAGCCGATCAGCATAAGCAGCCTGCGTCCAAGCCTCTCAATTAACAAAATAGAAATTACGGTAAAAGTCAGATTCACCAGACCCATGATCATGGTCTGAAACAGCGCTGATTCATTTCCAAGCCCGGTGGATTTGAAAATCGCCGGGGCGTAATACATGATTACATTGATCCCGGTGACCTGCTGGAAAATGGCAAGCAATATGCCAATGATCATTACCTTTTTCATTTTCCCCCTGAATAACTCGCTGAATTTTCCGACGACTGTCTTTTCAAGTGAATCAATGATCTCCTCTAATTCACTTTGAGCATTTCCGGCTCCGTTTACCCGGGTCAAAACGTCCAGTGCTTTACCTTTCCTGTTATTCTGAACGAGCCACCTCGGGCTTTCCGGTACAAACAGTAGAAAGATCAGGAACAATCCTGAAGGCACAATCATAATGCCCAACATATACCGCCAGTTGTCCGTACCATCAACCTTATACAGAATATTGTTTGAGACAAATGCAAGGGCCTGGCCGGTAAAAGTTGCCAATTGATTGAATGAGACCATCTTGCCCCGCCACTCAGGAGGCGTTATTTCAGAAATATACATGGGTGCAAGCATGGATGCGGAACCGACTGCCACACCAGCAAGAATCCTGTATATGATAAATGCGGTAAAGCTATCTGACAGGGCACATCCAAGTGTAGAAAAAAGGAAGAGGAAAGCAGTGATGAGCAGCATTTTCTTTCTTCCAAAAAGTTGACTGGGCTTCCCGGTCAAAACACATCCCAACATACACCCGATAATAATACAGCTCACAGCCCATCCTTTCTGAATTTCGTCAAGCCCAAAGACCTGCGGTGTTTCAATGAACTCAACAACACCCGATATCACTGAAGTGTCGAAACCGAAAAGAAAGCCTCCTATGGCAGCTGCAAAACAAACCAGGATTAGATATGGTCGCATCATTTTGTAGTTTAATTAATCAATTGATCTGACTCATAGTGAGTTATGATGGTTATTATGCGGGCATATCAGTATTGTTGGGGCCAAAGTGTTTAAGAATAACCATTGGCTCGAATTTGCTGTTATTGGTGATTTTTACACCATCTTTGGCTGCATTTTCGCTTACAAAATATTCATCGGTGCTGGCCTGTCCGAACCTCAGCATGATAGCAGCTTCAGCATCATATACACCAAACCTCCCATGTCCCTGGATAATTATACAACCGTAAGCTGCCTTGTCTTTAATGGTTATGGTTTGTCCCGGCTTAACGGTCAGTTCTTTGGCAGAAATGTACTCATTTCCGTAGGTGATCCATTTCTCAGTATAAGCCTCATCAGAATGTATTAAGACTGGTGGTCTGAAATAATGCTTTCTGTAATTCGGATCAATGTTTTTGTCCCAGTCCATAAGGCTGATCACATAGTCGATATCCAGTTTTTTATCTTCAGGGCAGTTTTCAACGAGAAAATCATAGGGATATACTTCACCAGCTGTAATGTTTTCATAGACCGAATTAACATCACTGTTCCACTGGGGCTCATAGGTCAGGTATGATCCGGGCGCATGAACAACACCCGGTGGTGTATACCAGCCTGTACCCAGTTCAATACGATATGCTCTTGAAAGTTCGGTAATGCGAGTATCTCCTTTCTCATAGTTCATAAGTCTTTCTTTCACCATTTCTTTTGTCACATCCGGATCAAAACCGAAGTAGGTATGGGGAAATTCACCAGGATAATTGTTCATCTGCGGAGGATAATAATAGGCTTCTGGTTTCCCGAGTCTTCCGACCCGTTTTGCATTTTCAAAGCTCAGGTGGAGGTGATGAAACAGAGGTGCCTGGTAATCAAAGAATTTGGAATACATGGGCCAACCGCCATATATACTCATCAGTTCTTCACCTATTAATTGTGCACCAAGTAAATCCTGAGTTTCTTTAAGAGTAAATTTTTCAGATAATTTATTTGTATGTGGTAAAACATAACTCATTCCCTCGTCTGCCGGAGCAAGTTCCCCGTTCATCGCAGGAATTACTGACGAAAACCACCTCTCTTTTATTGATCCCCTTTTTGTTCCGAGGGCATAATAATCATGAGGGTGGAGTCTTAACCTTAATCCTGCCTTACTAAAGCGGCGGGGGACAAAGACAGGTATCAGTTGTAAAATACCTTTACCTTGTTCGAATGTTTCGTTAATTAATTGTTTGTTTTTCATCATAATATAATTTTGATTTTAATGGTCTGATGGAACCGCACATGATCGTAAATTATATTCTTTTTGTGTTTGCGATTGAGGTCGATCATGTGGGTTTCATATCATTTAAAGTTTGCAATATTCTCTTTTGTTACAAGTTGGAACGGGATATAATTCGAATGTTCTATTTTTTCTCTCTCCAAAATTTTTATTGCAATATCAACAGCCATTGCACCCTGACCCCTTGCATCCTGGAAAACGGTAGCACACAGCTTCCCTTCTTTTACAGCTTTCAGGGCATCTGAAATTGCATCGATTCCAATAACTGCTATTTTATCCTGCTTTCCTGCCGCCTCAATTGCTTTATATGCGCCTAAAGCCATTTCATCGTTCTGAGCAATAACTGCATTAATCTCTTTTCCTGTACTGAGCCAGTTCTCCATAAGGTTAAGTCCCTGTGCCCTGTCCCAGTTGGCTGACTGATCGAAGAGCACTTTTATTTCAGGAAAATATTTAAGTACTTCCTTTATTCCGTATGTTCTTTGTATTTCAGCAGAATGACCGTTAGGACCGCGAATAATTGCAATATTTCCTTTACCGTTAAGTAATTTACAAATATGGGTTGCGGCTATCCGCCCTGCTTCACTGTCATCTGATCCGACATAGGCATCGGCCTGATCGAGATTCACTACCATCGCATTCACCACCACAATTGGTTTTCCTTCTCGTTTTGCAATTGAAACGACCGGAGCAGAGCCATATTTATCAAAAGGATTCAGAATAATAGCGTCTACATCCAACGCCAGGAAATTCTCAACCTGCGAAATCTGGTTTTCAGCCTTCCCCTGCCCTTCCGTTTCAATAAGTTTCACATTCAGTTCTTTTGCTTTTTCACGAACAGCATCCTGGATATTTAAAATAAATTCGTTCTGCAAATTCTGATAAGAAATACCGATTGTATATTTATAGCTATTCTGACTTTGCCGGTTGCAGCCGGCCAGAATAAATAAAAGAAATAATATGAAATATTGGTGATATGGCATGATTTATTGATACTGAATTTTAACTTCTCCCTGTTTTCCCCTGAGATCCTCTATCCAAACCCATCTGCTATCCCCCGAAATAAGATCTTTAAACATCACTTTCTCACCATTTAATGTTGCTTTGATTATCTCCTTACCGGCAGGGATTGGTCCGAGTCTTAAACTCATATTCTTAACCGGTCTTTCAAATCCGTAATTAAATACCTGACCTGCCTCATCCCGAAGGTAGGAGTATTTTATTTTTTGTCTTTCATTTCCTGTCAGCACAGGGAAATCACTTATTGACATCTGATTCCAGGAAGCTGGAAATCTTGGAATAATACGAAGGTGGTCAGAATTATTGTCATCGATACCCAGCATCAGGCGAAGCGCTTTCTGGCTGTCTGCTAAATGCGAATCCTGACCCATATATCCGTTAACAGGCACCCAATATTCACCGCTTTTATGCAGAATTATACCTTCGGGGGCTGTCCAGCCTTCGAGCCTGGGGAGATAACAATGGTTTACCATAAAGTTAATAAAGTTCTCTGCATCATTCATTTCATCCATCAATAATGCGGCTTGAGTCATCATGCCCTGGCCATATCCATACATGCGTAAACAATTATAGTTTTTGTCTTTCATCAGGTAGCGATATGAATTAATATCTATCTTCAGATACTTCTGAGTTTTTTCATCAGCCACAGCATAATCTTGCAGCGGTGTATATGTAAATCCTTCTGTTGCCAACTGGATATGTACCATCTTTTGTGCATCATCGTTCCAATTATTTTGAGGATCTGTATGCCAGACTGGTCCGAATTCGCTTGAGTCAACAAGATTCTTCAGTATTCCATTCTGCAGTCTGATATATAGATTTGTCCATTCTTCAACCTCTTTGGTCTTTCCAAGCTCTTTTGCCATGATTATGGATAATTTGATACCATGCAGACAGTTGTATGAACCATAAAATTCATAATTGCCACATTCGCTTTCAGTATAAAGAATATCTTTGCGTTTCCCGGGGAATATAGTATCGGTATCCAATTGCCAGCGGATCCAGTCAACGGCCGCTTTTGTAGCCTTCCAATGCTTCCCGTTCCATTCCACAGGGTGACCCAGCCAATGGTAAGTCATGTAGCGACCCCACATACATATACCGTGGCCGTCATTTTCGCGGTTACCTGTTTCAATAATATTTCCTACTTTCCGGATTTTATATCCTTCTGATTTACTTCCTAGTCCGGCAATCCTTATCCAGTGAGGAGGATTTGCATCTGTAAATAAGCAACTGTCGAGCCAAGTGGTATATGTATTGATGAATTTACCATACCCAAATGCCATAGCTTCGCGCATCAGCTCCCCGATACCACGTGACCAGGCTTCTCCGGTTCCAGGTAAGTTACCGGGTGATTTTGATTTGTATAACCTGAACCAGTTTTGAAGATTACCGAATAATGAGGCTTCGCATCTCCAGATACCTATACCACAAGTATAGTGAACGGTAGCTTTGCCTGCAATACTTGATGAACACGAAGTCCCATTGTCGGCAATCTTGGCTCCGCATTCAGGTCCGTTGCGATATAAATATGTTGCAGCGTAAACGGCTTCCTGTGTACCTTTAAAATTATATTGCGGGCCAAAATATTTTTCAGGAATTTCCGGCTCTTTAAGTTTGGGTAATTCGTCTTTAAAAGTATAGATTGTACGTTTTAACTTTTCAATACCCGGCTTGTATTCTTCGTTTAATATATATTGAAGAGTAACAGGTTTAAGCTCAGGTGAGTTTTTATTCACGTCCGGAAGTTTTGATAAATTTGAAGAAGGTTCGGCCGTTTCGACAGTAATTGCAGAGATTAAAGGATAAGAATACATGTCCTCAACGCCTTTTATTTCAATTGATTGAACCGGTCTATTTTCAAGGTCAAGTGAAAATATAAAGCGGGTATTATTGCTTCGTGATCCCATGAGGCGCATACCATCTGTAAGCGAAAGGGTGTTTTTTATCAGCTCTCTTGGCGCCGGGTCTCCACAGAATAAGGTGTTGTCGTAGTTGTTTTTACTATACCAGTCATAATACCAGAAAACATCCCATGGCCGGCTATACCATAAATTGAACCCGAAAACTAAGGGGACAACAGCTTTTTCATTATTTTGAAAGGTAATAATTATGTCACCGGCTTTATCGCCAATAAAATGTGAATATCCGTCATCACCCTTATGACTATACCAGGAGCCATTGGCAATATCAACCTGGTGAATCATTCCCAGGAAATGGAGTTTTTCCACTTTAGTGCCATTTAGATCGAAACTCATACCATTGTCCCATGTTTTCAGAATACCCCTGTCGGCATTTACTGCTGGTTCAATTTTTTTAAACCATGGCCAGGTCTGACGGATATCTGTTTTACGGGCCAGAAAAGGAATGCCATTTATTATCAGGCATTCTTTGGTTTGTTCAGGAGCTACAGCAAAATATTTCTGGTTTTTCCATGGCAAAGAGCTGCCTGTCAGCCAGGTTCGCATTACCCTGGTATTATGAATCGCTAATTCAAGTTTCAATGTTTCTAAGGCTTCAGAAATAGTAATTTTCTTTTCAGCCCTGAAAATATTTTTATCAATTGAGTCAACATTAAAATTTAGCGTGTATACAAGGCCATTGATTTTGAAACCATTAAAACTTTTGAAGTTGTTTTTTATGGCAGCGCCATTCGATTTATCGTAAGCCTGTTCGTATTCAAACAAGACAGAATAATTACCTTCAGGCAGAGACAATTCCTGGGTAAATATTTTTGATTCTCCGTTTTTCAGGGCAGGTTCCCTGGTTTGGATATAAGGAATAAAACCTTCTTTATCCTGCCAGTTACCTGTAATATCAATCTTATGGATTTTATTACCACCGGTGTTCCTGCATCCTGCAAGAGAGACCAGCATAACCACAAGCATGTAAAATAATTTCCTTTTCATAAAAAGTAAATTTATTTAGTAGCCGGATACATAAGATCAAGTCCAATTTATCAAACAGCTATTTCTCCATAAGCACAACAGCCGAAAGGGCAGGAATTTGAATTTTCCCGTTACTTTCTTTCGCTTCAGGAACCTCAGGGCTTGCCATTAAGAATCCTCCCTTAATATTTTCCAGTTCAGCCTCAACAATTATCGGCTGGTCGTAAGATGGATTTGCTACCACTATCGCTCTTTTGTCAGTTTTATGATTAATGAAAACAGTATAAAAAACCTTCGCTCCATTTTTAACCTTCACCTTTGCTCCTACGGTATTTATAAACTCCCCATCCCACAGGAAATCGCTGTATTTTTCCCTTAAGGCATCTACTTTTTTACCATATTCCATGGTTAAAGGAAATTCATCCAGATGACCTTTAAAATTTCTTGGTTCATAACTTATGGAAAATCTGTAAAGCAATGCCTGGTTTATCGGATGTCGGTCATTATATCCTATCACGGCCATTTGCATAGAAGCTTCCGGGGCTACGTAGCGATGCATAGGAACAAAGTCGCGTCCGATACGGAAATAGGACATATTATAGCTTCTGAACTGTAAATCACGAATCGCTTCCCCGGCAAATAAATATTCAGGATCTTTTTGTTGTGTAATTTTCCTGAACCCATTTTCCAGCAATATATCACCCGAAAAAACATCAGCCGGTACATGATGTCCGTGGTTTGGATCAAAGCAGTAAAAAGCGCCACCATGATGCTGACATTCATCATATAACATTCCGGCAGCTCCCAGTTCAATTGTCTTATTAAATTCAATATCCGCCACATCCCGCCATTCAGGACTTAAATGACACATTGGAATCAGTCTCCTGGTATTTATATCAGCTAATTGAGCAGCAGTCTGATACTGATAACCCCGGTAATTGAAATAATTTCCATAAGGATCTTTTACAGCATATCTTATCAATTCATTTTTAAACCAGGGCTGGCTTTCGTCTGCCCAGGTAAATTTGGAAAACAGAATAATGTAAACCCCCATTTTTTTACATTCTGCAATAGCATTTTTCAAATCATCCCATGTTCCGAGCCTCGGGTCAATATCATGTGAAGGGTTACCCCTGTCTTGTCCGCCAAGGTTCCAGCCTGTCAACTGGATGGCCTTAACACCATGTTTTGCACATTCTTTGCCATATTCAACCAGGTCTTTATAAGAGCAACGGGGGTAATCTTCCGAAGAATTGATATGAAATTGTTGCCATGAATGGACTTTTTTGGCCCAATCCGGACAAGGTAATGTTCTGATCCATGTTTTACGCCATGCTTTATAATAATCAGCACCTTTTTGCCAGTCGCCGGCATAAGGTTGAAGAATTATCGGTTTTAAAGTCTCTGATTCTTTTGGATTCACATAGGCAAAATGAACACAGCTGTATTCAATATGAACAGGTTTGCCGGCTATACTATCTGTTTTTGGAACAGTACCAATGTTCATATCTTCAGCATATTCATACCCGGGTTTTAATTCGAAGGTAAAATTCATTAAGTGCTTGTCGGTTGTATCATGATAACCAACGTACATCCCTTCATTGTCATTTCCCAACAAACCAAAATGAGAATATTGGGTTTTATATGTTTGAATTGGATAATCTACCCCAAAATAGCCTTTATGACTTCTGAAAACCGGGTATATTGAACCTTTCTGCAAACCTCCGGCATATTCAAAACACATCCAGCTGAGATTATTTTGCATTTTTGGTACATTAATATCTCCCAGGTAAGGCCAATAAACTGCCTCAACGGTATAAGGTGAATTATTATCAACCTGAGCAGTAAATTGTAATCCTGCAGCAGTTAATTCAACAGTTCCGGTAAATTTTATATCCAGATCTTTTGCGCAATCCCCTATCAATTTATTCCAGATAAATACCAGTTTTTTATTATCGTTTGAAATTTCGACATTGCACGATTGCTGTTTTTCACCATATACGCAATTATCCTTCCTGCCGGGCACCGGGACTGCCAACCGGAATGAACGTGACAAATATCCCCTGCGTTGTATCTGCCAGCCTGTTTCCTTACTTACCAGGCTGACCAGCCGGCCGGAATTCTTATCAAATACAGCTTTCAGGACAGCATCTTCCAGAACAACAGGAACAATAGTATTTTCATCCAGGGCAGGGACTTCAGTAATTAAGTCCTTTATCGGACAATCACTTGAATATTCACCTTTAATAAATTTCTCTTTCGGAGAATTGCATTGTGATAACATCAATACAAAAACGATCAATACAAGATTACATTTTTTCATACGGAGATTTATTAATTATTTTCATCAATTATTTTTCCAGCAAGAATATGCGGGCTAATCCTATTCAGTTGTTATTATTCCTTTCTTCAATATAATGTTTGCATATCTTGCCATTTCGCTTGTAGCAACTATGACATAAGCCTTTTTGGAACGTGCATAAAATTCAAAACGTTCAACAATTTCAAAATCTGTAAAACGGCTGTCATATTTGTTTACGATACGCTCATAGTCTTTCCTTATTTCGGGTATGTAATTATCATCCTTATCAACACCCATAAGCGACACAGGCTTTTTCACACGGGCATCCAGAGGGAAGAGCTGCAAAACAGCATCAAGAAGATCCGGAAGATTATGTCCATCGCAGCGGATAAGCCTTTGGGCATTGCTTGCAGCTGGAAAATTGCCGTCGGCAAGAACGATTTCATCGCCGTGCCCCATCTCCATAAGAATCTTCAGTAATTCGGGAGATAAAATGTTTGGAATTCCTTTTAACATGTTGTTTTTTATTAAGTTTTACTTCTTTTTATCTAAAATTACAGCCAGTAATATTATTACACCTTTTACAAATAATTGCCAGTATGAAGATATATTCAGCAAATCCAATCCATTATTCATTACTCCGATTATTAATGCACCAATAATGGTACCTGCTATGGATCCTACACCTCCTGTAAGCTTTGTGCCACCGATAACTACTGCTGCTATTGCATCAAGCTCATAACCCTGGCCTGTTGCAGGAGATGCAGACATAACCCTTGCCGACAAAACAATACCTGCCAGACCTGAAAGTAATCCTGCAATGGAATAAACCCGGATGATTACTCTTCTGGTATTGACACCTGAAATATTAGCAGCTATCTCATTCCCTCCTGTGGCATAAATATGCCTTCCGAATTTTGTATATTTCAGCAGGAATAAACCGGTCAGAACTATCAGGATAAAAATTATTACCGGTATGGGTATCCCGATAACATAACCGCTGCCGATTTTATTATAAGTATCAGATAAATCAATAACCGGTCTGCCGTTGGTGTAAACTAATGCAAGGCCACGTGCAATCGTCATCATAGCGAGGGTTACGATAAAGGGAGCTATTTTGTTCCAGGCTATAATAAAACCGTTAATAAAACCGCAGGCTGAACCGACAAACAAACCAATAAACAAGGGAACGATCAGATTGTGCTCACCCGGATGGGCAAAAGAAGTGGCAATTACAGCAGATAAAGCCAATACTGATCCGACTGAAAGGTCGATACCGCCGGTAAGAATCACAAGTGTCATCCCAATGGCAATTATTCCGTTAATGGAAGTCTGCCGTAAAATATTTATGATATTGGTTGGCTTTAGAAACGCGGGCGATAAAACGGCCATTACAATAATCAGCAATGCAAATGCAAAATAAAGGCCGTAAAGACTCAGGTATTTTTTTAATGTTTGTTCTTTGTTCATCATTTAGTAATTATTATTAATCTGAATTTATCACAACCTCCTCCCCCATAGCTGCTTTCAATATACCTTCCTGGTTAAAATCTTTTCTTTCAAACTCTCCGGAAATTTTCCCCTTATGCAATACTATTATTCTATCGCATATACCAATTAATTCCTGCAACTCAGAAGATATTATGATAATCGCTTTATCCTGTTTCAAAAAGCTTGTCATAATCTTATAAATTTCAGCTTTAGAATTGATATCAATCCCACGGGTAGGTTCATCAAAAATAAGTATCTTCGCATTGCCTGTCAGCCATTTTGACAAAACAACCTTCTGCTGGTTGCCGCCGCTTAATCTTTCTGCAACCTCCTGTATCGAGGATGTTTTAATTTTTAAATTCTGAACCTGCCTTTTCGATTCTTTTCTTTCTTTCTCCAGTTTAATGATACCGCCTGAGGTGCAAAAATTGTCTAAGTAAGCCAATGAAATATTTTCCATTACGGGTCTGCAAAGAATTAAACCTTTTATTTTCCTGTCCTCGGGAATAAATCCGATACCATACTTGATTGCATCCCGTGGATTCCCAATTATAATTTCTTTGCCATTTAAAAACAAACTGCCTGAATCGGGAATATCGAGTCCAAAGACAGCTTCTGCCAGTTCAGTTCTGCCTGCGCCCATCAGTCCCGCTATTCCGAGTATTTCCTGTTTCCTCAGACGGAAGCTGATGTTCAGGAATCTGGCTGCTTTAGTGAAGTTTTTAACTTCGAGTACTGTCTCTTTTAATTCAATATTCTCCTTAGGAAAAATTTCTTTCAGTTCACGGCCAACCATTTTTTTAATTAAATCGTCATAGAGCAAAGTTTTTGCCGAACAGGTATCAATGTATTCACCATCACGTAAAATGGTAATATCGTCGGCAATTTTAAATATTTCTTCAATTTTATGAGAGATGTAAATAATGGAAATATTTCTTTCTTTTAATTTCAGTATTACTTCAAACAGCTTTTCAACTTCTTTATCTGAGATTGCAGAGGTTGGTTCGTCCATGATAATAAGCCTGGCATCATAAGAAAGGGCTTTTACAATTTCAACCATTTGCATTTCAGAAATGCTCAGTTCTTTCATTTTTGTATCGGGATCGATGAACATATCCATTTGCTCAAGTAATTCTGTGGCTGTTTGTCTGACCTTTTTCCTGTTTACAATGCCGAATCCTTTATAAACTGGTTCTCTTCCGATAAGAATATTTTCTGCGACAGTCATCTCGGGAATAGGATTTAATTCCTGATGAATCATCGAAATTCCGGCTGACAGAGCATTTGCGGGACTCCTGAACCGAATCTCTTTGCCTTTAAGGAAAATCTTTCCGCTATCAGGTTGAATGATTCCGCAAAGTATCCGCATAAGCGTTGACTTGCCGGCACCATTCTCTCCCATAATAGCATGTACCTTACCATGCCAGGCTTCAAACCTGACGCTCTTCAGTGCAATAGATCCCCCGAAGGCCTTCGAAATGCCTTCCATCTTTAAGAACATATTATTCAGGCTGGTGGTCAATTGAACAAAGTATTTTTATATATCAAATCCAAATGCACGTTGTATACTTCTATATCACTGTCACATTTATCTTTCTTCACTGATATTTACAATAACTGCAAAGGTTCGTGCAAGTATCTCGATTCTAGCAGGCAATTCAATTATCCGATGGACCTGATTAATACAATCATAATCCTGTTATTCAAATTTACCCTATTACAATATTAAGAAGATTCAAAACATATTCTTTATATTTGATTGACCGATTCTGATAGTATTTTGACATTATGAGAAAGGAAGCATCAACACCGGTTTTCGAAAAAGTTCCTTTGGCAAATAAAGCTTCTTTCCTTTTTAAAAAAGAGATATTCAGATATTTTGATATTCCATGGCATTATCATCCTGAATATGAAATTGCTCTGATCAAAAAAGGAAGTGGTGAATTAATAATAGGTAACAGTGTTCACTATTTCAAGTCAGGAGACCTCCTCTTTCTTGGTGCAAATCTGCCTCACCTGTGGAAAAGCAAAAAAATAAATCCCGGGAGAGAAAATAATGCAGAACATTCAATCATTCAGTTCCCTCGTGACTTTCTCGGACGCGAGCTTTTTGACAAGTATGAGTTTCAAAGTATCCGCAATATTCTTGAAAAAGCGATGCTTGGAGTGGTCTTTAATGGAGAAACAAGAAACAGAATAAGTAAAAAGATAATTGCTATGCAAAAAGCCGGAGATTTTGAACGGTTAATGTTATTATTCTCAATTCTTGAAATAATGTCGTTATCATCAGAATATACAACAGTTTCCTCGCCCGGGTTCCTTAAAACTTTTATTCACTTTGATGAAGAACGGATGAATAAGTTATATAACTATACCTTGTCCAACTTTCAAAAAGATATATCGACGAAAGAAACTGCCTGCCTGTTCAATATGGAAGAATCTTCGTTTTGCCGTTATTTTAAAAAACGTACAAAAAAGACTTACATTCAGTTTGTTAATGAAGTTCGCCTTGGATATGCATGTAAATTATTACTCGAAGATGTTCTCTCTGTATATCAGGTTTGTATCCGAAGTGGTTTTAAAAATATTTCAAACTTTAACAGGCAATTTAAAGAATTCACGGGGAGAACACCCACAGAATACAGAAAGTCGTTGGGTTGACCCTTTTAAAGCAAAAAGGTTAAATTCTTTAAGAATCCGGGAAAATACAGAAAAATTTGGGGATTTTTTTTACCTGCTTTTCCACAGAAAGTCAATAGGAAAAGGGGTACACCTATAATATTACTTAGCAACTATGAGCTTAGGAAATAAGTCTATAATTGACACTTTTGATAAAAAATGGCATTTAAAAGACATTCATTCACTTATATAGAGCAAGTGATAAATCCTAAAAACGACAAACAACTTTCAGCCGCCTAAAAGAATAGTTTGGGACATCAAATTCCAGAGAAGTGCCGGATTATGAAAATGTAAAGAATGATTTATATCTACTTTTTACGAAATATCTAAAATCTTAAGGTACTGCAAAAATCCGCACCCATCATACTTAGGGGTATGAACAGTGTTTTTGCCGCTTTCCCATGCCGTCACTTCTGTTTTATTTTTTGTCATGCTTTTTGTTCCCTCGCTCATTCGACACATTGTATTTTGCTTTATGATAAT
>Ga0209450_10000474_pt1 | contig 20555 bp, 25 predicted proteins | sample FrelakmetLWP11LW_FD_187149 | JGI IMG/M metagenome (GOLD analysis project Ga0209450, IMG submission 187149) | Freshwater lake sediment microbial communities from the University of Notre Dame, USA, for methane emissions studies - LWP11 LW (SPAdes)... | ecosystem: Environmental > Aquatic >...
GTCGAAAGAGACAACGGGCGCGCCCGCGGTCGGATGTGGCGAGCAAAAGCGGCACGCAGGACGCGCCCCGCTTTCGCTTACCCACTTGACAGGAGTCGGCTAATGGGTGACCCCTTTTATTCACCGTACAGCGCTTGCAGCACCAGCCCGCGCAGCAGCCGCTCCGGTGCCACCGACAGCCGACCCCCCTCGGCGTACAGGGCGTCAAACTTCTCGTCCATGCCGCGCAAGGATTGGTTCAGGATCGTGCGAATCTCGATCAGCGGGTCACCGGCCGGCACAAACGCCGCCGTCGTCCGCGTGGTGAACAAGCTCTCTTGCGTAATGTCGGCGCCGCGCATCGCTGTCGTTCCTCGCTCTTCCGTTGCGTCCGACATCAACGCTCTCGGCTCCGTTCGGATGACCAATCCAAGCAGAGAATTTCAACAGACTGTTAACCGGCTCCAGGTCGGCCAGCCGGCTCAGGCCGGCGCGGGCCAGCACCCGGCTCACACTGCTGCAGGACACCGCCAGGCTGGCGGCGATGCGCGCCTGCGTCAGACGTTGCCGGCGCAACTCGACAATCGCCAAGGCTGTGGCCGCCGGCATGGCCCGCGGACTGCGGTGCGGCCGCGAGGAGCGGTCGGCCAGGGCGGACTCCCCCGCGGCCAGATAGCGGCCGAGCCACTTACGCGTAGTGCCGGCGCTCACGCCATGCGCCGCTGCAGCGGCGCATGGCGTGAGCTTCTGATCTACGATGTCTTTGACCATTTCGAGTCGACGCGCGTACGTCAATCGGGCATTCTTGTGGGTGTTCATTCGGCTGAGCTCTTGGGTCGGTTGGAAGGCCTTGAGAACCTCCAGTCTCCCAGACTCAGTCCGAGTGAACAGAAACAACCTATTGGAACTTCACAGCTAGGACGCCCAGTCCGCCTAAACTTAACGACCGAGAAGCGCCGACTGCCGCTCAACTCTCAACAAGAAGAACACCAGAAATGCGCGCGCTCGCATCGGATGTCGCACTACGCTTGATCGGCCATATCTACGACGCGGCATTGGATGCCTCGCTTTGGCCTCTCGTCATCCGGGAGATCGGGCAGGCACAAGGCGGGAATAGCGCACTGTTGGTGACGACGCTGCATGCGCCGGATCAAGGCGGGTTTCTCTTTCCTTACAACATCTCCGAGGACGCCCTTCAGCGGTGGGCCTCGAAGTACGTACAGCATGACGTCTGGTCCGCCGCTGGCCTGAAGAAGGGACTCTACGTCGATGGCAGCGTGGGGACCGATGCCGATCTGGTCGATTTCAACGAGTTTCTGCGTTCGATCTGGTACCGCGAATTCCTCAGCACGATAAACATCGCCCGCTGTTGCACGGGCGTAGTTTTCGGTGCCAATTCGGCCGGCATTCCGCCCACCGCCGTTGTGGTCTATCGGGCCTTGAACGACCAGCCGTTCGGCGACCATGAGGTGGAACTGCATCGGATCCTAATGCCGCACCTGTCGCGCGCGCTGGGCGTGATGTTCCGGCTACGGGATTCCGAACTGCGGGTCGCGGCCTCGCTGGCGGCGCTGGATCGCCTGAGTTCCGGCGTGATCCTGATCGGCGCCCAGCGCACCGTCGAGTTCGCCAACCGCGCGGCTCGCGGATCCTTGGCCGAGGAAGACGGCTTGCGACTGCGGCAGGAAGCCACGGGCAAGACCCGGCTTGTCGCGGCGTCGACCGGAGCGCAGCGGGGCTTGGACGCCGCCTTGGATCAGTGCCTGGACCCGACGGTGGTCGAGGTGCCGCACTTCTCGCAAGTCGTGTCGGTGCCGCGCTCATCGGGCCGCGCGGCCTATGTGCTGAATGTTTCAGCGCTGCCGGCGACGCACGAGTTCGGTTCCGGGGCGGGGCAGCCGCGCGCAATTGCGTTCCTGACCGATCCGGTGGACCCGGTACGCGTCAACCGGGCAGCACTGCAACGGCTCTACGGCCTCACCGCGGCCGAGTTCCGGGTGGTGGAGCAGGTATGTAGCGGCCAGACGGTTGCGGCGGTCGCCGAGCGTTTTCGCGTGAGCGAGAACACCGTCAAGTCCCAACTGCAAAGCATCTACGACAAGACCGGTACGCATCGGCAGGCGCAGCTCGTACGGCTCGTGTTGTCGCTGTCCCTCCCCGCCTGAGATTCCTCGCCTGAGCGGCTAGGCGTGGGAGCCGCTGCCGCCGCGTGTCTCCCCACGCACCCTAGGGGCAAGCCGCACTTCTCACCCGTGCGGGTGATGCCGCGATAGCGCGATCGCCCTATCGTCCGCGCACCTCCCCGATTTTGGATCGCGCCTTCCGGCACCCCGGGCCGGCGCATGGAACGGCGGGGCATGCCGGCCAAGGCATTCATGGCGGACTCGTTGCCCTTGGTCGCTTTGTGTAAAGGGTGGCAGAACAAGCGGTCGAGCTGGGGTCGCCGCGGCGTTTCACCAAGGAACTGATTCTATGGCTAGTCCGTGGCCTGAAAAATGAGTGCGCGAGTGCCGAGTATGAAGAGCTTTAAGCATCAACGCAGGTTGTTCATTGAGTCGACTGCATGTGCGGGCCTCGCGTTACTTGCCTGTCGATGCGCCCACGCCTTTCCGGGCGTTCTGGAGGGCGAGCCGTACCGCGACGACGCATTCAAACCATCCGCCGAAACTCGTCAGGACACCGGCGCCGCGGGCACCCCGACCGGAGGCGGGCAAGCAAACGCGGGATGTCGCCGTTCGCCAGTGCTGTCGGCTGTGCCCTGCGCGGGGCGGCGATCGGCGGAGCCGGCGCGTCCAAGCTCTCCAATACAACAGGCAACCCCGTGCTCGATAAGGGCCTGACCCACGAGTACAAGTACCTCGTTGGTCTCTTCGCCGTGCAGCCGGCGTTCTTCATGCTCGATGACGAAGGCAAAGCGAGCAATAGCTGCGTTCAGTCGTAGTAGCGAAGCCTTCCGCAAGCTATAGCAACTCAGGATGTTTGAAGCCTCACTCATACAAGGAGAGAAAAGTGACTCACTCCGCACCACCGCGTTCTGTAGAAGATTATGCATCAGATTTCGACGTACGGACCGCAGCACCTCGCGCCCACCGACTCGTTACTGTCCTGCTAAAAGGAAGGCTCATGAACAAACAAGATTTGCTCCGTCGCCTTTTCGTCGCAACAACGCTCGGCGCTCTGGCTGCCTGTGGCGGCAGCGATGACTCGCCGCCCCCGGCGCAGGTACCGGCACCTGCGCCGGTGCCGACGCCCGCTGCGCCTCCGCCTCCGACTCCCTCGCCGGCGCCCGCACCCGCGCCGGTACCGGCACCAGCGCCTGCGCCATCTGCAGCCACCATTGGTGCAGTGAGCTTTGCCTTCCGGACCTTGGAGCTGAGCGAGATCATTTTTTCGCCAGCTTTGCTGTGGGACGATGATCTCCGCTTTGTTGTTGCCGGGACGGTCTGCTCCAGCGGCTCGGTCATCGGCACGTTTAACGGCGGCGCGTTGCCGGCACCGGGGACCGCTGCGCCTCTCAATGGCACGCTGGCGGCCAACTTCACCGATTGCCGGGAGCAGGGTGGCGCGTTGCGGTTCAACGGGTCCGCATCAATCGACTACAGCTTTACAAACTTCGTGAGCCTCGATCTGCTCGACGCCACGGTGGTGTCGACGGTGTCCCAGCTCCGGGTGCAGGGCGGAGGCCTCGATTGGTTGGCCAACGGCACTGCCGACGCGACGATCGACGGTACTGCCAGCGGCGCCACGGTAGTGGACGACCTCACCATCGCGCCTCGCCGTGGCCTGACCTTCACCAACGGCGTGAACGGCAGCACTGCTTCATATGAGCGGGGCAGCGTGGGACTGCGTAGAACGGTCCAGGGCACCATCGTCAGCGGCCTGCGCTATTCCGCCACCGCCCTTGAATACGTTGTTGGCGGCACCGGTTACATCGCCAACGGTACTCTGACGCTGAACTACGCAGGTGTGGGCGGCAGTTTTCCCGGCGCGACGGGCCAGATCGACGTGACCTCCAATGGCGCCGCGGTTGGAAAGATCGTCGCTAACGGCGCGGGCACAGTCGTTGTCGAGATCGGCGGTCAGCAGTTTCCTACGGCGGGCCTGTAGTTCCAGCCTCCGGCGGCGGCCGCGCGGAGCATGGACAGCCTCGATCCTCTCCAAGGCGTCGTCCAGCGCCGCGACTTCGCCGCCGTACTTGAGCATAGGAATTTCAAACGTCCTCAGCAAGGCCTGTAGACGCCTGCGGACCCGGATGCGGCGGTTGCGGCGGCATTGAAGTGTCAGGGTCTGGTGCCGGTGCCCTCGCTTGGGTCGGGTTCGGCAGGCCCGTGATCCTTCACAGACCCTTCACAAGGGCTGGTCGCTGCCTCGACCTCCGGGTTGGGCCTGAGTCGTGCGGCGTGAGCTTGAAATGGGTCGATTATTTTTGGTGCAAGCAATGCAAACCCACCGCGCACATCAGACTGCTGACGCGTTCGATCGAAGAGAGTTTCCGCTCTCCGCGTCGGGCGTGCGGTCTGCTCGCGCACTCGCGCCTTCTGTCTCGGCCATGGAACGGCCGGCCGGTCGGCGGCCGCCTCGGCCCTGCCCACCGCTTGCGGCGCAAGCTGAGGGCCGCCGCCCATGAAACGCGTACTCAAGTCCGCCCACCCCGCCGATCACAGCCGGCCGGCGGACAGCCTGCGGCGGGTGGTCTCCGGCTTCAGCGAGCAGGACATCGTCGGGGTGGGCGAAGTGTGCCTGCGCTGGATGCCCTGCCGCGCTTCCATCTGGCGGGCTTGAACGAGATCGTCTACGCGCCGATCCCGCAGGTCAGTTACCCCTCGCTCAAGCTGTGCTTTCCGGATCGGCGGCTGGCGGAGTTTGACCAGCAGGCGCGCGCGATCTATGTGTACCGGCTGGCCGCGCCGGAGGAGTTCCGGCACGTGCTGTACCACGAGATTGGGCATTTTGTGTTTTTTCTGGTGATCGGCAGCAAGGTGAAGAAGACCTGGGTGACGGAGCTGTTCCCCGGCTCGGCCACGGCGACGGTCTACGGTGCCGAGAGTGCCGCCGAGGGCTTTGCCGAGACCTATGCGCTGTACGCGCGGGAAGCGGAGCGACTGCGCGACTTGCCGCTCAAGCAGGCGTTCATGCGCGAGCAGGTGTTTTCGGGGCGGCTGGTCACGTTGAAGGCCGAGGGCATGGAAGCAACCCGAGCCTTGAGCGTCAAGAGGGTTTTGAAGGCGAACGCGCACCGCGCGCTCAGCCGCCGTAGCTGCGCAACCCGTCCAGATCCTCGATCACGATCGCCCCATATTCCACGCGCAGTAGCCGCGCCTGCTCCAGCGTTTGCAGCGCCTGGTTGACGCGCTGGCGCGAGATGCCGGCCAGGTGGCCGAGTTCTTCCTGCGACACCTCGATGCGCGCGTCCATGCCGGGGTAGAGCACGGGGTTGAAGAGCCCCGCCACGCAGCGCGCCACTCGCGCGTCGGGGTCGTGCAGGCGCTGGCTCTCCAGCATGCCGATGAACTGGCCGAGCCGCTCGTTTAACTGCACCAGCAGAAAACGGTTGAAGGGGATGCTGGTGTTCAGCAGCCACTCGAAGGTGCGGCGCGGCATGCGCACCGCGCGCGCGGCGGTGAGCGCCACCACGTCGTAGCGGCGCGGCTCGGTCTTGAGCAGGCTGCCCTCGCCGAACCAACTGCCCGGCGGCAGGTTGGTGAAGGTGGCGGCGCGCCCGTCGGGGGTGGTGACGGTCATCTTCAGCATGCCGTCGAGCACGCCGACCCACGCATCGACCGGCGCGCCGCGACGGCAGACGTAGCCGCCTTCGGCCACCGTGAGCACCGCGCATTCGGCTGCGCAGCGCTGCAACTGCTCGGGCGCAAGCAGCGCGCCCCAGCGGGTGGCGCGCAGTTCGTCTTCGAGGGTCGGGGTCGGCATGGCTGCTGCGGCGCAGCGTCGATAGTTGCGGCAATTGTCGCGCAGGCGACAGCCGCGCAGTGGCCGCGCGCTTAAGGTTTGCGAACCGCCGCGGACAAGCACCGATTGGATTAAAGTCCCGGGCCATAGAGGATTCGGGGGCATTGCCCACCGACCCGACCACCAAGGAGATCGCACGATGGCATCGGCCGAGCAAACCGCCGATACCTTTCCCCGCCTGCTCTTGCAGCACGCGCACTGGCGCGACAAGCACCCGGCGCTGCGCGAGAAGGATCTGGGCATCTGGCAGACCTGGACCTGGGCCGAGGTCGCGGCCGAGGTGCGTCGGCTCGCCGCCGGGCTGCACCGGCAGGGCTTCAAGCGCGGCCAGCATCTGGCCATCGTCGGCGACAACCGGCCGCGGATGTACTTCGCGATGATGGCGGTGCAGGCGCTGGGCGGCATCCCGGTGCCGCTGTACCAGGATGCGATCGCGAGCGAGATGGCCTACGTGTTCCACAACGCGGAGATCGAATACGCGATCGTCGAAGACCAGGAGCAGGTCGACAAGCTGCTGGAGGTGCGCGAGCAGCACCCCGCCCTGCAACACATCTACTACGACGACCCGCGCGGCTTGCGCCACTACGTGCATCCGGGGCTGCTGTCGTACGAAGACCTGACGCGGCTGGGGCAGGAACTGGTGTCCGCGCAGCCGCGCTTTATCGACGAAGAGATCGCGCTCGGCTCGCCGGACGACGTGGCGGCCCTGTTTTACACCTCGGGCACCACGGGCAAGCCCAAGGGCGTGGTGATCACGCACCGCGCGTTGATCGCCACCGCGCAGGCCTACACCGATCTGGAGAAGCTCTCCGCCTATGAGGACGTGCTCGCCTATCTGCCGCTGGCGTGGATCGGGCAGAACCTGTTTTCGTACGCGCAGGCACTGTGGTGCGGCTTTACCGTCAACTGCCCGGAGTCGGCGGCCACCGTCGCGCAGGACATGCGCGAGATCGGCCCGACCTACTACTTTGCACCGCCGCGCGTATTCGAGGGCCTGCTGACGCAGGTGATGATCCGCATGGAAGACGCCAGCGCGCTCAAGCGCCGGATGTTCCATGACTTCATGGACGTGGCGCGGCGCGTCGGCGGCGACATCCTCGACGGCAAGCCGGTCGCGGGCGGCGACCGCTTCAAGTACGCGCTCGGCAATCTGCTGGTCTACGGGCCGCTGCGCAACATGCTCGGCATGAGCCGCGTGCGTGTGGCCTACACCGCGGGCGAGGCGATCGGGCCGGACTTGTTCTCGTTTTACCGCTCGATCGGCATCAACCTGAAGCAACTGTACGGCTCGACCGAAACCTGCGTGTACGTCTGCGTGCAGCCGGACGGGCAGGTCAAGCCGGACACCGTCGGCCCGCCGCTCGCCGGGGTGGAACTGAAGATCGAGGACACCGGCGAAATCCTGCTCAAGACCCCCGGCTTGCTGCGCGAGTACTACAAGAACCCGGAGGCCACCGCCGAGGTGCTGGATGCCGACGGCTGGTACCACACGGGCGACGCCGGCTATCTGGACAACGACGGGCACCTGAAGATCATCGACCGCGCCAACGACGTCGGCAAACTCGCGGACGGCACGCTCTTCGCGCCCAAGTACATCGAGAACAAGCTCAAGTTCTTCCCGCACATCAAGGAGGCGGTGGCCTTCGGCCATGGGCGTGAGCAGGCGACGGTCTTCATCAACATCGACTTCGAGGCGGTGGGCAACTGGGCCGAGCGGCGCGGGCTGCCCTACGCCGGCTACATCGATCTGGCGGGCAAGCCCGAGGTGCTCGACCTGATTGCCGACTGCGTGGCCAAGGTCAACGTCGACCTGGCCGCCGACCCCAAGCTCGGCAACTCGCAGATCCACCGCTTTCTGGTGCTGCACAAGGAGCTCGACCCCGACGACGACGAACTCACCCGCACGCGCAAGGTGCGGCGCCGCTTCATCCAGGAAAAGTACGCGGTGCTGGTCGACGCGCTCTATGCCGGCAAAAGCGAGCAGTTCATCGAAACGCAGGTCAAGTTCGAAGACGGCCGCAGCGGCAAGATCGGCGCGACGTTGAAGATTCGCGAGGCGAAGACTTTCCCCGCGATGGCGAAGGCGGCGTGATGAACAAGCAAACCATCCTCGCCATCCTGAGCCTCATCGTCGGCATCCCTACCGCCGCGATCGGGCTGGCCAACGGCAGTTGGCTGTGGGCCATCGTCGGCCTGGTGCTGGTGTGGACGTTCGTCTACCAGGTGCTGCGCTGGATCGCCAAGGCCGGCAAGCCGGACGTGCAGATCAAGCCGGCGGCCAACGCCGCGTGGTCGATGAAGGATCAGCCGACGCCCGGCGCGCCCGCGCCCGCGCCGGCGCCGGCCGCCGCGCCGCCGCCGTCCGAGTCGGGCAGCGCCTGGGCGATGAAGGACAAGCCCCCCGGCGGGGACGAGCGATGAGCCGGCACATCGGCGAGACGATCCTCGCGGTGGAGAACATCTCGCTGTCCTTCGGCGGGGTGAAGGCGCTGACCGACATCTCGTTCGACGTGCGCGAGCACGAGGTGCGCGCCATTATCGGACCCAACGGCGCCGGCAAGAGTTCGATGCTCAACTGCATCAACGGCGTGTACTCGCCGCAGCAGGGACGCATCACCTACCGGAGCCAGACCTTCGAGCAGATGAGCCCGCGCCGCGCGGCCGAGTCGGGCATCGCCCGCACCTTCCAGTCGCTGGCGCTGTTCAAGGGCATGACGGTGCTCGACAACATCATGACCGGCCGCAACCTGCGGATGAAGACCAATGTCCTGCTGCAGGCGTTGCGCCTGGGGCCCGCGCTCAAGGAAGAACTGGAGCATCGCGCCTTCGTCGAGAAAGTGATCGACTACCTGGAGATCCAGGCCTATCGCAAGACCCCGGTGGGGCGGCTGCCTTACGGGCTGCAAAAGCGCGTCGATCTGGGGCGCGCGCTGGCGATGCAGCCGCGGCTGCTGCTGCTCGACGAGCCGATGGCCGGGATGAACGTTGAGGAGAAGCAGGACATGTGCCGCTTCATCCTCGATCTGAACGACGAGTTCGGCACCACCATCGTGCTGATCGAGCACGACATGGGGGTGGTAATGGACATCTCCGACCGCGTGGTCGTGCTCGACTACGGCAAGAAGATCGGCGACGGCACGCCCGACGAGGTACGCGCCAACCAGACCGTGATCGACGCTTACTTGGGCGTGGCGCACTGATTCCGGCAAATTGACCTGGGGACTCTCGATGCTGCGGCTTTCTCTCACCCCCGGCCCCTCTCCCGCTGATGCGGGCGAGGGGAGCAAGACCCGCGCACGCGTGCCAGCGCGCGGCTGCGGCACGCGCGAAGCGCCGGGTGAGGGAAGGGTGGTGCGCCCGAAGCACCTCGTTGGCGCCAGCGCGGATCGGGCGCAAAGATGAACGCGAAGAAACTCAAGAAAAACTGGCCGGTCTATGTGCTTGGCGCGCTGCTGGCGGCCGGACTGATCGCGCCGCTCGCCACCGGCGCATCGGCGCCGGGCTTTTTCATCGAGGTGGCGATCGGCGGCCTGATGTCCGGCGTGCTGTATTCGCTGGTGGCGCTGGGCTTCGTGCTGATCTTCAAGGCCAGTGGCGTCTTCAACTTCGCGCAGGGCGCGATGGTGCTGTTTGCCGCGCTGGCGCTCGCCCGGATGAGCGAGGTGATGCCGCTGTGGCTGGCCTTTGGGCTGGCCATTTTGATCATGATCGTCTTCGCCTGGGTGGTCGAACGCCTGGTGCTGCGCCACCTGGTCAATCAGGAAGGCGTGGTGCTGCTGATGGCCACCCTCGGCGTCACCTACTTCCTCGACGGCTTCGGCCAGACGGTGTGGGGCTCGGACGTCTACAAGATCGAGCTGGGGCTGCCCAAGGAGCCGATGATCCTGCTGCAAGACGTCTTCGACGGCGGTGTGCTGGTCGGCAAGGAAGACCTGTTCGCCGCGGTGATTGCCGCGCTGCTGGTGCTGTGCCTGGCGGTGTTCTTCCAGAAGACGCCGACCGGCCGCGCGTTGCGCGCGGTGGCCGACGACCATCAGGCGGCGCAGTCGATCGGCATTCCGCTCAATCGCATCTGGGTCATCGTCTGGTCGGTGGCCGGCGTGGTCGCGCTGGTGGCCGGGATGATCTGGGGGGCCAAGCTGGGCGTGCAGTTCTCGCTGCAACTGGTTGCGCTGAAGGCGCTGCCGGTGGTGATCCTGGGCGGGCTGACCTCGGTGCCGGGCGCCATTTTGGGCGGCTTGATCATCGGCGTGGGCGAGAAGTTTGCCGAGGTGTTCCTGGCGCCGGTGCTGACCAGCAAGTTCGACCTGGCGGGCGGCGGCATCGAGTACTGGTTCGCCTACGTGCTGGCGCTGCTGTTCCTGCTGGTGCGGCCGGAGGGGTTGTTCGGCGAAAAGCACATCGACCGAGTCTGACACCATGCTCTACCGCGAAAACGGCCAATTCAAAACCAGCTACGCCGCCGATCAGCAGTTGCTGCCGATCGTGCAGGATAGGTTCTTCGTCTGGGGGCTGGTGCTGCTGGCGTTCGTGGCGGTGCCGCTGTTTGCCTCGGACTATTGGTTCCGCGCGCTGATCGTGCCGTTTTTGATCCTGTCGATCGCGGCCATCGGACTGAACATCCTGGTTGGTTACTGCGGGCAGATTTCGCTCGGCCACGCCGGCTTCATGGCGGTGGGCGCCTACGCCGCCTACAACCTGGTCGTGCGTGTGCCGGAGGTCAACTTCCTGCTGGCGCTGGTCGTGGCTGGCGCGGCGGCGGCGCTGGTGGGCGTGTTCTTCGGCATCCCCAGCTTGCGCATCAAGGGGCTGTACCTGTCGGTGGCAACGCTGGCCGCGCAGTTTTTTCTCGACTGGGTGTTCATCCGCGTCAAGTGGTTCACCAATTACTCGCCGTCGGGCTCGGTGTCCACCTCGCCGGTGGAACTCTTCGGCTGGGTGATCGATGCGCCGCGCGACAAGTACTGGTTCGTGCTCGCCATCGTGGTGGTGATGACCGTGGCGGCCAAGAACCTCACGCGCGGGGCGATCGGCCGCTCGTGGATGGCGATCCGCGACATGGACGTGGCGGCCGAGGTGATCGGCATCCGCCCGATGCACGCCAAGCTGACCGCCTTTGCGGTGAGCGCCTTTTTCGCCGGCGTGGCCGGCGCCCTGTGGGGCTTCGTCCACCTGGGCGCGTGGGAGCCGCTCGCCTTCAACGTCAACCTGAGCTTCAACCTGCTGTTCATGATCATCATCGGCGGCATGGGGTCGATTCTCGGCAGCTTCTTCGGCGCGGCCTTCATCGTCGTGCTGCCGCTGCTGCTGAACCAGATTCCGGAGTGGTTCGGCATCCCGTTGTCCACCGCGGCGATCTCGCACCTGGAGTTCATGATCTTCGGCGCGCTGATCGTGCTGTTCCTGATCGCCGAGCCGCATGGGCTGGCGCGGTTGTGGGCGATCGGCAAGGAGAAACTCAGATTGTGGCCATTCCCGCACTAGATTTTTTCGTGCCGGCAACGACCGGCGACTTCACCAAGGAGACAGGCAGATGAAACGCAAGACTTTGAGGACGCTCGCCGCGGCGGCCGGGGTGGTCGCCGCGCTGGCTGGCGCGGGCAGCGCACTGGCGCAGGCCAAGGAACAATTCGTCCCGGTGCTGGTGTACCGCACGGGGCCGTACGCGCCCAACGGCACGCCCTGGGCCAACGGCTTCGTCGATTACCTGAAGCTCGTCAACGCGCGCGACGGCGGCATCGGCGGGGTCAAAATCATCTGGGAAGAGTGCGAGACCGGCTACGCCACCGACCGCGGCGTGGAGTGCTACGAGCGGTTGAAGGGCAAGGGTCCGACCGGCGCTGCGGCCTTCAACCCGCTGTCCACCGGCATCACCTTCGCACTGACCGACAAGGCCCTGGTGGACAAGATTCCGATCGTCACGATGGGTTACGGCCGCTCCGAGTCCGCCGACGGCGAGGCGTTCCCGTACAACTTCCCGCTGCTGGGCAGCTACTGGGTCGCGGCCGACATCCTGGTGCAGCACCTGGGCAAGGTCAACGGCGGCCTGGACAAGTTGCGCGGCAAGAAAGTCGCGCTCGTCTATCACGACTCGCCCTTTGGGCGCGAGCCGATCCCGCTGCTGCAAGAGCGCGGCAAGATGCACGGCTTCGAGCTGACCACGCTGCCAGTCACCCATCCGGGCGTTGAGCAGAAGGCCGCCTGGCTGCAAATCCGCCAGAGCCGCCCCGACTACGTGCTGCTGTGGGGCTGGGGCGTAATGAACGCCGCGGCGATCCGCGAGGCGGTGGCCACCGGCTTCCCGCGCGACCGCATGTACGGCGTGTGGTGGGCGGGTGCGGAGCCGGACGTGACCCCGGTGGGTGCCGACGCCAAGGGCTACCACGCACTGGCGCTGCAACACGGTGCGGGGATTTCCAAGGTGCATCAGGACATCCTCAAGCAAGTGCACGACAAGGGCCAGGGCACGGGGCCGAAGGACGAAGTCGGCCAGGTGCTCTACACCCGCGGCATGATGAACGCGATGCTGGTGGTCGAAGGCATCAAGCGCGCGCAGGATCGCTACGGCAAGAAGCCGCTGAAGGGTGAGGAAGTGCGCTGGGGCCTGGAGAACCTGACGCTCACGCAGGACAAGCTCGACGCGCTGGGCTTTGCCGGCGTGATGCGTCCGGTGACCACGGTCTGCCGCGACCACCAGGGCTCGCAGTGGGGCCGCGTGCACACCTGGGACGGCGCCAAGTGGAACTTCTCGTCCGACTGGTACGAGGCCGACATGTCGATCCTGCGCCCGATGATCCGCAAGACCGCCGACGCGTATCTGGCCGAGAAGAAGCTGACCCGGCGCGATTGCGCGGCCGATGTGGCGGCGCAAGGGGCAGCGGCGAAGAAGTAACAAACCCTTGCCCGCATCAGCGGGAGAGGGTGGCCGCGCAGCGGCCGGGTGAGGGCCCGGCTGCTGCGCGATTGGACTAAGTTGGGTTCGGAGTCGAGCGTGGCCACACCCCTGTTGAACGTCAACGGCATCGAGGTCATCTACAACCACGTGATCCTCGTGTTGAAGGGCGTGTCGCTGTCGGTGCCCGAAGGCGGCATCGTGGCCTTGCTCGGCGCCAACGGCGCCGGCAAGACCACCACGCTGCGCGCGGTGTCCAATTTGCTGCGCGGCGAGCGCGGCGAGGTCACCAAGGGCAGCATCGAGTACAAGGGCCAGCGGATCGAGAGCCTGACCGCCTACGACCTGGTGCAGCGCGGCGTGGTGCAGGTGATGGAGGGGCGGCGCTGCTTTGCCCACCTCACCGTCGAGGAGAACCTGCTGACCGGCGCCTATGCGCGCAAGGTCTCGCGCGGCGACGTAGCGGCCGACCTGGACAAGGTCTACGCCTACTTCCCGCGGCTGAAAACCCGGCGCGCGAGCCAGTCGGGCTACACCTCGGGCGGCGAGCAGCAGATGACGGCGATCGGCCGCGCGCTGATGGCGCGACCGCAGATGATCCTGTTGGATGAGCCGTCGATGGGCCTGGCGCCGCAGATCGTCGGCGAGATCTTCGGCATCGTCGCCGACCTCAACGCGCGCGAGAAGGTCTCGTTCCTGCTGGCCGAGCAGAACACCAACATCGCGCTGAAGTACGCCCACTACGGCTACATCCTCGAGAGCGGTCGCGTGGTGATGGACGGTGCCGCCAAGGACCTCGCGGAAAACGAAGACGTCAAGGAGTTCTACCTCGGCGTCTCCAAGGACGGCCGCAAGAGCTTCCGCGACGCCAAGTTTTATCGGCGGCGCAAGCGCTGGTTGGCTTAACGCGCGAACCCGTGTATATCGTCGCCGGCGTGTCTGCACGCGCCAGCCGGGCCGCTCTCTCTCAACGCGCGTTTTCTGGAGGAAGCACTGATGGCAACGGCCAAGAAAGCCGCAAAGAAGTCTCGTCGCACGGTGATGTACAGCTCGGGCGGCAAAAAACTCTACGCGGTGCGCAGCGCCGACGGCAAGTTCAAGGACATTCAGCAGTACTCGCGCGCGCATGCCATGGACATCAAGCGCGGCTCGAAGGCGGAAGTCACGACCGCCGTAAAGAAGGTCGCCAAGACCGTGGCCGCGGCCAAGAAAGCGGCGCCGGCCAAGAAGGCGTCGGCGGTCAAGGCCGTGAAGAAGGCGGTGGCCACCGCCAAGCGCGCCATCAAGAAGCGCATCGCCGCCTAGCGCGGCGCCGCCGGCGCGCCAACCGCGCGCCGGCGCCTTTGCTCTCCCCTCCGCGACCTTGAGCCGATGCTCCGCGCCTGCAGTACTGGCCTTCTGGCGCTTGTGCTGGCAGCCTGTAGCGGCAAGTCCGAGGACACGCCGCTGCCGACGCGGGACAAAACGATCGGCCGCGTCGAAGACCAGTTGAAAAAAGCCGACGAAGAAGCCGCCAAGCGGCGCGCCGAAATCGACGCCGCGAGCAAGTAAGGCAGGGCCATTCGATGAGCGAACACTTCGACGCCCGCGAGACGCAGGCGCCCGCCGCGCGCAGCCGCGACCTGATGGCGCGGCTGCCCGCGCTGGTCGCCGCAGCGCTGGAGGCCCCCGGCTGGCGCAAGCACCTGGGCGACATCGACCCCCAGGCCATCGACTCGCGCGCCGCGCTCGCCAAACTGCCGGTGCTGCGCAAGGGCGATCTGATCGGCTTGCAGAAGGCCGAGCCGCCCTTCGCCGGTTTCGTGCCGGGCGCGCCCGGAACGTTCGGCCGCCTGTTCACCTCGCCCGGGCCGATCTACGAACCGGAAGGCCGGCACGACGACGCCTGGCGTTCGGCGCGCGCGCTGTTTGCCGCGGGCTTCCGCGCCGGCGACGTGGTGCTCAACACCTTCTCGTATCACCTGACGCCGGGCGGCTTCATCCTCGACGGTGGCGCGCGCGCGGTCGGCTGCGCGGTGATCCCCGCCGGCCCCGGCAACACCGAGCAGCAACTCGAAGTGATCGACCATCTGCGGCCGACTGCATACACCGGCACGCCGGACTTTCTGAAGATCCTGCTCGACGCGGCGGCAGCCGCCGGCAAAGACGCGTCTTCGATCCGCAAGGCCGCCGTGTCCGGCGCGGCCTTTCCGCCGTCGTTACAGGCCGAGATCGAGGCGCGCGGCATCGACGCCTATCAGGTCTACGCGACCGCCGATCTGGGCTGCATCGCCTTCGAGACGCCCGCCCGCGCCGGCATGGTGGTGGCCGAGGACGTGCTGCTGGAGATCGTCCGCCCCGGCACCGGCGACCCGGTGCCCGATGGCGAGGTGGGCGAGGTCGTGGTCACGTCCTTCGACCCCGATCACCCGTGGATCAGGTTGGCTCTTGGCGACTTGTCTGCGGTTTTGCCCGGCGTCTCACCCTGCGGCCGCACCAACTCCCGCATCCGCGGTTGGCTGGGGCGTGCCGATCAGACCACCAAGGTCAAGGGCATGTTCGTGCGGCCCGAGCAGATCGCCGAAGTCGGCCGCCGGCATGCGCAGCTGGGCCGTATGCGGCTGGTGGTCGCGCGCGCCCGAGAAACCGATGCCATGATCTTGCGCGCAGAGGCTGCCACGCACGACGCGGCGCTTGCCGCGCGGGTGGCCGACACGCTGCGCGCGCTGACCAAGCTGGGTGGCGCGGTCGAATTGGTCGCCCCCGGCAGCTTGCCCAACGACGGCAAGGTGATCGAGGACGCGCGGCCGGTGAGTTGAAAGGCGCGGCGCAACGAAAAGGCCGGGACGAACCCGGCCTTTTTTGCGATCGTTTCGCCGGGGCCTAACGCCGTGCCGCGGCGGCCGACTTGCTGGCGGCAGCTCGGCTCGGCTTCGCCGGGCTTGCCTTGGGGGCAGCGGCCTTGGGCTTGGCTTCCGCCTTGCGTACGGTGGCCTTCGCCGCCTTGACGGTGGCCTTCGCAGCAGCATGGGCCGGAGTCTTGGCGGCGGCGGTCAGCGCCAGCGTCACGGCGATCGGCGCCTCCGCTTTCTCTTCCTTGATGCCCCAGAGCTTCAGCAGTTCGGCCTGGGTCGGAATCGTGCCGGCGGCCAGCCGCGCCCGGCGGGCGGCGACCGAGTCGCGCACGACCTTCTCCACCACGTCCAGGGGCAGGCGGTTCAGATCGGCGAAGCGGATGAAACTGCGCTTCACGTCCACGCCGGCGACGGCGTCCTTGTGCTTGACGACTACGTCCTGCTCGGCGACGAAGAGCGACATGTGCCGCCGGCCCGACTCCAGCGCAAACAGCGGCCCGTCCAGCTCGTAAAACGCGAGTCCGTAGCGCATGCTCTCGCGCACCCCGCGCGCGGAGCGGCGGATCATGCTGCACACGCGCGCCATCGCCACCCGGCGATCGGGCGGCAGATCGCGCAGATAGGCTCCCACGGTAGTCGGCGCAACTAGCATCGTTATTCTCCGGACTTGCGGCTGCCAACCCGCGATTTTACCCGAAAGTGCCCACTCACCTAGCTTCGCGGAGACTGTCCATGCCGCTCGTTGCCCTGCTCACCGACGACCAAGCCGCGCCCGAGGCGCGCGCCGTGTTCGACGAAGTCCGCGCCGCCCGCGGTACCGATTACGTCAACAACATCTGGCGCGCGCTCGCCAACGATCCCAAGCAGTTGCGCATGACCTGGGATCAGGTGCGCGCCGTGATGGGGCCGGGCGCGCTCGACCCGTTGACGAAGGAACTCATCTATCTGGCGGTATCCGCGGCCAACGCCTGCGAGTACTGCCTGCATACGCACAGCCACGCGGCGCGCGCCAAGGGCATGACCGACGCGATGTTTGCCGAGCTGATGCAGGTCGTGCTGCTGGCCTCGCAGACGAACCGGATCGCCATCGGCCTGCAAGTGCCGGTCGACGACCGCTACTTGGCGCCGGCCGTGGCCCGATAGAAGACGAAGTCGGCCGAAAACTCCACCCGCAGCACCTGCCCGCGGTCGCTCGGTGCGCAGCGCGCCGGGGGCATGCCGCCCAGCGTGTTGACCCGCTGCACATAAGCGACGCCTTCGAAAACGCCGCGCCCGTAGGACTGCGTGGCGAGCAGCAGCCAGCGCAGGTCGCCGGCGTCGGGCGCGTCGTCCCATGCCTGCACCTTGCCGGCGAGGCGGCTGCCGTCGTCGTGCTCGAAGGTGAAGTTGGCCCCGTGGCGGCCGACCGGGTTGGCACGGTCGTCGGCGAGTGTCGCCTCGGGCAGCTGGTAGACCCAGGCCAGGCCCTCCGTCGTATCTTCGCAGCGGAAGATCTGGTAGCCGCGCCCGCGCAGCCTGAGCGCCGGCGCGAACTCGCCCGGCACCTTGATCTTGGTAAACCAACCCAGCCGTGGCGGCGGCACGGTCGGCGCTGCCTGCGGCGGGCTCGGTGCCGGCGGCGGCGGCGGTGGCGATTGCGTCGCGCAGGCGGCCAGCAACAGCGCGGCGACCGTGCCTGCGGCTGCGGCGCGGTGGAGTCGGTCAGTCGACATTGAGCAGGCGTCCATCGTCGGTCAGTTGGGCGGCGCCGATCGCGACAAGTTCCCGCGCGCCGCGCTCGATCAGCGCAGCCAGCGTCGCGGACGCAAAGTACCGCTCGCGCACCACGGCAAAGTAGCGGGCGGCGGCAAAGTGCTCGACCGCGGCGGCGAGCGTGCTCTGCCGCACCTGCAGCAGCCAGAACTTGATCAGCGCCTTGACCACGCTGCGCGCGTTGCGCGCGGGGTCGGCGGCCAGCGCAGCGAGCCGAGCATGGGCGCGCGCCAGCGCGGCCTCGACGTCGGCAAACGGCGCCCCGTGGCCGGGGATCACGGCGCGCGGGCGCACCCGCTCGATCAACTCGAGTGCCGCACGCTGCTCGGCAAAGCCGGACTCGCCTTCGATCTCCGGGAAGATCACCCCGAAGCCGTGCTCCCACAGCGCGTCGGCGGAGATGAGCACGCGCTCGCCGGCGCACCACAGCATCAGCATGTGCGGGTCGTGCCCCGGTGCGGCCAGCACGTGCCAGGGCAGGCCGCCCAGGCGCAGTTCGTCGCCCGCGTGCAGCAGCGCGTCGCAGGCAAAGCGCGGGCAGTGCTGGCCGGTGGGCGCGTAGGTGAGGGCCTCCACGTCCCAGGCGTCGACCGCCGCCGCCGCTGCCGCCGGGATGGCAATGCGCGCGCCGGGGTGACGCTCGCGCAGCAACGCATTGCCGCCGACGTGATCCGAGTGCAGGTGAGTGTTGACGATCCGCGTCAGCGGCCGGCCGGCGGCGGCGTGCTCGATCAGCGCGGCGGTTTGCGCGGCGTGCAGCCAGTAGCCGGTGTCGATCACGCTGACGGCATCGCCGTCGTCGAAGAGCACGTTGTTCGACGACAGCCAGCCGCGCTCAAACACCCTGAGCGCGGCCGGCAGCGCGACTGGCGCGTGGCTCATCGGCGCGGCTTGGGGTAGCGCGCCGCCACCCGCGCAAAGGCCGCGTGCAGCTGCGGCGTACCGCCGAAAAAGTAGCGGATGCGGCCGTTGATCGTGCGCACCACGAGCCGGCGCGAGAACGCAAAGCCGCCCATGCGCGCGTACCAGACATCGTCCCAGGCCACGCGCCGCTCGACCAGGCCGGTTTGCCGCACGCCCTGCCCGTCCACCGTGGTCGCGGCGCGCAGCATCAGGTACCAGTTGGCGAGCATCATCAGCGCGCAGGCGCCGATCAGCGTCCAGCCGTTGCCGGAGATCGGCCCCGGCACTTCGAAGGCGATGAGCCACGCACCGTAGCCGAGCAGGCCAAAGGTCACCGCGCTTGCCAGCGCGCGAAAGGCCGGCCCGTAGGCCGCGCCAGAGGTCGGCGTGCGATGGTCGTCGTCGGCACTCACCGGACCACCCTCCGCGCTACGCGCTGCGGGGTGAGCGTCTGGGAGCGGCCCGGCGCGCTCATGCCGGCTGCGGCTTGAGCTGCGCGCGCCGCAGCGGCAATTGCGCCCACACGGCCTGCCGGGCGGCGGCATCGAGCGCCGACCAGCCGGCGATCTCGTCGATCGTGCGCAGGCAGCCGGCGCACCAGCCGGTGGCGGCGTCCATCGTGCAGACGTTGACGCAAGGCGATGGGGCCGCCTGCGCCGGTGTGATTGCGGTCATATCCGTCAACCCTTCGCGGCAGCCGCGCGCTTGCGCTCGACCTTGTCGGCAAAGCGCGCGGTGTCGATGATTGCCCGCTCATGCGTGCCTTCGGAGATCAGGTCGTGGCCGTCATGCGCGCGGGCGCGGAAGGTTACGCGCCGGCCGTCGACCGCCAGTACCTCGCATTCCACGGTGATCGTCATGCCCGGCGGTGTGGCCGCCAGGTGCGAGAAGTTCACGTGCGTGCCCAGGCTCTGCTCGCGCGGCCAATCCAGATACGGCTTGATCGCCCGCTGACAGGTGCCCTCCAGCAGCGCGACGAGAAAACCCGTGGCCAGCACCTCCGGCATGTCCTGAAACTCCGCGAACTCCGGATAGATGTTCGGCACCGTCTTGTTGTCGGGCACCGTGGTGCGGAAGCTGTGGCGGATGCCGGGTTTGAGGTCGGGGCTCATCGCGATAGGACTCCGCCCCCTTCAAGGGGGAGGCTGGGAGGGGGATGGGTTAGCGCCGCGCACTCTTGACCCATCCCCACCCCGGCCCTCCCCTTGAAGGGGAGGGGGAAGGCCCGGCAGCAGCGCGGGACAAGGCGCAACGGCGATTGTATGGAATCATCGCCGCATGCCCGCCGCCCCCGACCGCCAGCCGCTCGACGCCCGCGCCGCCGCGCTGATGGTGGCGCTGACGATGTGCTGGGGCTTGCAGCAGGTGGCGATCAAGCTCGCTTTGCCAACGGTGGCGCCGCTGACGCAAGCGGCGATCCGCTCGCTGCTCGCGGGCCTGCTGCTGCTCGGTTGGGCGCGCTGGCGCGGCATTGCGCTCTTCGGTCGCGACGGGACGCTGGCGGCGGGGGGCGTGGCCGGGGTTCTGTTTGCCGCGGAGTTCTGCTTCATTTACGCGGGGCTGGCGCACACCAGCGCCTCGCGGATGGTGGTGTTCGTGTATCTGGCGCCGATTTTGACCGCGCTCGGGCTGGCCTGGTTCATCCCCGGCGAGCGGCTGGCGCCGCTGCAATGGGCGGGCGTGGCGCTCGCCTTCGCGGGACTGGTCGGCGCGTTTGCCGATGGCCTTTCCGCGGGTGCGCACAGCACGTTGTTGGGCGATGGTTTTGGCGTGATTGCCGCCGCGCTGTGGGCGGCGACCACCGTGCTGGTGCGCGCGACGAGGCTCGCGCAGGCTTCGGCGGAGAAGACGCTCTTCTACCAACTCGGCGTGTCCGCGTTGCTGCTGCCGGCAGCGGCGCTGCTGGCGGGCGAGCCGGCGGTCGGCCAGCTCGATGCGCTTGCCGTCGGCAGTCTGCTGTTCCAGGGCGTGGTCGTCGCCTTTGCCAGCTACCTCGGCTGGTTCTGGCTGCTCACGCGCTATCTGGCGGCGCGGCTGGCGGTGTTTTCCTTCCTGGCGCCGATGTTCGGCGTGTTGTTCGGCGTCTTGATTCTGGGTGAGACGCTGTCGGCACGCTTTGCACTGGCCGCGGTGGCGGTCGGCGCGGGCATCGCGCTCGTCAATCTGCGGCGGGCGCGATGAGGCGGCGCCAATTCCTCTATGCCGCGCTGGCGGCGGCGGCGGGCCAGCCC
>Ga0209450_10000475_pt1 | contig 20540 bp, 12 predicted proteins | sample FrelakmetLWP11LW_FD_187149 | JGI IMG/M metagenome (GOLD analysis project Ga0209450, IMG submission 187149) | Freshwater lake sediment microbial communities from the University of Notre Dame, USA, for methane emissions studies - LWP11 LW (SPAdes)... | ecosystem: Environmental > Aquatic >...
GAATCGGCACCGCCGTCGTAGGAGCGCGCTTGCGCGCGACCGCGGCGCTGGGGTGTTGCCACGAGGTTGCGGTGCTGCGGTCGCCCGCAAGCGGGCTCCTACGTGGAGATGGGGGGAATCGAGATCGCCGTCGTAGGAGCGCGCTTGCGCGCGATTGCGGCGCTGGGGCGTTGCGGCGAGATTCCGTTGTTGCGGTCGCCCGCAAGCGGGCTCCTACATGGCGCTGGGGCGAATCGGCACCGCCGTCGTAGGAGCGCGCTTGCGCGCGACCGCGGCGCTGGGGTGTTGCGGCGAGATTCCGATGTTGCGGTCGCCCGCAAGCGAGCTCCTACATGGAGCGGGCGCAAATCGACATCGCCGTCGTAGGAGCGCGCTTGCGCGCGATTGCGGCGCTGGGGTGTTGCCACGAGGTTGCGGTGTTGCGGTCGCCCGCAAGCGGGCTCCTACATGGCGCTGGGGCGAATCGGCACCGCCGTCGTAGGAGCGCGCTTGCGCGCGACCGCGGCGTCGGGGCGTTGCGGCGAGATTCCGATGTTGCGGTCGCCCGCAAGCGGGGTAACCCGTGAGTGCGGGTGCACCCTCGCGCGATTGTGGGAGCGAGCAACGCTCGCGACTGCAACCTGGCGGGCTTGCCTTGGGTCCGGGCGGCGGGCCTATTCAAAGCCGTTCCAGTGCATCAGGTCGAGATCGAGCGCAAGGCCGCCGGAGCTGTTGGTGATGCCGGGGACGGGGAGCGAGAAGAAGCGGGTCGAGGGGGCGCCGATCCGGCCCTCGGCGGAGTAGTCGATGAAGACGAGGCGGAACTCGCTGCCGTAGCGGGTGCCGAGCGCATGCCCTTCGCCGGTGGGTTCGAGGATCAGGTAGTTCTCGCCGGTCGCTGCGTCGTCGCGGCTCGACACGACCACGGTCGGCGCCGACGGTGCGCGCTGCGTCGCGCGTCCGATGCCGGCGGTGATGAGGGTGTCGCTGAAACGGTCGTAGATCACGCCGGTCGCGAACACGCCGGCGACGATGCGTGTCGTGCGGAAGGTCGCGAGGTCGATGCGGCCGAAGTTTCCTTCGGCGAACTCGCCGCCGGTGGTGTAGAACACGCCGTCGTTCGGGGTGAACGCGAGCATCGTCGCCACGAGATCGTCGCCGCTGAGCGCGCGTGGCGTGCCCGGGGCGAGCGGCGCCAGCGGCACGTCCGAGAGCACCGTGTCCTTCCAGCCGGTCCACATGCGGCTGCCGTCCGGGCTGGCCTGCAGCGCGTTGGCGTTGGTCATCGTGCCGACGGTGGCGACCGAGGCGTCGCGCGGGTCGTAGATCGAGAAGATGCCGGCGCCGACCACGGCCACGCGGCCGTCGCGCAGCCCGCGCGCCCCGCCGCCGCGCGGCAAGGTCGCCACGCGCTCCGCCGCGCCGAGCACGGGCGGGTGCTCGCCATCGTAGGCGTAGCGCACGCGGTACAGCGGTCCGCCCAGGTCCGAGACATAGGCCGCGCCCGAAATCGGGGTCCCGGCGTCCGCGCCGGTCGAAAGCAGCGCGGTCGCGGCGAACACCGCGAGGCCGCGGGCGCGGCGAAACACAGGGGGTGAATGCATGGGGGATCTCCGCAGGATGCGATGACGCGCGGGCCCACCGTCGAGCCCGAGCGGATTCACGGACGAGGCAGGCGTCTGCTCACTCGAAGCCGTCAGCCAGCAGTTCGCGCTGCGGCTGCAGGCGCACCAATTGCAGCGTGCCGCTCGCATCGGGCTGGGTCAGGAACACCGGTCGGTCGGCGGGATCGATCAGGATGTGATCGATCGGCGGCACGCCGCCGGGCAGCACGCGGGGACAGGGCGTCACGAACTCGGGCGCGCAGGCGCCGGATGCATTCAGGCGGCCGAAGCTGGCCGTGGTCTGGGTCAGTCCGATGCCGAACTCGACACCCGCGACCAGCAGCGAGCCGCGCGCGCTGCCCTTCAGGATCGGGAACGACGAGACCGCCAGCGCGGGGAACGCCGAGGGCCGCTGGGCCACGCCGTTGCTGCCGAACTCGCGCGCGAGCGTGCCGTCCTCGCGCAGCGCGACGATGTGGGTGCGGCTGACCGCACTGTCGTTCTGCAGGCTGAAGTAGATGCGGGCTTCGGTGACCGTCACGGACCCGAACAGCGGATGGGGCTTCGGGGGAATGAAGAGCTGGTTCGTGCCGAATCGATGCAGGCCGGGGCTGCCCAGCGCGCAGCCGATGCCGGGTCCGCAGAACGTCGCGTCCGGCTGCCCTGCCGGCGTGAGTCGCGCGACGCCCGCGTAGACCGGGTCGGCGGTCGACCCGTCGGGCTGGAAACTCGCCGCGACGACCAGGCGTCCGACCGGGTCAACGTCGGCGCCCGCCACGTGCAGGTTGCGGGACATGCTGGGGCTGAACGCGATGCTGGCGAATCCGCCGAAGCCATAGGTGGTGTCGAGCGCACCGGTGACGGCCGATACGCGCACCACGCCGATCGACGTCGCCCCTCCCGCGGCAAGACGCTCGGCGATCAGGTAGAGGTGCTCGCCATCCGCAACGAGGTCCATCGCCGCGCCGGCGGTATTGGCACCGGAGTCCTGGAAGGAGTAGCTGAAGCACCCCGATCCGGCCGTGCCGAACACGCCGGAATCGAGCGCGCCACTGCCGTTGACCCGGCACAGTCGCAGGCGTCGCTCGCCGGTGGAAATGAGTTCGGTGCCGAGTGCGAACGCCTTGTCGACGCGGATGCCACCGTCGATCCAGTTGGCATGCGCGACGGCATCGACGTTGTCCATCGTCAGCGGCGCGCGCGCCGTGCCGTTGCCGTAGGTGCCGTAGCCGGAGATCACGGTGCCGTCCTCGCGCAGGCGCAGGGTGGCCAGCGCGGCGCGCACGCCGGTCGCCTCGGTGGGCCAGTAGCGGGCGAGAACCCAGTAGGACCCCTGGGCGAAGGGGCTTGTACCCGGGATGAAGGCCACCCGATGGCCGACCGAGCCGGTCACGCCGGGCAGGTCCGGGAACTGGAACGACAACGTGCGCGAGCCCCCATTGGCGAAGGTGGCATCGACCTCGCCATCCGCGGCGAGCAGGGCGGGAGACGGCGACAGCAGGCACAGCGCGAGGGCGAACAGACGGCGAGCGATCACGGCGGTACTCCGTGGAGGGTGAGCCGCTCTCCACGAAGTTCGGGGTCGAACCCTGACATCGCGCGTCGGCGCGCGATGCCGATGGCAAAGGCCGCTGCCCCAGACGACGGTCAGCGGGGCGTCGCGAGCAGGCGCCGCGCTTCGGCGACGCCGGGCCCGTCCGGGCCGACGATCCGTTCCAGTTCGCCGATCGCGCGCGACAGCAGGTCGCGCGCGCGCGGGTCGTCCGCGTCGCGGGCGCGCAGGGCCTGGGCGAGCGCGATCCGCGCGGCAGGCGTGCGGCGGTCGAGGCCCTCGGGATCGGCGCGCTCGGCGAGCGCGACCGCCTGTTCGGCGTGGTCGATCGACTCCGACAGCCGCCGCGCGTGCCGCAGCGCGTGCGCCGCCTTGGACAGTGCGGCGGACTCCACCAGCGGCGGACGTTCGGGCAGCGAACGCAGACCCTCGAGGGCGAAGTCGAACAGCGCAATCGCCGCGGCGTGGTCTCCCAGGCCGTCCAGTGCGGCGGCCACCGCGACGGCGAGGTTGGCCACCTGCGACCTGGGCAGCGGGCTGCGCGTCAGCACGGTGGCGAGTTCCTGCGCCGGGGCGAGCGCGTCGTCGTCCTGGCCCAGTGCAACCCGTGCCTGGAGGACCTGCACGGCCTTGGACAGCGTGGTCGCGGCATCCGCACCCGCCACCCGTCGCGCGGCGTCGTGGGCACGGATGGCGAGCGGCAAGGCCTCGGCGGCGCGGCCCTGTCGCGTCAGCACCGACGCCGTGTTGCCCAGCGCGGCGAGGGCGTACGGGTGGTCCGGCTGGCCGATCCGCTCGAACAGCGCCGTGGCTTCGCGGTAGGTCGCCAGCGCATCGGCGTCGCGCCCCGCGGCCGAGTAGCGTCCGCCGAGCGCGTTGAGGTAACCGCCGGTGGTCACGGTCGCGCCGCCGTCCGCAGCGCGCTGGCGTTCGACCACCTCCTCTGCGCCTGCGATCGCTTGCGCATGACGGCCCTGGTCGCCGTCGATCGCCGACAGCAGCGACAGCGCATCGATGTGCAGCGGGTGGGTGGATGGCAGCCAGTCGCCGAGTTCGGCCAGCGCGGTTTCGAGCCCTGCCCGTGCCTGGATGAACTCGCCGCGGCGGGTCTGGATCGGCGCGAGCTGGATCCGCGCGCGCGCCAGCCGGTGGCCGCAGGCGGCGGGTGACGCCGCGCAGCGGTCCAGGGCTTCCTGCGCGACCGCGTGCGCGGCGTCGAGTGCGTCGGTCTCGCGCAATACATTGGTGTACTGGAACAGCGCGTCCACCGTCGTGGTGATGCTGGCGCCGGACCGCGCGGCCTGCGCCGCGCGCTCGCCCAGCGCGACGGCTTCGTGGAGTCGGCCGCGCTCGCGTGCGATCTCGCTCAACAGGCTCAGCGCCTGGACCTGCCACTCGCCGCCGCGCGATGCAGCCTTACTTGCCAGCGAGCGCTGCGCGGTGGCTTCGGCCGCATCCAGCAGTCCCCGCTTCAACTGCGCGCGGCCGAGCGCGGCGAGGCGCGCGTCGAGCCGACGCGCATACCCGGGCAGTTCCGTGCCGTGCTCGTCCTCCCACGACAACTGCGCGACGGCGCCGGCGGCGTCGCCGAGGCGGAGCTGGACGCGGCCCAGCGTCAGCGCGGCCTCGGCGTGGAGTTCGGGTTGCCCGACGTAAGCGCTTGCAAGCCGCCGGGTGCCGGCCGCGACCAGGTCCTGCGCCGTCGCCTTGAAGCCGCCGCGCGTGCCCGGATCGGCGGCGTCGAACACCGACAGCAGGTAGGCGTTCGCGGCTTCGGCGCGCGCGGCCTCGGCGCGGGCGGTGGCGGCGGCGCGCCAGGACACGATGCTGGCGGCGATCAGTGCCACCACCACCACCGCGGCCGCGCCGCTCGCCGCGCGGTGGCGCCGGACGAACGCGCGCGCCACGTAGGTCCAGGCGTCCCCGCGGGCGCGGACCGGCCGGCCGGCGCGGTGGCGCTCGAGGTCGTCGAGCAGGGCGTCCACGCTGGCGTAGCGTCGCGACGGGTCGCGAGCCAGCGCCGTGAGGGCGATCGCGTCGAGGTCGCCCTCGACCTGGTGGCGTGCGACCACCCCGCGCAGTCCCGGCGTGTCGGCGAGCGCGACGCTCGGCGGCCGGCAGGGTTCGTCGCCGAGCACGCGCGCGCAGACCACCGGCGAGGTGTCGCCGGCGTGCGCGTAGGGACGTTGGCCGCAGAGCAGCTCGTAGAGCACGGTGCCGAGTCCATAGACGTCGGTGAACGTGCTCACGGGCTGGCCGCGCAACTGCTCGGGTGCCGCGTACTGCGGAGTCATCGGGCCATCGGTGGTCGCGACGGACCACGACGACTGCACGGCGCCGTCGGCGTCGACGAGCTTGGCGATGCCGAAATCGAGCAGTTTCAGGTGGCCGTCGGCGGTCACCAGCACGTTGCTGGGCTTGATGTCGCGATGCACGATCGAGTGCTGGTGGGCGTGGCGCACCGCCCTGCAGAGCTGGACGAACAGGTCCAGGCGCCGCGGAAGCGGAATGCGGCGCTCGGCGCATGCGCCGAGCAACGGCAGCCCGTCGACGCGCTCCATCACCAGCCAGGGCGTGCCGTCGACCTCGCTGCCGGCGTCGAGGAAACGCGCGATGTTGGGGTGTTCGAGCCGCATCAGCAGCGCACGTTCCTGCGCGAAGCGGGCGAAGATCGCCGCGCCGTCGCGACCGGCCCGGAGCCGCTTCAGCGCGGCCCGCTGCACGTGCCCGTCGAAGTCGCGTTCGACGTCGAGCACCACGCCCATGCCGCCGCGGCCCAGCACGCCGCGGACCCGCCAGGGTCCGTAGTGGTCCGCGTCCGGCGGCTCGTCGTCGCCGTCGGCGGCGAGTTCGTGCTCGTCGGCGCAGTGCCGCGCGACGGCCCCCGCCAGGTCGAGGCGGTCGCGATCCGCGGCCAGCATCGCGCGCAGTTCTCGCACGAGTTCGGCGTCTTCCGCCAGCGCGGCGAGCGCCGCCTCGCGCGCGGCATCGGGCAGGTCCACCAGTGCGTCGAAGTGGCGGCCGATGCGCGCAAGGCGTTCCGGTGTCCAGTCGGTCATCGGTCGGTGGCTCGGGTTTGCGGGGGCATCGCGCGGTACACGAGAAATCGCGCGCAAGCCTGACAGCCCGCGCGCTGGCGGCGATCAGGCGGCCAGTCGGGACAGCAGGAAGGCGCGTGCCTTGCGCCAGTCGCGAAGCACCGTCCGTTCGGTCACGCCGTGCAGGTGGGCGATCTCGGCGAAGTTCATGCCGCCGAAGATGTGCTGCTCCACCACCGCGGCCTGGCGCGCATCGAGGTCGGCGAGCTGGCGCAGGATCTGGTCGACCTCGAGCAGGTCGAGCGGGTGCGCGGCGTCGCCGATGGCCACGGTTTCGGCCCATTCCTGCGGCACTCGGGCCTGCGTCCCGTGCTTGCCGGTGAAGCGGCGGCGCGCGCGGTCCACCAGGACCTGGCGCAGGGTGCGCGCCACCAGCGCGCGCAGATGGGCCGGTGCGAGGGCGCGGCTGGCGGCGTGGTCGGCCAGCTTGAGGTAGGCCTCGTGGGCGAGGGCCGTGGTATCGAGCGTCTCGAACGCCGCGTAGGGGCGACGCGCGCTGCGCGCGAGTCGGACGAGTTCGGCGTAGGCCAGCGATTCCAGTGCCCCAGAGTCCACGAGCGGGATTCCTCCGGATCAGCCCCCGGCCGGCGCGGCCCAGGCCGAACGCTTGGGGCGCGGGCAGTGTCGCGCATGGCAGCGAGGGACTCCAGCCGGCGGCAGAGTGGATGGCGCCAGGCCGGAGAGATCGCGTGGTGCCGGGAAAGGAACCGCTGCTGGGTTGGGCGGCAGGTCCGCCATGCATCGGGCGATCGTCGCGGCTCAGGGGTTGTCACGGCGGCACGGGGCGTGGCGGTTGCGCACGATGCCCGCTTCCACGGCAGGGAGGGGGCGCCGATCCGTAGGAGCGCGCTTGCGCGCGATTGCGGCGCTGGGTCCTTGCCGCGAGGTTGCGATGCTGCGGTCGCCCGCAAGCGGGCTCCTACGGGAGCTCGGGTGCGCCGTCGCGAGGTTGTGGTAGCGAGCAACGCTCGCGACGGGGGCACGGGGGCGTGTCGCGGGTTCCGATGTGGCGGTCGCGAGCGTTGCTTGCTCCTGCAGACGGGGTGGGGATGGCCGGCGTGTCATCCGATGCTGCTTTGCGGCATGATCGGCCCATGGCCCGAGAAATCCCGTTCGAAGCGAAGGACCTGCCGCTGAAGGCCGATGTCAGCGTGCTGGGTGCAATCGTCGGCGACGTCGTCCGCGAGCAGTGCGGGGAGCACTTCTTCCACCGCCTCGAGCGGGTGCGGAACGCGGCGATCGATCGCCGCGAGGGACACCAGTCGGGCACGGCGGCGCTGGATGCGGCGCTGGGCGATGCCGATGCGGCGATCGCGGAGGACCTGGTGCGCTCCTTCTCGGCCTGGTTCCAGTTGGTGAACCTCGCCGAGCAGGTGCATCGCGTGCGCCGCCGGCTGGCCTACGAGGGCGACGAAGCGCTGCCGGTGCCCGGCAGCGTGCACGAGACCCTGGTGCGGTTGCGCGAGGCCGGCACCACGGTGGCGCAGGTGGTCGACGCGCTGTCGCGCATCCGCCTGGAGCCGGTGTTCACCGCGCACCCGACCGAGGCCGTGCGGCGCACCCTGCTGGACAAGGAAAAGCACACCGCGCGCAAGCTCGTCGAGCGCATCGAAGCACCGTCGACGCCGGTGGAGGAGCGCCGCCGGCGCGCCGCGATCCGGCTGCAGGTGACCTCGGGCTGGCAGACGGCGGAGTTCGCCTCCGTGCGGCCGTCGGTGGCCGAGGAGCGCGAGCACGTGCTGTACTACCTCGGCGACGTGCTCTATCGGGTGATCCCGGCCTGCTACGAATCGCTGTCGCGCGCGCTCAAGCGCGTGTGGCCGGAGCACGACTGGCGCGAACTGCCGCGCCTGCTCGCGTTCGGCTCCTGGGTCGGCGGCGACATGGACGGCAACCCGTCGGTGGGCGCCGACAGCGTGCGCGATTCGCTGCTGGCCCACCGCGCGCTGGTGGTGGCGCGCTACCTCGAGGAGACGCAGGAACTCGCCGGCCAGTTGTCGCAGTCGCTGTCGCGGGTGACGGTGTCGGCGGCGCTGCTGGCGCGGCTGGAGGACTACCGCCGGCGCTTCCCCGAAGCGGCCGCCGCGATCGCGCCGCGCCACCGCGAGATGCCGTACCGCTGCCTGCTGGTGCTGGTCGGCGCGCGCCTGCGCGAAACGCTGGCCGACGCGCCGCACGCCTACAAGGGCCCGGAGGAACTGCAGGCCGACCTCGAAATGGTCGCCGACAGCCTGGCGCGCCACGGCGGCCGCCACGCCGGCCTGCACCTGGTCGAGCGCCTGCGGTTGCGCGTGCGCACCTTCGGCTTCCACTTCGCGCTGCTCGACGTGCGCCAGCACGCGGCGGTGCACCGCGCGGCGATCGCCGCGCTGTTCGGCGACCCGGACTGGCCGAAGCGGCCAGCGGCGGAGCGGATCCGCGTGCTGCGCGAGTACCTGTCGTCGCAGGTCGCGGTGGCGGCGACCGACGACGCCACGTTGGTGCGCGTGCTGGACGTGTTCCGCGCGCTGGACTGGGCGCGCACGCGCTTCGGGCCGGATGCCGTGGGCCTGTACATCGTCAGCATGAGCGAGGACGCCGACGACGTGCTGTCGGTGCTGGCGCTGGCCGAAGCGGCCGGCATGCAGCCGCCGGCGCTGGACGTCGCGCCGCTGTTCGAGACGGTCGACGACCTGGAGCGCGCGCCGGAAGTGCTGCGACGGCTGCTGGCCGACCCGCACTATCGCGCGCACCTCGCTGCGCGCGGCGACCGGCAGACCGTGATGCTGGGCTACAGCGACAGCAACAAGGACGGCGGGCTGGCGTCCGCGCGCTGGGCGCTGCAGCGCGCGCAGGTGGCGTTGAGCGCGCTGGCGGCCGAGGCCGGCGTCGAACTGGACTACTTCCACGGCCGCGGCGGCACGGTCAGCCGCGGTGGCGGCAAGACCGAGCGCGCGATCCGCGCCGCGCCCGCCGGCACCTTCAGCGGCCGCCTGCGCCTGACCGAGCAGGGCGAGGTGATCCGCCGCAAGTACGGCATGCGCGCGATCGCGCTGCGCAGCATCGAGCAGACCTTCTCGGCCCTGATCGCGCGCGAGTGCGGGCCGCCCCCGGTGGGCCTCGACCCGCGCTGGGCGCAGGCGATGGACGCGGTGGCGGGCGCCTCGCGCGCCGCCTACCAGCACCTGGTGTTCGAGACCTCGGGTTTCGTGGAGTACTTCCGCGCCGCCACGCCGATCGACGTGATCGAGCGCATGCGGATCGGCTCGCGGCCCAGCGCGCGCGCGCCGGGCGAGGCCACGGTGGCGCAGTTGCGTGCCATCCCGTGGGTGTTCGCATGGTCACAGAGCCGCGCCGGCCTGCCGGGCTGGTTCGGGCTGGCGCAGGGCCTGCAGGCCGGCATCGACGCGGTCGGCGAGGACGTGATGGCCGCGATGGCGCGCGAGTGGCCGTTCTTCGAGAACCTGCTCGAGGACGCCGAGATGGTGCTGGTCAAGAGCGACCTCGGCATCGCCGAGCGCTACTCGCTGCTGGCCGGGCCGCTGCACGAGCGCTTCTTCCCGATCCTGGCCGCCGACTTCCGCCGCACGGCGGAACTGATCATCCGTCTGCGCGGCACGCGTGAACTGCTCGACCGCGACCCGCGCCTGAAGCAGTCGCTGCGGCTGCGCAATCCCTATGTCGATCCGCTGAGCCTGCTGCAGGTGAAGCTGCTCGGCGAGTGGCGCACCGCGGGCCGGCCGGAGGACGAGACCTTCCACGCCCTGGTGTCGACCGTCACCGGCATCGCGCGCGGGCTGCTCAACACCGGCTGAACGGCGCACGCGGCGCCCGGCCGGGTTAAGAACGAATTCAGCGCCGCGGCGCTGGAATGGCCCCCATGCACCGCAGGCCGCGGTGCACTGGAGGAAGCCATGAAGCGCGTATTGATCGGTGTCGGTCTGGTGGTGGGCCTGGCGGTGGCGGGCGCGGCGGGTGCGCAGCCGTACTACGGCGGCGGCTATGCCGACGACCGTGGCGGCTACGACGAGCCGGGCTACGACTGGGCGCGCGTGGTGCGCGTCGACCCGATCATCGAGACCTACGAAGAGCCGGTCAGCCGCGACGTGTGCTGGAGCGAGCCGGTCGAGTACGTCGAGCCGCGCTATGCCTACCGCGAGCGCGGGGGCGACGGCACCGGCGGCGCGCTGCTCGGCGCGATCATCGGTGGCGCGCTGGGCAACCAGGTCGGCAAGGGCGACGGCCGCCGCGCGGCGACCATCGCCGGTGCGCTGATCGGTGGCTCGATCGGCCACGACCGCGCGACCCGCGGCGGCTACCGCCAGGTCGGCCACCGCGTGCACCGCAGCAGCGAGCGCGTGTGCGACCAGCAGGTCGACTACCGCCGTCGCGAGCAGGTGACGGGCTACGAGGTCGCCTACGAGTACCTCGGCCGCACGTACTACACGCGCACCGCCGCCCACCCGGGCGACCGCATCCGCGTCGCGGTGTCGGTCGACGCGATCCACTGAGCCGGAATTCGCGGTCCCGTTTCGACGGAACCCAGTACCGCGGGAACGAGGGGGCCTTTCGGCCCCCTCGGTCTTTTCAGGGTCGCACGATCGATCGGCTGCGGTGTTCTGATGCGCCGCAGTCGCCGCTGAAGCGGCTCCCACAGGGGATGCCGCGGGGGTGGTGATGATGGTGGCAGCCGGCTCTGCCGGCGATGGCTTTGCGGTGGCGCGGGTTGGCGCGCGTCGCAGTCGCCGCTGAAGCGGCTCCCACAGTCTCGCCGCGCGCGTGGTGTGGGTTGTGGGAGCCGGCTCTGCCGGCGATCGACTTGCGGCAGCATGGGGTACGCGCGTCGCAGTCGCCGCTGAAGCGGCTCCCACAGGGGATGCCGCGAGGGTGGTGATGATTGTGGGAGCCGGCTCTGCCGGCGATGGGCCTTTCGGTCGGCGCGAGGCATCGCAGGGCCGGCAGGCTGAATGGCGGCCAACGGCCCGCGTGCCTCGCGCGGCGGCTTAACGCGCGGCTTCGGCGGCGGTGCGCAGCATCGCGCGATGCCCGATGGCCTGGCCCTGCCGCTGCTGCCCGAGGTCGTGCGCCGGCCCGCGCGCGGGCCGGCGCCGGTCGATCCGCGCCTGCGCTGGCGGATCGTCGCCGGCATTGGGGTCGGGCACCTCGTGCTGCTGCTGCTGGTCGACGGCGCGCTGGGACCGCGGGACGTGCCGGCGCGGGTTGGCGATGCCGACGCGGGCGTGGTGATTCGCTGGATCGACATCACCCCGCCGGCCGTGCCCGCGCCTGCGCCGCCAACCGGGATGGCGGTGCCGTCGCCCGCGGCTGCGCCGGTGCGCGCGCCCGCGACCGTGCCGCAGTCTGCTGGCGCGAGCGGCCCGGACGCACCGGCGTCGGCCGTCGGCAGCACCGCGGCCGCACCGGCGGTCGCGACCGATGATGCGCTCGACACCGCGCGCCTGTTCGATCCCAACGGCCGCCTGCACCTGTCGCGCGAGGTGGTCGATGCCGCCGCCGCGACCCCGCAGCCCGGCTTTGCGGCGCCCCCCCGCGCCGAATTGCCGCCGATCCGCTCGCCGGTGCCCTACCGGCCGACCCGCTTCGACGCCGCCTGGGTGCCCGACGGCGAGACCCTGGGCGACGAACTGATGCGCAAGGTGGCACTCGAGCGCGAGTTCAAGACGCCGTGGGGCACGCGCTGGCGCTGCGCGATCGTGCTGGTGTTCGCCGCCTGCGGCGACGTGCCGCCGGCGCCGATGAAGAATCCGCCGAAGATGCCGTGGGAGACCTACATCGAGACGCCGGAGCCCCCGCGGCCGCTGGATTGATCCGTCCGGCGGTCGGCGGATTAACGCCGCGTTACGGGCCGCGCCGCCACTATCGCGCGATGCCGGACACTCTCACGCCGCTGGAACTGCCGCGCTTGCCGACGCACGTCGCGCGGCCACCGCGTCGCGAGCGCGCGCCAGATCCGTGGCGCGCGCGGGTCGTGGGCGCCGTGTTGCTGGCCCACATCTTGGGCGTCGTGGTGGTCGACCGGTCGCTGGGCTTGCGCGAGCGGCCGCCCGTGGCCTCGGCCCCGGTGGAGACGGTGTTCGAAGTGCGTTTCGTGCCGCCGGAGCCGGTCGTCGTGCCGGCGCCGGCGGAGTCCGCGGCGCCCGTCACATCGCCCTCGTCCGCGGCGGTGCGCCCGCAACCGCCGACCGCGCCGCCGCCGCAGCGCGACGATGGCGTGGCCGTCGAATTCCTGCCCGCGACGCCCGAGCCGTCGATCGACACCCGACGCCTGTTCGATCCGAATGGCGCGGTGCGTCTGCCCGATGGCTTCGTCGACCGCGAGGCGCCGGCCCCGCGCGACCCGATGGCGCCGCCGGCCTCGCCGGTGCCGTTCGAGCGCACGCGGTTCGATGGGGCGTGGGAACCGGATGGTGAGAACCTGGCGCAGGAGGTTTCGCGCAAGGTGCCGCTGTTGGGGCTCATCCTCGCCGCCGGTCAAGTCCCCGATTGCCCGCCCAACTCCACCGACATCCGCTGCGAGGCGATGGTGCAGGAGCAACGCGCCCGCATCCCGCCGACCCCACAGTCCGCCAAGCAGCCCTGGTAACGCCGAGGTTGTCGCCCGACGGCAACGCAGGGTTCACGGCCCGTAGGAGCGCGCTTGCGCGCGACCGGCACCTCGATGGTTACCGCGAGATTCGATGGGGCGGTCGCCCGCAAGCGGGCTCCTACATGATGCGCGGACGTTTCGTGGGAGCGCGCTTGCGCGCGACCGGCACCTCGATGGTTGCCGCGAGATTCGATGTGGCGGTCGCCCGCAAGCGGGCTCCTACGTGAGACGCGGGCGTTTCGTAGGAGCGCGCTTGCGCGCGACCGGCACCTCGATGGTTATCGCGAGATTGGGATGTGGCGGTCGCCCGCAAGCGGGCTCCTACGTGAGACGCGGGCGTTTCGTAGGAGCGCGCTTGCGCGCGACCGGCACCTCGAACATTGCCGCGGGGTTGGGATGTGGTGGTCGCCCGCAAGCGGGCTCCTGCGCGGGGCGGCGCGTGCGGGTGATCGCCCGGTTACTGCGCCGCTTTCCAGGCCTCGCGGCCGTCGACCCAGGTGGCGAGTACGCGCGTGTCCAGCAGTCGCTCCGGCGGGGTGCCGATCGGGTCCTGCGACAGCACGGTGAAGTCGGCGCGCTTGCCGGGTTCGAGCGAACCGGTTTCGGATTCCATGAATCCGGCCCAGGCCGCGTCGAGCGTGAAGCCGCGCAGCGCTTCGTGGCCGGTGAGGCGTTCGTTCGCATACCAGCCGCCGGCCGGCTGGTCGGCGGCATCCTGGCGCGAGACGGCGGCATGCAGGCCGAGCATCGGCTCGATGCGCTCGACCGGAAAGTCCGAGCCCAGCGCGAGGCGCACGCCGGCATCGCGGAACTTGCGCCAGGCGTAGCCGCCGACGATGCGCTTCGGGCCCACGCGCTGCTCGGCCCACGGCATGTCGGAGGTGGCGTGCGTTGGCTGCATGGACGCGACCACGCCCAGCGCATGGAAGCGCGGGATGTCGGCCAGCGCCAGCACCTGCGCGTGTTCGATGCGCCAGCGGTGGTCGCGCCCGGCGTCGGCGCCGAGCACCTTCTGGTAGAGGTCGAGGACCGTGCGGTTGCCGCCGTCCCCGATCGCATGGGTGGCGACCTGTACGCCGCAGTCGCTGGCCTTGCGCATCGCGATCTCCAGCGCCGCCGGCGCGGTCACCGGCAGGCCGCGCTGCCCCGGCGCGTCGCTGTAGTCGGCGAGCAGCAGCGCGCCGCGCGAGCCGAGCGCGCCGTCCGCATACAGTTTCACCGCGCGCATCTGCAGCCGGCCCGACGCATGCCGGTACAGCCCGTCGCGGCACAGGTCGGCCAGCGCACCGGCGTCGCCGTCGGCCCAGGCGTTGACGCGGATCGGCAGCGCGCCCTGGTCGGCCATCGTACGCAGCACGGCCAGGACCTCGCGCGAGGTGCCCGCGTCGTGCACGCCGGTGAGGCCGGCTTCCAGCAGCTTCGGGAAGGCCTTTTCCAGCGCGCGCCGGATCAGTGCCGGCGTCACCGGCGGCAGTTTCGATTCGATCAGCGCGGCGGCGGCATCGATGAACACGCCGGTGGCCTTGCCGTCGCGGCGCAGGATCTCGCCGCCGTCGAGCTGCCAGGTGCCGTCGAAGTCGCGTTGCGCGGCGCGCATCGCGGCACTGTTGGCCCAGTTGGCGTGGCCGTCGATCCGCTCCAGCCAGACCGGCCGGTCGGGAAAGGCCTCGTCGAGGTCGGCGGCGGTGGGGAATTCCCGTTCGCCCTCGGGCCAGTCGTTCTGGTCCCAGCCGCGACCGAGCAGCCAGGCCCCTTCCGGCAGGTCCTTCTCGAACGTGCGCAGGCGCGCGATCACCTCGGCCTTGCTGGTGGTGCCGACGAGGTCGGCGTTGAGCAGCGACTGCCCGTAGCCGAGCAGGTGCCCGTGGGCGTCGATCAGGCCCGGCACCACGGTGGCAGTACCGAAGTCCTCGCGCCGCGCCTCGGGATGCGCGGCGGCCAGTTCGGCGCGCGTGCCGAGCGCGAGCATGCGCCCGCCGGCATCCACCGCCATCGCCTCGGCGTGCGGGCGCGCGTCGTCCATGGTGACGATGCGCGCGGCCTGCACGATCGTCACTTCGTCCGCCATCGCCGTGCCGCATACCGCGATGCCGCAACACAGTCCCAGCAGCAATCGGCGCATGGTCGTCGCTCCCCGCGAGGCAAGGGCGCGAGCGTGCCAGCCGGGCGGCCGGGCGGCAAGCCGCCGCGCGGGCTGGAGACCGCGCGGCGGCGGTGTGCCGCGTTACTCGAACCCGTCGGCGAACACCGCATCCTGCAGCGGCGCGCGGCAGCGGTTGGCCTGGTCGCCGTCGATGATCACGTTGAAGGCCGAGCCGGCGGCCAGCGTCGGCGTGCCGGAGGGCGCGTCGGCGACCACCACCCAGCGGCCCGGGGCGCCGGGGCCGCTGGGCGGATCGTAGGCCACGCCGAACGGCGTCGGGTTGGTGATGTCGCCGGCGACGTCCGGATCGTCGACGCGGCCGACGATCGGGGCCGCGCACGGATTGCCGTCGAGCAGCGGATGCTCCAGGCGCCACGTCCTGCGGGCGAACGCATCGAGCGTGGTGCGGAACGCGTTGGGGCTGAGGAACGGCGCGACCACCACGTTGAAGTTCTGGTTGGACGGCATCGCGGTGCCGTCCTCGTTGCGGATCTGCCAGCGCCCGCCGCCGGTGGAGACCCAGCGCATGCCGATCGGGAAGTCGTGGTAGATGCCGTCCCAGCGATGGAAGGGGACCGCGATGCGCGCGCGGTTGAGCGCGCCGTTGAGTTCGGTGTCGTCGAGGGTGGTCAGGGCGCCGCTGACATTGCCCGCGGCGGTCAGGTGGCGGATTCCGGTCTTGCTGCCGAACGGCGAGAGGATGTGGAAGGTGGCGCCGACCGGCATCTCCAGCGCGATCGGCTGCAGGAACACCGACCAGCCGGTGGGGCCGGCCGGGTTCGGATACACGCCGAGGTTGTGCGCGGACGCGCCCATCGGCCAGGTCCCGAAGCCCGCGACCCCGACCAGGGCCTCGGTCGGCGTGAGGGAAACCGGGAACGGCGTGATGTAGGCCTCGTTGAAGAAGCGCGTGTTCTCGGTGACGGTGATGCGTTCGGCAGCGTCGCCGCTCGCCTCGTAGGCGCCGATGTCGACCGCGCCCAGCGTGCGGCGGCGCTCGCCGTCGGCATCGAACAGCACCAGCGACGGCACGTCGGTGTTGTTGCCGCCGTTGATCGCCGGCGAGTTGTTGGCCGGCCGCGGATGGGTCGGGCGCAGGATGCGCGGGTCGGCGGTCACCGTGAACGGCCCCGCGGTGTAGGCATTGAAGGCGTTGCCGAACACCAGGTTGTGGCTGTTGCTCGCGCCGCCGTCGGGGATCGACACGCCGGTGGAAGAATGGAAGGCGACCAGGTTGTTGGCCACGCGTCCGCTGACCGGCAGCAGGTCGAAACCGGCGACGAACAGGCCGCGCGCGCCGTACACGACGGTGTTGTTGACCACGGTGGCCGTGCTGTTGCCGGCCAGCACGCGCACGCCCCAGCCGGCAGGATCGGATTGCCCGCTGACCACGTTGTTGTCGATCCGCACCGTGGTGGCGGCGCTGCCCTGGGCGCGCTGCACCGCGATGCCCAGTTCGAGGCGCGGTCCGATCACGGTGTTGCCGGACACCGCGACGCTGCCGCCGGCGGCCGGTACCACCACGCTGATGGCGCTGCGCAGACCGGCCGCGCCGGTGGTGATCCGGTTGCGGAAGATGCTGGCGTTGATGGCGGTCCCGGCGCCGCTGGCGAACGCGCAGATGCCACTGCGCAGTTCGCCCGGCGTGTCACCGCCACCGATCACGTTGTCGCCCGCGATCACCTGCGCCGAGGGGCTCTGCACGTCGAAGTTGATCGCGCAGGGCACGACGTTCGGCGCGCTGGGCTCGACGATGCGCATGCGCTCGACGCGGAACACGCTGCCGGCGACCGTGCCCTCGTCGCGGATGCTCACCGACCCCTGGCGCAGCACCAGGCCCGAGATCGTCACCTGGTGCGGTCCCGGCACGGTCGGCTGGAAGCCGACGTTGAAGCCCGGCCCGAACACCGCGTCGATGCCCGGTGCGGCGGCCAGGGTGAGCGACTTGGAGATCACGACCGGTTCGTTGATCGCGGTGTACGCATCCGGCAGCAGGGGCTCGTTGGCGCCGATCAACACGGTGTCGCCGGCGGCGGCGGCATCGACGCAGGCCTGCAGGGTGCCGGCGCAGGGGCCGCTGCCGGACGGCGCGGGCCAGATCAGGGTCGCCGCGGGCGCCAGTGGCGCGGTCAGCAGCAGGGCGGTGGCGAGCAGCGGGCGAACGGCCATGACGGGCTCCAGCGTTGGGGCTAACCTTGCCTGCGCAAAAGCGCGGCAAAACCGTGCAGAACCCGTGCCAGTTCGAGGCAAGTCGCTGATCCGAATGGACCTTTCGCTCCAGCAATCGATCGCCGAAACGCTCGACGCCCTGCTCGGGCGGCTGGCGGCCAGCGAGCCGGGCGCGCTCGATGCCCTGGTCCAGGCCACCCAGCGCGACCTGCGCCGCATCGCGCACCGCGAGCGGATGGCGATGGGCGGGGGCGAGACGCTGTCGACCACCGCCCTGGTCAACGAGGCCTACCTGAAACTCGCCGGCTCGCGCCTGCCGGCCGACGTCGACCGGCGGCTGTTCTTCGGGGCCGCCGCGCGCGTGATGCGGCAGGTGCTGGTCGACCACGCGCGCGCCGCGCATGCGCAGAAGCGCGGCAGCGGGGTGGTGCATGAATCGCTGTCGGCGGCCGCCGGCGTGCCGACGCCGGAGGCGCGCGCCGACGACCTGCTGGCGCTCGACCAGGCGCTCGATGGGCTGGCGCAGGCCAATGCGCGCGCCGCCGAGGTGGTGGGGCTGCGCTACTTCGCGGGCCTCGGCGATGCGGAGATCGCCGGCCTGCTGGGTGTCGACGAATCGACCGTCAGGCGCGACTGGATCAAGGCGCGCGGCTGGCTGTTCCAGCGGCTGGGCGGGATGCCCGCGTGAGCGGCGATCCGCGCGCGCAGTGGGATGCGCTGTCGGATGTGGTGGACGCGCTGCTCGACCTCGATGCCGGCGCGCGTGCGCAGCGCCTGCGCGAGATCGAGGCCGGCGATCCCGCGCAGGCCGCCGCGCTGCGCGACTGGCTGCGCGCGATCGAGGCCAGCGACGGCCTGCTCGATGCCGCGCCACCGGCGGCGCCCGCGGGCACCGGCCCGTGGCGCGCGCTGGACCGCGTCGGCGAGGGCGGGATGGGCGAGGTCTGGCGCGGCGAGCGCGCCGACGGCGCGTTCCAGCGCGTGGTCGCGATCAAGTTCCTGCGCGGCGACCGCGTCGGTGTGGCCACCAGCATCGGCCGCGAGCGCGCGCTGCTGGCGCGCCTGCGCCACCCGGGCATCGCGCAGCTTCTCGATGGCGGCGTGGCGGCCGACGGGCGGCCGTGGCTGGTCACCGAGTGGGTCGAGGGCCTGCGGCTGGACCAGTGGCTCGCGCAGGCGGACGCCCCGCTGCGCGCGCGCGTCGGCCTGGTGCGCCGGCTCGCCGAGGCGGTGGCCTATGCGCACGCCAACCTCGTGGTGCACCGTGATCTGAAGCCGGCCAACGTGATGGTCGACGCACAGGGCGAGCCGCGGCTGCTCGACTTCGGGATCGCGCGCCTGCTTGAGGACGGCGATGCCGCGGCGACGGTCGACCAGGCGATGACGCCGGCCTGGGCAGCGCCCGAACAGCTGCGCGGCGCGCCCGTCGATGCGCGCACCGACGTGTACGCGCTCGGCGCGCTGCTGTACTTCGCGATCGCCGGGCGCACCGCGCATGGCGTCGACGGCGCCTCGCTGGCGGCGGTGGTGGAAGCGGTCTGCCATACCGATCCGCTCGCGCCGGGCGCGGCGGCGCCGCAGGCGGGGATCGACGCCGATCTCGACGCGATCACCTTGCGCGCGCTGGCGCGCGACCCGGACCAGCGCTATCCGACCGCCGATGCTTTTTCCACCGACCTCGGCCGCTGGCTCGACGGCGCGGACGTCGAAGCGCGCCTGCCGACGCGGCTGGAGCGGCTGCGCCGCACGCTGCGCCGGCATCCGTTGGAATCGGCGCTCGCCGCGGGCCTGGTGCTGGCGCTGGCCGGCGGCATCGCCGCCACCGCCTGGCAGGCGCGTGTCGCGGAGCAGGCCCGCGCGGCGGCGGTCGCCGAACGCGACGCCGCGCTGGCCGAAGCGGACCGCGGCGAGTACCTCGTCGATGCATTCGCGAGACTGTTCCGCGAAGGCGAGGCCGAACAGCGCCTCACCGCCAGCGAGTGGCTGGATCGCGCCGCGGCGCTCGGCGACGACATCGGCGCCGGCGACGCCACCATCCACGCGCTCTACCTCGCGCGCCTGGCCGACATCGAGCAGGATCGCGGCCAGCACGCGCGCGCCGCGACGCTGCTGCGGCGGGTGCTCGACGAGACGCCCCCGGCATTGCCGGTCGCCGACCGCGCGCGCGCCGAATGCCGCCTCGCCACGGCGTTGAGCATGGCCGGCGACGCGGCGGGCGCGCGAGCGTCCTGGGATGCCGGCAGCACGCGCGCCGAATCGTTGCGCAGCGCCGAGCGCATCGTGCTGGTCGACTGCCTCGGTGGGCGCGCCAATGCCGCGCTCACCGACGGCGCGGCGACGCCGGAGGCCTTCGCCGCCGCGCGCCGTGCGCTGCAGGAACTCGACGCACTCACCGGCAGCGGCGACCTGCGCTGGCGCCGCGCCGGACTGCTGTACAGCCTCGCCGCACTGCACGACCTGTCGCGCGAGGACGCCGAAGCGGCGCGCCGCTATGCCGAGGTGATGGCGATCGATCGCGAACTGGGCAACACGTCGAGCGGCGACCATGCCGCGCTGCTGACCGCGATGGCGGGTTCGCTGCAGCGCGCGGGCGACTGGGCGGCTGCCGACGTGCGATTCGCCGAGGGCATCGCGATCTACGAATCGCTCGGCGCCGTGCATCCGAACCTGGTCAGCGATCTCGCCAACCACGCGACGCTGAAGAACCTGCGTGGCGAGCCGGACGCCGCGCTGGCTGCGGCGGACCGGGCCCTCGCGCTCGCCGCCCGTCTCGGCGGCGCGCACCCCGTGGCCGAGGCCAACGCGCACTTCGCGCGCGGCGTGGCGCTGCGCGAGCGCGGCCGCCACGAAGAGGCCGCTGCCGAGTTCGATCTGGCGAGCACGCAGTATCGCGCCTCGTCGCCCGATCCCGGCCGACCGATGCGGGTGGCGATCGCGATCGCCCTGAACGAGCTCGCGCGCGGTCGGCCCGATGCCGCGCGGGCGACGCTCGACCCGGTGATCGCCTTCGCCCGGGAAGGCGCGCGCGACGCCCTGCTGGCCGAGGCCCTGCAGGCCAGCGCGCGGATCGCGCGCGCGCAGGGCGCTGCGGACGCCGCGCGCGCCGCGGCCGACGAGGCCGCTCGCCTGCTGGGCGCGCGCCTCGCCGCCGGGCACCCGCAGCGCGTGGCGGCGGAGGCGTTGTCGCGCGAGCTGCAGTGAGCAGGGGCGGTGTGTTGGTTCGACGGGGGTTGTCGACGCTTTCACCGGCCGGTGTGGGCGAGGTTGTGTTCCCGCAGGAGCGCTGCGCGCAGCGCGGCCGCCACGTCTCGGTCTTGCCGCTGGCGCCTTGCATCGCGCCCTCGCCCGTAGGGGCGCGCTAGCGCGCGACCGTCACGTCTCGACCTTGCCGCAGGCGTCTTGCGCGCGA
>Ga0209450_10000476_pt1 | contig 20487 bp, 19 predicted proteins | sample FrelakmetLWP11LW_FD_187149 | JGI IMG/M metagenome (GOLD analysis project Ga0209450, IMG submission 187149) | Freshwater lake sediment microbial communities from the University of Notre Dame, USA, for methane emissions studies - LWP11 LW (SPAdes)... | ecosystem: Environmental > Aquatic >...
CCCGCCGGATCGGCATCGACCGCGGGATAGCGGACGTGGGCCATCATCACCGCCTCGGCGCCGGCGAGGATCGCATCGTGGAACGGCACCAGGTCCTGCGCGCGCAGTTCGTCCAGCGTGCGCGGATCGACCGCGTCGTCGAAGTGCGTGTCCTCCAGCACCGAGCCGTGGCCGGGGAAGTGCTTGATGGTGGCCGCCATCCCGGCCATGCGCATGCCGCGCAGGTAGGCCAGCGACAGCGCCGAGGTGGCCTCCGGATCGGCGTGGAAGGCGCGCGGCCCGATCGCGCGGTTGCCGCGCGCGAGGTCCACCACCGGGGCAAAACTGAGGTCGATGCCGATCGCGCGCATCTCGCTGGCCATCAGCCAGGCGTGCATCTCGGCCAGCCGCAGCGCGCGCTGCCGGTCGGATTCCCACAGCGCGCCGATCGCGGACAGCGCCGGCAGGCGGGTGAAGCCGTCCTGGAAGCGCTGCACGGGCCCGCCTTCCTGGTCCACCGCGAGCAGGAAGGGGCCGGGTCGGATGTCGCGGATCGCGTCGATCAGCGCCGCGACCTGCGCGCGCGAGGCGAAGTTGCGCTTGAACAGGATCACGCCGCTGCACGCGGGATGCGCGATGGCGTCGCGGTCGGCGGCGCCGAGTTCGAGTCCGGGAATGCCGATCAGGAGCATGTCAGCCTCCGGCGCGGAACGCCTCGCGGTCCGGCCAGGTGTGGAAGGGCGCGCGCGCGAGCGCGACGTTGTAGTAGCGCGGATCGTCGGTGACCTCGGCGCCCAGCCAATGCGGTCGCTCGAAGGCCTCGTCCACCGCGCCGAGTTCGACCTCGGCCACCACCAGGCCCGCATTGTCGCCGGAAAACACGTCGATCTCGAAGGTGTGCGCGCCGCGAACGACATAGTGCCTCGTCTTCGCCACCTGCTGGCCGCCGAAGGCGGCGAGCATCTGCTCGGCCTCGACCACCGGCACCGGATACTCGAACTCCAGCCGTTGTGCGCCGAGGTCCTTCGACTTCAGGTTGAGGAACGCCTCGTTGCCCTCGATCCGCACCCGCACCGAGCAGCGGTCGCCGCCGAGATAGGCCTGCACCATGCGCACGCTGCGCTGCGCTTCCGCGCGCCAGGCGTCGTTGCGGAGGAGGAATTTGCGTTCGATTTCTACGCCCAACTTGCGGCTCCGGTTGTTGTTCTTTTCGGGGGCATGGGGTGCTTCCCGGTCGAATGCTGATTGAGGGCCCAGGGCTCAGGGCTCAGGGCCCAGGGCCCAGGGCCCAGGGCCCAGCGGCTTCGATGGGGGTTGCGCGTGGTCGGCCGCGACCGTGCGCTCGGAGCACAAGGGTATAGGGCCCAGGGTATAGAGCAGTTTGGGGACCGGGGCACGATCCCCGCGTCGAGGCGACTGCATGGACGATAACCATCGCGCATCACCGCACAAGGCCCTCCATCCCTTCGGCTGGGCCCTGGGCCCTATACCCTGGGCCCTATACCCTAAGCCCCATGCCCTAAGCCCTATACCCTCCTCCCTGCCCCCCAAAACCTACCGCTCGAACACGGCAATCGACTCCACATGCGCCGTGTGCGGGAACATGTCCATCACTCCGGCGGCGGCGAGTTTGAAGCCGTGCTCGCGGACCAGCACGCCGGCGTCGCGGGCGAGGCTCGCGGGATGGCAGGACACGTAGACCACGCGGCGCACGTCCTTGCGCGGCAGGTAGGCCAGCACCTCGATCGCGCCGGCGCGCGGCGGATCGAGCAGGACGAGGTCGTGCTTGGCGCGCGCCCAGGGCGCGTCGCGCTGGTCCTGCGCGAGGTTTGCGGCGTGGTATTCGACATTGGCGATGCCGTTGCGCGCGGCGTTGTCGCGCGCACGCTGCACCAGGCCCGCCTCGCCCTCGACGCCGGTGACGTGTGCGCAGCGCCGGGCCAGTGGCAGGGTGAAGTTGCCGAGCCCGCAGAACAGGTCCAGCACGCGGTCCTCGGGGCGCGGATCGAGCAGGGCCAGCGCATGATCGATCATGCGCGCGTTGATGTCGCCGTTGACCTGGATGAAGTCCAGCGGGCGGAAGGCCAGCGAGACGTCGTAAGCCGGCAGCGCGAAGGACAGGGCGGCGTCGGCCGGCTCCAGCGCGACCACGCTGTCGAGGCCGCCGGGCTGAAGGTAGATGTACAGCCCGTTCTCACGACCGAAGGCGGCCAGTCGCTCGCGATCGGCGGGGCCGAGTTCGACCAGATGGCGGAACACCAGCGCGCCCTGCGCGTCGCCGACCGCGAACTCCACCTGCGGGATCTCGCGCCGCGCATCCATCGCCTCGATGGTGCGCGCCAGCGCATCGATGCGCTCGCCGATCGCCGGGTGCAGCACCGGGCAGCGCGAGAGTTCGGCCACGAAGCGGCCGTTGGTCTCGCGAAAACCCACCAGCATGCGGCCCTTCTTCTCCACCCACTTGGCCGACAGCCGACCGCGCCGGCGGTAGCCCCACGGGGCGCCCTGCAGCGGGGCGAGCACGCGCGCCGGCGCCACGTGGCCGATGCGCTCGAGGTTCTCGAGCAGGGTGCGCTGCTTGGCCGCGATCTGGCCGGCCGGCGACAGATGCTGCAGCGAGCAGCCGCCACAGGTGCCGAAGTGCGGGCAGGCGGGCGCGACGCGTTCGGGCGAGGCGTCGAGCACCTCGACCACCTCGGCCTCGTCGAACTGGCGGTGCTTGGCGGTGCGCTTCGCGCGCACCCGCTCGCCCGGCAGGCCGCCGGCCACGAACCACGCCTTGCCGTCGACGCGGGCCACGCCGCGGCCGTCGTGGCTCAGGTCCTCGATGGTGAGTTCGACGTCGCTCAACGCAGGCTCCGGAGGGTGGGAACCGCGCATGATCGCGGCCGGCGCGGCACAAATCAAACCGCGGCGACGGTCGTATCATCGCCGCCATGGTCCCCACTGCGCCCGTGCCGCGCGTGCTGCTGGCCGAGGACGACCCGGTCAGCGCGCGCTACCTCGCCGAGGCGCTGGCCCTGCTGGGCGCGGTGGTCGAGACCCGCGCGGACGGGCCGGCGGCGCTCGCGCTCGCGACAGCGGAACGCTTCGACCTGCTGCTGCTGGACCTCGGCCTGCCCGGCCTCGACGGACGCGGCGTGCTGCAGGCGCTGCGCGCGCGCAGCGATGCTGCGTCCCGCGAGGCGCGCGCGATCGCCACCAGCGCCGCGACACCGTCCGTGGCCGAACTCACCCGCGCCGGTTTCGACGGCCTGCTGCGCAAGCCGGCGACCATCGAGCAGCTCGCCGCGGCCCTGCACCGCCGCCCGCCCGGGCTCGCCGCGCCGCAGGCGGCGGACGGACCGCCCGTGCTCGACGATGCGGCGGCGCTGGCCGCACTCGGCAGCTTCGACGCGGTAGCCGACCTGCGGCGATTGCTGGCCGCGGAATTGCCGATGCAGGTCGACACCCTGCGCCGCGCGCTGGCGGCTGGCGACGCGGCCGGCGCACGGGCGATCCTGCACCGGCTGCACGCGTCTACCCGCTTCTGCGGCGCAGCGGCGCTGGCCGCGGCGGGCACGCACCTTCAGGCCGCGCTCGAAGGCGGCGACGCGGCAGCACCCGAGGCCGCGCTGGCGCGCCTCCAAGGCGCCGCCGACGGCTACATCGCCGAAGTCAGTCGTTGATCGACCCGCTGGCCGGCGGGCGCATCGACCAGGCCGCGAGGTCGCGCCCGCCGAGGTGGTGGCGCAGCAAGGCGCGCAGCGCGCGCTTGAGCTCGCGCAGCACCTCGGGCGCCGGCGCGGCGTCGTCGGCGAGTGCACGCAGCGCGGCGCCGCTGACCAGCAGCGGCGCCGGCCCACGCCCCGACCAGCGCAGCGCACCGCGCTCGGGGTCGATCGCGTACTGCGCGGCGGGTTCCAGCACCTGCCCCTGCTCGTCCTCGTCCAGCGGCAGCGCATAGCCGAGGCCGGCGAGCAGGTCGCGCTCGAAGCGGCGCAGCGCCCACGCCTGGCCGAGCGCGTCGCCGGCTGCCGCCAGTTCGTACAGCACCGAGGCATAGCGGGCGAAGACGTCGGGGTGCGGATCGTTGCGCGCCAGCAAGCGCGCCAGCAGTTCATTCAGGTACAGCGCGCACAGCAGGCCATCGCCGGCCAGCGGCACCGGCACGCCGACCGGGTCGGCACCGGCGAGATTGCCGAGTTCGCCGCGGCCCAGCCACGACAGTTCCAGCGCCTGCAAGGGCTTGACGGTGCCGCGTGCGAAGCGCGGCTTCGCGCTGCGCACGCCGCGCGCCACCAGGCCGACGCGACCGTGGTCGCGGGTAAGCACCTCGAGCAGGACGCTGGTCTCGCGGTAGGGCCGTTCGTGCAGCACCCAGGCCGGCTGGCGGTCGATGCGCTGCATCGCGGGCGCGCGCCGGCCCGACCTCAGTCGGCGTAGCCGAACTGGCGCAGGGCGGCCTCGTCGTCGGACCAGCCCTCGCGCACCTTGACGTGCAGTTCGAGGTGCACGCGGCCGCCGAACTGGCGCTCGATCTCGCGCCGCGCGAAGATGCCGATGCGCTTTATCTGCGCCCCGCCGGCGCCGAGCACGATGCCCTTCTGGCCTTCGCGCTCGACCCACACGATGGCGGCGATCTTGAGCACCTTGTTCTCGCGCTTGAAGGCCTCGATCTCGACCGTGGTCGCGTAGGGCAGTTCGGCGTGCAACTGCCGCACGAGCTGTTCGCGCACCAGTTCGGCGACGATGAAGCGCTCGCTGCGATCGGTGACCTCGTCGGGGCCGAAGATCGGCGGCCCCTCCGGCAGCAGGTCGAGCAGCGCGCGCACCAGGGCCTCGAGGTTGTCGCGCTTGCCGGCGCTCAGCGGCACCAGCGCCGCGAACGCATGGCGGCGGGCGAGTTCGGCGATCTTCGGCAGCAGCACGCCCTTGTCGGCGATGCGGTCGACCTTGTTCAGCACCAGCACCACCGGGCGGCCGCCCTGCACGGCGGCGGCGAGCGCGGCGTCGTCCTCGGTGCTCCAGCGGTGCGCCTCGACCACCAGCGCGATGACGTCGGCTTCGCCCAGCGCACCGCGCGCGGCGCGGTTCAACTGGCGGTTGATCGCGTGCCCGCCGGCATCGTGCAGGCCCGGCGTGTCGACGAACACGATCTGGCCATCGTCGCGGGTCAGCACGCCGGTGATGCGGTGGCGCGTGGTCTGCGGCTTGGGCGCAACGATGCTGACCTTGAAGCCGACCAGCGCGTTGACCAGGGTCGACTTGCCGACGTTGGGACGGCCGACCACCGCCACGGTGCCGCTGCGGAACGGCGTGCTCATGGCGCGACCGCCCCGGCGTCGCCGGCGGCGATGCGCTCCAGCACGAGGCGGGCCGCATGGGCCTCGGCAGCGCGACGGCTGCCGCCTTCGCCGACGCAGGCCAATCCCAGCGCCTTCGCGCTGCAGCGCACGAAGAAGGTCTTGCGGTGGTCGTCGCCCGCGGTTTCGACCAGGGTGTAGGCCGGCAAGCCCAGGCCGCGGCCCTGCAGCCACTCCTGCAGGCGCGTCTTGGGGTCCTTGTTCGCTGCCGCATCGCCGAGGGCGGCGATCCGCGCGTCCAGCAGCGGCATCAGCGCGGCACGGCAGGCGGCGAGGCCACCGTCGAGATAGATCGCGGCCACCACCGCCTCGAAGGCGTCGGCGAGGATCGATTCCCGGCGGTGGCCACCGGAGCGCAGTTCCCCTTGGCCGAGGTGCAGCATGCTCCCGAGCGCGAGTTCGCGCGCGATCGCGGCCAGCGTCTCCTCGCGCACCAGCGCGGCGCGCATCCGGGTCAGTTCGCCCTCGCTGGCGCGCGGGAACCGCGCATGCAGGGCCTCGGCGACCAGCAACCCGAGCACGGCATCGCCGAGGAACTCGAGCCGCTCGTTGTTGCCGCGCCCGGCGCTGCGATGCGTGAGCGCGGTCTCCAGCAGGGCCGGGTCCGCGAACCGATAGTCCAGGCCGCGCAGCGCGGCGCGCATCACGCCCGCCGTGGCCGCGGAGGATGCCACCGGACCGGCGTCAGGGCGCGGGGCCACCGCGGCTCAGCGTTTCCGTGTGGTCGAAGGTCGCGATGTACTCGAGGTTGTACAGCAGCGGCCCGCGCACCTCGTAGCGCACGTTCAGCAGGTAGTCGCCGCCCTGGCGCGTGACCCGCATGTGGTTCTTCTTCACGCTCGTCACGTAGGAGATGTACAGCTTGGTGTCGAGCAGCTGCTTGACCTGCTCGGGCGACCGGGTGGTGATGCCGGGCTCGGCGGCGACGGCCTTCATCGCCTGGCGCAGGCCGTAGTACTCGGTGTAGACCGGGAACAGGCGCATGATCAGGAAGGCGAAGAAGCCGACCACCATGAGCACGACGAGGAAGCCGATGAGCGTGATGCCGGACTGCTCGCGAGGATGGCGCATGGTCTGATCTCCCGAAGGGCGGGTCACTTGATCACGGTCCCGATCCGGCCGAAGTCCCCCCCGCCGGTGCGGAAGTCCCAGTTCGCCCAGACCAAGACTGCCTTGCCGACTAGGTTCTCCTCGGGCACCGTGCCCCAGAAGCGGCTGTCCTGGCTGCTGTCCCGATTATCGCCCAAAACGAAGTACTGGCCAGCCGGCACCGTCCACGGCCCCTGGTGCAGCGGGAAGAAGCCGCTGCCGGAGCGCCGCTGCAGGATCTGGTGCTCGACGTCGAACAGGCGCTCGGTCTTGAGCAGGCTGCCGGTGTACTCGGCCCCGGAGCGCTCGCCCTGGTAGATGCCGAGGTCCTCCTGAGGGACCGGCTCGCCGTTCACGTAGACGACCTTGTTGCGGTAGGACACCTGGTCGCCGGGCACGCCGATCACCCGCTTGATGTAGTCGGTCCGCGGGTCCTCGGGGTAGCGGAACACGATCACGTCGCCGCGCTTGGGCTCGCCGAGGTCGATGATCTTGGTGTTGGTCACCGGCAGGCGCACGCCGTAGGAGAACTTGCTGACCAGGATGAAGTCGCCGATCAGCAGGGTCGGCATCATCGAGCTGGACGGGATCCGGAACGGCTCGGCGAGGAACGAGCGGATCACCAGCACGGCGAGGATCACCGGGAAGAACGAGCGGCAATACTCGACGATCACCGGCTCGCGCGCCTCGGCGTTGCGCGCGAGGCGCTTGGCGCGGAACAGGAAATGGTCGATCGCCCACACCACGCCGGTGAACGCAGTCAAGCCGACCAGCAGGGCGGCGAAATCGAGATCGAGCTTGTCCATGGGGTCCGGGTGGGGTGGCGGGCCGGTCAGGCCTTGGAATCGAGCTGCAGCACCGCGAGGAAGGCCTCCTGCGGGATCTCCACCCGGCCGACCTGCTTCATGCGCTTCTTGCCTTCCTTCTGCTTCTCCAGCAGCTTGCGCTTGCGGCTCACGTCGCCGCCGTAGCACTTGGCGAGCACGTTCTTGCGCAGCGCCTTGACCGTGGAGCGGGCGATCACCTGCGAGCCGATCGCGGCCTGGATCGCCACGTCGAACATCTGCCGCGGAATCAGTTCGCGCATCTTCTCCACCAGGTCGCGCCCGCGCCGGTCGGCGGCCGAACGGTGCACGATCAGCGACAGCGAGTCGACCTTGTCGCCGTTGACCAGCATGTCGAGGCGCACGAAGGGACCGGCCTCGAAGCGGGTGAAGTGGTAGTCCAGCGAGGCATAGCCGCGGCTGGCCGACTTCAGCTTGTCGAAGAAGTCCAGCACCACCTCGGCCAGCGGCAGTTCGTACGAGATCTGCACCTGCGAGCCCATGTAGGTGATCGAGCGCTGCACGCCGCGCTTTTCCTCGCACAGCTTGATCACCGCGCCGATGTAGTCCGGCGGGGTCAGGATGTTGGCGATGATGATCGGCTCGCGGATCTCGCCGATCCGGCTCACGTTGGGCAGCTTGGCCGGGTTGTCCAGCGACAGGATCTCGCCGTCGGTGGTCAGTACCTCGTAGACCACGGTCGGCGCGGTGGTGATCAGGTCGAGGTCGTACTCGCGTTCCAGGCGCTCCTGCACGATGTCCATGTGCAGCAGGCCGAGGAAGCCGCAGCGGAAGCCGAAGCCCATGGCCTCGGAGTTCTCCGGCTCGAAGCGCAGGGCGGCGTCGTTGAGGCGCAGCTTCTCCAGCGCCTCGCGCAGTTTCGGATAGTCGTCGGCCTCGGTCGGGAACAGGCCGGCGAACACGCGCGGCTGCATCTCCTGGAAGCCGGGCAGCGCGGCGGCCGCCGGCGCGCTGCCAAGCGTGATCGTGTCGCCCACCGGGGCGCCGAACACGTCCTTGATCGAGGCGCAGATGAAGCCCACTTCGCCCGGGCCGAGCCGCGCGGTGACCTTGCGCTTGGGGGTGAACACGCCGACCTGGTCCACCTCGTGGGTGCGGCCGGTGCTCATGACCACGATCTTGTCGCGCGGCTTGATCTCGCCCTGCATCACGCGCACCAGCGACACCACGCCGAGGTAGTTGTCGAACCAGGAGTCGATGATCAGCGCCTGCAGGCGGTCGGTGTCGCGCGGCTTCGGCGGCGGGATGCGCTGCACGATGGCTTCCAGCACGTCGCGCACGTTGAGGCCGGTCTTGGCGCTGATCGCCACCGCGTCGGAGGCGTCGATGCCGATCACGGCTTCGATCTCCTCCTTCACCCGCTCCGGATCGGCGGTCGGCAGGTCGATCTTGTTCAGGACCGGGATCACCTCCAGGCCCATCTCGACCGCGGTGTAGCAGTTGGCCACCGACTGCGCCTCGACGCCCTGCGCCGCGTCCACCACCAGCAGCGCGCCCTCGCAGGCGGCCAGCGAGCGGCTGACTTCGTAGGAGAAGTCGACGTGGCCGGGCGTGTCGATGAAGTTCAGCTGGTAGGTCTTGCCGTCCTTCGCGGTGTAGGGCAACGAGACCGACTGCGCCTTGATGGTGATCCCGCGCTCGCGCTCGATCGGGTTCGAGTCGAGGACCTGGGCCTCCATCTCGCGCTCCTCGAGGCCACCGCAGATCTGGATGATGCGGTCGGCGAGGGTCGACTTGCCGTGGTCGACGTGGGCGATGATGGAGAAGTTGCGGATATGGTCCATGCGGAGGCTTCGCCCGCGGCGCGTGCCGGCCGGGCTTGGGTAAAGGCGCGGGATTATTGCAGAAACGGGGATGCCGGATGCGCGAAGGCCGCCCGGACGGGGTCCGGACGGCCTTCGGCGGCGTGACGGCCGCGTGGAGCGGCCGGGGTCGCCGATGCTCAGCGCCCCTTGGGCTCGGGGCGCACGCCGATGAAGGAACTGCCCTCGCCGCGACGGACCAGCAGCAGCGCGGTCTGGTCGGCGGGGATGCCCTTCACCGCGGCCTCGAACTCGGCCACCGAGGCGACCCGGGTGCGGCCGACCATCAGCACCACGTCGCCCGGCTGCAGGCCGGCGCGGCGGGCGGCCGCGCCTTCGACGCGCTCGACCACCACCCCGCCCTGCTCGCCGATCGCCTCGCGTTCCTCGGCGGTCGGCGCGCGCACCACCAGGCCCAGCGCGCTGCGCGAGGCCGCGGCCGGTGCTTCGGCCCGTGCCGGCGAGGCCTCGCCTTCCTCCAGTTCGCCCACCACCACCGGCAGTTCCAGCGTCTTGCCGTCGCGGAACACGGTGATGCGGGCGCGGGTGCCGGGCGCGGTGGCGCCGACCAGCGGCGGCAGTTCGCTGGAATCGCCGATCTCGGTGCCGTTGTAGGACAGGATGATGTCGCCGGCCTTCACCCCGGCCTTCTCGGCCGCGGAATCGGGCTGCACGTTGCTGACCGCCGCGCCGCCGATGCGCGGCAGCTTGAAGGTCTCGGCGACGTCGCGGGTGACGTTCTGGATGCCCACGCCCAGCACGCCGCGCGACACGCGGCCCTTGGTGCGCAGCTGCTCGGTCACCGACTTCACCAGGTTGATCGGGATCGAGAACGACAGGCCGATCGAACCGCCGCTGGTGGACAGGATCTGCGAGTTGATGCCCACCACCTCGCCGGCGAGGTTGATCAGCGGGCCGCCGGAATTGCCGCGGTTGATCGCCACGTCGGTCTGGATGAAGGGCACATAGCGCTGGGTGTTGTCGAACTGGTTGCTGCGCCCGACCGCCGACACGATGCCGGCGGCGACGCTGTACTCGAGCCCCAGCGGCGAGCCGATCGCGAGCACCCACTGGCCGGGCTTGAGCGAATCGGAGTTGCCGAGCGTGACCGTGGGCAGGCCGGTGGCGTCGATCTTGAGCAGGGCAACGTCGCTCTGCGGGTCGGAGCCGACCAGCTTGGCGGTGTACTCGCTGCGGTCCTTCAGGCGCACGGTGATCTCGTCCGCGCCGTCGACCACGTGGTGGTTGGTCAGCAGGTAGCCATCGGCGCTGATCACGAAGCCGGAACCGCCGGAAATGCGCTCCGGGGTCATCCCGCGGTGCGGGTCGGGCATGCCGGGGCCGAAGAAGCGGCGGAACAGCTCGGGCATGTCCTCGGGGTTGATCTGCGACGGATCGTCCGCCGAGCCACCCGCGCCGGTCTTGCGCGCCGTGATGTTGACCACGGCGGGGGTGTTCTTCTCGACCAGCGGCACGAAGTCGGGCAACTGGGCGAAGGCCGGCGCGCTCAGCGCGGCGGCCAGGAGGATCAGCAGCACACTCAGGATTCGGGTCTGGGCTCGCATGGCGGGATGGCGTTGCGGGGGGATGGGAAGGATGCGAAACGGTACGGTGGGGTCGCAGTGCCGCCGATCAAGCGGGCGACGACGAAACCCAGCACGACGCCGACCAGCGCACCGAGCGCGACGCCGGCGTCGCGGGCCGGTCCCGCCGCCGGCAGCGCGAACGCCGAAGCGCATGCACCGAGCAGCAGGCCGGCCAGCGGCAGACCGTAGACGCGCCAGCCGCGGCGCGCGAGCGCGCCCGGATCGAACTCGAGCAGGACCTCGTCGCCCGCCGCCAGCGCGGGCGGCAGGACGTCGCGGGCAATGCGCATCCGACCCGCCGCCGACAGCCCGGACAGGATCCCGTGGCAGCGCCCGCTGCAGGCCGTGCAGCCTTCGCAGGCGCCGCTCGCGGGCTCGAGGCTGGCGCGGTCGGCAGCGACCTCGACCACCCGCAGGCGGCGCACGAAGGGGCCGTTCATCCGTCGCGGCGCACCGAAGCGGCGATCCGGGCCACGGTCGCGGCGGGCAGGTCGCCGACCACCACCACGTGCGCATCGTCCAGCGCGCGACCGTAGGCGTGGGTCGCACCGCGCCGCGCGGCGCCCAACAGGCCGCCGCCCCGCGGCTCGATGTAGACCGACACCGACGCGAGCCCGTCGGAGAACAGCAGGTGCTGGCTGCCTTCGGGCGCCGCCGGACGGGCAATCAGGCGGAACCCGGGCGGCAGGTCGGCGACCTGCCAGCCGATCGGGGCGGCGGGCGCGGGCGCCGCGGCCTCGTCCAGCGGCACCAGGCCGGACTCGCGCAGGCGCAGGCTGGTGAACGCCAGTTGCTCGACCGGGCCGCCGCCGGGCTCGCGCAGCATCGACGCCAGCAGCATGCCGCTCGCGCGCTCCAGCCACAGCCGGTAGGCGTAGCGCAGCGCATCGACCGGCGTGGCGTCGATCACGGTGGCGTCATAGCCGGCGATGCGGTCGCGCCCGGCGATGGTGAATCGATACGACTCCTGCAGCCGCCCGACGGCCGCCGGATCCGGTGCCAGCAGGGCGAAGCGCTCGCCCGCGCTGGCGGTCACGGTGCCGCCCGGCGTGAGGCAGCGCAACTCGCCGCGCTCGCGCACGACCTCGCGCCGGTCGCCGCTCAAGGTCACCAGGCGGTCGACCGGACCGTACGGCGACTGCGTCCGCGTCACCTGCACCGCGTCGACGCGGCCCTCGTGCACGTAGACGAAGACGCCTTCGTACTCCAGCGACTGCAGGGAGCGCGACATGCGCTCCAGCAGTTCCGCCGGCTGCGGCTCCTGCGCGAGGCAGGCCGCGGAAGCCAGCAGCGCCAGCAGCGCGCCGGCGCGGCGCAGGGCGCCGGCGGTCATCGACGCGCGGCTTCGCCCTGGGACTGCGGGTCGCGCAGGGGGATGGGCGGCGCGGCGGCCGGAGTCGCCACCACATTGACGTAGGGCACGAAGCCGCCGCGCGGGGCGGCCGTGGCCGCGCCGCCGTGGCGCAGGAAATACGACTCGACACGCAGATCGAAGGGCGCGGCCACCGGCAGTGGGCTCCAGGTGCGGTCGCTGGCGCGCTGCAGTTCGCCGGGCGCGGCGCGCAGGGCGAGGTCGCGGGTGTCGAGCGGGGCGACCTCGGCCAGCACCGGGGCCGCGGTCGGCGCGACGTCGGTGCGCGGGGCGACTGCGAACAGGGCCAGCGCCGCCATGCCGGCGGCGATCGCGCCGCCCAGTGCGGTCCGGCGCCAGCCGCCCAGCGCGGCGGGGGCCGCCTCGGCGCGGATCCGTGCCGCCACCGCGTCGGCGAAACCCACGTCCGGCAAGGCGATGCGTTCGCGGCGCAGGCAGGCGCGCGCGAGGTGCAGGCGCTGCCATTCGGCGGCCAGCGCCGGTTCGGCGTCGATCCGCCGCAGCAGGAAACGCGCCTGGTCGGGGGCGAGTTCGCCGTCGGCCAGGGCCGAGAGTTGCTCGCGGAGGCTGGGCTCGTTGCTCATTCGGATTCCGTGTCGTTCAACAGGGGGCGGATGCGTTGGTCGATGGCGTCGCGGGCGCGGAAGATGCGGGAGCGGACGGTGCCGATCGGGCAGTTCATGGACTCGGCGATCTCCTCGTAGCTCAGCCCGTCGACCTCGCGCAGGGTGATCGCCAGCTTCAGTTCCTCCGGCAGCCCGTCGACCGCGGCCGTCACGGCGGCCTCGATCTCCTGGCGCAGCAGTTCCCGTTCCGGCGTCGAGCCGTCCTTGAGCCTGACCGCGGCGTCGAGGTGGACCGCGTCGTCCACCGGTACGTCGTCGGTGGGCGGGCGGCGTCCCTGCGACACCAGCCAGTTCTTCGCCGTGTTGGTGGCGATCTTGTAAAGCCACGTATAGAACGCGCTTTCGCCGCGAAAGTTCCCGAGCGCCCGGTAGGCGCGGATGAAGGCCTCCTGCGCCACGTCCTGGCACTCGGCCCAGTCGCCGATGTAGCGCGAGACGATGCCCACCACCTTGTGCTGGTACTTGCGCACCAGCAGGTCGAAGGCCCGCCGCTCGCCGGCCTGCACCCGCAGGACCAGCGCCTGGTCGATCTCGTTCTCGCTCATCCCCGGGTCCGGCCATTCCCCCGCCGGCCGGCCGGCAGGCAGGCGCCCGTCGCGCGCGTCACGGCGCCGTCGCCGGCCGCCGCGGCGGGCGCCGGGTCGCTGCTCTCGGACCGTGCTCCGCGACGGAAGTTCACTGCCCGCCCGCGGCCGCGCCTGCGGCCAGCAGGCGCTCGCGCTCGGCGAGCAGGTTCTCGAACGAGGCCGGTGCCAGCGGGCGGCAGAACAGATAGCCCTGCAGTTCCTCGCAGCCGTGCTCGCGCAGGAAGGCGAAGTGCTCCTCGTACTCCACGCCCTCGGCGACCACGCTGAGGTTGAGGTTGTGCGCCATGTGGATGGTGGCGCGCACGATCGCCTCGTCGTCGGGATCGACGCCGATGTTGCGCACGAACACCTGGTCGATCTTGATCCGGTCGGCCGGGAAACGCCGGATGTAGTCCAGCGAGGACTGCCCGGTGCCGAAGTCGTCGATCGCGATCGAGACCCCGAGTTCGCGCAGCGACTGCAGGGTCTCCATCAGGTTCGGGATCGACTTCACGCTGATGCTCTCGGTGACCTCCAGTTCGAGGGTCTTGGGATCGAGCCCGGTGTCGGTGACCGCGCGGCGCACCACCTCGGCGAGATTGGGCTGGCGCAGCTGCAGCGCCGAGAGGTTGACGCTGATCCGCAGCGGCATCCCGAAGCGGTCCTGCCAGCGCCGCGTGTCGGCGCAGGCCTGGCGCAGCACCCACTCGCCGATCGACACGATCAGCCCGGTTTCCTCGGCCAGCGGGATGAAGAACCCGGGGCTGATCATGCCCAGTTCGGGGTGCTCCCAGCGGATCAGAGCCTCCATGCCGACCACGTCCTCGCTGTCGGCGGCGATCTGCGGCTGGTAATACACGCGCAACTCGTTGTTGCGCTCGGCCTGGCGCAGCTTCGCCTCCAGCGCGAGGCGCTGCTGGTGCGATTCCTCGGGCACCGCGACGTAGGTCTGGAAGGTGTTGCGACCCATGCCCTTGGCGCTGTACATCGCCACGTCGGCGTGCTGCAGCATCTTGTCGGCGCTGGCGGCGTCGTCGGGATATAAACTGATGCCGATGCTGGCCGTGATGTGCAGCTCGCGCCCGTCGTCCAGCGGCAGCGGCGACTCCAGCACGCGGCAGATCTTCTCCGCGATGCGCAGCACGTCGTCGCGCTGCACGATGTGGCGCAGGATCAGGGTGAATTCGTCGCCGGCGTAGCGCGCGACGGTGTCGGAAGCGCGCACGCTGGCGCGCAGGCGGCGCGCGACGACCATCAGCACCTCGTCGCCGACCCCGTGGCCGAGGCTGTCGTTGATGTTCTTGAAGCGGTCGAGGTCGACGAACAGCACGGCGAACATCTCGCCGGTGCGATGCGCTTCCTTGATGGTGGTGTCGAGCCGGTCGTTGAACAGCAGCCGGTTGGGCATGCCGGTGAGCGAATCCTGCAGCCCCTGCGCGCGGCCCAGCGCCCGTGTGTGCTCGAGCTCCATCTCGAGGCCGAGGCGCGCCGCGGCCACCTCCATCACCTCGCGCAGGCCCTGCGCCACGAACGGCCGGCGCCGGCAGGCGACCACCGCGCCGGTCTGCGCCAGTCGCTGGTCGATGATCGGCGCCGCGGCGAAGCCCTCGAAGCCGGCCAGTCCCGCCGGGCGGTCGCGCCCGAGGGACAGCGCCGCGTTCTCCGCGTGCACCAGCGGCTCGCCGCCGCGCAGGCGCCGGAACACGTCGGGGAAGAACCCCTCCGGCAGGTTGGCCTCGCCATGCTGGTGCAGGACCGACTCCACGTCGGAGGTCGCGTCCGCGCGCTCGACCACCCAGATCGCGTCGGCGTCGAGCCAGGCCACGAGGGCCTCGACCACGCCTTCGCCGGGGCTGCCCGAGGGGCGGCCGAGCGCGGCGGCGGCCTGCAGCGCATCGTGCAGCGCGCGCTCGCCGGGCAACTCCCGCAGGGTGGACAGGACGAAGCGGCCGCGCGGCGTGTCGACCATCTGCGCGGCGACGTCGACCAGGTAGGGTCGCCCGGAGGCGTCCGGCTTGTCGCAGCGGAAGCGCACCGCGCCGGTCCGCCGCAGCGCCTGCCGCAGCGAATGGCGCGCGGCGGGGTCGTGCGTGAGGTCGATGCCGTCGATCGAGCGGCCCACCGCCTGCTCGCGCGCAATCCCGCTGCGACGGCAGAACACCGGGTTGGCGTCGACGATGCGGCCACTGTCCAGATCCGACAGGACCAACTCGTCGGGGTGCTGCTCGAAGGCGATGCCGAGTTCGTCCGCCGCGTCGTGGACCGCCGGGTCGCCGCCGCCCAACACCAGCGGGCGCTCGCCCGTGCGCCGGGGATCGAAGGCCGGCTTGCCTGCCGCGAGCACGCGCTGCAGGCGGTGCAAGGCCTCCTGGCCGAGCACCGGGCTGCGCAGCCAGTCCGCCACCACGTCCGGCTCGTCCTCGATGCGCCAGCGCGTGGCGAGGTCGGCGGCCGTGGCCACGCCGACCACCGGCGCCGCGCTGCCCGACCCGCGCAGGGCCTTGCAGAACGCCACCGCCTCGACGGCCTCGCCCTGGAACTCCAGCAGCACGGCGTCCAGGCGCGGGGCCTGGGCAAGGAAGGCGTGCGCCTGCGCGAAGTCCTTGGCGGTGTAGATGGCGTCGAACTCGTAGCCGTCGAGTGTCTCGAACAGCGCGCGACGATCCTCGCGGTTCAGCACCACGACCAGCACCGAGCCGCGGATCAGGCGCCGCGTCACCGCACCACCCAGCGCCCGTCGCGCAGGCGCAGCCGGCGGCCGCCGCCGGGATCGTCGGTGAAGCGCTCCATCAGGTCGTCGACGCCTTCGGAGAAGCTCACGCGGGCATCGATCAGCACCACCTTGCGCACGTTGGCGCCGGCGTTGCGGCCGCGCCCGATCTGGCGCAGCAGGGACAGCACCTGCGCGCGCGTCGGCGAAAACCGCAGCGCCGCGGCCAGTTCGTGGAACAGGTAGACGCCGAACTGCGGGCTCGACTGGATGAAGCGCAGCGCTTCCGGCAGGCGCGCGCTGCCCGGCACCGACACCCCGCCTTCGCGCAGGCTGGCGATGCCGCCGTCTTCGCTCCAGGCATAGATGGAATTGCCGCTGCGCACCGCGAAGTGCTTGAACTGCGCCAGCACCTCGGCACCGCGCGGGGTGTCGATCGCCACCAGCGCGCGCGGCGAGGCGACGATCCGCTCGAACAGCTGCGGGGTGACGAACACCGGGCCCTGTTCGGGCGTGCTGCTGGCGCTGGCTTTGTCCACCTGGGTTCCCGGGCTGGCCCGACCGTACGCGGTGCGGGACCCCCTCTTCGCGCGGATGATAGTCTTTCCGGCCCCGAGTTGTCCGGCCATTGACCCCCCATGTTCGAAGGACTGCGCTTCAAGCACTGGCGGCCCGAGTTGGGCGCCGACCGCATCCTGGTGCTCACCATCGACCGTGACGGGGCGTCCGCCAACAGCCTGGGGCGCGAGGTGCTGGACGAGCTCTCCGCGCTGCTCGAACGGGTCGCGATCGAGCCGCCCAAGGGGCTCGTGCTGCGCTCGGGCAAGCCCGGCAGTTTCGTGGTCGGCGCCGACCTGCGCGAGTTCGAGCAGTTCGCGCGCAAGGGCCAGGTGCAGGACGCGATCCTGCGCGGCCATCGCGCGTTCGACCGCCTCGCCGCCCTGCCCTGCCCGACCGTGTCGGCCATCCACGGCGCCTGCATGGGCGGCGGCACCGAGATCTCGCTGGCCTGCCGCTGGCGGGTGGCCAGCAACGACCCCAGGACCCGCATCGGCCTGCCCGAGGTGATGCTCGGCATCCAGCCCGGCTGGGGCGGCTCCGCCCGCCTGCCGCACCTGGTCGGCGCGCCGGCGGCGTTCGACATGATGCTCACCGGCCGCGCCCTGTCGGCCTCGGCGGCGCGCGCGATCGGCCTGGTCGACGCGGTCTGCGACGAGGCGGCGCTGCTCGACACCGCGAAGAAACTCCTCGCGCGCCGCGCGCCGCGCCCGGCGAAGCAGCGTCTGCTGGCCTGGGCGACCAACCTGTGGCCGGCGCGCCAGGTGCTGGCGCCGACGATCCGCAAGCAGGTCGCGCGCAAGGCCAACCCGAAGCACTACCCCGCGCCGTTCGCGATGATCGACCTGTGGCGCAGGCACGGCGGCAGCGTACGCGGCATGCTGCGCGCCGAACCGCGCGCGGTGGAAAAACTCGCCGCCACCCCGACCGCGCAGAACCTGGTGCGCGTGTACTTCCTGCAGGAGGCGCTCAAGGCGCAGGGCGCGAAGGACGGCCACGGGATCGCCCGCGTGCACGTGGTCGGCGCCGGCGTGATGGGCGGCGACATCGCGGCCTGGTGCGCGCTGCAGGGCTTCGAGGTCAGCCTGCAGGACCGCGAGATGAAGTTCGTGCAGCCGGCGCTGGATCGGGCGCAGGAACTGTTCGCGAAGAAGCTCAAGACCGAGGACCGCATCGCCCCGGTGCGCGCGCGGCTGGTCGCCGACGTCGAGGGCGCGCGCGTGCCCGACGCCGACCTGGTGATCGAGGCGATCTTCGAGAACGCCGAGGCCAAGCAGGCGCTGTACGCGTCGATCGAACCACGCCTGAAACCCGGCGCGCTGCTGGTCAGCAACACCTCGTCGATCCCGCTCGACGTGCTGCGCGGCAAGCTGGCGGACCCGTCGCGCTTCGCCGGCCTGCACTACTTCAACCCGGTGGCGCAGATGCCGCTGGTGGAGATCGTGCGCCACGATGCGCTCGCGCCGGGGGCCGCCAAGCGCCTCGCCGGCTTCGTGCGCGGCATCGACAAGTTGCCGGTGGTGGTGGCGCCCACCCCCGGCTTCCTCGTCAACCGCATCCTGATGCCCTACATGCTGGAGGCTGCCACGGCGTGGGCCGAGGGCGTGCCCGGTGCCGCGATCGACCGCGCGGCGAAGTCGTTCGGCATGCCGATGGGCCCGATCGAACTGATCGACACCGTGGGCCTGGACGTCGCCGCGTCGGTGGGCCGCATCCTCGCGCCCTTCCTCGGCCTCGACCTGCCGAAGGGACTCGACGGCTCGGTCGAGCCCGGCCGCCGCGGCAAGAAGGACGGCCAGGGCCTCTACGCCTGGAAGGACGGCAAGCCGGTCAAGCCGGAGGTGCCGAAGGACTACGTGCCGCCGGCCGACCTCGCCGAGCGCCTCGTGCTGCCGATGGTCAACGAGGCCGTCGCCTGCCTCGGCGACGGCGTGGTCGACAGTGCCGACCTGCTGGATGCCGGCGTGATCTTCGGTACCGGCTTCGCCCCGTTCCGTGGCGGTCCCATCCAGTACGTCCGCGAAACGGGCGTCGACGTCGTGCGCGGACGCCTGGAGGCGCTGGCCGCGAAGTACGGGCCGCGCTTCAAACCGAAGGGCGGTTGGGACCGGATCGGCTGAGGCGCCGGCGCGCCGGGCTGCGGCGCGCGACCGAAACGACCGGGCTGTGCGGTTGCGCCCTGGCGCGCACGAACATGGGCTCGCACGCAGGAGCGCCGCGTGCGGCGCCACCGTCACCTTCCGCGCCGTCGCCCCGCATCCTGCGTGAGAGGTCGTTCTCTCGCCGCTAGCGACTGAGCGCGTCGTACCGCCGCCGGCTGCAGGAGCGCTGCGTGCAGCGCGACCGCCACCTGTCGGTCTCGCGGCTGTCGGCTTGCATGCGAGGCGCTTGGGTCAGTGCAAGCGACAACAACGTAATCCCGCACTCGAGACGCCCAAGGCAAGACCGATACGTGACGGTCGCGCTGCACGCAGCGCTCCTACAGACGCGCCTGGGTGCAGGACGACCGCGGAGAGATCGACAGGTGGCGGTCGCGCAGCGCGCCTGCATGGCAGGCCCGAAAATGCGAAGCCCCGCGGATGCGGGGCTTCGCAAGCACGCACCAGCGCGATGGACGATCAGTCGCCCATCTGCCGCTGCCGGTGCTCCCAGCGCTCCTGCGCATCCAGGCACAGGGTGGCGATCGGACGCGCCTCGAGGCGCTCGATGCCGATCTCCTCGCCGGTCTCCTCGCAGTAGCCGTACTCGCCGTCCTCGATCCGCTTGAGCGCCTTGTCGATCTTCGAGATCAGCTTGCGGTAGCGGTCGCGGGTGCGCAGTTCCAGCGAGTTCTCGGTCTCGCGGGTGGCGCGCTCGGCCTCGTCGCCGACGTCGCGCACTTCCTCGCGCAGGTTGTCGATGGTCTGCTTCGATTCCTCGACCAGTTCGACCCGCCAGTTGAGCAGCTTCTGGCGGAAGTACTCGAGGTGCATCGGGCTCATGTAGGGCTCGCCGGGGCCCGGGCGATAGCCCTGCGGCAGTTCCGGACGCACGCGTTCGTCACCGGCGACCACGATCGGGGCGGCCTTGCGCGGCGCGGCCTTCGGGCCGACCTTGGGCTTGGTGACCGCGACCGCGACGGCGACCGCGCCGGGGCGCGACGCCGCGGCGACAGGCCGCGGCGCGGCGGCGACCGGGACGGTCGGCGTCGGCTTGGCCGGCGCCGCGGGCTTCGCCGGGGCTGCGGGCTTCGCCGGCGCTGCGGGCTTGGCGACGACCGGCGCAGCCTTGGCGGCCGGGGCGGCCACCGGCTTCGCTGCCGGCGCCTTCGGTGCGGGCTTCGCGGCGGGCTTCGGCGCCAGCTTCGGGGCGGGCTTCGGCTTCGCAGCCGGCTTCGCCTTGCCCGCCAGCGCGGCCTTGGCGCGACCGACCACGGCGCTGGCGATCTTCTTCAGGGCACCCGCCGGCTTGGCCTTGGCGGCTTTGGCCGGTTTCGCCTTCGCAGGGCGCGGCGCGGGCTTGGACGCTTTCTTCGGAGGGGCCTTCTTCGCCATGGCGATGTGGGATTCCTTGCAGGGCAGCGTGGACGCCGCGCCCTAATCGGCAGCCGCCGGGCCACCGGTTGAGGCACGACAGCCGAGTCTTATAGCCTACTCCCCCTACGCCGGCAACCGCGGCCCCTCCGATGCAGCCCGGTCCCGAGCCCACCACCCTTACCGCAGTGCAGCGAGCCGTGCTCGGCCTGCTGCGCGTGTATCGCGCCGTGCTGAGCCCGCTGCTCGGCCAGCGCTGCCGCTTCCATCCATCCTGCTCGGCCTATGCCACCGATGCCGTGGTGCGCTTCGGCGTGCTGCGCGGCGGCCTGCTGGCGGCGTTCCGCATCGCGCGCTGCCAGCCGCTGTGCGATGGCGGCCTGGATCCGGTGCCCGACCGCTGGCCACCTCGTCCCTGGCGGCGCAATGTCGCGCCGGGCGAGTCGCAGGACAGGCAAGCATGATGCCGCCCTGGCTGGCGGCGATCGCGCTGGCGG
>Ga0209450_10000477_pt1 | contig 20467 bp, 38 predicted proteins | sample FrelakmetLWP11LW_FD_187149 | JGI IMG/M metagenome (GOLD analysis project Ga0209450, IMG submission 187149) | Freshwater lake sediment microbial communities from the University of Notre Dame, USA, for methane emissions studies - LWP11 LW (SPAdes)... | ecosystem: Environmental > Aquatic >...
CACTTTGCGCGACCCTAGTCGAACCCATCCGTCCTCTTCGCAAGGTGCAATCATTTGTGAGCCTCCAATGCCGTGTGAAGTTGGCAGTCGGGCTTGTGGTCATTGTCATACTTGATCCCGTAGCAAATCTCACACCTCGTCGAGGTCGAGGAATGCGACCACTCGAGCTTGCGAAGCAGGCCTACAAGCACTGCGATGTGCTTGGTCTGCTCGGTACACTTCGCGCGAAAGGCGTTGCTTTCCTCTTGCAAGGCGTTGCTTTCCTCTTGCAAGGCGGCGCGTTCTTTGCTGAATGCGCGCTCCCTAGCGTTGAACATGCTTTTGAGGAACAACAAAAGAAACACTGTGCGAGACTCGGAGCTGGGGGTGTTGCTCAACATTCTGAGGATGGTACTGTCAAGTCCTCCTATGGGCGAAAACAGCGGCTCAACGTGTGCATCTTGGGCAGTTTTCCAGTGGCTCATTTGTGAGACTCCAATGCCGCGTGAAGTTGGCAGTCTGGTTTGTGACCCTCGTGATACTTGAACCCGTCGCAAATCGCACACTCGTCGAGGTCGTAGCACACGGACCATTCGAGCTTGCGAAGCAGGCCTACAAGCACTGCGATGTTCTTGGCTTGCTCGGCGCATTTGTCGCGCAAGGAGTTGCGATCCGCGAGAAGAGCGCGGGACCCATCGCGCAGGGCATTGAAGACGTGACGAAGCAGGGCGGGGGAGGTGTTGGGCTTGAAAGAATCGACGGAATTGATGCACATCCGCGATACGGAGACCCATTCTCGCAAGGCCTCATAGCATTGGACGGCTGCACTACGCGGGTTGAGCAAACCTGGCCCCGCGACGGCTTCGCACAGGTACGACTCCGACCATTGCTCTTTGGCAAGGTCGTAGAATTGGGTGGCTTCGTTGATGTCGCAGAAGGGCGTCACTTCCGGCACGCCGTCTCGGCAAATGATGACGAAGCTTTTGTATGGGTCGTTCATGGTTCAGAACTCGGTGGAACACAGAAACGAGCGCCCCTGCTCCTCAATCCATTGCTTGCACGACTTGGTTTCGGCGCCTATGAGGCACGACTTGAGGTGCCCATTTTGCCGCCAGACCTTGGGGTCCGGGCGCACGGGGGCATCCTTTACCAGCAGGGAAGCCATGAAATGGCCTTGTTGGGCCAGGTGTTCCCGCAGGCGGCTCGCGGCGCGAGTGCTTTCGAGATGGGCTTGCCATCGCTTCTGGCATTCGCACGCCGCTGTAAGAGGTTCGTCTTGGAGGATAGTCAACATGTCGTTGTCATCCAATTGCTTCCAGCCGTCGCCGTCGTCTTCGGCCCCGGACAGTTCCCTGGCGTCGTCCACAGATTCTGCAATCACCCAATCGTAGCCGTTGTGCCATACATGCAGGCTCATTTGTCCCCCTTAGCCTCCAAGGCTCTTAGTCCCTCGGCAGTTGGCTCGTACCAACCCGCTCCCCCCCGAATCAGTCCCAGTTGGCACAGCACACGTGCAGTGCTGGGTGGCACTTGTTTCCACGCAAGGCGCCCCTGCTCGCGTAGCTTCTGGAGCAGTCGGCGTTGAGCTTTCGACAGACTCATGTTTCGCCTTCCAATACAGACGCGCAAACGTCTGCTGAATTGCGCATAGCAGGCCCGCGTCTCGTGTCGGGTAGTCGAAGGGGACGCCGTCTACGATATAGTCGCTCAAATCTACTTCGTAGAACAATCCAGAGAGCTGATCTATGGAGCCAAATAGCTCGTCGTCTTCGATAGCCTCCTGCAAGGCTTCAATGCGTGCTTCCAGCTTCGCTTTGCGTTTCTCGTCGAGATCGGTCTCCTGGCTCTCCTCGAGGGCTTCCTTCAAGCAGCGCTCGGCGAGCTTCTTGCCTAGGTCTGGAGAGTACTCCTCACTGAGGAATTTGCCGCACAGGTATGAGGTGCTCAAGGTTCCAGCAAACCAACTCAGGCCGTAGCCGTAGCGGCTCACGACGCCGTTGTTGTCGTTCGGGCAAAGGTCGCCCAAGATAACAATTCCCTCGGGAGTAAACACGATCATGCACGAGCTGGCGCGGGTCAGCTCGGGCTTGCCGGATGGGTCCCAGCGCACGGGGCGTTGTCGCAGCCGATAGGCTTGGATCGTGGTGTTGGGAGTAGAGCGCACGCCCCAAGCCAGTCCGCAGCCCGAGCAAACCGTCGATTGTGCGTTCCACGCGAGGCCACACTCGACGCATTGCAGGGACTGGACCGAGCAGTCGGTGAGGCACAGTAGTTCGTGGTCGGCAAAGACCTTGAGATAGTCTTGGATCTGCTCTTCCAAAGGAGTCATGTGGATTGCCCTTCTGCCGTTGGCTGCTCAAGGATTTGCTGCTCGAGGCGTTCCTTTTGCAGGTTTTCGATTTGTTGCTGCTGTGTGAGCAGCTTGCCCTTGAGTTGCGCGATTGCTCGTTGGACGGAGAAAGCCCAGCACAACAGCCCGATCAGGACAAACGCGTTCGTAGAGAGAGTGAGATAGTCTTGGATCTGCTCTTCCAAAGGAGTCACGTGGATTGCCCTTCTGCCGTTGGCTGCTCGAGGCTTTGCTGCGCAAGGCTTTGCATCAGGCGAAGTTCGCCGCGCAGCTGCGTGAAGAGATAGGTTTGCGCGACCATGATTCGATCCATGCGATCCTCGGCAAGCGAGGACACCATCGCGCGGTAGGTGTCTCGGGCCGTCCGCACGTCTGCGTAAGGCACGCAGGCGCAGCGCACTGCATCGATGGCGTTCATGTAACGCAAAGCGTCCTCGGGAGGCTCCACGCCCAAGGCTCGCAAGGTCACAAGTATCTGCGTGATGTCCACATACATACCTTCCGCAAGCTCGACATTCTGCGGCGACACCTTTGCCGTTCGGATGTCTTGTACCTCTTCAAGACAACGCGACAGCGCCGACGTGTGGACCGGGTCGAGCGTAAAGCCATCCACCGCGATGTGGGCGCACGTGCCAGACCACAGACGCAGACTGCGCTGAAAGCCACCAGGCTCGGGCGGGGGGCCGTGGGGGATCTCATCCATGATCCACGTTTGAATGTCGGTCGTGAGTTGTTTTTGAGCATCGGCATCAAACATGATTGACCTCGAGGTGATTGCAGAAGCGACATACCCAGGCCGCCAGCACGCAGGACGACACGGGAGTCTTGGTTCGGAGCATGCGTCGCCCGGACTTGAGCCAGGCGGCGTACAGGATTTGAGTCGTCATCGTGAGCAGTGTTTCTCGATCCAGGTACATGGACACGCCGGGTTCATTCATGGTTCACCTTGGTCTTTGTGCTCTTGTGCATATTCGAGGTCCCCCACGCGCTTTCGCAACTTTGCAATCTCGGTTTCCGAGTACTTCTCCAGGCGAGAAAGGCCTCGAAACACTAGGACCGACCATGTGATCGTCCAGGATGCAAAAGCTGCCAGCAGCACGAGTTGTAGAAAGCCCATCTTTCACCTATTGCTTCAGGTCCCATTCGACGTTCGCCACCTGCTTTCGCAGGTCTTCGAACTGTTGCTGCTGTTTGAGCAGTCTCTCGTGCATGAGTCGCAGCATGCCCTTGAGTTGCGCGATTGCTTGTTGGACGGCGAGAGCCCAGCACAACAGCACGATCAGGAAAAGCGCTAGAGATGCTAGTTGTACCTGGGACAAGTCCATCAGCCGCCCCCCTGCCCAAACTTCTGCCGCGCTAATTGCCGGGCCTCGGCCAGTTGATCCGGGGTCATAGTGCGCAGTTGCTCGAGCACGAGGCCTTGGCAAGTGCAGGTCGTCCACGTGTTGTAAATCGACTCCTTGCCTAAGACCGCGCACTTGCATCCAGAGACGTCGTGCTCGGTGTCTGGATGTCCGCACAGGTCGCACAACCTGACTGGAGGCTGCGCGGCAAGCCATTTCGCGGATGCCTTTCGGCGCCTGTCACGCCCCTTGCCCATCGGAGACTCCCTTCTTGGATGTGAGTCGTTCGAACTCTTCGTCGACTGTCGTGCTCGGAGGCTGGTAGGACGGTGGGTAAACCAAGGTCTCCGGCGGATAGCGTCGAAGGAAATCCTCGATGAGGATTCGGACGCGCCATGCACGTATGTCCTTGGGCCAGGATTTCTTCGCCTCCAGCAATTGTTGGTAGCAGTCGTCGCACAAATAGCAGGAGCCCTCCAGGATCAACCGATCACAGAGGATCGTGCTGCACCCGAATCGCTCGCATTGGCGATTCGAGGAGGTAGGTAGGGTAGGATTAAGCCCTTCGAGCATTCGCTTGACCTGCTCGGAACTCCAATAGGGGCGACTTTCGTCCGCTGGCGCCCAAGCAAGACAACGCACGTCAATTATTTCGGGTCGGAGGTGAGGCAGCAGCAGCAGAGCGTTGGCGACCGCATCCTCACGAGCATGGGCGGTCACCGTAAGGCCGGTGCTCTTGAGAGTGTGGAAGGCCTGACGATTGATCTCGACGACTGACACCTCCCAGGTGAACATCACCACATCTTTGGGTTTGTCCGGGCCGTATTCCTTGATCAATTGCTCGACCTGTTTGGGGCTCCACGGGGCAGGCTGGGCGCCTTTGAGCGACGCAGGGTCGCGCACGTCAAGCATGTCGGGTCGAAGGCCAGGAAGCAGTGCCCGAGCCTTCTCGAGAGCCTGTTCGTGCGTGCCAGACACCATGATGCCGGTGCCTCGCATGAAGGTGATGCCCTGACCATTCACGTCTTGGACTACAATTAGTCGGTCAAACTCTTCTTCAAAGGTTTGGAGCGGCCACGAAGTCGATTCGTTCTCCTCCAGTATTGGGATGACCTGTTTGGCAGAACTGTTCGCTCCGAATATCTCCACTATCCGGGCAGCCTGCTCAGGGCTCCATGGTGTCTCTAAATGCGGCCCCAAGGCGTTTCGGCTGAGGCGCACCGACAGCATTTCTGGGTGCATGCGGGGGAGAAGCATGTTGGCCTTCACGAAGGCATCATCGAGCCTATTGGACATAACCTGGAGCCCGGTAGGTCGCGGAGGCATGCCGGGAGATTCGCAGTCTTCCACAAGCACGTCCCATTCGACGAATGTCTTAGGGTCCCCCAGAGACCCGCTGTATTGCTCGAGGTCTGCCGCACTAAGCGGTTTGGGGGAAAGCTCAGGTGAGCTGGGCTCGCTCAGATCGCGGACCCAAACATTCCCAAAGTAGTATCGTGGCAACAATGCTTGGGCTTGCATGCGAGCATCTGCTTTGGATGTGGCTGAGACCGTAAGGCTGGTCGCGCGGTCCCCCAGCACGATTTCCCACTCACGCATGTTCGTGCCCGTGGTCATGAGTTCTCTCCTCGAGAGTCGTTGTGAGTCGTGGGCGCGGTGCAGCCAGTCTTGCACACTTGCTCAACCTGAGCGGCGGGGCTGTAGGAGCACTTCCGATCGTTCTGTTGCGCCTTGCAAAAGGCTACCTGGAACGGGTCCGCGCAGGTGGGAACCCTAACGCTTTGACAAGGCGTGTCGACCGCTGCGGCTTCCTGCTCTGCGGCGGGGGCTTGTTCAATGCAGGTTGTGAGTGCTTCCGATGGCTTGAATCCCACAAACCTGCACGGCGTGTCGACCGCTGCGGCTTCCTGCTCTGCGGCGGGAGCTTGTTCGGTGAGGGCTCCAAAAACCTCCAGTATCCGCACGACTTGAGCATCTCTCCAAGCTCTCACACACACACAGTCCTGCGACGAGACTTCTCGCATCTTGAGCATGGCTGGATGAAGGCGGTGCAATAGGCGATTGGCCGCGACGAAGGCGTGGTCGTGACAACCGGCAATGACTTTGATGCCGGTAGAGCGAAAGGGCATGCCCAGCGATTCGCAGTCCTGGACGAGCAAGTCCCACTGTTTCTGGGCCTTGTTGTCCATTGGGCTTGTGGAGTAGAACTCGAGCGTAGCCGCGTCAAACTGTTGGGCGACATACCCCGAGGGGGGGTCGTCTGCAAGGTTGCGCACGTAAACGTGCTTTGGGTGCATCTGCGGGAGACGCGCTTGGGCTTGCATGCGCCCATCCTCAAGGGATGCGGCGATGACCGTAAGTCCGGTGCCGTACACCTTCACGGTTCGGTCGATCGCCAACACGCAGCCATCTATCACGATTTCCCACGTCTTCACACGGGTCGAGGCCACAGCGGCACCTGCTGCAAAGGAGTCGTTGCCATCAAGCATGGTGTCCCCCTTCTTCATGACTATGCCTCTTTGGTTGCTGCCACGGAGGAAAGGAGGTCCCGCTGTTGATCAGCGGTCCACGACTCGGCGATTGCACGGAAGATCGCGTGCAGGCACGCGTCGAGGTTCTGCATGCCAATCAGAATCGTTCGCAAGGCCTCAAGTTCCTCGCGGGTGAGACGGTCTCCAAACAGGGGGTTGAGAACCTTCACCGCATCTGGCAGCACCAGCAGGTTGGCGCGCACGTGGGGGCCGTTTGTCCCGAAGAGCCGGTCAATGAAGAGGTCGATCGCCGCTGAGCAAATCTCGTCTTCATCTTCTGAAGTGGCCGTCCCTTGTTCGCGCCGTTCCAGTAGCTCAAGCAGCCGCTCCTCGGTGCCGCCCAAGGGGGGAGAATTGGAGCTGGCATTGGTCTCGGTCGAGGTCTCGGTTTCGTTTGTCGTCACTGTATGTCTCCTTGCGTTAGGTTGTCGACCGGATCGGTCGTCCGGCGGTCGAGAATGGTCCGCTGTTGGTCGACGGTCCACGACTCGGTGATTGCCCGGAAGATCGTGTGCAGGCAAGTGTCGAGGTTGTGCAGGCCGAGTAGTGTCGTTTTGAAGGCCTTGAGTTCCTTGTTGGTGAGGCGGCCGTAGAGCAAGGGCTGCAACTCCTCGACGGCAGCTGGCAGCTCCAGCAGGTTGGCGCGCATATCGGCGGCGCTCTTCCCGAAAAGCCGGTCGATGAAGAGGTTGATAGCCTCTGCGCAAATTCGGTCTTCGTCTTCTGGCGTGGCCGTCCCTTGTTCGCGCCGCTCAAGCAAGGCGAAGAGCTTCTTCTCGGTCCTGCTCAGGGGGGGAGGATTGGAGCCGGCATTGGTCTCGGTCGAGGTCTCGGGCTGGGTGGTGTCGTTTGTCGTCACTATATGTCTCCCTAGGTGAGGTTGTCGACGGCGGCTGCGACTGTCGTCGAATGAGGCTACAACGGCGACGGCAGACGACACATACCAGCAGGAGCGGGAGCGGGCAAGAAAAAAAGATGACGGCTCAAACAAAAAGTTGACAGCGCGCGAGCGGTGCGCTAAACGACGTGGACCTTGCGCGATAAGGGCAGTTATCGAATGGTGGTCGGATGTGGGATAAGGTAGAGCGGGTCACGCAGATGGCGCCATCAGAGGCGGCAGCCAGGACGGCTCGCCGGCCCCTGCCGGCCCCGTGTGCCCCGTCGCGCCCGCGCCTCGCCTGCCCCAAGGGTCGCTCGGCGCCTTGCCGGCCGAGACGTCCAGATCCCGGTCTGAAACACCGGGGGACAACGGCAGCTCTGCGCCTTGCCTGCCGAGACGGCATGGAGAGCGCGTCAAAGGCCAAGCACTACCTGCCTCAAGGGTCGCTCGGCGCCTTCCCCGACGAGACGTCGAGCAAAAGAGCAAGGGCTGCTCGGAGCCTCTCCCCCCGAGACCTCGCGCGGAACCCACAAGGGCTGCTCGGAGCCTTTCTCACCGAGACACCCGGCAACCTCGTATCATCCGTGGGTGCAACGGATGCTCGGCTCCTTGCCGGCCGAGACGCGGCGAACCTTGGATCACTCCCGCTCGCGGGAGTTCAACTCCCGGATTGGGGAGTCGCAACGGCTGCTCGGAGCCTTCGAAGCCCTACCGGCCGAGACTTTGACAAGCAGCACAAGGGCTGCTCGGAGCCTCTCCCCCCGAGACATGAGGGATTGCGGCGAAAAGCAGTTGCATCCGCATGCCACAAGGGCTGCTCGGCGCCTTCGCAGCCGAGACGCAGGGCTGGTCCTTTCTGGACCCAACTCCCGCGAGCGGGAGTCCAACTCCGGTATTCGGGAGTCGCAAGGGCTGCTCGGAGCCTTTCCTGCCGAGACAGATCGCTTTGATTGGAGTCGTGACATGGATGCTCAAATAACCATCACAGATGCCGCGCCCCAGTCTGTCGCGCCCCGCGCCCTGGTGAGGCTGCGATCGGAATGCGAAAACGGCGACACGTTCGTCGTCGGGGCGCAATCGAGCGCACCAAAGCCGCGCGACAACGCGGGCGACACGGGCAAGCACGCAAGGAGTCGTCATGAGCGATGAGAAGATCGAAATCCTCGAGTTCACCTGCCCGCGATGCGCAAGCAACAAGTTCGGCAGCTCCCTCGTAAACGGCAGCTTGATTCGCCAGTGCCACGGGCAAATCGAAGGCCGCTTGTGTCACTTCATGTGGCGAGACTACGAAGACGGCAAGTACATGCGCGGAACGGGTCACTATTTGCCCGTTACGCTCAGCGCTCCCGGACGGGTTCGGCAATGAACCACGAGTCGCCGAGGCAAGTCGAGCCGGACGCGGACCTGTGCGAGGAGCCGCCCTACGTCTGCCCTGGCTGCCATACCGTCGGCGGCGGCCCATGCCTGCCAGGGTGCATCGACGCCGAGATGGAGCAGGAGCGCCTTGCGCACGAGGACGACGACCCCTGCGACAACTGCGACACGCAGGACGACGAATGCGAATCCTGCTGGAGACGATGAGCCATGCATATTCTTGAAGCCAGACCGCCTGTCTTTGAAAGAACCTTCACGAACAAGTGCTATTTCAAGCCCTTCCGCAACAGGAGAGGGGAGCTTATTCAATCGCGCACGATCGAGATGGCGCCCTGCGGACGGCAAGGTCTGGTGCCAACCGGCCTTACCCTTCGAATCGCCGAAAGCTACACGTCGCCGGAGACAGAAGACTGTTTGTGCGCGTCGCGAACCGTAAGTCTGGAAACCGCCTATGCTAGCGCCTACGGCAAAAGCGCTCCGTTTCCGGTGATGTCGGTCGACCAGATCCAAACCGTCGAAGCCATCCTCTCGGGCGAGGTGAGCGGGCGAAATTACCTCCATAAGGTCGCAAGCGCGCTGTTTGTCGAGGTGTTTTTGCTCAATCCGATCAGTCCCGCGCGAAGGTTTCTTCCGTTGGTTTATGCCGCGTGTCGGGCGGAAATCGACAACGATCGCGAGCGGATCGCCTGCGGCGGGTGGCTCGTGCATTATCCGCTGCTGTTTGCACAGAACGACCCTGCAATCATGCGGCTTTAGCCGCGAGAAGGAGAGGACGAATGGGAACGAACAACGCTACCGCACTGGGATCTCACGGCAAAAGGGATTGTCTGCTGTTCTACCCAGAGCAACTGACGATCGTAGAAGACGATCCGTCTCACCCCCACCACGATCAACGGCCAAAGTCGGTCGATGAGTCGTTTGTGCGAGACATCATGTTCCGGGGCATTCACACCCCGATCCAGGTCGCCAGGGCCGGAAAGACGCCCGACGACAAGCCGATCCTGCACGTCATTGCCGGCCGCAAACGGGTGCGCGCCGCCAGAATCGCCAACGCGAGGCTCGCCGAGATGGGCCGAGAACTCGTGCGGGTCCCTGGCTTGGTCATCCGGGGCGACGACGCCGACCTGTACGGCGTCATGGTCTCCGAGAACGAGCAGCGCGAGCAGTCCACGCCCCTGGTGCGCGCCCGCCAGCTGCAACGCTACCTGTCGTTTGGGCGCACCAACGACGAGGCTCTCTTCACGTTCAAGATCAGCAAGTCGACCCTGCGAAACTACCAGGCCCTGCTCGAGTGTTGCGCCGAGGTGCAGGAAGCGGTCGACGGCGGCTCTCTGTCGGTCGACGCCGCCATCGGCCTGTCAACCATGTCTCACGACGAGCAGCGCAAGGCGCTCGAGTCCATGCTTGCGGTCGGCGCGACCAAGGGCCGGGCCGCGAAAGAGGCCGTCGAGGCTGCCAAGGCGGGAGAGATCGTCGAGCCCACGACCACCGCGCGCAAACGCTCTCGGGCCTACATGACTCGAGCAGTTAGCGCTTTGAAGGAAAACGGCGACGTGGACGCCCAGGCCGCCGCCAACCTCATTCGATACCTCATGGGCGAAGACAAGGCGCTACGCCGCCTTCCAGAGCCCGTGCGCAGCGTCCTACGCGAACTCGACAAGGCCAAGGCAAAAAAGGCCTCGTCATGATGCACAAGATCGGCGACAGGGTCTCCTTCTGCCCGCCTGGCAAAGGTGCCGACGAAGTCCCGACGGAAGGAGTGATCGTAGCCATCGTCGAACCTGGGCAGGATAGCTTGCCGCTAATCAAGCAATGGTATGCGGACAACGTATCCGACAAGCACCGAGACGTGGCAATGATCAAGGCCGTCATCGCTACTGTGCAGTTTTCCTTCATTGATACGCGGTATTTGGTCACGTCTCTGAACAAGTTCGGCCAACGAGAGTGGCACTCGATCGAAATCGTCTCATCGTCAAGCAATTCGCTTGGATCACAGCCGATGGAACCACAAACGAAGAAGGGTGGACGTCGCTCGGTGCCGATCGACGAACAGAAAACCGCGCCTGTCGAAGAGGAAGTGATCCTGCGAAGGTGGGAGCCAGTAGGCCCCCTCATAACATGCGATTCAATTGAGGCAGTGTTTGGTGACGTTACTCTGCGCAGTTTGAGCGGCTGCCTTGTGGGCATAACGCAGAAGCCAGTGAGTTTCTGGGGGACATGTTCGCTCATAGCAAGGAGTAGTGATGGACATCGACTCGCGTCAACGACGGACACGCAAACGGCTGTTTGCGGCTTCTACCTTGCGAGCGATGGCAAAATGACGTGCGTTGAGAATTTGGGGTTTGACAAACGGGCTCCCACATTTTGGGGCTACAAGGCCGCAAAACAAGACATATACAAGTTTCTAAGGGCGATGCGACCACCGGAATACACTGAGCATCAACGCAAGCTAGCGAGCGCCAGCCAGGAGGCCACATGATTTCCGCAACGCAGAAGGTTGGCGACATCCTGACCTGGACGTCGCAAAGTGCCGGGTCCTGGGTCGAAAAGACAGGTGAGATCGTCGCGATCGTGCCTGGTGGCACCGACATTCGGCCGATGATCGAAAAGTTCTGCCACGACAGGATCGCGCTGGCGCCCGCCAAGTCGCACATCAAAGCGGAGTGGGTCTCGGCCAACGATCGCTATCTGGTGTCCGTGGTCCGCAAGAACACGCGGCTTTGGTATTGCCCGCTCGTCAAAGTCATCGACAGCCAACTGCGAGCACGGAAAGCCGCCGGTCGATGAGTTCTGAATTGGTGCCGCGAGGCGCAACGCCCGAGATGGTCGTGCCGGAGCACATGCGCGAGGCGCATGCTGCGGCATGGGCGTACGCCCGCGACTCCATCGCGCGCAATACCCAAATCGCCTACCAGAAGGACTGGGCGGCATGGATCTCTTGGTGCAAGGAAAACGACCTGCCAAGTCTGCCGACCAAGGCTATCTGCATCGCCTGGTACGCATCCAAGCTGGCCGATGCCGGCAAGTCCTGGTCGACCATTGATCGCTGTGTAAGCGGCATCCTGTTCGTGCATCAGGCCGCAGGTCACACCGACGCCTATCGGAAGCATCCCGACCTGCGACCGGTGCTGCGCGGCATCGCCCGCAACTCGAGGCAGCCCAAGCGCAAGGATGCCCTGCTGCCGTCGCACATGCGAAAGCTGATTGCTGCCACGGAACCGGGCGCAGCTGGCATGCGCGACCGCGCCATGCTCCTGGTCTGGTGGGCAGGCGCCTTCCGTCGCTCCGAGGTCGTTGGAATCAACCTCGAGGACGTCAGCGAGCAGCACGAAGGCTTTCTGATCATGCTCCACAAGACCAAGACGGACCAAGTTGGGGCCGGCTACCCGATCGGCATCCCGTATTCCTCGGACTCGCGCATGTGCCCCGTGCGGGCGCTGCGAACCTGGATTGAAGCGCTAGATTTCCACGGGTACGTATCGGGACCCCTATTCCGTCGGCTCGACGGCGCCTACCACGTGTTGCCCGATCGACTCTCGGATCACGGCGCCGCCAGGATGGTCAAGCGCTACGCCCAGCGCGCAGGCATGAACCCCAAGACCGTCTCGGGGCATTCACTGAGAAGCGGCTTTGTCACCACGATGACCCTTCTTGATCGGCCAGCGCAGAAGATCGCAACCCAAACCAGGCATCGTTCGCTCAACACTTTGCTCGACTACGTGCGAGTCGCCGACGCCGTTCGGGACAACCCCGCGTCAGGTGGGCTCGATTCCAAGTACTGAGGTGTCACATGACTTGTTCGCTGGCAGACAACTACATCGCGCTCGATACGGAAACGACGGGCCTCGACATCGACGCTCAGATCGTCGAAGTGGCTTTGGTCGGAATGTCCCACGGAAAGGTGTTGTGGTCGTTTAGCTCGTTGTTGCACCCCATGGGCGTAAACTGGTCCTCTCCATCCGTCAAAGAAGCGATGGAGGTCAATGGCATCCAGGCCAACGACCTTTGCGAAGCTCCTGGGTTTGTCCAGGTGTTTCCGGTGATCGAACACGCCCTGGCGCTGTCGACGTTGGTCGTCGGCCACAACGTCAGGTTTGACCTTGAGATGCTCGTGCGCCAACACTGCGGCGTCCACGGCAAAATGGGCCACACCTTCCCCCACGTGCGGCATTTTTGCACCATGGCCTTGGATCGGGTGCTCAACCCGGATATTTCGGGGCGTAGCCTCGAGTCGGTTCGAGCAAAGTGGAACGTCGATCGTGGCAGCGATCCGGTCCATAGGGCTGCCAGCGACGCAATCGTGAGCGGCAAGATTTTCGCCGCCATGTGCGAGCAGATCGTCGATCAAGAGTACGAGCTGCAAGTCAAGCAGCGTTACGCTCTCGAGCAGATGGACGCGGAAAGGGCCGCCAAGGCGGCGAGGTGACTCGGGAAGGGGGGGGGGAAATGGAAGAACTCGATTCCGTCAAGGCAGCGGCAGCCTCGTACAGAAAATGGGCTGTAGACGAGTTCATTGACCACGGAGATGTTACAACATTGGCTTCATTTACGACGCAAACGGCAGACCCCAAGAGGGAAGAGAACGAATCGGACTTCGCAGCCAGCGTGCTGGGCAATGTTTTGCTCGGCATCGCCAAGGCGCTGTTTGGCGTGACGCTGGCCTGGGCTCTCGTGCAGTTGATAACGGAGTGACCATGAATAGTCTCGAGGTGCTGGAGTTTGAAGTCGCCAAGTGTCGCGAACGGCTGGAGAGAGGCACGGGTGGCGCCAAAGCACAGCGCCGCCTGGAGGCGGCCGAGGCGAAGCTCGCGGAGTACCGCCGGGTCCAGGCGTTGGAAGCTATGCGCAGGGAAAAGGCAAAGAAACTGCGATCCCCGTCGGCCGCAGAAATCTTGACATTGGTCCAATCTTGCCTGCGTCCGGCAAGCATCAAAGTCCTGGTGATCAAGTAATGCTGCCCACCTCCCCTCCAAGCCAGCGCGTGAAGTGGTCGAAACGAGAGCGCGCCTTGATTTACCAGCACGATGGGACCGTCGAGGTTTGCCGTCAGGATGGGACCGTCGTGGAACAAACCGCTTCCAACGCTACCGGGGCTCTGATCGCGTTCGCCTTGGAAACCAAAGACGTGTTCCAGGGGCAGAGCCTTGTGCAGGCCCTAGAAGCCAGGGGCTACGACATTACGACGTTCAAGATGAGCGTGAGGATGAGGAAACCATGAAGACCGCCGTTGCTCTTTCAGCCCGCAATCAAGTGCTCGAGAATCTGCTTCGGAGCATTCAATGGTGCATTCGGTCCTACGACGAAATGGGCAATCGCAGGTCAGAGGAGGAGGACGCGTGCCCGGTTTGTGAGCGGGAACGTAGCGAAGGGCACGACGGGGAATGCCTGCTCGAGATTGAGCTAAACGGGTGCATCAATTGGACAAGCGATACCCAAGTCATTTCGACGCTGATCGCGCTCAATCAGCGCCTGCTACAACGCGACGTGGGCCTTCACCAATGGTCCAGCCAGCTGGTGAAGGAGGTCTCCAAGCTCGAATGGGCAGGTAGCGACTGGGCCGAAGGTGAGCCCGCCCCGAACGATACGTGCCCATGCTGCCATGAGTTGAGGTTCCCGAACCCGTCGGGAGTTGGCAAGCACCGCTCCGATTGCTTGTTCGCAAAGGACAGTGTCGTTTTCGCAATCACCGAGGCCCACAAACAGAATCTGCTCGCCGACAAGACGCGTCTCCAAGAGATGCTGGACGCCTACGCGGGGCAACTTGAGCAATCGCAGGATCTGCTAAGGGAGTTCGGAGCGGAGCCGCATGAATCTATGCGAGGATTCATTGCGAGACGCGCGTCGGAGCACAAAGAACTGGCAACGCTTCTGGCGCGTAGCCAGCGAAAGAACGCGCACATGTCGAGCCTGTTGCGGCAACGACAGCAGACGGGGCAAGGTGGGTGCCCGCCGGAACCAGTCGCGCCTCCTGTGGACGCCAGCGCTCACGTGATTTGGTGCGGAGACTGCTCCTTCTACGACGACGAGGCCTTCGCATGCCACAATTCCTGCGGCTTGAAAGGCGTCGTCGTCAGTTTGAACTACTGCTCGTTTGCAGTTCCGAAGGCCAAGGGTGAGGTGAAATCATGAGCGGAAGATTGACCAGAAGCGCCTACGAACGATTGATCGAAGAGGACATCGCCGTTCTGATGCAGTCGCCAAGGACGCTCGAGCGCGACCACATCAAACAGGTGTTGCTTGCCTCTGCTGGGCATGAGTATCCCGACGAATCCGGGTGCTGCAACGAGGCGGCGCAACTGCGCGAAATGCGCGAAGCCGCAGAACAGATTGCGCTTATCCTGCTCGAAACGCTGTATCTCTATCCCAATTACCGCGTTGACAACCGAGGCCCTACCGGAGAAATCGTCGATGCGATTGAGCTGGCCTCGCCGGACATCGGAAGCCGACTTCGAAAGGGCGAAGACCCTGGGGACCTTTTGAAGGAGTTGGAGTCGGAGAGCCGCAAAAGTCCTGAGCCGCCGCAGACGCAGGCCTCGGCCCAGGTGGACGAGCAAGTTTCTGTCGAAATGTGCAAGTGTGGGCATCCGCAAAAGGAACATGCCGACCCCAACAGATACCGCCACAACGAATGCTCTCACTGTGAATGCGCGGAGTATCACGGCAAGAAGCTCGAGCCGAAGGAGACGCAGGTGCCGGCCCAGAAAGTGGGTGAGCAAGTCACCGTATTCGAGCGCATTGTCGCCGGGGAAATCCCGGCGAACAAGGTTTACGAAGACGAAGTAGTGCTTGCCTTCCATGACGCCAACCCGCAAGCGCCCGTGCATGTCGTCATCGTGCCCAAGCACAAGATCGTAGGCCTTGCCTCTGCCTCGAATATTGACGCGATCGTGCTTGGATTCATGCTACTTGCGGCCTCCAAGGTTGCCGAAGTTCTGGGCGTCGCCAAGTCGGGATTTCGCCTGGTGTGGAACGTCGGCGAACATGCAGGGCAAACTGTGGCCTATCTGCATTGCCATCTGCTGGCCGGCAAACCCCTGGGAGGCATCCTTCCGACGGAAAACAAGGGTGGTCGCGACAGTCGAGAGCGAAACACCCTGAGTGACCCGCCGCCGGAAGGGCATTGGGTGCATTCGTGGATCGAGTTGGTTTCCGGGGCACACGTGCTCGAGCCGATTCGGTTTCGCTACAGCCCCGAGGGCGTGAGGCTGTGGTTCAATCACAGCGGCGTGCTCGTGACGGAGCCTGGCGTTTGGATTCCCATCGTCGAGGCTTGTGAGTGTGGGCACACGCAAGAGGCTCATGGTTTCATCAACAAGAGCGGGCAGACAGAGTGCTGTTGGTGTGTGTGCTCGAATTATCAAAACAAGTTGTGGGAGTCGGCCCCCAATTGGGATGAGGAGGCGCAGACGCCATGAGCGACTATCCTCGCGTCGAGCGTTGGACACTGCGCGACAGAACTGCCGCAAATTCTCTCATCGCAGTGGCGTTTGGGCCTGACCATGTTCACACCATGTCGATGGTCGAGGCGGCGCGCTTGCGAGACAAGCTCACGAAGGTGCTTCAAAACGCCGAGGCAGAACGCTCGGCTTCGAAGGACAAGCAATGAGCCGGGGCGCCAACATGAAGAAACCGTCGCGGACACGCGTCGTGTTGTATTGCTTCGAAGGGGGCTCGAGCAATACCTCGTTTGAGGTCGAGGCTCGGCTGCGCAAGGCCGCCGTGGCTGGCATTATCACCGAATGGGATGATGGCAGAGACGAAAGTCCATGGTTTGAGGGGCCACCAGGAGCCAAAATACGTGCGCTTCGCGACGAGTTTGTGTCTGCTGGGTTTCGGGTACGCACGTATTCAGGTCCCTGGCTGCCAAACAGCCCGGAGTCGGGCGCCGCGTTCATCGCCCAATCCAACAAGTTCAAGTCAAAGAAGCTGGAGGGGTGATGAACGACAAAGCATCTGCTGCGTTATGGGTCGTGGAGGAGCCCCCGACGCCAAAGTGCAAGCATGGCCTCACGGATTGCCCGAGGTGCCCAAAGAAGCGAGACAAACACGTCACGCGCAATGGCAAAGGTGCCGTTGCACGCATAAGGAGAACGCGTTGATGATACTTATACTCGATGTGCCAGAGGTTCCCAAGGGCAGCAAAACGTGTGTCCAGTGCCCGCATCTTCGCCGCATAGGGGGTTGGTGCGCCATCTACAAACAGGATCTGGAGTCGGAAGCGTTCGCCAGATTGCCCATCTGTCTTGCAGGCGAGCGTGTGAAGGAGGACTGGTGGGTGCTCGTCAATTCTCGCGGGCAGGAGTGCAGTCCACGAGAAAGCCGCGAGCGTACGAAGAGTCGTCTCCGCGTCACGTCCGGGGACCGCATGGTGCATGGGGTTTGCTACCGGAAGGTCAAGTCATGAGTACCATCGTCAAAGACGAGTACCCCATCATCTTCACCGGGCCGATGGTCAACGCCATCCGTGAGGGGAGCAAGACGCAAACTAGGCGCTTGATACGCCCCAAGTGGTCACGTTTCCTAGATCGCGCGTTCAATGCTTACGACGCCGCACCGGCTCTGGCGCATTGCCCGTACGGAAAGCCTGGCGACCTGCTGTGGGTGAGGGAGACGTGGTGCAATGGGCGAGGGCTAGCAGTGGTCGAGTCGGCTGACGTCATAATTGCGCCAGCCGACGCCCCGCTAGCTCCACGCGTCGTCTACCGTGCAGACGGGGTGACGCTCCCGCCGCACGTGCCCTGGCGCCCCAGCATCTTCATGCCTCGCTGGGCGTCGCGCATCATCCTGGAGGTCGTGAGCGTGCGGGCTCAAAGGCTACAGGACATAAGTGCCAATGACATCCGAGAGGAAAGCGTCAAGTGTGACCTTGACTATCCAGGTATGACGCATTGTAGCTGCATGCCGTGCGTTTCTTTGCGCGACAATTTTCAAACGCTGTGGGACAAAATCAACAAGAGCCGCGCACCATGGGCTTGTAACCCATGGGTGTATGCAATCAAATTCAGGATGGCGTCATGATCGCCAAGTCATGAACTGGGGCGCCTGTTTACTCGCTGATCGGAGGAGATTGTGACGATCGCTCTTAACCTAGCCGATCCATTGAGAGGGGCCGAATTTTCGCTGGATAGGCGATATAGGTATCGCCTTTGGGACAAGTGGGAACGCGAAAGGTACGTGTGTTTCCTGATGCTCAATCCAAGCACAGCCGATGAGACCAAGCTCGACCCGACTCTGCGTAGGTGTCGAGGATTCGCAAAATCGTGGGGATTCGGTGGTTTCGTCGTGGTAAACCTGTTCGCGGTGGTATCGGCCGACCCTAAAATCCTGCTGACGCACGAGGACGCCGTCGGCGATGTTGAGCGTATGACTACCATCGGGAGAACAGTCAACAATTCAGCCGTCATTATTGAGGAGTGCAAGAACGCGGACATCGTGGTCGCAGGTTGGGGAGCATTTCCAGAAGCCAGAAAGCGAGCCAAGGATGTGATGGAGATGCTTGATTCGTGGGGCAGGATTCACTGCTTTGGCGTGACTAAGGAAGGGCATCCAAAACATCCTCTGTATTTGTGCCGTGATTTGCGCCCGACACCATTCGCCAAAGTGGACCGGAGGAACGCATGATCGCCAAGGCAATCATTTGGTCTGGTGCTCCAGTCATCCTTGTGTGCGATGGAAAGTGCAACAAGGCGTGGGGGAATCTGCGCCCCAAGACATATCTATCGGAGGACCCTGACGATGTGATTTACGCCTCCGATGGAGAACTCGGGGAGGCCCCAGAAGACCCTGGCACATACGAAGGTGGTCAAGGAAAACAGCCTCGAAGTCTCAACAAGTGGTGCGCGAGGCAGTGCGAGCGGTCCACGATCGTGAGTTCGTTCGACGAGTCGTTTGCGCTGAAAACGTGGGTGCGCCCGGTGTGCAACAAGTTGTGGCGGGAGGGAAAATGAAGGAGCGAGCGATCACTTTCACCGGAGACATGGTGCGGGCCACGCTTGAAGACCTCAAAACGCAAACCAGATTCGCCGTCAAGCAGGTGGCTGGGTATGGCAACGTGCGCGAGTTTCAGCGCTCGGAAACGCCAGGATACGACTACACCTTTCGGTGCCGGAGGGGGTTGTGGCAGGACTTTCGAGAGGTCACCTTTCTGAAAAGGTGCCCGTTCGGCTCTCCTGGCGACAGGTTGTACGTGCGAGAGACATGGGGCATCAATCCTGACGAAGGAGGAGTTGTTTACCGCGCGACAGACCCAGATTGGGCCGATGATGAAGGGTGGAAATGGCGTTCCCCTGCCATCATGCCACGCCAGGCAAGTCGGCTTGTGCTCGAGATCGTCAGCGTGCGCGTAGAGCGCCTGCAATCAATCAGCGAAGCGGATGCCATCGCTGAGGGGGCGCGCAGAACTCGATTGCCGTTGGCTACGGTTGATGGCTGCGATGTCTGGCATTGGGGGGACTACCCGACGGGAACGGTGTCTGCAACGGCGATCGATGCATTCGCGGCGTGGTGCAAACAGAACAAGCGGCGCGTCGGTGACTGGGAAGAAAACCAGTGCCAGTGGGTGATTGGTTACAGGAGAATTGCAAATGCCTAACCCCTTGCGTGATCCGATCATCGGCCACATTTGCGGACAGCGCGGCTGCAAAGCCTTGCGAGAATCGGATCTGCGACCTTTCAAGCGGATGCTGGCGAAGCATGGGCAGTCCGTCGCTGCGCGTTGGCTTGCCTTGAACGAGGTGCTTGAGTCGCACGACCGGCGAGCTAAGAGGCGCGGCTACGAGCTTTGCGAGTGTGACCTGTGCAACAAGGCCGAGGCCGAAATGGAGCGCATAGTTCCTGGTAGCATCGGCGAGGGTGCTGGAGTCAAACAACCCCAGCAGAAGTGGGCGCTCAAGAACGACAAACGCCAGGAGCCAACAAATGGGCAAGAGTAAGACCAGGGAGTGCAATCGTTGCCGGACGCAGGTTGTTGTAGCTGCGTTCAACAATTCGACCATCGCTCACCAATGCCCGCACGGCAGAGGCTGCGGCATCGTGTATCCGAGATGCCCAGAATGTGACGCGGGCGCCCCGGCACAGTCTAAGGCCGGGCAGATGGCTCTTTCGTTCGACGCAAAGAAGGAGACCGCGCAGGAGTTGCACGTTGACTACGAACCGGACGAGTTCGAACTGCCTGTGCGACCAGCAAGCCCAAACTCGGCGCCCTATGTCGTTGGTTCCGAAACCTCGAAAAGGGCCGCCGAAAGCGTCGAGGCCGGGCTCAACCAAATGCAAGAACAGGTTCTGGCGGCGATCCGGTCGGATGCATCAGGCAGGACTTGCGACGAGGTTGAACGCGTGTTGGCCCTGCGCCATCAAACGGCGAGTGCCCGCATTCGGGAGCTAGCTTGCAAGTCCAAGATCGTCGACTCTGGACGACGACGGGTCACGCGAAGCGGGCGAGCAGCTGTGGTATGGGTATTGAAACCATGTGGTTCGGAGGAACGACTATGAAATTCGACGATGCATACGTGGATACGCGGACGCAAGAAACGAAGCAATTGCTCGTCAAGTTGCGAGAGCGCCTAGACAAGGCTTTGCTCGACCCGGACTTGAACAGTCGCCGGGCTGCACTCGAATGCCCCGCATGCTTCTATGTCGAAACGCCAGCTCTCGAGCAGGAGAATCAATTCCGCGTTCGGGGCAAACCTACGTTTGCCTGCGCTCATTGTTCGAAGACAATGGTAGGGGGGGACGAACGCCAGCAATTGTGCCTTGTCTGCGCGGCGAAGTTGGTCGTGTGCTGCAAGTGCAAGTCGGACCTGGATCTGCGTCTGCGCGGCAAGGGTGAAACATCCACGGAAGAGCCAGCGTCCGTGAGCCAACAAATGCAGACGTTGCTTTACGAAATCCAGCAAGCTGGAGGCCCGTATGTGCTTCCATCGGGACTTCGCGATCAACTTGGGTGCAAACAATTCGTCTCGTCAGAGGATGTCGTGAGAATGGGCATTGCATGCGTTCGGTTGCATGTCTC
>Ga0209450_10000478_pt1 | contig 20441 bp, 16 predicted proteins | sample FrelakmetLWP11LW_FD_187149 | JGI IMG/M metagenome (GOLD analysis project Ga0209450, IMG submission 187149) | Freshwater lake sediment microbial communities from the University of Notre Dame, USA, for methane emissions studies - LWP11 LW (SPAdes)... | ecosystem: Environmental > Aquatic >...
GACTAGAGTGACTAGAGTGACTAGAGTTGGTAAAAAACAAAAGGGCACAGAAATTGTTAAGATTCAAAAACAGAGAAAAATAGATATATATGAAAATCAGGAATATAGCCATAGTTATAGTGATAATGGCAGTGGGATTTTTAAATCAGAATGCTGCAGCGCAGGTTTTAAATGAAGAGACTTTCAAGGTGGGAAGGACTCTCAGCCTGATAGATGCATTTTACGTCGACTCGGTTAATCTGAGCCAATTGGCTGAGTATATGATAGTTTCAACGCTTAAAAAGCTTGACCCGCATTCCACATATATATCAGCAAAAGATGTAAAGGAGATGAACGAACCTCTGCAGGGTAACTTTGAAGGCATCGGGATACAGTTCAATGTCCTTCATGATACCATAATTGTCGTAGAGCCAATTTCCGGAGGTCCATCAGAAAAAGTCGGTCTGCATCCAGGAGACAGAATCGTGACCATCAATGATGAAAAGGTGACAAACATTGGCATGTCAACATCAGGTGTATACTCCAGACTGAGGGGACCCAAAGGTACTATTGTGAACCTGTCTATTTACCGGAAGGGTGAAAAAGAGCTTCTGGATTTTAAAATAACACGGGATAAGATACCCATCTTCAGCCTTGATGCTGCATATATGCTGGATGACGAGACCGGTTACTTTAAGTTCGACAAGTTTTCTGTCACGACTGATAAGGAGTTTAAGGCGGCCCTGGCAAAGCTTCAGAATAGCAGGATGAAAAACATGATAATTGACCTTCGATCAAATGGAGGAGGTTACATGATAGCTTCAACAGATCTGGCTAATCACTTCTTTGCTGATGAGCGGCTGCTGGTTTACCTGATAGGCAGGAAGATTCCCAGACAGGACTATAAATCAACCGGCAATGGTGATCTGTCAGATGCCAGGCTGGTTGTGCTTACCGATGAGAATTCAGCATCAGCAAGCGAAATATTTGCGGGAGCAGTACAGGACTGGGACAGGGGTATTATAATTGGAAGACGTACTTTCGGAAAAGGTCTTGTGCAGAATGGCTACTCTCTGACAGATGGCTCAATGATAAGGCTCACTATTGCCAGGTATTACACGCCAACAGGACGTTTGATCCAGACTTCATATAAGGATGGCTATGACAAGTACATCCAGAACTTTGTAAACAGATATTCAAACGGAGAATTATTTTATGCAGACAGCATTCACATGCCGGATACGCTTAAATTCAAAACACTTGTTTCGAACAGGACTGTTTATGGCGGAGGAGGAATCGTTCCTGACGTATTCGTTGCACCTGACACATCTTTTATTTCGGATTACTACAGGGCTCTGTTCAGAAAGGATATTTTCAGGTCGTTCACTGTAGAATATGCCGATGTGAACAGAGTGAGGATAAACAGGGAATTCAGGGATTTTAACGACTTCAAGGATCGGTTTAAATTCACAAATGATGAAATCAAGTCATTCATTAAAAAGGGCGAGGATGCCGGTATAAAATTCAATGAGAACCAATACATCCATTCGGAAGAAGAGATGCTGCTGATCCTTAAAGCACTGGTGGCAAGCAACATCTGGCAGTCAAACGAGTACTACAGGATTATTAATGAAAATGATACCGTCATTGATAAAGCCTTACAGATCATCAAGGACAGCAATACTTATAACAAGATTTTAGGATACAGGAAGAATTAATTTCTTACTGCAGTGAAGATTATCTCAACATCAAAGTTATCTTCATCTATTACATCAGTCTCGTATTCTGACCATGTAAGGGTGTTGCCATCAACAGATACTTTATCCCATTCCATATCCTGATCGCCATTTTCTATTATCAATTTACTCCCGGTCAGTGAATAGTTGGAGGTTCCATAAACATCTCCATCCTGATACCAAATTATACTTCCCCCGGATGTAAGCTCATAAGCAAGTTGGTCGGCTTCCATGAAGTAAGTTGTTTCAAATTTTTTGGCATCCTGCAAATAATATACCTGCTGTATAGTCTGTACATCCCATTTTCCGATAATTGCTTCGCTGAGAGGTTTCTCCTTCTCGCATGAAATAAACAGTAGAGAGAACAATGCAAGTGAAATGGTTCCGGATAGTAATGTTATCTTTTTCATCAAATCAGAGTTGAGTTTAATTTATGTAGTAAAGTAACGCATAATATTTTATAGTATTACTGGAGAAATAAAAATTTCCCCCGTACAGGATTTCACTCGGATCAGAAATCTCATTCTCAATAGTTAAGAGGATAAACTAAAAATTTCCATCATTTTTCTATTAGTCGATGGCTTTTATAAAATCGATATAAGGTCATTTTTTCGTTATGTGTAAAAGGGAGGTGATTCCTCATTTCTCCAACGGATGCCGGATTAGTTAGGAATGTTTTCTTTTCCCTTAATATGTTGCAGATCAGGGGATTCCTCATTTCGCTTCGCTTCATTCGGAATGACATGTCAAATTATATCATTTGGGGGAGAGGGAGGGCGGAATGCCATCGGCATTCCGCCCTCCCTCTCCCTGTGTCCCCCACAAATAATGTCATTGCGAGCTTAGCGAGAAATCCCCTCATACTTCCACAAATACTTTTTCAGGTATCAAGTTCAGATCGAGGAAGCCTTGATATCCTACTCTTTAACCTTAAATTACATTCCGGGCAGGGAAACTCAAAAAATGAATACCAGAACACATTTAATTAAATACCGGGAATTGATTAATTTTAGCAAACACAGAAAGCACATTATTAAAGGAAGAAACACATGAAATTCACAGCGAAAACGCTTTTCGGTCTTGAGAATATTCTTGCGGAGGAACTGAAAGAGCTTGGAGCAGACGATGTTAAACAGGCGAACAGGGCTGTTCTGTTTACAGGCAACCTTGAGCTTCTATATAAAGTGAACTATTGCTGCAGATGTGCACTTTCAGTACTTGTTTCCGTGGATGAATTCAGGATTGCTTCAAAGGATGACCTGTACAGGAAAGCATTAAAAATCAACTGGAGTGATATTATGGATCCCGACTCAAAATTTTCAGTTGTTCCTGTTGTTAATTCGCTGATATTCGGACATACCGGATACCCCGGACTTATTGTAAAAGATGCCATTGCCGATCATTTCAGGAAAAAATACGGAAGAAGACCTTCCGTTGATGCCACTGATCCGGATGTGATGGTAAATCTTCACATAAGCAACGAAAATGCGGACATTTCCATAGATTCCTCAGTAGTGCCTCTTTTCAAGCGCGGTTACAGGAAAGAACAGGGAATGGCCCCTCTGAATGAAGTTCTGGCAGCAGGAATACTTAAATTGTCGGGATGGGATGGCACATCACCATTGTCAGATCCCATGTGCGGCTCCGGGACAATTCCGGTAGAGGCCGGGCTTATGGCGTGCCATATACCACCAGGTAAATTCAGGAATTTCTTTGGTTTCAGCAGATGGAAGAATTTTAATGAGGAATTATTCCGGAAGGTGAAGATTGAGAATGACGGAAATATATGTGGAATGTCAGTCAATATCACTGCGAGTGATATTTCTGAACAATCTGTTAATCAGGCTATTGACAATATTGAAAGTGCCGGGTTGACCGGTCAGGTTTCTGCACGGGTTTTGGATTTCAAGGATTTAAAACCGGCGGAAGCAGAAGGGTGGCTGGTATTCAATCCGCCATATGGACAAAGGCTGCAGACTGATGAACCTGATAGTCTTTATGGAATGATTGGCACCTCTCTGAAGCACAATTTCCCGGGGTACAGGGCATGGATAATAACATCGGGCAAAGAACATCTGAAAAACATAGGATTAAAACCAAAGGCAAAATTCACACTTTACAATGGTTCGATAGAGTGCATTCTTGCAGGATATGAACTATATGAGGGCAGCAGGAAGCACAGGTCTGAGTGAAATCCACTTAAAAATAGTATTTATCACCACATTTACATACATTTATCAAAAAAAGCCCTTAAATTTATAAACCACATTACTGCATTGTTATTATTTTGTAACTTCACATTTTTATTATATTTGTTACCTGAAAAACGGGATCTTATCCAAAAGGAAGCTTAAATGGCCTTCGATATAGAGAATTATTTTAAGGATCTGGGTAGAAACAATGTCATCCTTTATTATAAAGGTAATGTTGATTCTGATGTCATCAATCATGTGCTTGATACTGTTGAGGATAAGATGGTTCAGGTAAATGAACAGTCTAAACTCAGGAAGAAGGTCTATAATGTTCTCGTTGAAACACTTCAGAATCTTTATCATCATGTTGACAAAGTACCTGATGATTTTGAAGATCAGACATCTGAAAAGTTTGGTATGCTTGTTGTACAAAAGGTCGACAGCGGTTATAAAATAATAACCGGGAATTTTGTCAATACCGATAATGTCGAGAAACTGGAAGAAAAGATTAAGCGGATCAACAGGTCCAGTCATGAAGAAATCAAGGAGCTTTACAAGTTCATCCTCAATCACCAGCGGATATCCGCCAAGGGCGGCGGAGGACTTGGCCTTGTAGACATTGCCAGGAAAACAGGCCACAAACTCGAATACGCATTCAAGGAATATAATGATAAATACTCTTTCTTCTACCTTAATATACTGGTAGATGAAACAGAATAACAATTAACAAAAAACACTAAACAATAAAAAACTTAATAAAATGGAACCGATCATAATTGAAGGAACACCGAAGACTCCGACTGTAAAATTTGACGCTGCAGAAGGTGTATTTGAAATCAAGGGACGTTCAATTCCTGAAAACTCTGTAGAGTTCTATAAACCGCTTGTCGACTGGCTCGACAACTATAAGGAGTCGCCTCTTACCAAAACTGTAGTAAACATAAGACTTGAGTATTTCAATACAAGTTCTTCAAAGTGCATTCTGGATGTGTTCAAGAAGCTTGAAGCTATTCATAAGGCAAAAAATGAAGTGGAGGTTAACTGGTATTATGAGGAAGACGACGAAGATATGCTGGAAGCCGGTGAGGATTATGAATCCATCATCAGAGTGCCATTCAAGATGATTGAGATTGTTGAATAAACACCAGGATTTATAATCTGATCGGTATTTCCAAAAAATAAAAAGGGGCGGCAAAGCCCCTTTTTTTTGCCCCTAAATCCCCTGAAGGGGACTTAATATTATTGACTATTATAAGCCCCCTTCAGGGGGTTGGGGGCTATTCTGCTGCCTTTGATTTCCTGCCGAAAACGGCTTCACCGGAATCGAGTAACTTTTTGAGCACCCTGAAATAGAGTACAAGGTATAGCATAATGGTCATGAACCACAATACAATCACATTTATAATAAAGGTATCAACAGGCTTCCCGAATACCTTTTTTACAGGTGAATAGAATTGAGCCTTTATAAAGTTGCTGTATGGCTCCATATAAATTGGCTTATAATATGGTACGATCCTACCCTTGTGAATTACTGTCATCTGTGTTGATTCGTTCTTCCCTCCTGTAACAAAATCTTCAAGAGATTCATTGGCGTACCTGTCCTTAAGCACAAGGTAAGCGGCATTATCTTCAGATTGTAAACGGATCGTAAGTGCATCCCTGTTGGCTCTTTCGGTATTTGCAATACCGTTATAATATTTTTTCAGTGTGTCAAGGTAACTCACTGCAGAACTGATGATCTCAGGCGTTACCGATTCAGGGGTAAGGTTGTTGAAGACATTATTCCTGTATGTATCAGGAAGAAGCGGCTGTTCCCTTATAAACTCATTTTGTATTAGTTTCAGTCTCTTTTCAAATTCATTATCCCTGCTTCCCCTTTTTAGGGTAGTATTCACCAGGTCAAGCTCTTTTTTCATCCTGTCGACCCAGAATGCACCCTTATAGGTTGCATTATTCATTTCTTTATTAATCTCATAGAAGATCCTGTCATGCCGGTTATCCTTAAACTGCTTGACTGCCAATGCTTCATAGCCCCATCGTGCAGTAATAAGTTCACCATATATTGGTATGGCAACCGGATTGGAGACTTGTGGATTAAGCTTATCGAAATTGACCATCACTCCGCTCAGGATGATCTGTGGAATTACCAGGAATGGGATAAGGATATAGATGGTAACCACAGCCTTAAAACTGTCTGAAATGATAAGTCCCAGAATATTGGCTCCGGCCCAGCATGTAAACAGGACAAGCCAGTATTCAAACCACATTCCCCTGATGCCTGTGATAAAATTCCCGATAAGCACAAAAGTAAGAGCCTGGATTGCAGAAATACCCAGCTGAACCATCACTTTTGACATGAGATAGCTGTTCCAGCTCAGGTTCAGGAATGCCTCCCTCTTGAGTATCTTTCTGTCCTTTATGATCTCTTCTGCACTTACAGTCAGTCCCATGAATATAGCTATGATAACCGACATAAAAAGATATACGGGAAGGTTGTCATTCTTTAGCAGAGTATAATGCGGATCAGGTGCACTTTCATCAAAATATCTGATCAGAGAAGCAAGTGCAACCGCAAGCACAGGAGCTTCTAGAAGTGTTATGAGAATATACTGAAAATCAGATATTTTAGAAAGGACATCGCGCTTAATGAATACAAACATCTGTTTGAACTTGTTCGGAGTCTTGAAATTGATCTCCGGAATTGCTCCTCCGGGCTCAAATGGCTTCTCCCTTTTTTCACCAAGACTGGCTTTATAATGTGCGCTCCAGTCAGCAGGGGAGATACGGCGTCTGTCTGTGGGTTGCCCGCTCTCATTAACCACTCGCGTTTCAACGATATTGAATATTTGCTCAGGATTGACATTCCCGCAAACATAACACTCACTTTCGCTATATGCTGCCTGTTCTATCTTCCTCTTGAAGTAGGTTATCGATTCAACCGGCTTGTCATTATATATAAGGTATCCTCCGGTGTCAAGGATCAGCAGCCTGTCGAACATCTTGAAAATTTCAGACGATGGCTGATGTATGACAATAAACAGCAGCTTACCCTTGTGGGTTAACTCCTTCAGGAGGACAAGAATATTTTCAGAATCGCGGGAGGAGAGACCTGAGGTTGGTTCATCGAGGAACATTATGGCTGGTTCACGTATCAGCTCCAGAGATATATTTAGTCTTTTTCTCTGACCTCCGCTGATCTTCTTATTTAACGGAGAGCCGACCTTCATGTCACGTATTTCGAGGAGGCCCAAGCTTTTAAGCGTGTTGTCGACCCGATCAATAATATCTTTATCGCTCAGGTTGTCGAAGCATAGCTTGGCATTGTAGTACAAGTTCTCAAAAACCGTCAGCTCCTCTATCAGCAAGTCATCCTGCGATACAAAACCGATCAGTCCTTTGATCTTTTCCTTTTCACTGTGAATATTGATCCCGTTTATCAGCACTTCTCCATCGAAGGGAGGGTTTATCCCGTTCAGGACACTCAGAAGTGTAGATTTTCCGGCACCGCTTGCGCCCATAATACCGACCATCCTTCCCGACTCCTCCCTGAAGCTCATATGATGGATCCCGACCTGACCGCTTCTGAACCTGTACTCAACGTTGTTAACCTCATAAACAACACGTGATTCCCTTAATACCTCATTCATGAACTGGTCGGTGACATCGAGGTAGTAAATCGGTTTAATACTATAGCCTTTTAAGGAGGCTCCCTGGCCGAAAGGATATACTTTATCTTCATGGAGGAGCTGGCTGCTCATCGATAATTCGCCAGTACCCGAGTACCTGGCAAAATAGAGCTGAACTGAAGGCACAAACAGGATCCATATCCGGCCTTTCATCTGTTCCTTATAGATATGCTTTGCCTCCTTAAGATCCGAATCTTTTTCTCCGTTTATAATAAGGATATTCTGATAATCAGGGCTGTTCTCAATGTGATTGAGAACAAATTTTTCGATTATAGTGTATTCTTCTTCGGTTATATTAAGACCATCAGCCAAAGCGCTTATGAATCCAAGTTCTATCTGGCTGACTCCATGATCGCCTGACCTGCAGAATTCGAGTGCCTGTATTACCACAACAATGCGCTGCTCCTGGTCGAGCATCCCCTGCTCATTGATATCTTTGCAGAGTTTCCTTATTCTTACGGCAATAGCCCCTTCGCGGCGTTCCAATCCTCTCTTCTCAAGCTTCTGCTTTGCTTCCTCGAATGCCTTGTCGTATGTCGTGAGATATTTCTTTACCTGCTCCTTATCAAGCTGGCGCTTCAGGAATGCCTCAACCACACCCCTTCTTTCCGCATCATTTACCAGAGGATTAGCAATGATGGCAAAAAGCTGCATCAGGGTTTCCAGGATCTTTTCGCTCATGTGGAATTAATATTAAGATATGAAGTTATTAAATTTATTTATTGCTGCAACAATTAGGGATCTTAGATTTGAGGTCAGGTTATTTTTTCTTCTTCTTTTTCTTCTTCTCAACTGAGAACCCGAACTTGCCAATGAATTTACCTGTCTCGTAATATTTTCCATGCAGATAGCTTATTGGTTCAGCATCTGAGAGCCTGAAAATGCCACTCACTTCATCGTAGTATTGCTTGTCGGCATGAACTGCAACCACCTCCGAGATGAACATGTGATGCGAGCCCAGCTCCTTTATCTCTTTTACTACACATTCGATATTTACCGGAGACTCTTTGATCATTGGCGCCTTTACCTTAAGAGCTGACACGGGTGTCAAGCCCATTTCACTGAATTTATCATGATCTTTTCCTGATTTGACTCCGCACCAATCAGCGGCGTAAACCAGTGATCTTGTAGTAAGATTGATCACATAGCATCTGTCTCTTTCTATTATCCCATAGGAGTGCCTGGCAGGCCTGACGGAGATGTAGCACATTGCAGGATCGGTGCAGATTGTACCGGTCCAGGAAACTGTAATAATATTATATTCAGCAGGTTCAGAACCGCAGCTGACCATAACTGCCGGGAGAGGATATATCATCGTTCCGGGTTTCCATAGGAGTTTTGACATGGAATTGTTTTATTGGGATAAATATACAGTTAATCTTTAATTGATAGGCCACTTGTCAGATTGACATAACACACCATAATATTTATGTCAAATAGTCCCCTTTTACTTAGTGGCAGGGAATTTGCCCGGCATTTTGAAAATCCTAAAAAATGAACTTAAATAATTTTACTCTGAAAGCACAGGAGGCAGTTCAGCAGGCTTTCAGCATTGCATCATCAAAAGGCCAGCAGGCTATCGAATGCAGTCACCTTTTGAAAGGCATAATGACCGAGGCTGAAAGCGTCACCGAATTCCTTTTCGGGAAAACAGGTATCAATGCCAGTTCGCTTTCAAATGATCTTGACAGATTGATTGATTCTTATCCAAAGGTCTCAGGAGCTGAACCTTATATATCTTCACCATTATCGGAAGCATTCAGAAAAGCAAACGATCATGCATCGGCAATGAAGGACAAGTTCGTCACTGCCGAGCATCTTCTGATGGGTATCCTGGAAACTGATGATAAAAGCTCAAGACTTCTGAAGGACCGTGGCATGACAATAAAGGCACTGAAGGCAGCCATTGAGGAGCTCAGGAAGGGAGCATCTGTTGACAGCCAGACTTCGGACGATACATTCAATTCGCTTAACCGGTATGCCATAAATCTGAATGAAAGGGCCAGACTGGGAAAGCTCGATCCGGTGATCGGCCGTGATGATGAGATACGCCGTATACTCCAGATACTTGGTCGCCGCACAAAAAACAATCCCCTCATGATCGGTGAACCCGGGGTAGGAAAGACCGCTATTGCAGAAGGCATAGCACACCGCATAGTAAGGGGAGATGTTCCCGAAGACCTGAAATCGAAGGTAATCTATTCACTCGACATGGGCGCCCTGATAGCTGGTGCAAAGTACAAGGGGGAATTCGAGGAGAGGCTTAAATCGGTTATAAATGAGGTGATTGGATCCAACGGTGAAATAGTTCTGTTTATAGACGAAATCCATACGCTTGTAGGAGCAGGCAAATCGGAAGGGGCCATGGACGCTGCCAATATACTCAAGCCGGCATTGGCAAGAGGAGAGCTGCGTGCCATCGGTGCTACTACACTAAATGAATACCAGAAATACTTTGAAAAGGACAAAGCCCTGGAGAGAAGGTTTCAGGTGGTCATGATCGATGAGCCTGACCGCGATGATACAGTGTCGATACTAAGGGGGATCCGTGAAAAATATGAGTCGCACCACAAGGTCATAATAAGGGATGAGGCCATAATAGCCGCTGTTGACCTTTCAACACGCTATATAACTGACAGGTTCCTGCCAGACAAGGCTATTGACCTTATCGACGAAGCAGCTGCAAAGCTCAGGCTTGAGATGAATTCAGTGCCTGAAGAGATAGATGAAGCCGAGCGAACAATCACCCGGCTTGAGATCGAGAAGGAAGCAGTCAGGCGAGATGGAGACAAGACTAAAGAGGAAGCCATCTCAAGGGAGCTTGCTGAGTTGCAGTCGAAGAGAATTGACCTCAAGGCTGCCTGGAAATCGGAGAAAGAGGTGATAGGCAAGGTTCAGGCTAAGAAGGAAGCTGTTGATTCCCTGCGCTTCGAGGCTGACAAAGCTGAACGGGCTGGTGATTACGGCAAGGTTGCAGAAATAAGGTATGGCAGGATTATTCAGCTTGAAAAAGAAATTGCGGAACTGAAGGAGCAGATTGAGAAGAAAAAGAAAAAAGGATCTCTGATACAGGAAGAAGTAAGATCAGAAGATATCGCTGAGATAGTCTCAAAATGGACCGGTATTCCGGTTTCAAGGATGATGGAGAGCGAGAAGGAAAAACTCCTCCGGCTTGAGGATGAGCTTCATAAGAGAGTTGTAGGCCAGGACGAAGCAATCAGAGCGGTCTCTGATGCTGTAAGACGTTCGAGGGCAGGACTTCAGGACCAGAAGAGACCTGTCGGATCGTTCATCTTCATTGGTACTACAGGTGTAGGTAAAACAGAGCTTGCAAGGGCTCTTGCCGAATTCCTCTTCAATGACGAAAACCTGATAACACGCATCGATATGTCGGAATACCAGGAGCGCCATTCTGTGTCGAGACTTATCGGCGCACCTCCCGGATATATTGGTTATGAGGAAGGCGGACAGCTTACTGAAGCAGTCAGGCATAAACCCTATTCGGTAGTTCTTTTAGATGAAATAGAGAAGGCCCATCCTGACCTCTTCAACCTGCTTCTGCAGGTCCTTGACGAAGGAAGGCTCACTGACAACAAGGGAAGAACTGTAAACTTCAGGAACGTAATCATCATTATGACTTCCAACCTGGGATCTGATATTATAAGGGACAGGATGGATAAGTGGAACAACAATATGCCTGAGAATGAACAGGAACAGCTGAGAAAGGATATTTTCACCCTTCTGAGAAAATCCCTCAGGCCGGAATTCCTAAACAGGGTTGATGAGATAGTAATGTTCAAACCTCTAAACCGTGAACAGATCGAGGAAATTGTAAGGATACAGCTCAAGGTCATCAGCCGGATGCTCGATAATCAGAATATAAATCTTGAAGTAACCGACGAAGCAGTTAAGTGGCTCAGTGAAAAGGGTTATGATCCACAGAGCGGCGCAAGGCCGGTGAAGAGACTGATGCAGAAAGAAATAGTGAATGAACTTTCGAAAGAAATCATAGCAGGAAGGATCTCAAGGGATTCGGTGGTAAGAGTGTCGGTAAGTAAAGGGAAGCTAAAGTTTACCTCATAGATCTCACACACTGATCAAGGTCGTCGTAAATCTCGAAAACGGTATTGAGGTAAAGGGTTTTGAGAACCTCCATCACCGCAGGTTCCGGAGATGCGAACTTAAGAGTACAATAATTGTTCCGGGCGGTTTTCATGATGGAAAGAAGGCATCCGAATCCCGAACTATCGATATATTTCACATTTTTAAGGCTGATAATGACCTTTGAAGAGCCATTCTGAAACACTTTGCCGATCTCGTTTCTCAGATCCTCAGTGATCAGCGCATTGATCCTGTCAACGGTGAAAGTAATGATATCGATCTTGTCTCTTTTTTCAATACTGATCATTTAAGGCTGCTTTAGTTTAGTGCTGACAAGATCATCAAGCTCTTTCATGGCTGAAGAGGTATCATCTCTGAACCTGTTTACATATGATTCATATTTTTCAGGCTCTTTCCCCTCTTTTGCCTGAAGCTCAAATGTTTTCAGCATCACAGCCAGATCGGCCATTCCCATTATGGCTACTGACGACTTTGCCTTGTGGGCAAGAAGTCCCAGGCTATGGTAGTTCTTTTCAGCCAGCAAGGCTTTCATATCATTATACATCTCACCGGCCTGTTCTCTGAACATGTCAATTATCTCAATTATTACGCTGTTGTCACCTGCTGATACTGAATCTAGATATTCAGTATTGATGTACTTGTATTCCATACATTAAAGAAAGTAATCTGATTCAATAAGGTTGCAAAGAATAAAACAAATATAGAATTTTTTTCTTATCGAGGCCCCTGCATCCTGGAAAAGGTTTTTTGAAAAAGGGAAATAAGTACTATTTTTATAGGGAGAAAAATCTGCTCTTATGAGATACTCTGTATGTTCACTTGCCTTCCTTTTGCTTATATGTTCAGGGAACCTGGATGCCCAGACTGATGTTAAGATCAGCAAGAAGGATTTTAAAAATGACAAAACAGGCTTTGAATCAGCCTGGCAGCATGTAGTCGATGGTGATTCATACTTCAAGGATGGTGGAGCATGGTACGGAAATGCCTTTGATGAATATCTGAAAGCTACACTATACAATGGCCTCAACCCTCAGCTTAATTACAAAACCGGAATTGCGGCCCTTTTCTCTGACAACAAAGAACAAGCTGCGGGATTCTTCCGGAAAGTTCTGGAAGAGAAGGTTGATCTAACCGACGACCTGATGTTTTTTACAGGACGATCACTTCAGTATATCGGTAAATACGATGAAGCCGTTGAAAAACTTTCCGAATACCTGAAATCATCAGGCAAAAAGAATGATGCAATGGTTGAAGCAGCAAAGAAATACATCGAAGAATGCAAAGCCGCTGCCGAAGTTTCCAAAGATACGCTCAGGATTGAAATTAAAACTCTTGACCTGGGCATAAATACTGTTGCTGATGAATATGCCGAGGTTCTTTCCGCTGACGGTTCAACAATGTACTTTGCCTCACGCCGGCCGTTATCGAATTCGAGCAAATATGAAGATGCAAAATATGATGAGAACATCCTCTATTCAACCCTGATAAACAATACCTGGAGCCTGACAAGGTCGGTCAGTAAAAACCTTACAACAAAATATTGCGAAACACCACTTTACCTCAATCCAACTGGCGAGGAACTCTACATTTATACTGGTTACGCGGGTGGCGGCGATATTAAGGTCTCGATAAAGAAAAAAGATCAGTGGAAGAAACCGGAATCTGTTCCGTTCAATATCAACAGCACAGGTACGGAAACTTCGATGACATTTTCACCCGACAGCAAGGAAGTGTGGTTTGTTTCAGACCATGGAAAGGAAGGCTTCGGAGGGAAGGATATTTATATGATTAAGAGGCTCGACGACAAAAAATGGTCAAAGCCGATAAATGCAGGACCAATGATAAACAGCAGCTGGGATGAAGAATCTCCGAGATTTTCAGAAAATGGCGACACATTGTTCTTCAGTTCCAGGGGACACAATTCAATGGGAGGATTCGATGTTTTCTATAGTGCGAGGGATGCAAACGGTGTGTGGGGTCAGGCAATAAACTATGGATATCCGGTCAATACACCATGGGATGAACTTTTCTACTACCCTCTTGGTACGACAGATTCAATATTCTATTTTGCATCGAACCGTCCTGAAAGCAGAGGTGGACTCGATATTTTCAGAGGAAGATTTATTCCTCCGGAACCTGTTATTGTTCCGGCAATCGCCCTGGTACCAGTCAAGCCTGATACTGTAGTAATCAGGGATACTGTAGTTGTTATCAAAGAGGTGGTTCAGGCACCGCCACCACCGCCACCAGCCCCTGTTGCTGAAGCTCCCAAAGAGGTTGTACTTTATCTGATAGGTAAAGTGAAGGATTCAGAAACCGGAGAACCCATACTTGCCAAAATAGATGTAATAGACCTTGCCACTGATGCAGTTATTGCCACCACTGCAAGCTCTGACGTTGATGGCAGCTACAGGGTCCGGCTTCCCGGAAAGAAATCATATATGGTAGATGTGCGCGGCGCAGGATTCCTCTCAGATATGAAACGGGTTAATATAGCTTCGACATATGCCGAAGAATCGTATAATCTTGACGTTACACTTATCAAGGTGAAAGTCGGGAAGAAGGTAGTGCTGAATAACATCCTTTTCCAGACCGGCAAGTCGATACTTACAACCACGTCATATGCTGAGCTGGATCGTCTGTACAATATCCTCATTGATAATCCTCAGATGAAGATCGAGATATCAGGTCATACCGATAAAACCGGAAGCGAACCTGTTAATTTCAAGCTCTCGGAAGCCAGGGCTAAAGCGGTTGTAGATTACCTCCTAAAGAAAGGGATTGATGTATCACGCCTCGAATTCAGGGGTTTCGGATCGCTTCAGCCGATCGCAGATAATGCCACACCTGAGGGACGAACGAAAAACAGGAGAGTTGAGTTTAAGATACTTGAATTTTAACTATGAAGAACACCCCATTTACCAAATTTCACCAGGAAGCTGGTGCCAGGATGATCCCGTTTGCAGGATATAACATGCCGGTCGAATATACGGGAATAAACGAGGAACATATGACCGTAAGGGAAAAGGTCGGCGTTTTCGACGTTTCCCATATGGGAGAATTTTGGGTTACAGGCCCTTCCGCTCTTAAATATCTTCAATATATAACATCGAACGATGTATCTGCTCTGTTTGACGGAAAGGTTCAGTACTCATGCTATCCCAATGGAAAGGGCGGAATTGTAGATGACCTTCTGGTGTACAGGTTCAATCCCGTGAAATACCTGCTTGTTGTAAATGCGGCGAATATTGAAAAGGACTGGAACTGGTGCGTCAGCAATGCTGAAAGGTTTGGACTTAAGATTGGCAGGGACATTGTAAATGCTTCCGATTCGATTGCACAGCTCGCCATTCAGGGACCTTTTGCGCTTAAGGCAATGCAGAAGCTCACTAAGTCTGCAGTTACGGATATGGAATACTACACGTTTAAGGAGATAGAATTTGCAGGAATTAAGGATGTACTGTTCTCGACAACAGGCTATACCGGAGCCGGCGGATGTGAAATCTATGTGAAGAATGAGGATGGACTAAAACTGTGGAATGCTGTTTTCGAAGCAGGCGAAGAGTTTGGCATAAAACCGGTAGGACTTGGTGCGCGTGACACATTGAGACTGGAAATGGGATACTGTCTTTACGGCAATGATATCAACGACCAGACCTCACCCATAGAAGCAGGCCTGGGGTGGATAACCAAATTCATTGATTCAAAGGATTTTATCGATAAGGCACTATTGCTGAAGCAGAAAACTGAAGGAGTGACCAGAAGGCTGAAGGGTTTTGTAATGATCGACCGGGGAATACCGCGTCAGCATTATGAAGTTGTTGATGCAGGAGGAAAGATCATTGGAGAAGTTACTTCGGGCACCATGTCTCCGGTGCTGAAGCAGGGAATTGGGATGGCCTACCTGTCAAAAGGTTTCTGGAAGACAGATACGGAAATTTTCATACGCATCCGTAACAAGGATCTTAAAGCCAGGATAGTGAATTTACCGTTTATTTATGGGGAAACGAAAGCTTGAAACATGTTTTTCACCGGCCTTATATGAGGCTGAGCAACATTCAGGGTCGATAGTTGTTATCATCGATATCCTGCGTGCTTCATCAGCCATTTGCACTGCATTTGCTAACGGTGCAGCCACAATAATCCCGGTCGCGGAAGTACATGAGGCGAAAGAATACAAGGATCGGGGATACCTGGTAGCCGCCGAACGTGATGGCTATGTACTCGATTTTGCAGATTTCGGAAATTCACCTTTCAACTTCACTTCTGAGAAAGTGACCGGTAAAAGCATAGTTTACAGCACCACGAACGGTACGGGAATAATTAAAATGGCTTCATCTGCCAGCGAGATCGTTATAGGTTCTTTCCTGAACATCAGCGCCGTTACAGAATGGATGACGAAACAGGAAAAGGATGTCGTACTTTTCTGTGCAGGATGGAAGAACAGGTTCAACCTTGAGGACACTATCTGTGCGGGCGCCATGGCCGAAAGGCTTCTGGAAAGCGGGCTCTATACAACCATCTGCGATTCAACCCTTGCTGCCCTTGATCTCTGGGGACTCGCAAAAAACGATTTACCCGGCTATGTAGAGAAGGCTGCGCAGCGCTCACGGCTTCGCAGTAAAGGACTTGACGATTGCATAGGCTTCTGTCTGACAACCGATTTTACAAAAAAGATTCCAGTAATTAGAAATGGCTATCTTGTTGACAATGTTTCATAAAAAAGCTATCAGTGTTAATTAATTAACAGTGCCGCATATATTTATTATAATTTTGAAGAGCATAAAACAGATCAACCAGTAATAATTGAAATATATCTACCATGAAAAAACACAACTTTTTTGCAGGTCCTTCAATATTGCCGCAATACACGATCGACAAGACAATTGAAGGGATCAAGGATTTTGCAGGTTCAGGACTTTCGGTTCTGGAGATATCACACCGCAGCAAGGAATTCATTGCATGTATGAACGACTCCATGTCCCTTTGCAGGGAGTTGCTTGAAATACCGGCCGGCTACCAGATCCTCTTTCTCGGTGGAGGCGCAAGCCTGCAGTTTGCGATGGTGCCAATGAATCTCATGGATAAGAAATCTGCATATCTTGTTACAGGTGAATGGGCAACCAAGGCATTCAAGGAAGCAAAGCTATTTGGTGAAGCTGTTGAGGTAGCTTCTTCCAAGGACAAGAATTTCAGCTATTTGCCGAAGAGCTATACTGTGCCTGAGGATGCCAGCTACTTCCATATCACTACAAATAATACAATTTATGGAACAGAACTGAAGAAGGATCCTGATGTAAAAATACCTCTCATCGCTGACATGTCATCAGATATCTTCAGCCGCCCTGTGGATGTTTCAAAATATTCTCTCATATATGCCGGTGCACAGAAAAACCTTGCACCTGCAGGTGTGACACTGGTAATCGTTAAAGAGGATATTCTTGGGAAAGTAGTTCGTCCGATCCCGACAATGCTTGATTACAGGACACATATCAAGGCTGAATCAATGTTCAACACTCCGCCTGTATTTGCAGTATTTGCAGCACAGCAAACACTGCAATGGCTGAAGGATCTTGGAGGGGTGAAGGCAATTCAGAAGAAGAACATTGAAAAGGCACAGCTCCTCTATGATGAAATCGACCGTAACAAGCTGTTCGTTCCAACTGTAAAAGATCCCGACGACAGGTCGCTGATGAATATCTGTTTCGTGATGGCCGAGCAGTACAAGGAACTTGAACAGCCTTTCGCCGATTTTGCAAAATCAAAGGGTATGGTAGGTATCGCAGGGCACCGTTCAGTTGGCGGATTCAGGGCTTCGACCTATAATGCACTGCCGAAAGAGAGCGTGCAGGCTCTTGTCGATACGATGAAGGAATTTGAAAAAAATAATTAAAAGTCAGATATGAAGATACTTGTAGCAACTGAAAAGGCTTTTGCACCGGTTGCGATAAAGCTTATCCGCGAAGTCACCGATGCAGCAGGACATCAGCTTGCATTACTGGAAAATTACAAGGATGTGACGGAGCTCTTATCTGCAGTTGCTGATGCCGATGCTCTGATAGTCCGCAGCGATCTTGTAACAGCTCAGGTGCTCGATGCTGCAAAGAAACTAAGGATAGTTGTACGAGCGGGTGCAGGATATGACAACCTCGACCTGGCAGCATGCACAGCCCATAAGGTGGTTGCCATGAATACACCCGGACAAAACTCCAATGCAGTCGCCGAGCTGGCATTCGAAATGATGCTTTATCAGGCACGTGGCGGATTTGCCGGAAAATCGGGTTCAGAGCTTAGAGGAAAGAGCCTGGGGCTTCATGCATTCGGAAATGTCGGAAAATACATGGCTGAAATTGCAAAAGGATTTGGAATGGATGTTCATGCTTTCGATCCATTTGTGAATGAGGATGATATGAAGAAAGCAGGCGTCAAGTCATGCAAAAGCGCAGATGAACTTTATTCAAAATGCCAGTATATTTCCATGCATATGCCGGCAAACGACAAGACGAAGAAATCAGTAGGCTTCGACCTGCTTAAAAAGATGCCGAAAGATGCAGTGCTCGTTAATACTGCAAGGAAGGAGATTATCGACGAAGAAAGTCTTCTGAAAATATTTGCAGAGAGACCAGATTTCAAATATCTTTCTGATGTCGAACCTGACGCCAGAGCCGTTTTCGAGGAAAAATATAAGGGAAGATTCATCTTTACTGCCAAGAAAATGGGAGCACAGACCGAAGAGGCAAATATTAATGCCGGAGTTGCTGCAGCCAGGCAGATTGCAGATTATTTTAAAACAGGAAACGAAAAATTCAAAGTAAACAAGTAGAATTAAAAATATTTCTGGATGGCAGTTGTTAAACCTTTCAGGGGGGTTAGACCTCCCCGTGAAATTGTTAAGGATCTGGCTTGTCTTCCCTACGACGTTATGAGTACAGCGGAGGCTCTTGAGATGGCAAAGGGGAAAGAGTGCTCTCTGCTTCATATAACCAGGGCTGAAATAGATCTTCCTCCTGGCACCGACACTCATTCTGAGGCAGTATATAAAAGATCGACAGAGAATTTTACGTTATGGAAGAATAAAGGCTGGCTCGTGCAGGATGAAAAACCTTTGTTTTACATCTATGCCCAGACTATGGCTGGCCGTACTCAATATGGAATCGTGGGATGCGCATCGGTCGATGATTACCTTACAGGAGTGATAAAGAAGCATGAGCTGACAAGGCCTGACAAGGAGCAGGACAGAATGGTGCATGTGCGTACGAACAATGCCAATATCGAGCCTGTATTCTTTGCGTATCCTGCCATTAAGGAAATCGATACGATAGTAAAGAAGATAGTGAAGAAAGAGAAACCAGAATACGACTTCATAGCTGAAGACGGATTCGGCCATCATTTCTGGGTTATCAGGGATCCGGAAGTTAACGCCCATATAGAGAAGCTTTTTGCCACCAGGGTACCATTTATGTATGTTGCCGACGGCCATCACAGAACTGCCGCTGCTGCCCTGGTGGGGAAGGAGAAGCGTGAAAATAATCAGAAGCATACGGGAGCTGAGGAGTACAACTTTTTTCTGGCAGTCATTTTCCCCGATGATCAGCTGAGAATAATAGATTATAACAGGACCATCAAGGATCTAAACGGCCTATCGAAGGAAGAGTTTCTGGCAAAGCTTGAGTCAGGTTTCGAGGTTAAGGAGAAGGGTGAAAAAATATACAAGCCGAGGAAGCTCCATAACTTTGCAATGTATATTGATGGAAAGTGGTACAGCCTCAAAGCCAAAAAAGGAACCTTTGATGATAATGACCCGATAGGAGTCCTTGACGTTACAATCCTTACCAAGCAGGTTCTGTCGCCTATCCTCGACATCCAGGATCTGCGCACATCGAAACGTATTGATTTTGTAGGTGGTATCCGGGGCCTTGGAGAGCTCAGCAGGAGAGTCGACAGTGGCGAGATGAAAGTGGCATTCGCCATGTTTCCTGTATCGATGAAACAGCTTATCAATATTGCCGATTCGGGAAATATCATGCCCCCAAAGACTACCTGGTTCGAACCAAAGCTCAGAAGCGGACTGGTGATCCATTTGCTGGAATAAATCTCATGCCGGATATTGCTGCCAATATTGTCTCCCTTAAAAAGCAGATCCCGGCGTCTGTTAAACTGGTTGCTGTTTCCAAAACCAGGCCGGTCTCAGAAGTTCTGGAAGCATACAATACCGGCCACAGGATATTCGGGGAGAATCGCGTACAGGAACTCCTCTTAAAGAAGGAGAGTCTGCCTGAAGATATAGAATGGCACCTTATCGGTCATTTGCAAACAAATAAGGTAAAGTATATCGTTCCGTTCATCAGCATGATACATTCCGTTGATTCATTCAAACTGCTGAAATATATTGACTATGAGGCAAAAAAAATCAACAGGACCGTAGACTGCCTGCTTCAGTTTCATATAGCCGCGGAAGAAACTAAATTCGGCTTCACGATCGATGAGGCGGCCGGGATGATTGAATCAGACAGCTTCAAACATCTGGATTCAGTGAGACTTTGCGGTGTGATGGGAATGGCGACGTTAACTGATGACATGGAACAGGTAAGGAATGAATTCAGAGGCCTTGCAGGCTATTTCAGGGTGCTGCAAGAGAATTATTTCAGCCGGATCCCGGAATTCCGGGAGAAATCAATGGGAATGTCCGGCGATTTCATGACAGCGATTGAAGAGGGAAGCACGAT
>Ga0209450_10000480_pt1 | contig 20408 bp, 17 predicted proteins | sample FrelakmetLWP11LW_FD_187149 | JGI IMG/M metagenome (GOLD analysis project Ga0209450, IMG submission 187149) | Freshwater lake sediment microbial communities from the University of Notre Dame, USA, for methane emissions studies - LWP11 LW (SPAdes)... | ecosystem: Environmental > Aquatic >...
AAACTGAATAATCCAGAAAAAATCAAAGGAATGGTATGTCTGTTTTTTTATTAAATAACCGGAATATATATTTGTTAAGTTATGTAATAACTTCTATAAAAACTGTTTTATTATTAAATAAACACCGGCGCCGAATAAAGCAGAAAGCGGGATTGTAAGAATCCATGCCCATATTATTTTGCCTGCAATACCCCATCTCACGGCGGTCAATCTCTTAATCATGCCAACACCTGTAACAGCACCTGTAATTGTATGTGTAGTACTGACGGGGATACCTGCTAAAGCTGTGCTCACGAGTACTGCAGCGCCTGCAGTCTCAGCACAAAAACCACCAACGGGTCTGAGATGAGTTAATTTCATACCCATTGTTCTAATAACCTTCCAACCTCCTGAAAGTGTTCCAAGTCCGATTGCTGTATGTGAAATGATTACCACCCAGAAAGGTACATAAAATTCACTGCCCAAATATCCATTTGTAAACAGGAGGATTGAAATAATTCCCATAGTTTTCTGGGCATCATTTGTTCCGTGTCCGAGACTGAATGCTGCTGAAGAAATCAGCTGCCCTACTCTGAATATTTTATCAACTTTTTTGTTACTGGAATCTTTAAACAACCAGGTCACAAGTATCATCAGTAATGCTCCCAGTACAACGCCGATAATCGGAGAAAGAAATATAAAAATTGTTACTTTTATTAATCCGCCTGCTACTAAAGAGGAAAATCCTGCTTTTATTACGGCAGAACCTGCAAGACCGCCTATGAGTGCATGTGACACACTTATTGGCAGGCCGTATTTTGTGCAGCCGTGAGTCCAGATAACAGCGCCTATCAAAGCAGAAAGAATAACATATTGGTCAACTACTTGCGTTTCAACTATTCCTTTACCGATTGTGTTAGCAACATGAACGCCAAATCCAAAAGCAGCCGCAAAATTAAAAAATGCAGCCCACGCTACAGCCAGCTTAGGGCTTAAAACTCTCGTTGCAACAACCGTTGCAATCGAATTAGCTGCATCATTCATCCCGTTCAGGAAATCAAACAGAAGGGCAATAATAATAATAAAAAGAGTAAGTTCGAACATAAATATTAAACGTTTTTAATGTTTATACTTTCCATAACAATTGCAACTCTTTGACATCTGTCAACTGCTTTTTCCAGGATTTCAAGAATTTCCTTTGCTTTAATAAGTTCTTTTACGTCATCCTGCTTTTCAAACAATTGTATTAATGCATCTTTAAACACCTGATCTCCTTCAGTTTCAAGATTTCGTATTACGATAATTTTCTGGAGAGTGTTCTTATGGTCTGGAAGGTGTTCAATTAACTGAACGATTATTTCGGCCTGGGAAACTAATATTTCCGACAACTGAGAACCGAATTCAAGTCTGCTTTTTGGTTTGTATATTACAAGTCTTGTAACAATAGAGTCAATACAATCAATAACATCGTCTAAAGCATTAGTTAATTGGTAAATATCTTCTCTGTCAAGTGGTGTAACAAATGTTTCGTTTAATTCATTTATAATCGTATGCGTCAGTTCGTCACATTTGTTTTCAATGATGTGTATCTGTGAAGCAAATTCCGGAAGCATTTCGGGCTTCCCCATAATATCGCGAAATAATTTTGCTCCCTCCAGAATGCTTACTGCTAATTCATTTAAAAGTTCGAAAAACTTCTCTTTTTTCGGCAAGAATTTTCTAAACATATAGTTAAATATAAATTAAAAAATGAGTGTGAAAAGAAAATGTTAAATTACTGTTATATCAATGTAAAATTTGCAAGTAATTACATTAAAGTAAATGCTATTTTTCATCTATTTAAGCTGTTAATATCGCAGACATTCAAAAAATGAAACCCAGCAGCCGGCTTGTTTTACTTGAGCATATTTGAAATAATTAATTCTTAAAGAATATCAATAATATAAAATTCTGATATGCATAAACAAGTTCCTGATTCTTTTTTGCATTTATTGTTTAATATGGTTAGGTTAAATTAAAAATCATTTCAATTTAAATTATATTAGCATGAAACTGGAACATTTAGGTATTGCCGTTAAATCGCTTGAAACTTCCGTTCCCCTGTTCGAGAAAATATTCAATACAGAAGCGGGTGAACAGGAATTTGTTGCCGAACAAAAAGTGAATGTAAGGAAAATAAAGCTTGAGAACTTTGACATTGAATTGCTTGAAGCCACTTCACCGGATTCACCAATAGCTAAGTTTATTGAGAAAAGAGGTGAAGGAATTCATCATTGTTCGTTTCAGGTGCCCGATGTGGCAGGCAAACTCGAAGAATTGAAAGCAAACAATATTCAGTTAATTGACCAGACGCCGAGAACAGGGGCCGAGGGTATGCTTATTGCTTTTCTGCATCCTAAATCAACAAACGGGATTCTGATGGAACTTGCTCAGCACAATAAGTAACGAATAAAAGTAATTCACATTATTAGTTTAATACACTGCCTGATACTCTATTGACATTGCGGACTGTAAGAATTAGTTAATATAAAACCCCGGTTATAATAAACCGGGGTTTTTATTATCATCTAATTTTGAGGAATTAAATATCTATATAACTCTGTTCTTCTTCTCTGAACATTTTCAGCACCTCTTCCTTGCTCTTTGCTATAAGAAGGTTTTCCCTGAACTCATCCTTGTTCATCAGCCTCGAAATCCTGCTAAGAAGTTTGATGTGCATGTTAAGCATGCTGTCCTTACCTACAAGGAGAAATATATATTTTACCTTCTCTCCGTCGATGGAATCAAAATCTATAGGTTCTTTTGTAATCGCGAATGAAGCTGCTATATCCTTTATTTCGTCTGATTTACCGTGAGGTATCGCAAATCCTTTGCCTACACCTGTCGATACAAGTTTTTCTCTTTCAAAGACACAGTTCCTGACAGCTTCAAGGTCGGTTATATTACCGGAATTGTTTGCAAGGTCAATCATTTTGTTAATGGCATCGTTCTTGTCCCGGGTTTCCAGGTTAATTTCAATAATGTTCTCTTTTAAAATATCGCTGATTTTCATTTATATAAAAATTTTATTTAATATACTTTGTGACTTTTTGTTTGTATTCTTCGAGTAAAACATCTGTTATTTCTGCCGACACTGTTTCTACGTTCAGATGAACCAGATTTCTTGCTTTGTCCGGTATGCAGAGAACGGTATCCGTATCGTTAAGGAAAATCTTTACTCCGTCAATAAGCTGCTGTTTAAACTGCATCGTGTCTTCCATAAACCTGCGCATTATCTTTCCCTTGTCTTCCCTAGTGCACGGAAGGTTGATTTTCTTCATTACCAGGTGCGGAATCATCTTATCTATTTCCTCGACAGTTTTATCAACATTTGCGAGCATTTCAATAATTTTTGCTATTGCATACATTCCGTCGGTTGCGTAAATGAAATCGGGAAAAAACACTCCGCGCCTTGTACCGCCCGCAAATCTTACTTCTTTATCATTGCATGCGACCATCATGCTGTAGTGAGAGTCTTTTACCCTGATAACTTCAACACCGTATTCCTGAGCAACAATATCAACTTCTCTTGATGCCTGGACAGGAACGGCTATTTTCTTAACGCCCGGTGTTGCCATAAGGAAAAGTTTCAGTACGACAACAAGGAACCTGTAATCATCAAGCACCCTTCCTTCGTGAGTAGCAAGCCAGAGCTTCTCCCCTCCTGCATCAATCATAAAACCAAGGTCGAAATCCAGCGATTTAACTACATAACGGAAATTTTCGTAAGATTTTTTAAAATCTTTTTCTTCTCTGGTTATCCTGTCTTTGTCCAGGTGAGCAGAAAGAGATACAACTTCACATTTGAATTCACCGAGTATGTTGGGGAATATTGTAGACGCAATCCCGTATGAATAATCAATGACAATCTTAAATTTCTTTTTTCTGATTATGTCAAGATTCAGTGAACTGATAAAATGCTCTTTGTATTTTTGATTTGTTCTTTCGGGATATTTTAGCGTACCTACATTAGTATAATCCGCGCGCTGATATTCCTCGCTGAAAAACAACCTTTCAATTGACTTTGTCTTGTTCGTGGATAAATCCTTTCCGTCCTTATCAAGAAAAATTATATCGGTTGAACTTGTATCGAACGGTGATTTTCTGACAAAAATCCCCCCTGAATGTCCCCCGCTTTTGAGTTCTTGTCTTAATATAGGAATTGGTATTACCTGCAAATCTGATACATTTACTCCGGCCGATAAAATACCTGAAGTGATCGAACGCTTAATCATGTTCGATATGTCGTCAATATCCCTTCCCGCAAGTATGCTTTTATTCTGTCCGACAAATGCTCCGTAACATGAACCGAGTTTTGAACCAAATTCGGGATTAATCTGCAAATTAGATAAACCTGTTATTCTCGAGTCCGTGAAAAGTTCATTGAAGAAAATATCTTCCTGAATCAGGCTTCGGGTTATCTTTGCATTATTATCGATGTTCTTCTTGTCCCAGATTTTTATGCTCGAACTGACAAAGACATTTTTTCCGATATGACAGTTGTCGCCTATGAAAACAAAATCATTTATTCTTGTGCCTTCTCCTATTTCGCAGTTCTTTCCTATTACGTCAAACAGAACATTTGAGCCGGTATGCAGTATTACATTATTCCAGATAACAGAATTTCTTACGACTGCATTTTTTTCAATGAGAACTTCGGAACCGATTATGCTGTTTTCCACAACAGCGTCTTTTTCAAGAACTGCTGAACTGCTCAGACAATTGCTGTTCTTGTTTTCAAACTCTATGTAACCGAGCTTGCCTGCAAGCACGTCGAGATTGGCAGATATATATTCCTCAAGATTTCCGACATCTCTCCAGTACCCTGTGCTTTTAAAACCAAACAGAGGTATATTTTTATCAAGTAGAAGCGGGAATAAATCCTTGCTGAAATCAAAATTTTCCCCTTCAGGTATGTAGTTGAATATTTCCTTATTAAAGCAATAAATACCCGTATTTATTGTATCTGAAAATACTTCCGATGAAGAAGGCTTTTCAAGAAATCTTACAATCCTGTCTTCGCTGTTTGTCAGAACTATGCCGTACTGCAGCGGATTTTCTGAACTGAATAATGATATAGTTGCCGCGGATTTTTTGTCTTCATGGTATTTATATAATTCTGTTAGGTTGAAATCAGTCAGAACATCGCCGCTGATAACCAGGAATTTATCGTGTATATACTGTTCTGAAAGTTTTACTGCACCCGCTGTACCGTAATCATTATCGGGAAGTATATATTTTATCGAAACCCCGAATTTTGATCCGTCTTCAAAATATCTCCTGATTATTTCCGGCTGATAATAAAGGAGCATTACAAAATCAGTGATTCCATGCTTTTTTAGCAGAGTAATCACATGTTCCAGCATCGGAACATTTACTATAGGGACCATAGGTTTCGGGATATTATTCGTCAGAGGCCTGAGCCTAGTTCCGAATCCTCCTGCCATTATTACAGCCTGCATACATTTCCTTCCATCGGGTAATAAGCGATTACAAATTCAGCGTATTTATAAAATTCGATTTTCAACTTTTTATTCTAAACACTTAACCATTCACTTGTTTTCTTTCTTTTTAAAATCGAATTCCACGTTCGGCGCCTGGTCGCTTCCCTCTTTGCCTTTGAAATACGGTTTTTCCTTAAATCCGAAAAGCTTGGCTGTAATCAAGGTTGGAAAACTTCTTATTTCTGTATTATACATTTGAACTGCTTCGTTGAATTTCTTTCTTTCAACAGCAATCCTGTTTTCGGTGCCTTCAAGCTGAGACTGAAGCTGAAGGAAACTCTCATTTGCTTTTAACTGAGGATAATTTTCGGTTACTACCAGAAGCCTTGAGAGAGCCGATGAAAGTTTATCCTGAGCCTGCTGATACATTGCGAACTTTTCGGGGTCATTCAGGTCTTCTGCAGAGATTTTCATCTGTCCTACTTTACTCCTCATTTCTGTAACTTCTGTTAATACGCTTTTCTCAAAATCGGCAGCACCTTCTACGGTTTTTACAAGATTAGGTATAAGGTCAGCCCTTCTTTGATACTGGTTTTCGACCTGAGCCCATGAAGATGTCACTTTCTCTTCCATTGAAACAAGAGAATTATATCCGCATCCGTAAAAAGAGACGGAAACCATAATAATAGCAAATAAAACAGCAATCGATTTTATCGTTTTCATATAAGTTAATTATTTTTTTATTCTATTTTAAGGTATTTCAAAAGTACCAAAAATAAAACACATAAAAACTGCAATAAAAATCCATATTATTTGCTTAAATAATTACATAATTATCTTAAGTTAAACATCTGATATTCATTAACTTAACAGGTAATATGAGTTGACTTTTAATTCTCAATCCTATTGCCTGATTCTAATACCAGAATCAGGATACTTATGTTTTCAAATTTGTAAATAGTAAATAGAAAAATAAATTTGTAATTTGAAAAATTATTATAAGTATTTTGTACTTAAAAATTTCATATACCTGCGGAACTAAAATAAAATCGCTGAAACTCAAAAAAGCGCTCACACTTATTAAAAATAAGTTTACCGGATGAGGGTAATCTTTGACAATGAAATATTCCTGATTCAGAAGTACGGCGGAGCCACGAGGTATTTTTACGAACTGATACGGAGACTGCCGGCGCTGGATGCAAAGATTTTGCTGTACATGGGAAAATTCATAAACGAATACGGGCTTGAGAAGTTCAGAAATAATTTTCTCGTTTTTTCCGGAAGAAAAATCAGGCATATCCCTAAAACAAAACTGATTTCAATTACCCTTCAAAAACCTTTATTCGAGAAGTTTGCGGAAAAACAGGAGTTTGATGTTTTTCACCAGACTTATTATGCTGACATTAACCTGAAGAAAAAATTCAGGCATATTATTACTGTACATGACTTTACTCACGAAAATTTAAGAAGTAATTTCTCAAAACTTGATAAAACTTCAGAAAGAAAACGAAAGGCAATTTTGAAGGCTGACGGTATAATTTGTGTCTCTGAATCCACAAGAAAAGACTTGTTGAATATGTACGAAGTTGATTCGAAAAAAATAAAGGTTATATACCATGGAAACTCACTGAAATACGATGTGTCTGAACCGCCCATTGTCGGGAATCCGTACTTTTTGTACATAGGAGACAGGCGGTCATACAAGAATTTCGGCGTAATAATTAAACTTTTTGAGATAAACAAAGAACTGAAATTAAATTTTAAACTGGTTTGCTGCGGAGGCGGACCGTTTACAAAAGACGAAACAGAATTAATAAATAAAGCAGGTCTGGCGGATAATTTTATTCAAACTGAAGCACGGGACAAGAAAATAGCAAACCTTTATTTATATGCATCAGCTTTTATCTACCCTTCAAAATATGAGGGGTTCGGAATACCGATGATTGAAGCAATGTATTACGGGTGCCCGGTTATCGCATCAAATATCAGTTCCCTTCCTGAAGTTGGCAGTGAAGCAGCACTGTATTTTAATCCAGATTCACCCGAAGAACTGAGCGAAAAGGTAAATATGATTCTGAATAACAGTGATTTAAAATCCTCAATTAAAATTAAAGGCAGAGAACGGGAAAAATGTTTTTCATGGGACAAATGTGCAGAAGAAACGTATGAGTTTTACAAGGAAGTGTGCGGATGACAAATACAGGATTAATATTACCGAAAGTCAGCATAATAACAGTTGTCTATAATAATAAGGTCAATCTGTCCGGAACAATTGATGCCATAAGAAAACTTGAATTCAGGAATATAGAATACATCATAATTGACGGCGGATCAACAGACGGAACAAAGGATGTCATTGAATCAAACAAAGATTTCATTACAATATCCGTTTCGGAAAAAGATAACGGAATTTACGATGCAATGAATAAAGGTTTAATGCTAGCAACCGGAGAATATGTGTGGTTCATAAATGCAGGAGATATGCCCTACTGTAATGATATACTTAATCAGATTTTTGTCCTGGAAAAAAATGCTGATGTTTATTACGGTGACACAGAAATGATAGGAGAAAACGGAGAAAGTTTCGGCAAAAGAACACTCAAAGTGCCGCCCAAAATCCTTACATGGAAAAACATGATTGACGGAATGGTCATTTCGCACCAGTCGCTTATTGTAAGGAAAAGCATCTGCAGTGAGTATGATACAAAATTAAAGTTTGTGGCTGATATTGACTGGACAATAAAATTCCTTAAGAAGAGCAGTAAAACGGTAAATACTGAACTTATAATATCTAAGTTTCTAATCGGGGGGTATTCCAGGATATATACGATGGCTTCACTCAGGGAAAGATACAGAATGCTTTGCGGTTATTTTAATCCTATGCACGTATTGCTTAATCATGTTAAACTGTCTTTTAAATTCATAATTTATATAATCAGAAGAAGAAAATTATTATAATATGCCAAACCTGAAATTACTTAAGATAAAATCCGAAATGGCGCTACGAAAAATGGGGAACAAATTCGGAGTTGATGTCAAGATGACGGATGAAGAAATTCTCCTGAAGCAGATAATGCACAATAAAATAGATATGATTTTTGACATAGGTGCAAATACCGGTCAGTTTGGAGAACTGATGTATAAACTCGGATACAAAGGCAGAATGGTATCGTTCGAGCCATTGCTAAGCGCTTATGATATTCTTCTTAAAAACTGCGCCGATATTGATGGATGGGAAGCCGCTGAAAAATGCGCGATAGGTTCCGAAGACGGTGAAATTGAAATGCACATTTCAGAAAATTCAATAAGCAGTTCCGCGCTTGAAATGACGGAAGTCCACACAGAAGCCGCACCTGATTCAAAATATGTGAGTACTGAAAAAGCGAAAATTTTTAAACTTGATTCCGTATTTGACAGATATTCACAAGGTTCAAAAAGCGTATTAGTCAAAATTGATACCCAGGGTTATGAGGAACAGGTATTGAATGGAAGTCCTTTATCCATAAGCAAAATAAAAGGATTTCATATTGAAATGTCTCTTGTAAAACTTTATGAAGGACAGGCGCTGTTTGAAGATATCTACAGGAGAATAACAGGAAACGGGTTTGAAATGTTCGGAATACAACCTGCATTTGTCAATAAAGAAACGGGCAGGGTTTTGCAAGTGGATGCAACATTTTTCAGATAATTAGTTTCTGATATTATTTCAGACTCTAAACTATGGTTTTTTCCTCCAATATTTTGATTCAGAAATTCGTTTTTTCTAACCTGGCATCTTTTCCCGTAAATTAACAAAGCGGGAATTCCGGATGGAAAAACCCGCTTTGAGAGGAGAACAATGATTGCTATGAAAAAAACTTTAATAATTAATTATTGCCCGGCAGAAGAATCTCGTTTATTGCCTGAACAAATCCTTCTTTAGGCATGGCACCCATTGACATCTGCGGCTGTCCGTTCTTCGGGATGAACAGAATCGACGGTATGCTTTTTATACCGAATACGGCTGCAAGTTCCTGCTGCTCTTCTGTATCAACTTTGTATATATTTACTTTCCCGTCGTATTCACCCGACAAATCCTCCAGTACCGGTGCTACCATCTTGCAAGGTCCGCACCAGTCTGCGTAAAAATCTATTATAGCGGGAAGTTCTCCCTCGTATTTCCATTCTTTATTGTTTTCGTAATCGAAAATCTTTTGTTTGAATGTTTCTGCTGTTAAATGTTCCATTTTTCCTTTTTTATTATCTGTTTTATTTAAACTTTTGTTTTCATTAACCTTTGAGTTATTGCCGGATGTTCCGTTTGTCTGGCTGCCTGCTTTTTCTGAACAGGAATATAAAACAGCAAGTGAAAGAGCAAGAACTGCTACCGGCACAATTTTTAGTATACTTTTCATCTTTTTATATTTTACGTTTTTTAATATTTATTGCTACTATCAATAATTGCTATTAGCAACTTATATATTTTTCAACAAATATGCAACACAATAAGTTTCATCAGTCTGCGGACATCTGAAGGAAACCGTAAAATTACAAGGTGAATCTGCATTAATGCAGCGTAAACTGCCGTCTTCCTGATTTTTATTTCATTTAGAATTACGATACATTTGTTTATTTTAAGTATTAAATATTCACCGGCACACATGGCCAACGATAAGTTTATAGTTAAAAATACTGCTTCGAAAACCGAGGATAATGAGTTAATTGACAGTGCGCTAAGCGGTGGCCAGCAGGCTTTTGACAAATTAATGAAAAAATACTATAACCTTGTTAGCAACCTGATTTACAGGATGATTTACAACAAGGAAGATGTTGATGACCTGACTCAGGAAGCATTCATTAAAGCGTTTAATTCTCTGGACAAGTTTGACCGCCAGTTTGCATTTTCAACCTGGCTGTATAAAATTGCATCAAATAACTGCATAGATTATCTGCGAAGAAAAAAACTAAATACAATATCAATAGATAAAGAATTTGACAGCGATGATGAGGACCTCCGTTTCGAAATACCTGACCATGAAACCAAACCCGACAGGGAAATAATTGAAGACGAAAGGAAAAAACTTATTGACAGGGCTATTGAAAGCCTGCCGGATAAATACAAGACAGTAATTATTTTGCGTCATAAAGAAGAAAAAGAGTATGAAGAAATAGCGGAAGAGCTTAACCTTCCGCTCGGAACAGTTAAAGCTCATATTTTCAGGGGAAGGGAACTGCTTTATAAATATTTGAAAGATAAAATCAAGCATTTCTAAATGACAAAGCAGCGTGAAACACCTCTGATGACCCAGTATAGAAAAGTGAAGGAAAAGTATCCTGATATGATACTTTTATTCCGTATGGGTGATTTTTTTGAAACATTTGAAAATGACGCAATTATTGCCTCTAAAGTTCTCGGCATTACTCTTACAAAAAGGTCTAACGGGGCAGCATCTGATGTCCCTCTTGCAGGATTTCCCCACCACGCACTTGATAATTATCTTCCTAAACTCGTAAAAGCTGGTTACAGGGTTGCTGTATGCGAACAGCTGGAAGACCCGAAATTTGCAAAAGGAATTGTAAAACGGGATGTAATCGAGGTTGTAACTCCCGGTGCAGCTTTTTCGGATAAACTGCTTAACCATAAGTCAAATAATTACCTTGCCTGCATATATATTAAAGATAATGTGTGTGGATTTTCTTTCTGCGATGTATCAACAGGGGAATTTGCAGCAGCAGAAATTTCAGACAAGAACATATTCGAGCAGATTGAAACGATAAACCCGGCTGAAATTCTTGTTCAAAAAAGAAATAAAGACCTTATTCTTAAATTGCTTAATATTGTTGACTCCCCCGCTGCAGATGGAGAAAACAGAAAGTTTACGATTACTAAAGTTGATGACTGGGTTTTCAATGCTGATTATGCGAGAGAATTGCTGACTAACCAGTTTGGAACACAATCGCTTAAGGGATTCGGAATTGATGATATGAATGAAGGTGTTATTGCTGCAGGATGCGTAATGAATTATCTGAATGAAACACAAAAGAACAAACTCGAACATATAAAGAATATTTACAGGTATTCATACACTGATTATATTATACTTGATCCCTCGACCAGAAGAAACCTCGAAATTACGGCTTCAATAAATGAAGGAGGGCGTGAAGGCACCCTGATTTCAATACTGGACAGAACTCAGACCGCTATGGGCGGGCGCCTGCTTAAGAAATGGATTTCCAGGCCGCTGAAAAAGAAAGACCAGATTGAAAGAAGACTTGAGGCAGTAAAAGATTTATTCAAAAACAAGACTTACAGGAAGAAATTATCCGAACAGCTTGAATCTATAGCTGACCTGGAAAGACTGCTCTCAAAAGTTGCAACGGGGAAGGCTGTCCCCCGTGATGTACTTCAGCTGAAAATCTCACTAAAAAAAACCGGTAATATAAAAGAGCAACTTAAAACATTTGAAAGCAATTCAATTAAGTCAATAAGAGATAACCTTTTCATTGTCACGGATTTAATTAATGAAATTGAAATAGTGTTGAATGAGAATTATCTGACCGGAAGTAATAATTACGGGATTATTAATAAAGGTTACAATAAAGAACTTGACGAGCTCAAGGAAATACACATTAACGGCAAAACATGGATTGAAAACTTCCAGAGCAAGGAAAGAAAGAGAACAGGAATTAATTCGCTGAAAGTTGATTTCAATAAAGTGTTCGGATATTATATAGAAATAACAAAAGCTAATCTTGACAAGGCGCCTGCTGACTACGTAAGGAAACAGACGCTCGTTAATGCAGAAAGGTATATTACCGACGAACTCAAAACATACGAAGATAAAATCCTGAACGCTGAAGAAAGAATTTCCATAATTGAAAATAAAATCTTTTCAGAACTGCGGGCATTCATTATGAAGTTCACGGATGAAATTCAGAAAAATGCCAGCCTGATTGCAACACTTGATGTGCTTAACAGTTTTGCCGAAGTATCAGACTCGTTCGGATATGCTGTGCCGGAAGTAAACGAATCAGACGAAATTGAAATTTCGGACGGAAGACATCCTGTAATTGAAAGGCTTCTTCCTGCAGGCGAGAAATATATTCCTAATGATACGAGAATTGATACCGGGGACAACCAGATTCTGATTCTTACGGGACCCAACATGAGCGGTAAGTCGAGTTATCTGCGCCAGACCGGGCTTATTGTCCTGCTCGCTCAAATAGGTTGCTTTGTGCCGGCTAAATCAGCAAAAATCGGAATAGTGGATAAAATTTTCACGAGGGTTGGTGCTTCAGATAACATCGCAAAAGGAGAGAGCACATTCCTTGTGGAAATGCATGAAGCGGCAAATATACTTAATAACGCCACAGGAAAGAGTTTAATTCTCCTGGATGAAATCGGACGCGGCACAAGCACTTATGACGGTATTTCAATTGCATGGGCTATTACGGAATACCTGCATGAAAATCCGAATATAAGGGCAAAAACTTTGTTTGCAACCCATTACCATGAGCTGAATTCACTGGCAGATAATTATGACAGAATAAAAAATTACCGTGTTGAAGTAAGGGAATACGGTGATAAAGTAATTTTTCTCCGTAAAATAACCGAAGGTACTGCCGACCACAGTTACGGAATACAGGTTGCACAAATGGCAGGACTTCCCGATGCTGTTACAAAAAGGGCAAAAGAAATACTAAAAAATCTCGAAGACAAGCAATACAGGAAATCACACAGAAACGACATACAAATCAGCCTGTTCGAAGTAACAAAAGATGATTCAGAAATACTCCGGATACTCGGTAAAGTAGATATAAATTCAATAACACCGGTCGAAGCATTAAACATGCTAAAATCACTTAAAGACGAAGCAAAAAGGAAAAAATGAAAAAGAATGGTTATATAATTGCTGGAGCAAATAATAATATAGGTACAATCATCCTCAACAATCCCGAAAAGAGAAATGCTTTGAACGGAAAAATGTTACTTGAAATTGTCTCTGTACTTAAAGAATTCAGGCAAAAGAATTTGCGGGTTGTAATAATCAGAGCGGAAAAGGGTGTTAAGGTATGGTCATCCGGCCACGATATTGATGAAATACCTCTTGAAGGTAATGACCCGCTCGGACAGGATGAACCGCTTGAGAAAGTTTTACGGGCAATACAGGAATACCCCGGGCCTGTAATTGCAATGGTGGAAGGCAGTGTATGGGGCGGCGCTTGTGATATGGCAATAACCTGCGATTTGATCGTCGGAAGCCCTGATTCCTCGTTCGCAATTACTCCTGCTAAAATCGGATTTCCGTATAACGCAAGCGGCATATTGCATTTCATCAACAGGCTTGGTTTAAGCCATGCGAAGGAAATGTTTTTCACCGGGGCTCCGGTTGATGCGGAAACAGCGTTGCACTTCGGAATTCTGAATCATATCATTGACAATGAGAATATTGAAGATTTTACTTATGAACTCGCAGGAAAAATAACAAAAAATTCGCCGCTCTCTATTGAAGTAATAAAAGAACAGTTCAGGCTCTTAACAAACGCACATCCGATAACACCAAATGCATTCGAACATATTGAGTCATTACGTAGAAAAGTATTCAGGAGCAATGATTACAGGGAAGGCATAGAAGCATTTAAGAACAAGAAAAAACCTACCTTTAAGGGTACGTAATCTTTAGATTTTTATACCAAGAAGTTTATTAATCTTTCTTGTAACTTCTTTTTTCGTGAATGGTTTGGATATATATTCGTTCATTCCGCTTCTGATGAAATTTTCTTTATCCCCTTTTAGCGAATATGCTGTAACTGCAATCGCGGGTACGCGGTTATATCCGTCCAGTTCACGGATTTCCCTGAGAACATCGATACCGGTTTCATCTGTTCCGAGATTAATATCAAGCAAAATCAGATTATATGTATTTTGTTTCGCCATGTCGAGAGCATTTTCTAAATTAGTGGCGACGCTGACTTCAAATGAATCTTCAATAAAACTCTTTAGGAGTGAAGAATTCAGTTCGTCGTCTTCGACAATAAGGATTTTTCCTGATAACTTTCCTTTCGGAGACAATCTCCCTTCAGGTATAAAACTTACATTTTCAGCTTTTACAGGCAGAATTACTGTAAATTCAGTTCCTTTACCAAATTCACTGTTTACCTTCAATTCACCGTTCATAAGTGAAGTATATCTTTTTGAAAGCGTAAGGCCAAGCCCGGAACCTATATATTCTTTATTATATGTTTCGCTCACCTGTCCGAATTCCTCAAATATATTTTCAATCCTGTCCTTCATAATTCCGATTCCAGTATCTTTGACTGTAAGGTAAAGTTTATTATCCTCTTTTTTGAGATTAATTTCTACCGAACCGCTGTTCGTGTATTTTACCGCATTATTAACAAGATTATTGACAATCTGCCTGAATAGTCTTTCGTCGATATCTGCATAAAGCGGTTTACCGGTACCTTTAACTTTTATTATCAATCCTTTCTTTTCAGCCATTAACCGGAAAAGGTCCGTAACGTCTTCGACTATTCCTGCAGCATTTACTGATTCTATATTAAGAGTAATTTTTTCTGTTTCAGTTTTTGCAAAATCCAGTATCATATTCAGGGTTTCAAGGAGTCTTGTACCGCTGCTTTGTATTCTGCGTGCCATTTTAACATACTCCTCTTCTTTTAATTCGTTCATCATTATTTCGGAATACCCCAGTATTCCGACAAGAGGAGTTCTGAGCTCATGACTTATGTTGGCAAGAAAAATAGTCTTCATTCTGCTGAGTTTTTCTGCATAATTCTTTTCCTGTTCCAGGAACCGGTTTATCCTCTCAAGTTCATTTGTCTTCTTTTCAATAATTCTATCTATATTTTCCTGATAGTCTGCCAGCCTTTGTTCTGAATATTTTTGCGGAGTGATGTCCTCGATTATTATTTTATAATCGGAATTTTCACCAAATTCTTCATTGACACCGGATATTGACAGTCTCGCGTAAATAATTTTATGCCCGGTACTGAATAATCTTATTTCACAGTTCTGGCTGTTTCCGGTCAGGTAATTTTTCCTCAGGCATTCAGTATAATTTTCGATATCCTCAGAAACAATAAATGAAGTAATTGGCTTACCGGTTATTTCATGCTTTTCAACCTGAAGCAGTAACATTACAAAATTGTTTGCGGTTTTTATAATACCGTTAACGTCAACTGACATGTACCCCAGGGGGGCATTTTCATAGAAACTAACTATGTTCCGGTAAACTCTTGTCAGTTCATTCTGAACCCTGTTCAGTTCTTCTGTCTGTATTTCAAGCGCTGATTGCAGCACTTTGATTTCATGAAGCAAGGATTTAATATCATCGGGCTTATATTTCTTCTTAGATATTAATTCTTCGTCTGAACTGGAAAGTTTATCTTCGGCAGCCTGCCTCAGGTATCTAAACTTGTCTGTATTTTTTCCCGAATCTTCCGACATCGAATTTAATTAAATTATTGGCTGATAATATATCTTTCCATTTGGCTAAGCAGTATCCAATCCTATAGTTAACATATCAATTACCTTTCCTGCTATATAATCCCCGAGATCATTGAAATCTTTTGGATTATTTTCAAATGCAGGCATTGCAGGGACAATTTTTCCTCCCGCTTCAATTATCTTTATCATGTTCGTAAGCTGTATACGATTGACGGGAGTTTCCCGGGGAACAACTATCAGCCGCTTTGAATAAGACAGTGCATGGTCAGCACATTTTACTATAAGATTATTGCATTCACCGTTTGCAATTTGTGACAGATAACTCATCGCGCAGGGGACTACAATAACTCCGTATGCATTGTAACCTGAAGAAAATAATTCAGACTTCAGATCCAGATTACTGTGAAATGATACAGAACATTTGTTAATTATCAGTTCAGGGAAAAAACTCTGTATATTCCCCTGATTAAGTTCCATTCCGCATTCTCTTGATAAAGTATAATGTCCGTATTCAGTGATAATCAGGTTTACATTAAAATTGTTCATTACAAGAGCCCGCAGAGTCCTGATACCGTAAATTGCACCGCTTGCACCCGTTATTCCGAGAATAACATTTTTACCGTCACCTTTATATGACTTTACAGTAGGTTTTGTTTCGGTTTGGGTTACAGCCAGATTAGAACTGTCAAGTGTATCCATTTCATATTATTTTATGTGTTCTTTTTAGTAATTTTTAATTCTGTTATGACCAAATATATAAACAGAAATATTAACACTGCTGATATTGTAAATATAACATTTTTAAAAATAATAATCTGACTAACAAAAAATACTGTGCCTGACAGCAGAACGGAAATTACATCAATATATTTTGTCGCTGCACCAAATTTCGGATGCTTTTCTGTGAACTGAAGGGATTTGTCAAACCTTATTATTACTTCGGTGAAAATCAGTGAAAAAGATATTAGGTAAAGAATGTTCAGAACTGTATCATCAGCAGGTATTTTAATCAGCAGTAATATCCCTGATATCATTGAAACCGGGATTAGGTAATACATAATAGTAAATTTTATACAGCCTCTTCGGAACAGAATTTTATCAGCAATCGGGATACTATCATAAATCCATTCTATATCCGTATCCATGTTTGCGGGGGTTTTAAATCCCGATATAATCAGTTTCAGAGACATAAGTATTACAACAGATACGGAAGGACTGACAAGAAATAGTTCGTTTCCGTTCTCATGTATATAAATCATGTCGGGTATATTCAAAATAAGTCCAACACCCAAAGTTATTAAAGGAAGGAAAAACAACATTGTTGTTCTCAGCTTTAAAGCTGTTGAGTTCCTGAACATATTCTTTAGCAGGTAAAATGACGCTTTTTCCGTTCTGTTTCTGATAAATAGCTCTTCAGTACCTATCAGAAATGCATTAAAAAGAGCAGATGATATTTTCCGGGAAGAAGTATTATCAGCAGCATTTATTATTCCAGACAATACATTATATTTATTCCTGAAAATCAGAAATGCAAACACGTAAATTAGAATTGTTCCAGCTGCAGCGATAACAAAATATGTTTTATTACCAAAAGATATGAGCAAAAAGTACTGAGGGAGATATGTAATAAATTCAAACTGCTTTGAAAAAAGATTGTCCTGCCCTGTATTTAGTAACCTGTTGATATATAATACAAAAGAAACAAAAAACACCTGAAATGTAATCAGCGGCAGTTTAGATTTTCCTTTAGTAAAGGACAGAAAAAGGCTGTTCAGCAGAAAAATTACGCCTAATGTAAAATATGAGAAAAGCATGCATACTGTAAAAAAATATAAAGACCCGAAAAGGTCTTTTTCATAAAAGTAAAAATATACAGTCTGCGGTAATGCCAGTGTAAATGGGAATACTGAAAGATAAATCATTCCGGATACCGCTTTTGATATGAATAATTCTTCATCCTTTAGCGGAAGCGGAAACAAAATTTCACTGTGTTTCTTTGAGAAAAAAAGCCCGGGATATTCCGAAAGCAGTATAAAAGATACAAGAAAGAAATTTACAGACAGAGACAGAAGAATGAATCTTTCCTGCGAAGAATTAAGGAAAAAACTTATCATCAAAAGTGAATTTGTCAGCAGATAAGTTATTATCATTGACACAATACGTCCTTTACCGGAGTCCTTCTTGTTTCTGAAATCCAGCTTTAAGAAAATCTTTATTAAAAAAGGATTATTTTGGTTCAATATTTTTTCTGTATTGTTCAACCTTTTTCAGGTGTTCCTGATAAGTTTTTGAAAATGTATGTCCGCCCTTTCCGGTTGCAACAAAGAAAATATACTCACTGTTTTGAGGATTTAAAGCCGATTGTACAGCATCGATACCGGGATTGTTAATCGGACCAGGTGGAAGGCCGAAGTGAATGTAAGTATTATAAGGCGACTTTATCCTAAGATCACTTTTCAATAGCCTTTTTTTTGGTCCGTCTGGAAGTGCATATTGTACAGTCGGGTCAGCTTCGAGTTTCATTCTCTTTTTAATGCGGTTTAAATAAACACCTGATATGACCGGCATTTCATCCTTTATCTGTGTTTCTCCCTGAACTATTGAGGCTAATGTAATTATCTCAAGCAATTTCTTAGAATCATTGCGAAGTTCGGAATATCGGCTCAATATTTTCCTTTCGAATTCGCTGAAAAGAAGAAAAACAAACTCTTTTTCTGTAATATCAACAGGTATCTTGTATGAGTCGGGATACAGAAATCCTTCAAGATTTTTAATTTTGCCTTTTAAATTCAGAATGTTAATAAGGGAATCACTCGATGCTTCTTTCAGAAATTTGTTTCTGTTGAGATTGAGTTGGTTTTCTGCTAAAGATGCAATCTGCACAAGCCGCATACCCTCAGGAATTGTTACTTTAACAGTAAAGTACATCGACGGATCTGTCAAGATATCAAGAATCTGAAGATTATTCATAGCATTCTTGAAAATGTATGTCCTTGCTATAATCATATTATCTTTTCCGGTAAATATCGCAGCTATCTTAAAATAATATGCATCGGATATGACTCCTTCGGATTCAAGCCTGGACGCAATTTCTCCAAATGACATACCCGGAGAAATCCTTATTCTTTTCTCTACTGACGGCTGTGCCTGTTTATGGAACGTTCTGAATGAAAAGTATAACGCAAAGATATTACAGATAACGAAAAAGATAAAAATAATTTTAACTGAATTATCCAGGGTAAACTTAAATTCTTTCAGTTCAGTGAGAAATTTATTAAATGCTTTTTTTGTAAAATAAAACGCGGCTGAAACTGCTTTACCTGAATAATATAATGACCTGGAAGTAACTTCTTTAACTTTAGGGTAAACTTTATCAAAAGTCTTTTTCATAAAAACATTTAACTTTGAAGTGTAATCTTTCAGCAAAGAAAAGACAGAGTCAAAATTATTTCTTAATTTCTTCATTTCCTGGTTTCTTTTCCTGTTCAATAAGTTCTTTCAGCTGGCCGGAGATATTTTTGTCATCCGGATACAGGGACAGATACTTTACAAAATATTTTTTTGCCTCAGCAGGTCTGCCTGATTGCCTGTAAAACAATCCTGTTTGCATTAGTGCATCTTTATATTCAGGAAAAATTTCAAGCGCTTTCAGCAGGAATTTTTCGGCATTGGTGTTATCTTTAATGAGTATGCTTCCAATTCCGAGCATAAAATAAGTGGTTGACGAATTCGGGTCATACTGCAGGCTTGAATTCAGATACTGCATTGCTCTTTGAATCTGCTGCTGATTCCTGGTACCGAATGCATTGATGGCATTCATTACAATGCCGTTTGACGACTTTGAAAGTATAAGTGTTTTTCCGGGTGTATATTTATATACTTCCATTATTTCCAGCGGGGAAATACTCTCGGTTGTAAACAAAGCTTTCTGGTTTGCTACCCTGTACCATTCCCGGAGAAATGCAAGATACGTTACACCCGATTTGTCAAGGACTTCTTTCATGTATGACACATAGTTAAGGTCCGATATCTTATCTATAAGCCCGGGTGTTACAAGACCGGCAACATCGACTATTTTTCTGTCGCTGTAATAGCCGATTGCACCTACATCATGCGTTGCTATTATATCATTTTCATTTGTATTGTTCTTTATCCAGATTGCTGCCGCGACTTGCCTGTCGCTTATATACTTGCATTCTGCAGAGTAATTTGATTTGTTGTCAATATAATTGCTGATTGACAGTCCGAGTATCATCATAAATATTATTATAACACCTCCTGTTGCAATCTTTGCATTATTAAAATATTTTGCGGCAGTTTTGAATAAATCCCTGTAACCGAGTGAAGACACGAGAATGAAAAACGGGATAATTGGCATCATGTATCTTCCGAACCTGTGAGCATACGGCAGTTTGTACCAGTAAACAAAAACAAGGGCGGCTATAAAAATAATGTATATGATATAAGAAGTGTACTTCTTCTTAAAAAATCCTATAAGC
>Ga0209450_10000481_pt1 | contig 20405 bp, 19 predicted proteins | sample FrelakmetLWP11LW_FD_187149 | JGI IMG/M metagenome (GOLD analysis project Ga0209450, IMG submission 187149) | Freshwater lake sediment microbial communities from the University of Notre Dame, USA, for methane emissions studies - LWP11 LW (SPAdes)... | ecosystem: Environmental > Aquatic >...
TCTTCGACATCTTCGCGAGCATCGGTTTCGTCAGCCTCGTCTTCGGTGCGTGCCGCCTGTATGCGGGAGTGCAACGTGGGCGCGCGGTCGGGAACGGCGATTTCGTGCGGGAGTTCTCGCCGGATCGGGATCGCTGGCTGGCGGTCGCCTGCCTGCGCTTCGTGCCGGACGTGCATCTCGGTGCGAGGCCGATCGCGCGACGACGGCGCGAGTACCGCCGGCGACTACGCCGCTTTCTCTACGCCGGCAGCGACTCCGTGATGATGGAGGGCGTCGTCGAGCGCAAGAGCTGGTTGCACGACGCACTGAACGACTTGATGATATTGGTGTGGCACGGGGAGACCGAGGCCGAGGCGCGCGCTGCCGCGATGAATGATCTCGGACGATTGGAACGGGAACTGGCGGAGTACGACCGTCGCCTGCCAGACGATGGCACGGTACGGCTGTCATTCGCCTGCGCAGAGATCGACGACGGTGGCGAGGGTCGCGGCGGTGGCGCAGGCCCGGAGCTGCGCGAGCTGATCGGGCGGGTCTTGTCGTCCTCGGACGAACAGCCGATCGCGCGGTTCGGGGCGATCGCCGCCCACCAACCCGTTCGGCCAGGAGGGTCGTGATGCGCGCTTTTCCGATGGCCCTGATCGCGACGGTAATGATCGCCCCTTGCGCCGGTTCGGCCGAACTGCCGGCAGTCGTACACAAGCCGACCGTCGACGTATACGCACAGCCTGCTTTCGACGCACTCAAGCTCGCGACCTTGTCGCGCGATACCGCGGTGACGATCTCGGCGCAGCAGGGCCTGTGGTACCAGTTGCAGATGCCGACGGGCACGTCGGGGTATGTGCGCGTCAACGATGTGCGGATCAATCAGCCCGGCACCGGGGGCGGTGACGCCAACCTGCGGGTACTGATGGGCGGGAAGGCCGGCGAAGGCCGCGTTACCGAGACCGCCGGCGTACGCGGGATCGACGAAAGCGACCTCAAGTCCGCTGCATTCGATCAGGCGCGACTGAGCGCCATGGTCGGCCACCGGGTCGATGCCGCCAAGGCTGCGGCCTACGCGAGCGAGGAGGGCTGGCAGGCGACCCAGGTGGCCTACGCCGGAGAGGCCAAGCGCGGCAAGAGTGGTGATAAACCGGCGCAGGGCTCGCTTCCTTCGACGGCTGCGTCCGTGCGGGCCGTAACCGGCATGCTAGGTTCGCTGGGCGGCGAGGTGAGTTCGATGCTCGGCGGCGCCGCGAAGGTCGTGCCAAAAGGCGAGGACGAACTCGCGGCGGAGGAACTCGCGCTCGGACCGGAAATCACCGGCCGAATCCTCGGTGCACGCCCGCTCTGGGACGAGACCCTCGCGCAATGGCGTGTCAACCTGGTCGGTCGATGGGTTGCCTCGCAGACCAGCCGTCCGCAACTGCCATGGACATTCGGCGTGATCGATACGCCGGAGGTCAACGCATTCGCCGCGCCGGGCGGCTACATTCTGGTCACACGGGGCCTCTATGAGCGGCTGTCGTCGGACAGCGAACTCGCGGCCGTGCTGGGTCACGAGATCAGCCACTGCGTGCAACGCGATCATTACAACGTGATCCGCAAGCAGGAACTGGCGACCGCGGGCAAGGATCGCGCGCTGCGCGGCGTCGACGCCGGCTACGACAGCGTCGCGGGCACGTATGCGCGCCGCTACGCGGAGGAACACGGTGCGACCATCATGCTGACCGCGCTCGATCGCGAGGCCGAGTATCGCGCGGACGAAGACGCCCAGGTCTACCTGGCTCGTGCCGGGCTGAATCCGCTGGCGTTGTACTCAGTCCTGCAGAAGTTTCTCGCGCTCGGGCGCGACTCGCCGAGTCTGGCGCATTTGTACAAGACCCATCCACCGTTCGATGCGCGGATCGACCGGATCGATCAGAGAGGCTACGGCGTGCTGGAACCTTACACCACGCGGGACTGATCCCGGTCCGTTTCCAAGCCCGGCACGCTTTTCGTTACACTACACGGCCGTTTCTCCGCCCTGCCGCGCGGATCCGGATGCGCCCGCAACTCGAAGATTCAGGTGCAATGAGCGAATTCCAAGCCATGCTGTCCTCGACGCCGCTCGCGGCGGGTAATGCCCCGTACGTCGAGGCCCTGTACGAGCAATTCCTGTCCGCGCCCGAATCCGTCGAGCCGAAGTGGCGCGAGTTCTTCGCCGGTCTCGGCGGTGGGCACGGTGACGTCGCGCACGGCCCGCTGATCGCGGAACTCGCGCGCCGGGCGAAAACCCGTCGGGCGGGTGGAAGCTTCGCGGCCACCGAGGTCGTCGTGCCGGGCGCGGGTGCAGCCGCAAAGCAGGGCGCGGTCTCGCGGATGATCCAGATCTATGCGAACCGCGGGCACCTGGTCGCCGACATCGATCCGCTCGGCTTGATGGTTCGGCCGATACCGAAGGTGCTCGGTCTCGACTACCTCGGCCTGAGCGAAGCGGATCTCGACACCGAGTTCGTCACCGGCAGCCGCAACCAGGCGATCAAGCCGCGCCTCAAGCTGCGCGAGATCATCGCGCAGTTGAAGCACATCTACTGCGGCACGATCGGCGCTGAGTTTGCACACGTCTCCGACGAGACCGAGCGCCTGTGGCTGCAGGACCGCTTCCAGGTCGGGCGTGTGCAGCACCACTTCCCGGTCGAGGACAAGAAGGACATCCTCTGGAACCTCACGATGGCCGAAGGCCTCGAGCGCTACCTTGCCACGCGCTACCCGGCCCAGAAGCGTTTCTCGCTCGAGGGCGGCGACAGCCTGATCCCGCTGCTCGAGGACCTGATCCAGACGGGCGGCTGGGTCCATGGCCTCGAGGACATCGTGATCGGCATGGCGCATCGCGGCCGCCTCAACGTGCTGGTCAACGTGCTTGGCAAGTCGCCCGCCGAGCTGTTCTCCGAGTTCGAGGGCAACTACGACCTGAAGAAGCTCAAGGGCTCGGGCGACGTCAAGTACCACAAGGGGTTCTCCTGCGACGTGAGCACGCCGGGCGGCAACGTCCACGTCGCGCTCGCGTTCAATCCGTCGCACCTCGAGGTCGTCAACCCGGTCGTCGAGGGGTCGGTTCGGGCGCGGCAGGAACGCCGGGGCGACGGCACCGGCGACAAGGTCATGGCCGTCCTGATCCACGGCGACTCGGCGTTCGCCGGCCAGGGCGTGATCATGGAAACGCTGCAGATGTCGCAGGCGCGGGCCTTCTACACCGGCGGCACGGTGCACGTGATCATCAACAACCAGGTCGGGTTCACGACGCACGATCCGCGCGACACCCGCTCGACACTATATTGCAGCGATCCCGCGAAGATGATCGAGGCGCCGATCCTGCACGTGAACGGCGACGACCCCGAGGCCGTCGTGTTCGCGACGCGCCTGGCTCTCGAGTACCGGATGAAGTTCCACAAGGACGTGGTGATCGACCTGGTCTGCTACCGCAGGCTCGGCCACAACGAGGCCGATGAGCCGGCGGCGACGCAGCCGGTCATGTACGCGACGATCCGCGGCAAGCCGACGACCCGCCAGCTCTATGCGGAGCAGCTGCTGCGCGAAGGGGCGATCGGCCCCGACGATGCCGACGCGATGTCCGACAAGTACCGCCGCGGCCTGGATGAGGGCCAGCCCCAGGCCCACCAGGTGCTCGGCCTGATCGGCAACGTGCACACCGTGGACTGGACCCGCTACCACGACGTCGACTTCGCCGACCAGGTCAAGACCGGCGTGAAGCTCGAGGTGCTGCGCGAACTCGCCGTCAAGGCGAGCACGTACCCGGACGGCTTCACGCTGCACCGCCAGGTGCAGCGGATCATGGATGACCGCCGCAAGATGGCGGCCGGGCAGATCATGCTCGACTGGGGCTTCGCCGAAACGCTCGCCTACGCGTCGCTGCTCGACGAGGGCTACGAGATCCGCCTCACCGGGCAGGACAGCGGCCGCGGCACGTTCTTCCACCGCCACGCGGTGGGTCACGACCAGAAGACCGGTGACGCCTACATCCCGCTCAAGAACCTCAAGCCGGGCCAGCCGCGGTTTCGGGTCACCGATTCGCTGCTCTCGGAAGAGGCGGTGCTCGGCTTCGAGTACGGCTATTCGACGGCCGACCCGAATTGTCTCGTGATCTGGGAAGGCCAGTTCGGCGACTTCGCGAACGGCGCGCAGGTGATCATCGACCAGTTCATCAGTTCGGGCGAGACGAAGTGGGGCCGCTACTGCGGGCTCACGCTGTTCCTGCCCCATGGCTACGAGGGCCAGGGCCCCGAGCATTCCTCGGCGCGGCTCGAGCGCTTCCTGCAACTCTGTGCCGAGAACAACATGTCGGTCTGTGTGCCCTCCACGCCGGCGCAGATGTTCCACATGCTGCGGCGCCAGATGCTGCGCGATTTCCGCAAGCCCCTGATCGTGATGACGCCGAAGAGCCTGCTGCGCCATAAGCTTTCGGTGTCGGCGCTCGAGGACCTCTCGCACGGCTTCTTCCAGGACGTGATCGGGGAGATCGACGACCTTCCGGCCGAGAAGGTCCGACGCGTCGTGTTCTGCTCCGGCAAGGTGTACTTCGACCTGCTCGAAGCGCGCCGCGCGGACGAGGTGCGCGACGTCGCGATCGTCCGCATCGAGCAGCTCTACCCTTTCGCAAGTGAGGATTACGCGGCCGCGATCCGTCACTACCCGAACGCGAAGGAGATCGTCTGGTGCCAGGAGGAGCCGCAGAACCAGGGTGCCTGGTACCAGATCCGCCACCGCCTGCAGGAGCCGCTCTCGCACAAGCAGGAGCTGCTCTATTCGGGTCGCGCGCCCGCAGCCGCGCCCGCGGCCGGCATGATGCAACTGCACACGATCCAGCAGACCGGCCTCGTGGCGGCGGCGATCAAGGCGTCCATCAAAGAAGAGTCGGCACGCTCGACCTCGCGTCTGCGCGCCACCGGCACCAGGAAGAATCCATGACCATCGAAGTACGCGTTCCGCAGCTGCCCGAGTCCGTCGCCGACGCAACGCTGGTCGCCTGGCACAAGAAGCCCGGGGATGCCGTGAGTCGCGACGAAAACCTGGTCGATCTCGAGACCGACAAGGTCGTGCTCGAAGTGCCGGCGCCGGCCGCCGGCGTGATCAAGGAACTGAAAGCGCAGAATGGCGCGACCGTGACGAGCGGGCAGGTGCTGGCGATTCTGGAAGAGGGCGCGGCCGCGAGTGCGGCGCCCGCTGCAGCTGCGGCCGGGCCGGCTGCAAGATCCGCGACCAAGGAAGCGCCGGCCGCTGCGGTGAAGACCGCCAGCGCGGAGAAGCTGGCTCCGTCCGTTCGGCGACTCGTCGAGGAACACAAGCTCGACGCGGGCGCGATCGAGGGCAGCGGTCGCGATGGTCGCATCACGAAGAGCGACGTGCTTTCGCACCTGTCGCCGAAGGCATCCACCGCCGTGGCTGCTGCGCCCGCCGTCCCGGCGGAGGGTCGTGGCGAGCGCCGCGTGGCGATGACGCGGTTGCGTACACGGATCGCCGAGAGGCTCATACAGGCCCAGTCCACGGCGGCCATGCTCACGACCTTCAACGAGGTCGACCTCAAGGCCGTCAACGAGCTGCGGGCGCGCTACAAGGAGCGGTTCGAGAAGGAGCACGGGGCGCGCCTCGGCTTCATGTCGTTCTTCGTCAAGGCCTCCATCGAGGCCCTGCGCCGCTTCCCGCTGGTCAACGCCTCGGTGGACGGCAGCGACATCGTCTACCACGAGTACTACGACATCGGCGTGGCCGTCTCGACGGATCGCGGCCTGATCGTCCCGGTGCTGCGCGATGCCGATGCATTGAGCTTCGGCGAAATCGAGAAGGCGGTGGTCGGCTACGCAAACCGCGCGAGGGAGGGCTCGCTGACGCTGGAGGAGCTCACGGGCGGCACGTTCACGATCACGAACGGTGGCGTGTTCGGCTCGCTGCTCTCGACTCCGATCCTCAACATGCCGCAGAGCGCGATCCTCGGCATGCACAAGATCCAGGAGCGTCCCGTCGTGGTCGGCGGAGAGATCGTGGTCCGCCCGATGATGTACCTGGCACTCACCTACGATCATCGCCTGATCGACGGTCGCGAAGCCGTGCAGTTCCTGGTGGCGGTCAAGGATGCGCTCGAGGATCCGGCGCGGTTGCTGCTGCAGGTCTGACGCATCGAGGGGGTAGGGGATTGGGGATAGGGGATAGTAAGACGGTGCCGCCGTTCGAGCGGCCGCCACCTCTTGACCCTATCCCCCATCCCCTGTCCCCCATCCCCTATTCCCCGGAGCTCCCATGACTGACCCCACTTCGTTCGACGTCATCGTCATCGGCGGCGGCCCCGCCGGTTATCCCTGCGCGATCCGCGCCGCACAGAACGGGCTCACGGCCGCCTGCATCGACGAGTGGAAGAACTACGACGGCAGCCATGCGTTCGGCGGCACGTGCCTGAACGCGGGCTGCATCCCGTCGAAGGCGTTGCTGGAGTCCTCCGAGTTGTATCATCGCGCGCACGCAGAGTTCGGCGTGCATGGCATCGAGGTGGGCAAGCTCGGCTTCGACGTCGCCACGATGCAGAAGCGCAAGGCAAAGATCGTCAAGGCCTCGACGCAGGGCATCACGGCGCTGTTCAAGTCAGCAGGCGTCAAGGGACTGCAGGGCCACGGCAAGCTGCTCGCCGGTCACCGGGTCGAATACACCGCGCTCGACGGGTCGAAACAGGAACTGGTCGCAAAGCACGTCGTGCTGGCGTCGGGTTCCGTGCCGATGGAACTCAAGTCGCTGCCGTTCGACGGCAAGGCGATCGTCGATTCCTGGGGCGCGCTCGAGTTCGACGCCGTGCCGAAGCGTCTCGGCGTGATCGGTGCCGGCGTGATCGGTCTCGAGCTCGGCAGCGTCTGGCGGCGTTTGGGCGCCGAAGTCGTCGTGCTCGAGGCGATGGAGCAGTTCCTGTTCATGGCGGACCAGCAGGTCGCGAAGGAAGCGCTCAAGCACTTCAAGAAGCTCGGCATGGACATCCGGCTCGGCGCGAAAGTCAGCGGCGCGAAGGCCGGCAAGGACGGCGTGACGCTCGAGTACACGGACGCGTCCGGCAGCCAGACCGTCACCGTCGACAAGGTGGTCGTCGCGATCGGGCGCCGCCCGTTCACGAACGGGCTGCTCGGCGAGGGCACGGGCGTCGAGCTCGACGCACGCGGCTTCGTCCAGGTGGACCATGAGTGCCGTACGGCGGCCGCCAACGTCTGGGCCGTCGGCGACGTGGTGCGCGGGCCGATGCTCGCGCACAAGGGCAAGGAAGAGGGCGTCATGGTCGGCGACCTGGTGGCCGGCCTCGTTTCGGAGGTCAACTACAAGGCGATCCCGTCGGTGATCTACACCGCGCCCGAGATCGCGTGGGTGGGCCTGACCGAGGAAGAAGTCAAGAAGACCGGTCGCGACTACAAGGTGGGCTCGTTCCCGTTCATGGCGAGCGGGCGCGCCCGGGCCATGGAGGCCCCCGCGGGGTTCGCAAAGGTGATCTCCGCCCGGGACGACGACGAGATCCTCGGCGTGCACATCATCGGGCCGATGGCCGGCGAGCTCATTGCAGAGGCCGTGCTTGCGCTCGAGTATTCCGCCAGCACGGAGGATCTGCAGCGCACGATGCACGCCCATCCGACGCTGAGCGAGGCATTGCACGAAGCGGCGCTCAACGCCGACAAGCGGGCGATCGACATTCCGAATCGCTGACGCATGGCGGGTCAGCCGGTGTCGGTCGGCGACGGTGCACTGACGAAGACACGGAAGGGCACGCCGCGCGACTCCCAGGCGGACGCGGCGTCGCCCAGGATCGCCAGCGCGGTATCGAGCGCTTCGGGCGCGGCGTGCCGCATCGTGTCCGCATGCTCGAGCAGCAGGACGTAACCGCGAGCCGGGCGCCAGCTCAGATCCGCCAGGCAGTCGAAGAACGCATCCCAGTTCTGGCCGAACCAGTCCGGGAACGCCAGCGCTTCGGCCATCCGCTCGAGGAACGACGACTTGTCGCCGCAGGGCGAGAGATCGATGCGCACGGCATCGAAGCCCAGCGATCCGGCGAGGCTGGACAGCGCCGCCGTGGCTTCAGGCGTCAGTGCAATCTCATGCACGGCCCAATGCGTCGTCTCGCGGGCGCCGTTTCCTGCACTCACGGCTTGATCTCCACGCGCCGAAACGACCGGTAGTGGTCGTCCGTGTAGTAATAGACCTCGGGCGGATCGCCGCCGCTGACGATGCGGCGTGCGCCGCGGTCCGGTGAGCCCGGCGTTTCGACCGTGTATTCCCGGTAGTAGCCCCGCGGCTGCTCGGGCAAGCGGCGCTCGCGGTTCTGGAACGTGCTGCCGTCGCGATCGTAGCGGAACGGGCCGCCGCGCTCGATCGCCTCGAGCGTGGCGACGGCTTCCGGCGGAAGAAACGAAGGGTACCGTGCCGCGATGGCCGGCGGCTCCCCGGCGGCGCCGATGGGCGGCTCGACTGGTCCGCGCGCCGACCACCACTGGAACGCCGCGAGACCCGCCAGCAACACCACCGCGATCCTGAGCAGATGAGACATGTTCGAGCTCCCCCTCAGTTCCGGCGCCGGGCACTGATCACGTTCGGCAATCCGGTGAACCGGCTCAACAGGCGACTCAACTCGTCGAGTCCGTGCACGGTGACGGTGAGATCGACGGTCGCGGTGTTCTCGGCCGGGTTCGTCGCGACGTTCATGGTCGTAATGCTGATGTGCTCGTCGGCGAGCACCGCCGAGATGTCGCGGGCGAGGCCCTTGCGGTCGAATGCATGGATGGCGACCGCGACGGGGAAAGTCCGCTCGGGCGAGGGACGCCCCCAGTCCACGGTCAGCACTCGCTGCGGCTGGGCATCCCGCAGGCGCAGCAGGTTGGCGCAGTCTGCGCGATGGATGCTGACGCCGCGCCCGAGCGTGATGTAGCCAGCGATCGGTTCCGGTGGCACCGGCCGGCAGCAACGGGCGAACGAGCTCAGCAGGTCACCGACGCCGTCGATGACCATGCCGGTGGCCTGGCCGGTCACCGTGGCCTTCAGCGTGCGCGGCTTCGGCGGCTCCTGCTCGTGCAACCTGCGGTGGACCGCGCCCGCAACCTGCGCGAGCGAGAGTTCGCCCTCACCGAGTCCGAGGTAGAGCGAGTCAAGGTCCGGCAAGCCGAGTTCCGCGAGGATCTCGGGAATGGGCGGCGCGCGCACGCCGAGGCGGTCGAGTTCGCGCTCGAGCATCTGGCGGCCCTGCTCGCGATTCTGGCCTTCGTCGAGCTTGCGGAACCAGCTGCGCACCTTGGCGCGGTTGCGGGGCGAGGCGAGGTAGCCCAGCGCGGGCACCAGCCAGTCGCGGCTGGGATTCGGCTGCTTGGCCGTGATGATCTCGACCGTGTCGCCGTTCGCAAGCTGGTAGTCGAGCGGCACCATCCGGTTGTTGACGCGCGCGCCGCGGCAGCGGTGCCCGAGGCTGGTGTGTACGTGGTAGGCGAAGTCGAGCGGCGTTGCGCCGCGTGGCAGGTCCACCACTTCGCCGCGCGGGCTCAATGCATAGACCCGGTCCTCGAAAATCTCGGCCTGCAGGCCGCCGAGCAGGTCCGGCTCGGCACCCTCGCGCGCGGTCGGCTCGAGCAGCTGGCGCAGCCAGTTGATCTTCTGCTGGAAGCTCGCCTCGGCCTTGCGGCCCTCCTTGTACTGCCAGTGCGCTGCGACGCCGAGTTCCGCGTGCGCGTGCATCTCGCGGGTGCGGATCTGCACTTCGAGTGGCAGCCGGCCCGGGCCGATCACCGCGGTGTGCAGCGAGCGGTAGTGGTTCTCCTTCGGTGTCGCGATGTAGTCGTCGAACTCGCCCGGGATGTACGGCCAAAGGCCGTGAACGACGCCGAGGGCGGCATAGCATTCGGCAATCGTCGCCACCTGCACGCGCACTGCGAGCACGTCCATGACCTGCTCGAACGCCAGGCCCTTGCGCTTCATCTTGCGCCAGATGCTGTAGATGTGTTTCGGGCGCCCGGAGATCTCGGCTTCGACGCCGACCTTCTCGAGCTCGCGGGCGAGGTCACGCCGCACGTCCTCGATATAGCGCTCGCGTTCCTCGCGCTTGGCGCGCAGCCAGCCGGCGATCCGCTTGTAGTCGTCCGGCTGGCTGAAGCGGAACGCGAGGTCCTCCAGTTCCCACTTGACGTGCCAGATCCCGAGGCGGTTCGCGAGCGGTGCGTAGATCTCGCGGGTCTCGAGCGCGGCGCGCTGCTGCTCCTCGGGCGAAGCCACTTTCAAGTGGCGCATGCGCACCAGTTGCAGCGCCAGGCGGATCAGCACCAGCCGGACGTCCGATGCCAGCGACAGCAGCAGCTTGCGCAGTCCCTCGGCCTGCTCGGGTTTCAGTGGCTGGCCTGGGTTCCAGCCCGGCGGAATACCGCTGTCCTCGACCCGCCGCAGCTCGCTGGCGAGCTTGAGTGGCGCCTCGCCGAATGCCTCGAGCAGCCGTGGTTCCTCGATCGTGCTCGCCTCGAGAGTCGGCACGAGCAGGCCAGCGAGCAGCACGTCTTCATCGGCCTGCAGCCGGGCGAGCACGGTTGCCAGGTCGAAGGCGCGCGCCGCGGCCTCCGGCGCCACGCTGTCGCGCACGAATTCGGCTGCTGCCCGCATCCGCGGCGACTGTCCGGCGATGTCGATCTCGGCGTGCTTCACAGTGTGGGTTATGATACGCGGACGTATTGCAGATCCCGTGGGGTGAGTGCTTGCCCAGGCTCAATCGTGGTGGCCGGCGCTGGGCGCTCACGTCGCGGACGACGACGCACCGCGGTTCCGTGCGCATCCTGGGGCTCGATCCGGGTTCCCAGGCGACCGGCTTCGGCATCATCGACTGGGTGGACGGCGACGCCCGCTACGTGGCGAGCGGCGCGATCCGCACCAGTGGTGCCGCGTTTCCGCCGCGGCTGCGCCAGATCTTCGACGGGGTCCTGGGGCTGATGCGGGAGTACGAGCCGCGCGAGGTCGCGATCGAGCGGGTCTTCATGCATCGCAATCCGGACAGCGCGCTCAAGCTCGGCCAGGCGCGCGGGGCGGCGCTCTGCGCGGCGTTTGCAGGCGACCCGGAGGTCTTCGAGTATGCCCCGCGCGAGGTGAAACTCGCGGTCGTGGGACAGGGTGGTGCGCAGAAGGAGCAGGTGCAGTTGATGGTGAAGACTCTGCTCAGGTTGCAGGGCGAACTCGGGCCGGACGCCGCGGACGCGATCGGCATCGCGTTGTGCCATGCGTATTCGCGCGAGGCGCGACTGGCCGTCGGGGCCGGGCTGGCGCCCGGGGCGGGCGCATGATCGGGCACCTGCGTGGGCGGCTGGCCGCGAAGCACCCGCCGCAACTCGTCGTGGACGTGGGTGGCGTCGGCTACGAAGTCGAGGCGCCGATGTCCACGTTTTACACGCTGCCCGCCCTCGGCGCGGAGGTCAGCCTGCACACCCACCTGGTCGTGCGCGAGGACGCGCACGTACTGTTCGGGTTCGGCACCGAGCGCGAGCGGAGCCTGTTCCGCGAGTTGATCAAGGTGTCGGGCGTCGGCCCGCGCATCGCGCTGGCGATCCTCTCCGGCGTCACGGTGGACGAATTCCACCGTTGCGTCGAGGCGCAGGACCACGCGGCGCTGGTGCGCGTGCCCGGGATCGGGCGGAAGATCGCCGAGCGGCTCGTGATCGAGATGCGCGACCGGTTGAAAATTCTCGCCGGGCCGGCCTTCGTCACCGGCCCGGGTGGCGTGGCGAGCGTCGCGGGCAACCCGCAGTCGGAAGCCTTCAGCGCGCTCGTGTCCCTCGGCTACAAGCCCGCGGAGGTCGCCCGGCTGCTGCAAAAGGTCGATCCGGCCGTGACCTCCACCGAAGATCTGATCCGGCACGCGCTGCGCGCGGCCGCTTCCTGAGAGCGCGGGTGCCCCGAATGATCGAGCAGGATCGCGTGATTTCCGCCGGCATCCAATCCGACGACGAGTCGTATGACCGCGCCGTGCGCCCGAAGACGCTCGCGGATTACGTGGGCCAGCCGGCGGTCAAGGCGCAGATGGAGATCTTCATCACCGCGGCGCGCCAGCGCGGCGACGCGCTCGACCACGTGCTGATCTTCGGGCCGCCGGGGCTCGGCAAGACGACGCTGGCCCACGTGATCGCCAACGAACTGGGCGCAGGGTTCAAGCAGACCTCGGGGCCGGTGCTCGAACGGCCGGGCGACCTGGCAGCCCTGCTCACCAACCTGCAGCCCAACGAAGTGCTGTTCGTCGACGAGATCCATCGGCTGAGCGCGGTGGTCGAGGAGATCCTCTATCCGGCGCTCGAAGACTTCCAGCTCGACATCATGATCGGCGAGGGTCCCGGTGCCCGCTCGATCAAGATCGACCTGCCGCCGTTCACGCTGGTGGGGGCCACGACCCGCGCCGGGCTGCTGACCTCGCCGCTGCGCGACCGCTTCGGCATCGTGCAGCGCCTCGAGTTCTATGGCCACGACGAGTTGCAGCGGATCGTCGAGCGCTCGGCGCGGATCCTCGGCGTGCCGGTGGATGCGGCCGGCGCCGCCCGCATTGCGCAGCGCTCGCGCGGCACGCCCCGGATTGCCAATCGTCTGCTGCGCCGGGTGCGCGACTACGCGGAGGTCAAGGCCGACGGCAAGGTGACCGACGCCGTGGCGGAGGCCGCGCTCGACCTGCTCGACGTCGACCCGCAGGGCTTCGACCCGATGGACCGCCGGTTGATGCTTGCGATCATCGAGAAGTTCGAAGGCGGTCCGGTCGGCGTCGACAGCCTCGCGGCGGCGCTCGGCGAGGAGCGCGGCACGATCGAGGACGTCATCGAGCCGTTCCTGATCCAGCAGGGTTTCGTCATGCGCACGGCGCGCGGCCGCGTGGCGACGCGCAGCGCTTACCTTCACTTCGGCCTGACGCCGCCGGCGCTCGAGCGCGCGGGCGGTAACTTAGGGCTGTTCGATGCCTGAGGTGTGTGAATGATCGGTGATCACTCCGCGCTCGACCTGATCCTGCAGGCGAGCCTGATCGTCCAGTTCGTGATGGCGCTGCTGGTCGGCGCGTCGGTCGTCTCATGGGCGATCATCTTCCGCAAGCGCACGCTGCTCAACGCCGAACGGCTCGCCGCCGATCGGTTCGAGGAGCAGTTCTGGTCGGGGGGCGATCTCGCGGCGCTCTACAAGTCGCTCGAGGCAGGATCGCCGACTGGCATGGTCGGGGTATTCGTGGCGGGCTTTCGCGAGTTTTCCCGGCTGCGCAAGCAGGCTGGCATCGCCGGCGCGCAACTGCTCGAGGGCAGCCGGCGTGCGATGCGGGTCGCGCAGTTGCGTGAGACCGACCGGCTCGAGCAGAACCTCTCGACGCTGGCCACGATCGGCTCGACGAGCCCTTACGTGGGCCTGTTCGGCACGGTCTGGGGCATCATGAGTGCGTTCCAGGGCCTCGGCAACGTGCAACAGGCCACGCTCGCGATGGTCGCGCCCGGCATCGCCGAGGCCTTGATCGCGACCGCGATGGGCCTCTTCGCCGCGATTCCCGCCGTCATCGCCTACAACCGCTATGCCGACCAGGTCGGGCGCCTCGAACTGCGTTACGACGCGTTCATGGAGGAATTCTCGACGATCCTGCAGCGGCACGCCGGCGTGCAGGGCTGAGCCATGGCACAGGCCACACGGGGTCGCGGTCGGCGCCTGATGGGCGAGATCAACGTCGTGCCTTACATCGACGTCATGCTGGTGCTGCTGATCATCTTCATGGTGACGGCGCCGATGCTGAGCCAGGGCATCAAGGTGGACCTGCCGAAGGCGGCCGCGGAGCCGCTACCGGCGGACGCCGAGCCACTGATACTCAGCGTCGATCCGGACGGCGGGATGTATCTGAACATCGGTGATCCACAAGCGCCGCTGGATGCCGACCGCGTCGTGGAACTGGTCTCGGCGGTCATTCGCCGGGAACCTGAGCGTCCCGTCGTGGTCAAGGCAGATACGACGGTTCAATACGGGCGCGTGGTGGAAGGAATGGCGTTGCTGCAACAGGCGGGTGCACAGAAGGTGGGTTTCGCGACTCAGTCGCCCGGAACGTCGCCCCATAAGAGCGGAACTCGCTGAGCAATGCCTGGGTTCTTCCAAGAACACCTGCGACCCTTGGCGGGTGCGACCGGGCTGCACGTGGTCCTCTTCGCGCTTCTGGCCGGAGCGGCGCTGCACTGGAGGTCGGAGCAGCCGCCAGTCGAGCTCGCCATCGATGGCTACGTCGCGCAGTTGCCCCCGGACAAGCCCGCGTCCCAATCGCGGGCCGCGCCACCCGCGCCCGTGCCCAAGCCCGCCGAGGTGGCCCCGAAGCCGCCACCCGAGCCTGCGGTCCAGCCACCCGCCGAGCGTCGTGCGGAGCAGACGGCGGCGGCCGAGCGCGAAGCGCAGGCCGAGAAGGCGGCGCAGGCCGAGCGCGAGAAGCGCCAGGCGGACGAGCGCGCGCGGGAGAAAGCGGCCGCCGATCAAGCACGAGCCACGGAAGCGGAACGCAAGCGAGCAGCCGACGCGGAGACGAAGCGCAAGGCCGCCGAGGAAGACAACCGGCGCAAGGCCGAGGCGGCCGAGGCGAAGCGCAAGGCGGCCGAGCAGGCTCAGGCCGATCGGGAGGCGAAGACGAGGGCGGAGCGCGAGGCGGAATTGCAGCGCAGCCTGGCCGCCGAGGAGGAGTCCGCGGCACTCTCTCGTTCCGGTGTGATGGACGAATATCGCTCGCTGCTGGTGCAGACGATCGAGCGCAGCTGGATCCGGCCGCCCTCGGCGCGTGCCGGCCTCGAGTGCACGCTGTACGTGACCCAGGCGCCGGGTGGAACGGTCATGGACGTCAAGCTGGGCCCCTGCAATGGCGACCAGGCGGTCCGCGAATCAATCACGAATGCCGTCTTCCGGGCCTCGCCGCTGCCAGCCCCCCGCGATCCGCGGGCATTCGAGCGACGTCTTGAAATCGTGTTCAAGCCAACGGAGTAGGGATGTGATGCAGACGAAGTTCGCGGGCTCGAGGGGAGCGCTTGCAGCGCTGGGACTGCTCGGACTCGTGTTGCTGCTGGCAGCGCCGCCGAGCCGGGCCCAGCTGCGGCTCGACATTACCCAGGGTGTCCGTGACGCCGTGCCGATCGCCGTGGTGCCGTTCGGCGGCCAGGCCGAGGGCGCCGCCACCGACGTGGCCGCGGTCATCGCGAACGATCTGCAGATGAGCGGTCGTTTCGCGCCGCTCGAGCGGCGTGACCTTGTCGCACGGCCCACGACCGGTGGGGAGATCCGCTTCGAGGACTGGCGACTGCTCAAGTCCGACTTCATCGTCGTCGGCCGCGTCGAACCCGACACCTCCGGCCTTTCCGTGAGCTTCGAGCTGTTCAACGTGCGCACGGGCGCCCCACTGCTTGCACAGCGCCTGTCGTCGAGCGAGCGCGGCCTGCGTGCCACGGCGCACCGAATCGCCGACCTCGTGTTCGAGCGCCTGACTGGCATCCCGGGCGCATTCTCGACGCGGATTGCCTACGTCACGGTCAATGGTCGGCCGCCGAGCCAGCGCTTCCGCCTGGTCGTTGCCGATGCCGACGGCTACAGCCCGCGCACCGTGATGGAGTCGACCGAACCCATCATGTCACCGGCGTGGTCGCCGGACGGCCAGCACCTTGCGTATGTGTCGTTCGAGGCCAAGGCCTCGGCCATCTACGTGCAACGCCTGAGCAGCGGCGAGCGTCGCCGCGTGTCCGCGCGCGCCGGGATCAACGGCGCGCCGGCCTGGTCGCCGGACGGTCGCAGGCTGGCACTGACGCTGTCCCGCGACGGCAACCTGGACATCTACACGCTCGAACTCGCCACGCAGAGCCTCTCGCGTATCACGTCCGACGACGCGATCGACACGGAACCTGAGTGGTCGCAGGATGGCCAGAGCCTGTTCTTCACGTCGGACCGGGCCGGCAATGCACAGGTCTATCGGGTCGCACTCGATGGCGCACGGAAGGCCGACCGCGTCACGTTCACGAATAGCTATAACGCCCGGCCGCGCCTGTCGCCCGACGGCAAGGAACTCGCGATGGTGACACTGGACCGCGGAGGCTACCGGATCGGGGTCATGGATCTCGGGACGCGCAACCTGCGCATCCTGACGAATGCCAGCCAGGACGAGTCGCCGAGCTTTGCGCCGAACGGTGCGCTACTGATCTACGCGACGCGTGAGCGCAGTCGCGGGTCGCTCGCGGTCGTCTCGTCCGACGGACGCTTCCAGCAGCGCCTGAGCTCGGATCAGGGCGACGTGCGCGAGCCCGCCTGGTCGCCGTTCCCGGCGCGTTGATGCCCGCCGGTCGAGGTTATGGTAAAAGGCGCGCACCCTGCGGTGCACCCCGTCATCGCTCGAGCCAGTTTGAAGGAGCCATAGAGTCATGAAGCCCATTCACGCACTTGCCGTCGTCGTCCTCGCCTTCGGCCTCGCAGCCTGCCAGAAGCCGAAGCAGGTCCAGCCCGACACTTCCGGGGCCGCCGCGACGACGGACGCGGGTGCCGCCGGCACGAGCGGCCTCGGTGCGGAGGACTCGGGTGCGGCCGGCCGGCCGCTCACGCCGCAGCAGCAGGCCCTTGCCGACCTGCAGCAGAAGAGCATCGTCTACTTCGACTTCGACAGCAGCGAGATCCGGTCCGAGTACGTGCCGGTCGTGGCGGCCCACGCGAGCTACCTCGTCAAGTTCCCGACCGCGCGCGTCCGTCTCGAGGGCCACACCGACGAGAAAGGCTCGCGTGAGTACAACATCGGCCTCGGCGAGCGTCGTGCGCAGGCCGTCCGCCGGGCGCTGATGCTGCAGGGCGTCGCCGAGGCGCAGATCACGACGGTCAGCTACGGCGAGGAACGCCCGGCGGTCGAAGGGTCCGACGACGCGGCGCATGCGCAGAACCGGCGCGTCGAGCTCGTCCACGCCCAGTGAGACGCCGATGAACGCACGCCCGATCGTCATTGCCGTGATGGCCAGCCTGCTCACGCTGGCCGCGTCCGCGCAGGGCCGCACGGCCAGCAACAAGGAACTGGAAGCGCGCGCCAACGAGATGGACGCGCGGCTGGGTACGGTCGAGCGGGCTAACGCGAACCTGGTGCCGATGCAGCAGCAGATCGAGGCTGCGCGCTCCGAATTGCGCGCGCTGCGCGGCCAGATCGAGGAAGCCCGGCACGAACTCGAATCGCTGCGCCAGCAGCAGCGTGACCTCTACGGCGACCTCGACCGGCGCCTGCTGCTGCTCGAGCACGGTGCCGCACCGGCGGTTCCGGCCGGCGCCACGCCACCGTCGGAAGAGCAGATCCGGGCCGACGACGAGGCGACCGTCTACGGTGATGCTTTTGCGGCCCTCAAGGCCGGACGGTACGAAGACGCCGTGCGCGGTTTCCAGCTTTACCTGACGAAGTATCCGGACGGGCCGCGTGCCGACAATGCAGGCTACTGGCTCGGCGAAGCGCACTACGTGCAGAAGAACTACGAATCGGCGCTCAAGGCATTCCAGGACATGCTGGCGCGGTTCCCCGATTCACGAAAGGCCGGCGACGCCGAATTGAAGGTGGGCTTCTGCCAGTACGAGCTCAAGGCGTTCCGCAATGCCCGCACCACGCTCGAGCGAGTGGCCTCGGGATACCCGGGTTCCGAGGCCGCGCGGCTGGCCCAGGAGCGCCTCGCGAGGATGGACGTCGAGCGCCGGTGAGCCGCCTGAAGATCACGGAGACTTTCGTCTCGATCCAGGGCGAGGCCGACGCGATCGGCTGGCCGACACTGTTCATCCGGCTCACCGGTTGCCCGCTGCGCTGCGTGTACTGCGATACGCAGTATGCCTTCCACGGCGGCGAATGGCGTACCGTCGAGCAGTTGCTCGAGGTGGCGAGCAGCAGTGGTGTGCGTCACGTTTGCGTCACCGGTGGCGAACCGCTGGCGCAGAAGGGGTGTCTCGAACTGCTCGAAGGTCTCTGCGAGGCGGGGTACGACGTGTCGCTGGAGACCAGCGGCGCCATGGACGTCACCGCCGTCGACCCGCGCGTGAGCCGTGTGGTGGACATGAAGACACCGGATTCCGGCGAGGTCGCGCGCAACAGGCTCGCGAACCTGCGTGTGCTCAATCCTCGCGACCAGTTGAAGATCGTGGTCTGCTCGCGCAGCGATTACGAGTGGGCCCGCGACCTGTTGAAAGCAGAGGGCCCGATGCCTTGCCAGGTGTTGCTGTCGCCGAGCTGGGGCCAGGTCGAGCCGCGCGAACTCGCAGAGTGGATCCTCGCCGATCGGCTCGACGTCCGACTGCAAGTGCAGTTGCACAAGGTCCTCTGGGGCAATGAACCCGGCCGATGAACGCGCCTGCCGGAGACACTGTGACTGGGAAGTCGCGGCCACCGGCGGTCGTGCTGGTGTCCGGTGGACTCGACTCCGCGACTTGCCTCGCGATTGCGCGAGCCGAGGGATTTGCGTGCCACGCGCTGAGCTTCGCCTACGGTCAGCGACACGAAGCCGAACTGGCCGCGGCCCGGCGTGTTGCGGCTGCACTCGGCGCCGTCCAGCATCGCGTGATGGCCATCGACCTCGCGGCGTTCGGCGGTTCGGCGCTGACTGATCCGTCGATTGCCATTCCGGAGGCGCCGTCGCGGGGCATCCCGGTGACCTACGTGCCGGCACGCAATACGATTTTCCTGTCGATGGCGCTGGCCTGGAGTGAAGTGCTCGGCGCGCACGACATCTTCATCGGCGTCAATGCCGTCGATTACTCCGGCTACCCGGACTGCCGTCCGGAGTTCATCGAGTCGTTCGAACGAATGGCCAACCTCGCGACCCGCGCCGGAATCGAGGACGCCACGCGCCTGCGCATTCGCGCACCGCTGATCTCGCTGAGCAAGGCGGAGATCATCCAGCGAGGTTGGGCGCTGGGCGTCGATTACGGCCTGACGGTGTCCTGTTACCAGGCCGATGCGCAGGGCCGGGCTTGCGGCGCGTGCGATTCCTGCCGGCTCCGGCGCGAAGGGTTTGCCGCGGCCGGCGTGCCCGATCCGACCTCATACCGGTGATCGGCAGAGCCCGATCCGGTATCATTCGCGCCCTTCCGAGCGGGCCGTTAGCTCAGCGGTAGAGCAGCTGGCTTTTAACCAGTTGGTCGATGGTTCGATCCCATCACGGCCCACCAACCCCGCAAACTCCGCGACCGGATGGCAGTCGGTGTCGAGAACCCGGCCGTGGAGGCGTTGGCATGCTGCGCTGCACCTGCAGTACCATCCCGGTCCTACAGTTTCAGTTGAAATGAATTTGCCGGGGGCGACCATGGCCGACCTTTTCGACAACCCGATGGGCACCGACGGCTTCGAGTTCGTCGAGTACACCGCGCCCGATCCGGTCCTGCTGCGCACGTTGTTCGAACGCATGGGCTTTCCGGTGGTGGCCCGTCATCGCGGCAAGAACGTCACGCTGCACAAGCAGGGCGACATCAACTTCATCATCAACGCCGAGCCCGAGGGGTTCGGGCAACGCTTCGCGCAACTGCACGGACCGTCGGCCTGCGCGATGGGGTTCCGGGTGCGCGACGCCGCGGCGGCCTTCCGGCGCGCCTGCGAACTCGGTGCCACGCCGGTGACGACGCCGGTCGGGCCCATGGAACTCAACATCCCGGCAATCGAGGGCATCGGCGGCAGCATCATCTACCTCGTCGACCGCTACGGTGACCGCACGATCTACGACGTCGACTTCGTGCCCGTGGCGCAGGCCGCACCGAGCCGGGCGGCCGGCCTGACGGTCATCGATCACCTGACGCACAACGTGCAGCGCGGCCGCATGGATTACTGGGCGGGCTTCTACGAACGCCTGTTCAACTTCCGCGAGATCCGCTACTTCGACATCGAAGGCAAGAAGACGGGGCTCTTCAGCCGCGCGCTCACCAGCCCGTGCGGCAAGATCCGCATCCCGATCAACGAATCGCAGGACGACAAGTCGCAGATCGAGGAGTATCTCCGCGAGTACAAGGGCGAGGGTATCCAGCACATCGCACTCGCGACGGACGACATCTACGCGACGGTGGACCAGCTGCGCGGCAACGGCATCGATTTCCAGGACACACCCGCAACCTATTACGAAGGCGTCACGGCTCGCGTCCAGGGTCACCGCGAGTCGCTGGCCGGTCTGCAACGGCGCAGCATCCTGATCGACGGCAGCGAGCAGGACGGCGTCCTGCTGCAGATCTTCACGAAGAACGTGATCGGCCCGATCTTCTTCGAGATCATCCAGCGCAAGGGCAACGAAGGCTTTGGCGAAGGCAATTTCCGCGCGCTGTTCGAGTCGATCGAACTCGACCAGGAACGGCGCGGGGTGATTTGAGGAAGGGGATGGGGGATAGGGGATGGGGGATAGTCAGAGGGGGCGGTGGTGAAACGATACATG
>Ga0209450_10000483_pt1 | contig 20372 bp, 24 predicted proteins | sample FrelakmetLWP11LW_FD_187149 | JGI IMG/M metagenome (GOLD analysis project Ga0209450, IMG submission 187149) | Freshwater lake sediment microbial communities from the University of Notre Dame, USA, for methane emissions studies - LWP11 LW (SPAdes)... | ecosystem: Environmental > Aquatic >...
GGGGGTGAATCTTTCAATCAGTTTCTAAAAACGGTCATGATTGAAACCCGTCGACTCAAACGGCGAGGCTGCATCCTACTGTTGGGTGATCAGGGTACCACCGGTATTACTTATCATGACTGTGATGTGACTATTTCATTGGATGATGCTCATAATTTGGACAGTATCCGGCAACGGTTCGCTCGTCCCTTAACTGAAGCACCAGGTAAAACTATTGGTATCAATGTCGACTTCAATATTCAGCGAACCTATTTCTATCTCAATGATGTAATTCAGCGTCACCGAATTAATACTAAGACGACTATGTCAAACCTCGAAATTTTGGAATATTTAACTGTGCACAATATCTTCCTGTTTGATCCATTGGAATTTGAGGCTGGTAAATTCAAAATGATAGAATTTTACACCAAAGAAATTAAAACTATGGTCAATACCGTTGATCAAGCAGTGTTAGACAAGTTGGAATGTGATGATTATTTACGTGAACTAATTAAGGAGGAATTACTCTTGATCAAGACTGGTCGTCAGCGCGTTCATGATCCAGATTTAGAAGGAGAACAGCCAGATGTTCCCAAACCAGGAACAGATCGTTTGGAATTGGACCCCGATAGTGATGTTGAGGGAAGTTCTAAATTATTACCTAAAAAAGAGTGGACACCCAAACAAGAGAAGGAGGCCATGCAATTGATTAACCGAACCTATGAATTGTTGAGAACCAAATTACTACCTATTTTAGCAATAGTTTCACGGAGTTATAAACAACCTGATTTTATTCAAATTTTACGCAATAAAGAGACCAAAGGATTGGTTAAATCACTCATTGAATCTTACATAAATTTGAATGGTGAAAATTATTTATTTTTTATTTCTATAATGGATAAGATTCTAAATGATTCCGCCAATATAGAAATTGTTAACGCCATTCGTGAGATCTATGCGACTGCATCACCGGGTCAATTACGAGACTTGATTGCAGGTCATTTTATCCCAACTGAAAAAGAAAAGAAGAGTCATGCGGAGATACCTACCCCTGTTAAGTTAGTTAATGAGATGTTAGACCATATGCCGGTTGAATTTTGGACACATCCAAGAAAGGTATTTGAACCTTGTTGTGGTAAAGGTAATTTTGTGATTGGTATCTTCGACCGATTTTACGAGGGTTTAGAGAAGGAAACACCAGATCCATTTGAACGGTGTCATGTGATTATGAATTATTGTGTGTATTTTGCGGATATTAATCCATTAAATGTGTTCATCACCACTGAAATCATGAAATGTCATGTTAGATATCATAGCGGAGTTGATGAGATTGATTATCCATTCAATTCATATGTGGGTGATACACTGGAATTCAATGTTAAGCGCCACTGGGGTTTAAAGGGATTTGATGCAATAATAGGTAATCCACCATATCAAGAAATAGTTGGTCCTCGAAAAACTGAAACTATGTGGAATAAATTTATAATAAAATCATTAAATATTTTAAATCAATTGGGTTATCTATCATTAGTCCATCCATCTGGGTGGCGAAATATTGATGGTAAATTTAAAAATATACAAAAAGAATTATTATCACGAAATTTGATTTATTTGGAAATTCATAATGAAAAAGATGGTCTGAAATTGTTTAATACAGAAACGCGTTATGATTGGTATACTTTACAGAATATAAAATTTGAGAAAACATCAACCAGTATCAAATTTGAGGATAAGATAATAAAAGACATTAATGTAAAAAATCTTGAATTCATACCTAATAGTCAATTTGAGGAAGTTTATTCATTAATCGCTAAAAGTGGAGAAGAAAAAACGAAAGTTCTGTATGAGCGGTCGATGTATGGTACGGATAAAAAATGGATGTCAAAAGTTGGAGATGAGGACCATCCATATCCATGTATTTATACGGTCAATTCAAAGCATGAACCAACACTTTATTATTCATCAGTTCAACATGGGCATTTTGGCATCCCAAAATTAATATGGAGTAATGGACGTATTACATCTGTTGGGAGTTATTTGGATCTCAATGGTGATTATGGTTTAACTCAATTTGCTTATGCGATTGTGGGTGACCCAGCAATATTGCCCTTAATAAAGGAGGCATTTGATAGTAAAAATTTCCGCGAAATAATGGGTGCTTGTGCGGTGGGTCAATTATCTATTAATTATAAGGTTGTTGCGCTGTTCAAGAAAGATTTTTGGAAGTATTTCGTCAATCCACAACAAATGAATCAAACAAAAAAAATCATTCCCAAGAAGGGTGTCGTAAAAATAGATAGTTATTTTCAGTTATTTAAATAGTTATAAAGATAAAATAATATGCATCTATCCTTAACTGAGTTACAAATGAAGGTAGCACACAGAAAATATTGGCCAAAAAGAAATAATCGCTTAAACTGCACCATCATCACAGGATAAGAAATTCCTTATTTAAAATAAACCAGTTAACGTCATTGATATATTTGAATTGGAAAATCAAATTCTGTGATAATGATTCGTGAAATTTACAAGGCATATAAACGTGGTCAATATGTGAATACAAGTGAAGGAAATATTATCCAGTTGAAAAATTTGTTTGAATTATTCGGAATTGATCCTTATCGTAAACAGTGTGGAATTATATTAGCTGTTAAAAAAAGAAGATATCAAACAAGAGTACCGAACATTTTCTCATAACCCACATTTATCTAAATATCACCAATCTGACCTTGATCGTGAAGATATGTATGAAAATACCATTCATGTTGCCATAAAACCTGAATTAATTTATATATTTGATGAAAATAAATATATTAAATTAATATCTCCACAAGGAGACCAATATATATATTTGCCTTGGTCAATTAGGGACATAAACAGAGACAAAGTCAAATACCTTCTGAGATGATTGATAAAACTATCCAATTATCAACTGAAGAATTAGTTAATTATCAAGTGAGAGCTGATGGACATTCTGATAAATACCCGTTATATCTCTTCACTAATGTTACATATCTTGGTGATGATATGTGGTCATTAATTATTAGGAGCAAATAATATCTTTATCAAATAGGTTTCAGATATGATTTAGAAAATAAAATTTGTCATCATAAAATGAATATAATGACAAATACTTTGACAATTTGAGAGATTTGACAAATTTTAAACTTTGTTCCGGTTCAAAGTAAATTTACTTTGAAAATTTATATTAATTGATCTGCCTTAATGTGTCTCCCACAATAAAGTTGTCCGAATTTGGTCGGTTTTCCGCAGATTTTACCATTTTTCATAATAGTTGGACAATGTGTTTCTGGGTGTTCTTTTGGTGTGTCAACGAAAGTATCATGGACTTTTGGGATTTTGGTAGTTATTTTAATTTTAGTTGTAAATTTTCTGATTATCTGTAGGAGTTGTCTCTTGTATGATCTTGTCACTACCAAATTTAATGAGTGATGTTCTATCAATGTTCTTCATAATTTGAACTGTTATATCACCACATTCTTTAATTGGTTGAAGATGTGAGACAATTATAATGCCGTTGGGGAAAAATTCTGTCAAGTTTGTCAAAAAAGATTGCATTTTTCCAAATTAGATGAATCAGCACTTGTGAATCCCTCATCAACAAACAGTTGTGTATTATTGATGCGTGTGCAACCCATTCTTGTGAGAGAGATGCGCATGAGTAAACCATATATATTTACGAAAACCAACACTTTTACCAATTGTTGATAATCCACTGGGCGAATCAATTGACCAATTGATATTGATACTTTTATTTTTGACTGCAATAGTACCCTGTAATGAGAATTCATCGCATCCGGTGACAACGGATGTAATTTCATTGATATTTTTCATCTAAATCTGGAGATTGTCTCAGACAATCTTCTATGTAATCATAATTTAGCCGCGTTGTAAATGCGGCGGGGCAACTATGAATATCTTGACACAGACCACTCTTTGGATATTCGATACTATTGAATATTCCAATCCCCAACGCCTTGATTAAATTTGGATTTTTAAGATTTCTTTGACATTTATGCCAATTTTCCACAACAAATTCTGACATTGTTAATTGTAAATTTTGATTATTGATCATGATCAATAATCAAATTTTTACTACGGTATCAATCGTCCAAACTTCTTTGGTATGCTTCATAATCATCTGCGGAATGGTCATCATTTCTACAATATAGACATGGTATTTCATCAAAAATCATCACTGTCAGTATCTGCATCAATTACAAGTTTAACTGATTGACGCTCAAACCGATGAGTATTTTTCAATATTGTCCAAATCATATTTTATTTTGAAATGGATTTTGGCACACACAATAGTATCATCAATTGCAGTATGGTGATTTGGTACTTCATGTTTAAACAGGTGTCGATTATGTATCAAGTGAATACTTGATAATATTATCCCTTGTGATCCTCTTTGTATAGTCATACTTTTGTTATGAGAAAAATTGAATCAGTATATGGCAATGATTAATTTTGAATTATAAATGTGCTCATATATTGACGACAATACAAAGATTACATCGACTAAATATCATACAGTCGGTGAGCTTAAAAATGCTCCAATTCCGAACATTATTAGGACTGTTTCCCGTATGTCTGATTCACATGTTAGAAGTCACATGGATAAATGGTTATTCGAAAACCATTATATTAAACAACGATTAATGGGTAATTTAACAAATCGTGTCAAACAAATTAACTCTAAAATATGTTATCGATACATAGTTCAAAAGATTTTCGGCGGATATGATCCATTATCGGATTATATTATAGAGGATTTGGGACAATTGATACAGCGTACGGATATTATTCATTCACTGCGAGTCATTAATCCATCACTGACTGGTATATTTTTGGATTACTTGATCCGTGTAATCATTTGTCAAATAAGACATGTATTGTTCACTGATACTCGCACGGAAAATATTGAGTATTCAGTATCAATAATGTATCCTGATTTTGCTTACGATATCAGTGATTCTTATCAAAAATTGCAAGATCTGGAACAGTATCATATAATCGATATTATTAAAAATGTTTTCATCGTATCAATTTCACATTCAATCGCATTTGGAGGGCCTCCACAACAGGAAACAATCGAATCGATGTTATCTTTATTGGAAGATAACATTGAATGCCAAGTACTAATTCAAAATCTGACGAATATTTGTGAGTATTTATTTGATGGCAAATGCACTGTTCAACTAAATCCAACACTGGGTTGTCAACTTGGTGTCATATCAGAGATAATACCATCGGATTGTGACATTATTGCAGACGAAAGTTTGATTGATATTAAATGTGTCAAAAAGTTAGATCATGTGTCAAATGTGTTACAACTGATTGGTTATATGTCAATGATACATTTCAATCCACATTTTGAAACAAATATCAAAAAATTAGTAATTTTGGATATGATGGAAAATAAACTGTATGTGTATAATGCCGAACGACTCAATGAAAGTCATTTACTTAATTTTTTGAAATTATTATCAAATCAGTATAATCCAAAAATACAAATATGTATCAAAAAATGATCATTTACAAATTTTTGATACATTCTAAAACAGTGATAACATCATCTTTGGCACGATGACTTCTTTGTGGATATTTTTCATATAGATGAAAATATAATTCTTTCAATGAAGGCGTTTTATAATGATATGGATTGGAACACGGTAATTTACACAATTTCTCACCATATTGTTGCGTGTCGAAATATTTATTCTGCACCATTAGATAATCTAACTTCTCCAAAATTTTGTTGGATCCTTTAATGCGGCTTAATTCCGACGATAATATTTGATAATCAAACTTGAGATTGTGACCAACTAAGTAATCTGTGTTGTATAAGTGCGCGCGAAAACCATGTTTGGTCATAATTTCTGATAAGTGGCACCCTTGACATGCTTCCTCATATGATATTTGATGTTTGTCATCAAATGGTGGCCATTTAACCTGCTTAAATTTGGGTTTTACTAAGTGTGTTGAAATATCATTCTCATTATAATTACCCAAGAAACAGTCACTGTAATACCAACTAATTTCAATCAATCTGGCATTTTCATAGTGTTTTGTTTGGCGATAATCATAATATTTATCCCATCCAATCCTGTCTGGAAGTCCTGTTGTTTCTGTATCAAATATGAGAATTTTCTTTCCTTTTAATAAATTCATAATATACTGTGAGATTGTTGTAATCAGATGATCAATTAATTAATCAAAATTTTCGATAAATTAATGTATATGTATTGATGGATACACAGACGAGTAAAATGAGTTGGATAGTTTCTCTGACGTCACTACTAAAAAATTGATTCATAATTTTTACATTTATTATTACTTCTAATAACATAGTTATCAAATGCCACAAAAGAAAACACTTGTAGGTGTATCAACAAACAGAACGACTGATTTGAGAATGCCCGTCAAAAATGACGGAACAAGTGATAAGCGTTATAAATATCCCCAGTTTACCAATGGGGACGGACATCGTGATATGCGTACCACATTAACCTCACAAAAGAAAAACTAACCGAATTAGTTAATATATGATTATTTACTAATATACTTTGTAATATATTTCCCATTATGAACCAATCAACGATCCACTAAAATTGAATTTTAATTCTGAATGAGTGAGACACAATATTATCACGATAATGTCCCTCACTAAAATTAAAATTATTTTACGACCGAAATATAATTTTAATCAAGTGTTGTCACAATTATTACGACAAACTCGTAAAATTAAACATTTGCTCAATAAATTCTATAGTCATCGCAATGGTATTATTTATGACAATTGTAATGATAATGACACGGAATGGCGACGATGTCATTCTGTGTATCGCGAAAATGTTAGGAAAATCCTAAATTTACCAATTAACTCTCGCCGCGATGACTGGTACAAATTTAATTTTAACTTCCAACAAATGTTCCAAGTTTACAACCAATTAACACAACGACCAGAAAAGGTGTATCAAATTGAAACTATCGTACCGTTCGAATTTCAAGTATTACTACTAAGGAAATTAAAACAATATTTTAACTTGTCAGACCTTCAATTAATAGCCAAACAAAGTGTCACTGAAGAGTATGTTAATGACACTACTGAATTTTATTTGATCCGTTCCAGACCTATTGAACAGGTTAAATCAATATGTCACAAACATTTAAAAAAGGACTTAGATTTTCTGGAGCGTCAAATGAGTATGGATTACACTCACACTAATGGTGGATGGACTAATCCACAATGTGATGTGTGTCCGGTTTGCTTGGAAACACCTGAACGGCTACTCAATTTGGAATACTGTCATGATATATTAGATAAATCATATGGTGGTTTTGATCCAATGTTAGATTATGCATGTAAGCATCAATTTTGCCACGATTGTTTGTGTCAGTTAGCGAGTATGCGGCAATTTAATTGCCCCATCTGTCGTAGGTCATTATATGGATTAATGACTGTCTTACATTTGTTTCATCAACAATTTGATCAGAGGGATCAGCATGCGCATTCAGGTATCTATACTGATCAAACGGGTGGACATACACATTCAGATGTGTATCAAAGATACTTTTGGAAAATTAAAATGCGAAAATTGCAATGACCGATCATTATCTCATACTATGAGATACATAATGGGATCATGACATTTTCAAGATATTGTGATTTTAACGAGGTGAATATATTATGGTTTATTACTAATCTGACCAAAAATTACATATTTTCCCTAATAAGGGAATCCCATTCGGCTTTTGCTTTCAGGTATCCCGGTCCATCAGGACTATACTCCAATTCAGTGATGTATTTTTGACTCTTCTCAAGTTCACCAGATAGGATATTTTTCTCATTTCGTAAATCAATTACCATCTGTATCATATCATCTGAATGATAAAAACTGATCTCACACAAGCGAGATTGTGCGCGACCATCACCATGTTCCAAACATCGTACATATAATTCAATGGCTTTGGGAAGATTTTGAAACTTTTTATTGTCTTTATAAATAGCAGCCAAATAATACATTGAGTCTACATGACCCTTATCAACTGCCTGCTGGTACAATTCAATTGTTTTAGGAAGATTTTGATACTCTTCATTGTCTTTATAAATAGCAGCCAAATAATACATTGAGTCCACATGACCCTTATCAACTGCCTGCTGATATAATTCAATAGCTTTGGGAAGATTTTGATATTTTTTATTGTCTTCATAAATAACAGCCAAATAATACATTGAGTCCACATGACCCTTATCAACTGCCTGTTTCAACAATTCAATGGCTTTGGGGAGATTTTGATATTCTATGTCGTTTTCGTAAATACCTGCCAAATAACACATTGAGTCCACATGACCCTTATCAACTGCCTGATTCAACAGTTCAATTGCTTTAGGAAGATTTCGATACTCTTCATTGTCTTTATAAATAGCAGCCAAATAATACATTGAGTCCACATGTCCCTTATCAACTGCCTGCTGATATAATTCAATAGCTTTGGGAAGATTTTGATACTTTTTATTGTCTTCATAAATAATAGCCAAATAATACATTGAGTCCACATGACCCTTATCAACTGCCTGTTTCAACAGTTCAATGGCTTTGGGGAGATTTTGATATTCTATATTGTTTTTGTAAATACCTGCCAAATAATACATTGAGTCCACATGACCCTTATCAATTGCATGTTTCAACAGTTCAATGGCTGTGGGGAGATTCTGATATTCTATGTTGTTTTTGTAAATACCTGCCAAATAATACATTGAGTCCACATGACCCTTATCAACTGCCTGCTGATATAATTCAATAGCTTTGGGAAGATTTTGATACTTTTTATTGTCTTCATAAATAATAGCCAACTGAACCATTGAGTTCACATGACCCTTATCAATTGCCTGCTGGTACAATTCTATGGCTTTTGGTATGTCATGCTCTGTATCATATAGACCAGCCATACCATAGAGCGCATCAGGGTACCCTGTATGTATCAACGGATGGTACATACAAAATCTAATTGTGTGTTCGATCGCTTGTTTCTGGTCAGATGGTCCACATGAAAGCAATTTAGATAACAAACAGATATTGAGGGGATTTTCAGGTTGTTGTCTGATTTGCTGTAGTATGTATTCTACGTTACCAAACTCTTCGAGATGTTCGTAGATGATTCCATCAACATCTTGACAGTTCCTGTACCAGATAGTAATATCCATCTCTGTTGGATCTGAAATTAACACAAAATGGAGACATCAATTACAATTCAATTTTTTTGAACAACATACAGTGTCTATTTGTGCTTCTGCATTAAATGTATCTATATATCTGTTGAATGTCTGTCAATTGACAGACATTCAACATTTCTGACCAGATATGTTCAGAGGACAGCAGATACAATGACCATCAAATCGGTGTGTATATCAGTTAGATTAGGGAAAAACTCACCTGATCATGGCCGTAAGTGTCGAAAGTTTCACTTATTTGTGATCTTAATTGGGTAAATTTCTTGCCATCAGAGACTTGGATAAATGTAATTTTATCGGTAATTTTAATACTGTTATAGAGTTGTATATAAGGGTTACAATTGGTTCTTTAATTATATATATATTATGAAATATAATTGGTGGGTTTTAGATAGGGAATTATGTGGCAAATTTGGCGGCAGTTTTGTTAATTGTTGAAAATTATTCACAAAATTTATTCACCATTAATTTCTGATTATTTCACATTTTTTTCAATAATATTTTGGTGTATCTGACTCGTTGACTTCAGTCAATGAAAAATTGAATCTCGGTTTCAGATTGATTTTGGTTATCAATGTCATTGATTCATGTCTCTCAGTAAATTACTCTCAGAATATTCACCGATTGACGTTTGTGGTCCAGAATCCAAATATATTATACCTGGATACTTATTTCTCTCAAAAATCGAGGATAGAGGTGGATTGTCCAAATTTAAAATGCCTGGACAACGACCTCTTATAGAAGAGTATGTTCAATCATTGTATGAACAGCAAAAAAAATTTTACACTAAAAATGGATATTTCTCGCTCATGCGTACACAAATCACTATTGGACATTGTTCTTGTTCAAAGTGTAATGGCAATGAATCATTGCTTGATGGACAACACCGTGTCAGTTGTTTACTTCGCTTATTTAAGGAACTACCTGCCGATTTTGCTATGACTGACCAAACTATTGACATCAATTATATTAAATCTTCACACGAGAAACTACGTGAAAGATTCGTTGTTATGGCTAAAAATAATCAACCAATTAGTAAAATGTACACTGATGATCCAATTAAAACCATTACTGAGGCACTCTGGAATAAATTTATGGTTGATAATGATCAGTTCTCCAAATTTATTTCCATTTCTGCAAAGTCTGCCAAAAGACCCAATCTCAGACAAATCGATTTCGAAAATAAATTTTCTAATAGTCAATATTTGAGTATAGTCACCGATTCCTGTGACAATAATCCCGAAGCTGTTGTTAACAATTGGATTGATATATTCAATCAATTTAATAAACATTTGGCTGATGATAAAAATTACTTGTCATATGCTCAAGATGTCACTGAGGGAATGTATGATACTGCATTCATATCCGAATTTTATTTAGGATTGATTCCTTATTGTAAATGGATTGATCATGCTTATGAATATCATATCAAACTAATATTAGAAGAATCAAAAAAGAAACGACGTGTCAATAACCCCATCAAATTCTCCATTAATAAAAGAGATGAGACAAGTTAACCGATGATATATCATTCTCATTGAGTCATATGTATTAAGTAAGGTGTCAAGGTATGACAGAAAAATAAATTGTTAAAATTATGTACTATCACAACCGTGTTTATGATAATACATAATTTAACAATTTTTAGAAGTATTGATAAATTTGAACTATTCAAACTTTGTTCCGGTTTCAAAGTAAATTTACTTTGAAATTTTTGTATTACTTGATCTGTTTTAATGTGTCAATTACAATAAGGTTATCCGAATTTGTCCTATGATAATCCTGAAAATATTTAACAACAATGTAGTATGGATAATTTAAAGATAACCGGATCGGTTATCTTAATATGATAACCAAATAAAATATTATTTGAAGTGGTAAATTTGATTCATTTTGAATTGAAATCTAATTCGGATTTCACACTTGTAAATAATATGGATCAGACCTGCCAAAAGTACCATACATACTTTAACTGTACAATTGATGAGTTTGAAGAATTAACACAAGAGTTAAAACAATCTATTGATGATCTAACTGGTGAATCAATTGGTATGCGAAATGACCTGGGTGAGGTATGTCCGATTTGTTTAGATATTCCAAAGATACTCGATAGTGTTCGTTTACATCATTGTCCGGAAAAATATTTGCCTGGATATGGTCATAAACATTGTAATATTGAATGTCGACATTCATTTTGTCCAAATTGTCTCAATCATTTAATGAGACAATTTGAAAACGAATATGGTGACTGGATGCATGACACCCCATATCCTTGTCCAATTTGTCGGCGAGATATTGGTGATATGTTGGATGATTATTGGAGTGAAAAAGAACGATTAAGATATTTGAATAAACAAACCCGTCGCGGAAACCATTTGGGTCATTATTATCGTTCAGTGGCAGATATATTTCATAAAATTAATCACCAATGTAGTGTATTTTGGTGTTTGCGGGCAAAATTACCAAATCGTAATGAATGTGCAATTCATTACAAAAAACCACAACAACATCCTGGGCGTAGTTGTGGTCATTGTGGTAAACATTTACGCGAAACTGACGACTTCATGTATCATATTAAACATGAGTGTTATATTTTTGAAAATTATAATCTTGATGGATTTTTTCAGAATTAAACCCAAACTGACAGTTAGAAATCCCCACTTAATTTAACAATTTTGATGAATTCAAACGGTGATTGGTAAGTGGAGTTGATTGAGTAGTTTACGTTGATGATGGTGGTCCGATAATTGATAAATATGTTGATTCCACGTCAATAAGTCATAATCAGCTAATAATTGATGAGGATCACGCTTTTGGTTTAACGAATCATTAATCAGATAATTAATGCCTTTGAGATAACTGTTTTGTAAATTATTGGCTAATTTCCGACCAAATACTAACTTAGATTCTGTTATCGTTGCGCATTGTTCATTATGAAAGGTAATTTGTGAATGTTTTGGATTGATCGTAAAAGATAACTCATGGTTTTGGTTGGTGTAAATTTTCTCAATTAATTTACAGTCACCCGCTAAGTCAGAGAGGGCACAATTTTTAATGTATTTAATCGCTTGATTAAAATCACCCATCTGATTAGTCAACATGTCCAAATAATTATCATGATTTGTGACACAAACTATATTCGAAATTTGGTTGTTGGTAATATTATTAGTGGGTATGTTTTGCAATTCTTGTCTAATTTGTTCTTTTAATTCTGATTTGAGAATTTCATCACGTTGTTTCAATTCAGATTTCAAAGTTTCATTGTTTTCCGTTAATTTGGTAAATTTTGAGACTAATGTTTGATATGTTGGATCATTCGATAATTTTTCAATAATTTACCCAACATTTCGAACATCTTTTTATTTATAGGACTCAGGTGATCAATGTAATTTGTACCGGATGGTGTAAACTTAGAACATTTTAAATCTGATAAACCATCTGTATTTTCCCACGAGAAAAGTACATCGATTACACTCTGAATCTTGCCGTGCTCTGCTAAGTCAGGTTCTTCTTCTGTCAATTGGTAGATTTGCTCCAAAATGAGTTGAATTGTATTGGGTTTACTCGATTTCTTAAAGCCGTCCCAAATTTCAGAAAATTTGTCGCCTGCTGGATTTTGAGAAGTGTTATCGGTTTGCATATTTGTTTTTCATAACAAAATATACAACAAATCGTGAATCATTTTTGAAAAAATGATAACTCATATGTATCCCACAATATATGCCAATGGTGATTATGGTTTGATGGAATTTTGTTATGCCTATCGTTGATTCGGTCAATAATTTACAATATATTACTGACACAATGAATCATCCTAATTTTATTAAATTAATATGTAATATTTAACATTTATCGTTAATAATCACATCTTTGCTGATATTATCAATCATCCACGCTGCTCGTATATGCTTCACAGTGTGTTGCAGAATGGTCATCATTACCACAATACAGACATGGGATTTCATCAAAAAAACCCATCATCGTTGTCAGTATCTGTATAAGTTACAGATTTAATTATAGGATGTTCATATTGTCTATTATCGTCAATTGTGTCTAAATTGTATTTTATTTTGAAATAGATCTTGGCACATGCAATCGTATCACCAACAGCAGTATGATAACCTGGTAATTCTTGATTAAATATATATATATATTTATAGATTGTACCGAGTGAGTATCTGATACCATTAATTTTATCCTTTGTGATTCTCATAGTACATTCATATTTTTTTTATTGTGAAAATCATTATAGGTATGCTTATTACGGAGGAATTCTTTCATCATGACTAAATAACCAGCACTATTAAAACATTGACTGATCACACACTCAACAGTACTTAGATCTGACATAAAACTATTAAGTACATCATTAATTGGTGTACCATATTGTTTAGTTAGTGCACTTGTAATACATTGTCATTGATGAAATTACTTTAGACTGGAACATAGTTTGAATTAGATATGTATGTATCCAATCCATCACTATGTCTATCATATCTTAACCATGTTTATGATAATTTATAATTTCACAATTTTAGAGGTCCAAAGATAAATCAAGTAAAAAGAATGTTATTTCTCCAAGATTGTTGTAATCAGTTGATTAATTAACTGATCAAATTTCCCAATAAACTAATGTATATTTATATATGGGCTCACTGATGAGTATACGTGTGAGTATGCTGGAGAAACCAACATACCAACTAAAAATTGATTCATAAATTGTTGATCATTATTATTACAATTACACTAATACAATTATCAAATGCCACAAAGGAAAACACTCATGGGTGTATCAACAAATAGAACAACTGATTTTCAAATGCCCATCAAGAATGATGGAACAGGTGATAAACGGTATAAATACCCTCAATTTACCAATAATGACGGCCATCGTGATATGCGTACCACACCAACATCACAAAAGAAAAATAAATAAATCTGTTATCTTTATGTGTTTATTTGATCAAATATCACCTCGATGAACTATTCTTTGAAATGGTCAAATTTGATTCAATTTGGGTCGAAAAATTCTAGGCAAATTTAGGGTCATACTACCAAAAATTAATCAATATATTTGTAAACAATCCAACTAATTTCCTTGAATCTCTATCAAAAATTTTAAGATAAATCATGGAAAATTGAAAACAGACACCGTTATTATTTCGAATAAATATCATCTAAATTAATGTGATTTGACAAATCGTCCCGTTTCCCTATAAAATGCCAAATTTGAATTAAATTTGGCATTTTATAACTTCGTGAAACTATGGCTAAAAAGGTGATAATGTGATTTTTAATAATTCATAGATTCAGTTAATGAGTTCCTGATTTCACCCAAATAACCTCAAATGTCTCATAGTCACCATTGTTAGCCGAAATACCTTTTATTAACTATTGTCCTTCGGTGTTGATCTGGATGAGGGTATTTCGGCTAACAATGGTGATTATAGGGTACTTTGAGGTAATGGGTGCATAGGGAGACTTATGGGATTATTGCCATCAAATACATGAGATATTTTGTAATTTTATGGGTTTAGTAATTAACGTATGGTCTTCTAAAAGAAGACTGAATATTTCATTGTTTCTGAACCGAATTACTTCCTAAAATCAATGATTTGTACTTTGAGATTTAATTTCATTTCTTTGAATGTTTCAAGGAGAGACATAAATAAATGTCTTTGAAAAGTGGTCAATCTGTCAAATAGTGACTTATTTGCGTGTTTTTCATCAAGTAGTACAATGTAAAATGTACTGACATCAGTGATCTCTTTTCCACATTTATTTGATATAAATGTGAGATATTCTGGTTTCTTATCAAGAAACACTCTTCCGGAAACGATCGTCTGTCCAACAACATAACACAATGAACCATTATTAGATGAGCCAACACGTTTCACTGCACATAACCCACATGTATTTCCATGAAGAATACATATGTCTGTTGTCTCAATTTTCAAATCTGGTAAAAGACACCCATCGAAACATATTGTGTCGGGATTTTTACACTGTTCCTCATTCCAGCGACTTTCTTTAATTTGTTTTCCTTCCTTACATTGTTGTTGTGTTAGTTGTATGAACTGTATTGTATTTGTATGTAAAGAATTGATTGCGTCACAATTTGGTGAATATTTATACACATCACACAATGTTTTACTTACTAGTGATCCATATAAACCCAAATTCTCAGGATTTATGAAACTGTTTACTAATTGTTGATTTAGCCAGTTCCCCAAATCTTGATCTGGTATTGCCTGTTGTTCTGGAGGAATGTTAATTTCAGTTGATTCTTCATCGATATCCATCTTCATGAATGCATTGTAACAATCACCTGTTGTTAATAGTAATTTTTCATGTGGAAATAATATCGCGGAATCTAATGTGGGTGATGAATGACCAGTCAACCCTCTTGTCACTAGGAATTGTGACACTGGATCTTGTTTTGCGAGTTGTTTTTCAAAATTTATTTTCCAAAAATAAACAGATTTTTCAACAGATGTCACTTTATGTGTATATTTGTCATTAGATTGATAATTAATCTCATCAGTGGATGATGGTATTTTATTGATTCGTCTCACAGCAACTGTAACTGTTTTTTTAATAAGTTTAGATTTGTTCCTGATTGATGACATTTGTTACATTTATCATTGAAAATTGTGGAAACACTGATTCAATTTTAATGTGTATAAAAATTGTAATAATGACCGGACTGTACTTGATATATACCAGTCTCACGTAATATACAAAGATTTTGACAAACATACAGACAATTTAATTTTGTTTATTATGTGAGAATGGTGTACTCCTTTTTGTTATAAACAAATAAATTTCAATTCAATATTTCTCATTTCCATTGATATCAATTTATGGATCTCAATAAATCATGTGATGCGAAACTGCATCATTGGACCAATTACAACTTGACTAATTTCATTTTAATCGTCATTAAAATTTTTAAGATAGATCATGGAAATTGAAAGATTTTTATTGGTGTGATACATTCACAATTAATAATGTCTAATACTAAAATTATTTTGCGACTGAAATATAATTTTAATCAAATATTACCCCCCAATTATTACGACAAACTCAAAGAATTAAACATCTTCTCAACAAGTTTTATAGTTATCGTAATGGTATTATTTATGACAATTGTAATGATAATGACACGGAATGGCGGCGATGTCATTCTGTGTATCGTGAAAATGTTAGGAAAATCCTAAATTTACCGATTAACTCTCACCGTGATGACTGGTACAAATTTAATTTTAACTTCCAACAAATGTTCCAAGTTTATAACCAATTGACACAACGACCAGAAAAGGTGTATCAAATTGAAACTATCGTACCGTTCGAATTTCAAGTATTATTACTAAGGAAATTAAAACAATATTTTAACTCGTCAGACCTTCAATTAATAGTCAAACAAAGTGTCACTGAAGAGTATGTTAATAATACTACTGAATTTTATTTGATCCGTTCCAGACCTATCGAACAGGTCAAATCAATATGTTACAAACATTTAAAAAAGGACTTAGATTTTCTGGGGCGTCAAATGAGTATGGATTACATACTCACATTAATGGTGGATGGACTAATCCACTATGTGATGTGTGTCCGGTTTGCTTAGAAACACCCGAAAGTCTACTTAATTTAGATTACTGCCATGATTTATTGGATTCTTATGGTGGTTTTGATCCAATGTTAGATTATGCTCGTAGGCATCAATTTTGTCATGATTGTTTGTATCAGTTATCAAGTATGCGACAATTCGACTGCCCATTTGTCGTAGGTCATTATATGGATTAATGACTGTTTTACATTTATTTCGTTAACAATTTGATAAAAGGGTACATGATACATGTTCTGATGTGTATCAGAGATATTTTGGAAAATTAAAATGAGCAATCATATCACATAATGTAATGTACAAGAACAGTTTTATCCCAATCATTACGGATACCTGATTAAACTTGTAGTCGTTTCAACCATTAACCAAAATATTTCACACGGTAGGATATTGATAGAGATTTGTGAAATTTCCATTGAGATTTATCAATCTTTGTTGATTTTCTTGATTGAATCGAATATCCTTCTGTGTGACTTTATTGGAGATGTACAATGAAATTAAAATTTTCAGAAAATGATCAATTATCTGATAAAATTATCCATGTCATAAAACATTGAAATTTTATGATATAAAAATTATACATGACTCTAAATTTGTCTTCATATCTCAAACATTATCAGATTATATGGGTGAGACATATATTAATTGATTTTTGGACTATCATCGAATGACTTCAAGTCATTGAGCAATTTTCGTGACCAATCATCCAATCCGATAACTTTTGACATATTTAATAACATAATAATGATATCAATCTCGAGTTCCTTCTGACTATTTTTATCAACATCCAATGTTTTCAGATATGTTTCATATCGACTCAAAATTTTTTTCCCATATTTTTCTCCATTTTGGTCCACATATTCCTGTAAAATATCTTTTTTATTTTGGATTAATTCATCAATTGTTTTCTTTTTGGAAGCATAGACATATTGATCTCCATCTGATACTTGCACCAATGGGCTTTTGTGACTTGTCAGTTTGATACTGTTATAAATGGGGCGTTGCGGATTGCAATTGGTTTCTTTAATCAAATATGAAATAAAATTATTGGGATGATGTGATAATGCCTCATGTAATAGGTGAGGTAATTTCTTTGATAATATTTCATAATTATCAATTTCCAGAAAAGCTGGAGGAACCACAATATTAATTTGGTTATTGCTGATGGTTTGTGGATTTTCTTTCAATGCTTTATTTTCACCTTTAAGTTGATTAATTTCACTCAATAGTTGCTGTTTAGTCATGCTCTCATAATCTTTGACCTTCAAGATTATCTTGGGTTTCCTTTGACAAACTGATTTTTGTATGTGATAGTCAAGTACTTGTTTAGAACTAAACTCTGTGTGACATTGGTAACATATGTACTGTCTTCTATTTTGACACACTTTGTGGGAGATATGATAATCATATGATTTTTTCGAACTCAATTGTTTTAAACATATGGGACACTGGTTCATAGATATGTATGCATTAATAATATTACTCGATAATTTATTAAGTAAATTTCCGTTTATATAAACGGAAATTTACTTAATAAATTATCGAGTGTGTGAAAATTACTTACCAATGATGTAAATTTACTTAATAATACACAATTTACTACATAAATTGTGTGAAATCAATTAATACATCATATGAAAATTACTTAATAATATGTGTGAAAATCGCTTAATTAAAAAGTAAATTTACTTAATAAGATGTATGAAAATTCTTTGATTGAAAAGTAAATTTACTTAATAAGATGTATGAAAATTCTTTGATTGAAAAGTAAATTTACTTAATAATATGTGTGAAAATCGCTTAATTAAAAAGTAAATTTACTTAATAAGTGTGAAAATTCTTTGATTGAAAAATAAATTTACTTAATAATATGTGTGAAAATCGCTTAATTAAAAAGTAAATTTACTTAATAAGATGTATGAAAATTACTTAATAATCCATCTGAAAAATACTTAATAAATCGAGGGGAAGGGAGAGAATTTTAGACATGATAAATTCCATGAAAAATAAATTTCAAAATTGAAAAATAAAAATAAAATTATAAAAGTTTCAGATCCCAGAAATTTTCTCCCCCCCCCTCGATTTATTAAGTATTTTTCAGATGGATTATTAAGTAATTTCATACATCTTATTAAGTAAATTTACTTTTCAATTAAGTAATTTTCACACATCTTATTAAGTAAATTTATTTATGCTAACAAGAAATCCATGTTTTATTAGAAAATGATTGATCAAATAGGTAATAATATTCATTTCATGTCAGAAAATGGAACAAATGTTTATTTGTCAAAAACTCATTCCTTGGCGATCGCCAAGGATTGGTATAAATTCTGTTGTATTGTGATCGATATGAATTTAACAAATTATTTAATGATAAGACATATGACACATATGTTGTAATTAACGTATTGTGATATGAATAAAATAAAAATTTTTAAGTTATAAATTTAACATTGTGTCATCAACGATGACACATAATTTAACAATTTCTAAGATAAAAGATATTTAAACAATATTTTGTTGTAAATTCGTAACAATGGATACTTTATGTAATAATCTTTTCTGAACTCATAAAAAAAGATTTAGTGTTATAATTGGATTTATGATTGAATATTGTGGCAATTTTGTCACAATATTTCAGATGGTCTGAAATATTTTGAAATCATTATGATGTGCATACCCTCGTGCTGATTTGAAAAGTTTACGACATATATGGCACTCCATAACATATTTTACAATGTCCAAATAATTATCATGATTTGTGACACAAACTATATTCAAAATTTGGTTGTTGGTAATATTATTAGTGGGTATGTTTTGCAATTCTTGTCTAATTTGTTCTTTTAATTCTGATTTAAGAATTTCATCACGTTGTTTCAATTCAGATTTCAAAGTTTCATTGTTTTCTGTTAATTTGTTAATTTTTGAGACTAATGTTTGATATGTTGGATCACTCGATAATTTTTCATTAGCATTTTTGTGAAATTTCTCTATATGTTGTTTCATATTGTCTTTGCGTGTAAAGGATGTTTGACAATTTGGACACACAAAATTTTTCTTCACTATATGAATATGATCAGTCGAATGAAGATTATTCATGTGTCGTTTCATATTGCCTAATTGTGTGAAAGACTTCTGGCATATTGGGCAAATATGTACCATTATGAATACATTACATTATATTATTAATTATAAATACTTTCAGTTTCCTTTTTTGGGAAAACCTATGCTATGTTATTTATGGTTTATTTTATGATAAAATAAAATAATTCATAATTATTTATTCATTTATACTTTTTGGGAAAAGATAAACAAAACTGATCAATGTATTAATCATACCACAACTCATATGAAATTGTTAAATTAATACAAAAATCACATAATTTAACAATTTATAATCATAAAATTTAACAATTTTATATTATTTCAAAAAGACATATGGAATGAGTCTGATCACACATATGTCTTAAATCGAATAATAATGGTCTCATTTCTGATTAAATT
>Ga0209450_10000484_pt1 | contig 20357 bp, 22 predicted proteins | sample FrelakmetLWP11LW_FD_187149 | JGI IMG/M metagenome (GOLD analysis project Ga0209450, IMG submission 187149) | Freshwater lake sediment microbial communities from the University of Notre Dame, USA, for methane emissions studies - LWP11 LW (SPAdes)... | ecosystem: Environmental > Aquatic >...
AAGCTGGTGTTGAGCCGCGGGCTTTGAACCAGGCAAATATCGCTTTTAGCCAATTTACGTTATTGGGAATGCGGCAGCGTATCTCAGAATTCAAACGGGAACTAGACGAGATTTTGCACCCCAATCTAATCCCTATCCAGACAAATCCTTCGACCCATTTGAATGATGTTCCCGGGCCAGCAAATATTACACATGCCGCCACCACCCGGCACGGTAAATTACCTGCTAATTGTCACCAATGTGGTGCCCCGGTCCGATCCGATGAAGTGGAATGGATCGATGGCTTCAGCGCTGAATGTGATTTTTGCGGTGCAGTTTTACAGGCAGAATAAGTGTGTGGCAGAGTTTTCATATATTGAGTTCATTCAAAATCAGCGGATAGAGCGTGAAAAGCGTCTGGTTGCCAACCCGCGCAATTGGTTTTCCCTGGTTGGTCTTTTTCCCATTTTAGAAGGAATAAATTTACTGGGAGGGAATGAAACCAACAGCGTCATCATTCCCGGAACCCCCTTAACCGCTTATGCCACACTGGAACTAACCGACCACAAGGTGATTCTCAAAGATGGGAGCAGCAGTCTATTGATCAATGGAAACACCTTTGAAAGCCGCGTATTGAATAGCGACCATGACGACAAACCTGACATCTTGAGCATTGGTCCGATCCAAATGATGCTCCTTCAACGGGGAGAGCAGTTCTTCATCCGGGCATGGGATACTCAATCAGTAAATATCACTGAATTTGCAGGGTTGAATTATTTCCAAGTCAATCCGGCTTGGCGTGTCCAGGCGGAGTTTAAGCCTTTTACAGAACCCCGCGTTTTGCCGGTTGAGGATGTCATCGGGACAAAATACGAAGTAAAATTCGCGGGTCAGGCTTTTTTTAATGTGCAGGGAATCCCCTGTTCGCTGATTGCAGAAGATGACGAAGAAGAACTTTTGTTCAGCTTTTCCGATTTAACGAAATCTGATTCCACTTACCCTGCCGGGCGCTACCTCCTGACTGGAAAGCCGGCGGACAACCGGGTAACGCTGGACTTCAACCTGGCACACAATTGGCCTTGCGCCTACACGCCATATGCCACCTGCCCGCTGCCGCCTTTCGAGAATCATCTGAAGGTGCGTATCGAAGCCGGTGAAAAGCGCTACCATTAACCGAAAGAACTACTCAGCATTGCCGCCATAGGTTTCACAATGGTCTCTCAATAGCAATTTTTCCCGCTGAATAACCACATTTAAAATGGTGCCATCCCCTGCCTCTTCCTGTAGAATCTCTTTCGTAAGCGGCTTTCCAAACGAAACAGCGGGGGTCAGAAAGATTTTCCCAGGATGCATCAACTGGGAGATGACCTGACCGAATTCTGCCAAACGTTGCTGATCAATCTGCTTTCGGCGCAGCCTGGTTAATATATGCTTCGCCCAATGGCTGGACACACACCCGCTGATGATCACCGGCAATACCTGTAAATCCGGAATGTATTTGAAGAACATATCAAAAATATCCAGCCAACCATCGATTGCGCGTGAGGCGCCATGGAATACTGCCGGGTCAGGCTCACGGTGACCGGCAGCAAAATAGACCAGTACCCCCCCGCTCTTTAGGTGGTTGATGGCATTGCGCAGTACCAACATGCGATTGCGTGAGTCATCCCTGGATGCAAAGAGGATATGTTCGCAGAGTTTGGGGAGCATGCGAAGGAATGGAATTTCCGTAGAGATCCATTTAATATCTTTACGCGGCAAATTGGAGAAAATAGTTAATCCGTCATAAGCACCTGGATGATTGGTTACAATCAACAACGGTCCGCTTGCAGGAATGTTTTCAATCCCCTGAACCTTAACCCGGTCACAAAAATGGGTCAGGCAAATCTCACTGGCTTTTGGTAAACCATCAGTCCCGGTGGTTTCGTTAAATGGAGCACCGATGTGGGCAAAACTGGTGGTGATTTTGTTGAATATGTTCCAGCCCAAACGATGGGTAAACTTCGTCTTCGGCAATCCAACTGCCCCAACGAGTTCATCGATCAAGCTTTCACTTAATTTTGCAATAGTATCCGGGTCAGTGGTCATGGGGATTGCCCTTTCATATAAGTTTAACCCCTGAAAATTCAAAAGTGTACTGATATTTTGACAAATATTTCATTGATTGTATACATCTTTAACCTCATCCGTCATACTTGCTATAATTAAATCTATTGCGTAACGAACTCGAGGAGTAAAAATGATCACCATCCGCGATCTTCAGCGTATCCTTGAAATGGAAAATGAGATCATCCATGATCAGGTGACCGGGCTTTCACAAGCTGACAGCCTTCTCCAACCCCAACCCGGCGGTAACTGCCTTAACTGGGTCGTTGGTCACCTGTTGACCAACCAGCTTGAGATCATCGATGCAATTGGCGGTATAGTTCCATTTGATTCTATTATCGTCCAAAGATACCAACGCAATTCTGAACCCATCCGCGCGGACGAAGAAGGCGTTCTGACATTGAATACAATGGTCAGCATGCATGACCAGACCCACCAGGTTATCAACGACAAACTTAATACGATGAAGGAAGAGGATTTTGAAAATGAGATCCAGATCGGTGAGCGGAAAATAAAATTGGGTTGGCGCGTATTCTTCCTGCATTTTCATTACACCTACCATATCGGGCAGCTCGAGTTCTTGCGCCAAATGGCTGGCAAAATAGACAAGCTCATTTGACCCATACCCAAAATGTCTATAGAACAAGATTCGATTAATCGACTCCTCACGCTTTTAAAACGCCAGTGGCAGGTTGAGAATATCCAGTCAATGGCTGGCGGTATGTCGGCTGGCATGTCGCTGGTGAGTCTCAAGACTCCCAGTGGATATCGTGTCCGTTGGGTCATTCGGCAATTGTCTGTTCAAACCCTCGCTTTGCGTCCCCGGGCAGTAAAAATGGAATATGACCTCCTGAAGATCATGAGTCTGCACAACTTACCGGTTTCAAAGCCGGTTTACGTGGATGAGAAAGGAAAGATTTTCGGATCACCCTCCTTTGTGATGGAATATTTACCGGGGGCTGTTGATTTTTCAATGGACTTAGGAACAAATCGTCCAAACAAATTGGCAATGCTGCTTACGCAGATTCATAAGATCGATATAAACGAAATTAGTCAAGTACAAGTACCAAAACTAGCGTTAACTTTCAGCGAGCTATGCGGGGAGGACCCTGAAACACCTGATGAAGAATTGAACGAGACTTTGATCCGCACTGCGCTCAAGAGACACTGGCCACCTATGACTTTCAACCTACCTGTCCTTTTACACGGCGATTACTGGAACGGGAATATCCTGTGGAATGGAGGGGATATCAGCGGGGTGATCGACTGGGAAGACGCCTGGATCGGCGAGCCGCTCCTGGATATCGCCGGCACAAGAGTCGACCTGGCCTATACCTTTGGTTTGAAGTTATCGGAGCAATTTACACAGTCTTACATGGCAATTAGGAAAGTCAACTTGCAGAGCCTTCCTCAATGGGACCTCGTGGCGGTATTGTGGCTCATCCGCTTTATCAACCATGACCTGAACTCATGGGCATCGTTTTATCATGGGTATGGAAGAGCTGATGTTACTGCCAGCCACATCAAAACACGGATTAATGAATTCAGTGAATTGGCGTTAAATAAGCTGGAATAGGTGTAATATCTTTTATTGGGAAAAACGAAATCCAACCTGCCAGTTAAGGGTTATCACTAATAGTTTATTCGCAACCTATCCATTGAACACACAAAGGATATAAATGGTGGTCTATGTCTGAAAAATCGTATCGTCTTTATCCGTACCGCTGGGTCGTACTGGCTGTATTCATGTTGATCAACATCGCCATGCAAATGCTGTGGATCACCTATGCGCCCATTACAGGAATTGCCGCTAAATTTTATGGCGTAACCGATTTACAGATCGGGTTCCTGTCGATGACCTTTATGATCGCTTTCATCCCTCTCTCATTACCCGTTTCCTGGCTCATTGACACCATTGGTTTCAGGCGCACCGTTAGCATTGGGGCTGTTCTGATGGCGCTCTGTGCCATCAGCCGCGGACTGGCAGGCGCTAATTACACCCTGGTGCTGATTTCAACCATCGGATTGGCTATCGCTCAACCCACCATGTTAAACGCCTGGACCAAAGTGCCGGCGTTGTGGTTCGGGCATGAAGAACGCGCCACCGCGGTTGGCATGATTACTTTATCCGCTCTGGTCGGCACCGCCCTGGGTATGGTACTCACTCCCATGCTGGTTGACTCGCTTCCTATTCCCTCTGTTCAGTTGATTTACGGTGCCATAGCTGCTGGTACCGCGTTGCTCTTTTTGATCTTTGCACGTGAAAAACCAGCAACTCCCCCCTGCGAGGCTGGCCAGGAGGACCGCTCTCTCATGCTCGATGGACTAAAACACGCCCTCTCCATCCGCAACTTCTGGTTCTATTTGATCATCATGTTCATTGGCTTGGGAATTTTCAACGGCGTTACCACCTGGGTGGAAACCATAATCCGGCCTCGCGGTTTTACTGCCACTGACGCGGGCATCCTTGGGGCTTTAATGCTTGCCGGTGGCGTATTGGGCGCAGTCATCATCGCCCCCATCTCGGATAAATTGCATAAACGCCAGGCGTTCCTGTTGTTCGGCTTTGCCATGGCAATCCCTTGTGTTTTGGGGCTGGCATTTGCCCACCACCAGTTTGCCCTGTTCACCTTTTCCTTCGCATTGGGATTTTTCCTGGTGAGTGTCAATCCGGTGGGGATGCAGTATGCCTCCGAGATCACGCAACCAACCCCAGAAGGAACTTCGAATGGACTGGTACAGTTGGCTGGTCAGTTGAGCGTCGTTTTCGTTTACCTCATGGATGCGCTTAAAACCCCCGACGGTTCCTATACTCCGGCGTTATTGTTTTCCGTTGGACTCTTGATCCTGTCCTTATTCTTTATCTCAAAAATGAAAGATCCCGCGCCAGCAGTTCGGGAAGAACCCGGGCACCAGGTTATATAACCAATATCAGCGCAGCTCGTTCATAGCCTGGATCACCTCATGCAGGATGATGCCTTCTTCATCGGTCGGCATACTGATTATTTTGACCTGTGAATCTACGGCGTTGATAAACTGAACCTGGTCTGGCTTGGCTGTGCGGTTTGCCTCCTTATCCAGCCGGACCCCCAACTGATCAGCCCCGCCGCACACTTTTTCGCGCAACTGCCAGCAATGGATGCCGACGTCGTCGGTGAAGATAATAGCATCCGCGCCGTTCATCTGCCAGTAATAACCGCCAATGTAATTCTTGAGGCGGTTAGTGTATACCTCATAGGCGATCCGGCAGTGTTCATTCCCCTGTTCAGCCGCAGAAATGATCTCCACCAGGTTCGAAGAATATCCTGAAAGCCCAATGAGGCCAGACTTGTTATTGAGCAGCGTGTTTATTTCCTCTGCCGATTGCCCCTGACGCATCAATTCCAGCACAATTTCCGGATCCAGGTCACCGCAGCGGGTGGACATCACCAGCCCGGGCAGCGGGGAATATCCCATTGAGGTATCCACGGTGTGACCCTCCATGTAAGCCGCCACACTTGAACCCCCGGTTCCCAGGTGGCACATAATCAACTTTACTTTGTCAATTGGTATACCCAGCAGGCTGGCTGCCCGGGTGGAAATATATTGATAGGATAGCCCGTGAAAACCATACTTGCGGAATCCATACTGGTCAGCCAGTTCACTGGGGAGGGCATAAAGGCGGGCCGATTCCGGCATGTTGGCATGGAAGGCAGTGTCGAAAACCAGGAACTGCGGGACACCGAGCAATTCTTCACTGACGACCTGCATCGCTGAATACGAGTTGGGATTGTGAATTGGAGCCAGCGGCAGGCACTTCATTAATAATTGCTGAGACTCAACTGTAACCTTGGTTGTTTGCGTCAGCCATTTTCCACCGTGCACAAAACGATGACCGATTGCATCAATGTCGATATGATTCTGTTGGATGATCTTAATGCACTCCCTTGCAGCCTGGCTGTGCGTTTGGAGAACCATTTCTACCGAATACGATTCTGCATTTATCGCATAATCGATACGCGGTTTTTCACGAGTTAGCGTACCCACATTGCGCGCCTTGCCGCTGGCAATGGTTTGAACCTCGTTTGTTTTATCAACCGAATAGATGCGAAAATTTAGCGATGAACTGCCGCAATTAATGACCAATATATTCATAGGTTTACTCCCAGTTGTAATACACCTTCATTTTACCCGCCCCCCTAAAAGGTAGAGGATTCTTTCGCAATTTCAGGATTAATGAAATATATTTTACGGTATTATTATCCTATGCGAGTATTGGCTGAAATTGATCGTTCACCGGGAATTCAGCACCAGGGACGGCAGGTGATCCGTGAGGCGGTGCGCGCAATTATCCGCGAGGGAAGCAATTTGCTGATGATCCACTCTTCCTGCGACGGTGATTACAAGTTTCCGGGCGGGGGGATAAAAGCCGGCGAGGATCATTTGTCCGCCCTTTCACGCGAGGTCAACGAGGAAAGCGGCGCTAACCTGCTGAAAGAGATGATTGATTACGGCAAGGTGATCGAGTATGACCGCCCAATTGAAAAACAATTCGATCTGTTCGTGATGACCTCTTATTACTATTTATGCCAGATTGAATCGCAAATAGGGATTCAGCACCTCGAGAAATATGAGTCGGAATTGGGATTCACTCCGGAGTGGATATCTATTGAGGATGCCTTGGCGGTAAACCAGACCCTGCAGCGCGAACGTCCGGGAAAACTTCAACGTTGGGTCCGCCGCGAAACAGAGGTTTTACAAATACTATTAAACGACTATGCCGGGAGGTAATTGATGTCGAAAGTTTTAACCACCGAAGAAAGATTTGCAAAAGCACATTCATTAATTCAAAAAGCCCGGGAAATCCCTGCATCGGATGATGGCGGCTGGGATTCTCTCAGTTATGCAGCGCAGGTAAAAGATACCCTGCGCCAGGCACACGATCTGCTCAAGTTCCTGCCTCAAACCGCCGGAGTTAGCGCTGAACAGAAGAAAGAAGCCCAGGATCTAATGCAGGAGATTGTGGCTGTTGAAAAATCCATTCTGCATAAAAATTTTAGTTAGAACAAAAAATGTTAACCCTGCACCAGGTTGAAGCAAGGATCGCCCACCTGCCGATCAAACAGCAGGAGATCATTATTGAGATTCATAACATCGTGGCATCGATTTCCCCCAACGCGGACATGAAATTGTACAGCGATGGTGTAGCTTACTATGAAGGATGGCGCGGCGGCACGATCAAAGCGGGGTTATGCATGGTAATCTGGAGTGCCAGGCACCCCTTTATGATGAAATTCGGGTTAGGTCGGTTTTTGCCTGACCCGCACCACCTGTTGGCTGGTGACGAACTGGCCATGCGATTTTATCCACTCCCCGAGTTTGAGCAAATCCCCTGGGATGCTGTGACAGAGTTGATCAAAGCTGCGCAGCAATTCAACCCGACACTTGAAAACACGAGCATCTCAAGCCTTATAAGAGAAACGCCTTCCCAATAGCCACGAAACCCTCTATCTCATCTGGTTTTTCCAGGTGCTGCGAAATCAATTTCACTTCAATACCTTTTGCATTAAATTTAACAACCGGGGGGATTTTTCCAGGATAGCGGATGAGCGCATTTTCCACTTCAGGGGTCAGCACATCGCGTGCCTTTTCTTCCTGGTTAGTCCAGACCATGTAACGCTCGCGCAGAGACATTCGGCCAATCAACGATTCTTCAATGCCCAGGGCATCATCTGCCTCGTCGCCAACCATTAACTTCAGCATGGCCTGTTTGATCACATCACTGATTCCTCCAAGATTGATCTCCGGCTGCTTTGGTCCGATCAGCAGGATCCCGGGGGTGAAGTTCACCTGGGTTGAATACCAGCGGGTAAAGGACCGGACATTGGAAGAGCCTGAATTGCTACTGGATTCAGAAGTTTCGCGCAATCCTTCAAAAACCCATTGAGGTCCATAAAGACGGTAACCGGAGGTTATGTGATCGTTTACCTTTTCATAACGCCAACCTCTTTGCGTTGCCAAATTGATCACCAATTGTTGCGTATTTCGCTTGCGATAATATACCAGCACAAAGATGCCCCCAATGAAAATTGCCGTAATCAACACAACGAGCAGACTAATAGTTATATCGTCCATCAAGCACCTCTCCTATCTGAATATGAAATTGTATAATAGATTTGAAATAGATGAATGCCGCGAGGGATGAATTATGGAACCAGTTCTTGTGCTTGTTAACGACAAAATGCAGGGGGATTACCAATATTGGCGTACTGAAGCGGCAGGGGAAAAATTTCAGCCCGATTTTCAACCTGAACTGACCCCTAAAGAAATGCTTGAAATGGGAGTCTTTGGCGGTAAATATCTCACCGACTGCCGGGAGGAATTCCCGGCAGACTGGTTTGAAAATGCCCGGTTGAGTCCGGACAGGCATGACCCGGACCTGAATTTCTTCGGCGTCAATGCCTCGAAGCCGTTATGGTACTGGCAAATGAAAGGTTGGATCTATCCTGAAGATCCGCGCGGATGGTTCCAGTGGTACTGCCGCTACTATATGGGGCGGCGCTGCCCGGATGATGAACGCCAAATCAAGCGCTGGAAAGCCATGAGCCGTCACATCGGTCAATTGCGCAAACATTGTTTCAAAGGGGATCTCAACTGCCGGCGGAAACAACGCCAGGCGTTATTGCATTGGGCGTATGACTCACGAAAGATCTAGAACAAATATTAGACCGCAGCAGTATAGCCTAATTCCTTAACCACAGCAATTATTTTCTCTTTATCCAAAATTGCGTCGTCATATTCAACCACCATTTTTCCACTGCGGTAGCTGGCGTCAACTGTTTTAACACCGGGAAGATCATCCTCCAGGGATTGCAGGGTCATGGCGCAATTGACACAATGCATATCTGATACAGTCAATGTGATTTTTTTCATCAGTACTCGCTATACCAATTAGTCAAACACGATCTCACCGGTGTACATCCCCATGGAACAGGTGAATTCCATCACGCTGCCGGCACTCTCTGGAGGGATGGAGACAGTCTCCACACCGGTTGCATCCAGCAAAACGCTGTAGTTAAGTTCAGGGATCAAGAAAGCCCGTGAACATGAACGTGTGTTTTGAGTGACAAGTTTGAGTGTAAGTGCAGTATTGGCCGGGGCATGCAAGATGCGCGGCTCATATCCGCTGTTAACCGCATTAAGTGTCAAAGTATCGCCGGATGCCACTGGCACTGAAACCACGGTATTCTTATCAGCCGGGGCGGTGATTGATTGGACAACGCGGGTCAATGTGTAAGGCGATCCCAGCAAATTCATCCCCGTATCCACTGCCAGCACCGCCAGTACGATCAGCACAATGGCAACCACGCGTACCAGGTGCTTTTCGAGCAATGCCCCCAGCCTGGTGGCAAAGTACGAAAGAAGGAAGAATACCGGTGAGGTACCCAGGACAAAAGCAAACATCAGGGCTGCCCCCAGGAGAGGTTTACCAGTGGCAATGGCAGCTGCCATCATAGTTTGCGTCACGCCGCAGGGAATCAGCACGGTTAAAAATCCAAGGAACAACGGAGTGACCAGCGAGGTGTTGTTCTTGGCTTTTCTGCGGATGAAGCGCGTTACAGCAGCCGGTGGTTCAAATGAGAATATTTTGAAAAACGGGTGAACATTGAGCATACGCAGCGCATTGCCGATCATGAAAATGGCGATAATGAATTGGAGGATCGCCTGCATGGTTGGAGTGAATTGAAAGAAGCTGCCAATGCCCCCGAGTAACAAACCTAAGATTGTGTACGCAGCAAGTTTCGCCACCAGGAAAAGCAGGATGGGCAGGGTAATTTTGGGCGAACGCTTTTTTGATTTTTTTATGGGGATGGAAAGATCTTTTTCAATCTGGTTTGCCAGCGAGCTTGCCAGCAACCCGCCTTGAACAGCCATGCAACTCAAACCGCCGGTGGTTAATCCCGTAATGAACGCTACCCATAAAGCTGCCATGAAACCTCTAAACTACCAGTAATATTTGAATATTCAATAATTGAATATGTTTCTTTATATCACATTAAAGGTGGTCAGTAAACACCATTATTTCATCTTCACTTATGTGTAGATCAGTTTTTGCCCATGGATTCTTTAGTCGTATATAATTTAGAAATGTCCAATTTCAAAGAACTCTTCTTACTCGATCCTTCAGTAATCTTCCTGAACCACGGCTCTTTTGGAGCCACCCCCAAACCTGTTTTTGAAGTTTATCAAAATTGGCAATCACGACTAGAAAAACAACCCGTGCTATTTCTTGGCAGAGAATATGACCGGTTGTTATATGAATCACGCGCTAAATTAGGCATTTATCTAAATGCCGCCGCCGAGGATCTTGTGTACATCCCCAATGCAACCCATGGGGTAAATATCATTGCCCGGTCACTGCAATTGACTCCTGGGGATGAAATCCTCACCAGTGATCACGAGTATGGCGCATGTGACTACACCTGGGAGTTTCTCTCCGGCAAAGCTGGTGCGAAGTATATCCATCATCCAATCCCATTGCCGGCACATTCTGAAGAAGAGATCGTCGACAACATCTGGCAAGGGGTCACGCCGCGAACAAAGGTCATTTACTTGAGTCATATTACCTCCCCCACTGCCTTGAGGCTGCCGGTGGAGCAGATCTGCCAGCGTGCCAGGAAAGCGGGGATTCTAACAATCATCGACGCGGCGCATTCTCCAGGGCAAATACCGGTGGACCTTCAGAAACTCGATGCCGATGTAGTGTTTGGCAATTGCCACAAATGGATGATGAGCGCGAAGGGATGTGCATTTTTGTATGTTCGCAAAGCCCTGCAGCACCTCATCGATCCATTAATCGTAAGCTGGGGGTATAACCCAACCCCCTTAACGACTACGGGATCACGATTTATTGACCTGCTGCAGTGGACAGGTACGAAGGACCCGGCTGCGGCGCTAACAGTTCCAGCAGCGCTCCAATTCATGCAGGATCACGATTGGGAAGCTGTGCGCAAAACCTGCCACTTATTGTTGCGCAATGGCATTGAACAATTTTGCGAACTGGTGAAACTACCTCCGCTGTATCCACTTGATTCTGATCTTTACAATCAAATGGCGATTGCTCCACTCCCGCAGTCCAACCTGGAAGTTCTTAAGAGCCGGCTTTACGATGAATACAAAATCGAAGTGCCTCTCATCCAATGGCAGGACAGGCAGTTCGTTCGCATTTCGATACAGGGGTACAACACGCAGGATGATTTGGATGCCCTGGTGAAGGCATTACACATACTTTTACCCCAGGTTGCTAACTAACCTCTTGAGCTGTTTTTCGTCCCATTCCAGCGGTATCCGCTCAACGCCCATAAAAAGACATTGGTACCGTAAAACACCCATACTAGGTTGAAAAATACGTTCGAAACAGGTCCGATCTGCAGATTGTAAATTTCGCCAAGAATCTCGGTGATATACCAGCAGGTGGCTGCAAACGCCACCATCAGCGCGTTGGCGCGAGGATACAATTTTCGCCGTACCGTCTCCCAGGCAAACCACATGGTTGTGCAGAAGAATGCGGTGTAAATCGGACCGATAACAGCATGCCCCACGCGGACGAGATCCTGCCACAAGACCAGCATTATGATCAGCGCGGACGCATAAATGAGTACCGGTAGCCAAATCTCCGACAGTTTGAAATGCTTGAGGTAGCCCAATCCACGCCCGACACGGATGATGAGGAACAGGTGCGCCAGCACGGAAAGCCCGCCGCCCACCATGAACACCCATCCGCCCACGCCCAGGTTAGGGTCAACCACCACCAGGCTCATGAGAATATCCGTAGGCAGCATACACAAAAACGCCAGCAGAAGGAGCACCCAGTCTTTACGCTCAAATTTATCCTTACCGGCAGTCAACATTAAGATGAATGCCAAAAGGGTGATGCAGGGTTTGGCTATTGCAGGGTACAAACTGGAGGTATTATTAAAATAATTCATCCAGTCAGAACCATAGACACTGCCCATCAGCAGCAAGGCACCCCCAAGTACGATCATGATCCAGGTCTTCTTTTGAGCGCTCATATGAGTGATGATTTTGTGTGGCATGGTTTGTCTCCTGTGTCAAGCGGATATTCATTCATTTTATATCTATTCTGGAAATTAACCTTGCGTTAAGAATTTTGAAGGATAATTCTTTTCGCGCGCCTGTTTTGGTCGAAATGATTTGACCGTTCCCTATTTCCCTTTCCCCTTTTTTCGTGCTATCATCGTTTTTACAGGGTACCTTTATGAAACTATTCAACCTACGTAAGATATACAAGGAATTCCCGCAGCGGTTTTGGATCGTGGTGGCGGTTTCATTCATCGACCACGTTGGCGGGACCATGCTTTTCCCGTTCTTCTCGCTTTACATCACCCAGAAATTTGGTGTAGGCATGACCGAAGCCGGCATAGTTCTCGGGTTATTCGCCATCGCCGGGCTGGTCGGGCAAATGATCGGCGGGGCACTGACAGATAAATTCGGCCGGCGTAAGTTGATCATCGGTGGGCTGGTATTCAGCGCGATCAGCACGCTCACGCTTGGATTTGTAAAAGAATTTGCCGTCCTCATTCCGCTTGCCATTGGCATCGGGCTGCTCTCCGATATTGCTGGTCCGGCACACGGCGCCATGATCGCAGACATCCTGCCGGAGAATAAACGCCAGGAGGGTTTTGGTGTGCTGCGGGTCGTTGGCAACATGGCCTGGATCATCGGGCCAACCATCGGCGGTTTTGTGGCCGGGAAATCATTCCTTGCCCTCTTTATCACTGATGCCATCATCAGTTGCGTGGTGGCTGCCTTATTCTATTTCCTGGTTGCTGAAACAAAACCGGAAGCGCATCCTGACCATGTGCCGGAAGGATTGCTTAAAACCTTTGCCGGGTATAGGAATGTACTCAGGAACTGGGCATTCATGGCGTTCCTCATGGCAGGCATGTTGATGGGGATCGTTTACCAGCAAATGTACAACTCGCTCTCTGTCTATTTACGTGACAACCATGGCATTGATCCGCAAGGGTATGGATTTATGCTCACCGCTTCTGCCATTGTGGTCATCCTCTTCCAGTTTAGCGTCACACGCTATATCAAGCACAGACCACCGTTTGTGATCATGGCGGTCGGTACATTGTTCTATATGGTCGGGTTCAGCATGTTCGGATTTGTCGGACAATACTGGATGTTCGTGGCTGCCATCATCGTTATCACTATTGGTGAGATGCTGGTGGTGCCTACCAGCCAGACGCTGGCTACCAATTTTGCGCCTGAAGAAATGCGCGGGCGATATATGGGCGTCTTCGGCATGACCTGGATGATCCCCGCCACCATCGGACCCGGGCTTGCCGGCGTCATTTTGGATAATTACAATCCCAACCTGCTGTGGTATATCGGCGGCATTTTGTGCGCAGTATCCGCCATGGCGTACTTTTCACTTCACGGCCGGCTTGGCAGGCAGGAGCGCTTTGCGCCTGCCCCTGAAGATGGCAAGACTCTTCCGGCATAAGACACAAAACGACCCGCTTCAAGCGGGTCTGTTTTTTCTTCGGGTAAAATAGACTGATGAGCAACGAACCCCTCATTGATTTTCGCAACCTTTATGATCATTTCCATACCCCAACCACATCTATTGATTGCGGCATGGAGTGCGCTCCGCACAACCCTCACCGCAAGCCATTCTGCTGCGACATCTGCGATGCGGTACCGGTGGCTTACCGCAGCGAGTGGGAGTACCTGCGTGCCAACACACGTCTATGGCACAAATGGCGCGGCAATGAATGCCCGGATGAACCCTGCAACCCGATGGAACTGCTCAACCAGACCCCGCATCACCTGTTCCTACTGGCCTGCAAGGGTCCGGCGTTTTGTGAACGTGATTTCCGCGCTACCTCCTGCCGGCAGTTCCCCTTTTTCCCATATGTCACCTCTGATTTCCGCTTCATCGGTATGACGTACGATTGGGAATTCACCAGTAAGTGCTGGGTCATCAGCCATCTTGACCAGGTGACCAGCGATTACCGCAAGGAATTTGTTACCACTTATGACAAGCTGTTTACCACCTGGCTTGAGGATCTGGACAGCTACGCACTGCTCTCTGAGGAGACACGCGACCATTACGCGGCAAAAAACCGGCGCTTCCCCCTGCTGCACCGTAATGGAAGATATTATCTGGTCAGCCCTAAATCTGAGAAGATCACAAGCGTAAAACCTGCTGCTTTCAAGCATTTTGCACCATTCTAAAAACTGTAATTAGTAATTGGTTTTTAGTTATTAGGGGTAAGTGATAATTCCTAGGTACTACTTACATATAACTAATTACTTGAATCTACTTCAATTCCTTTTCTAAACTGCTTACGGTATAACTGCGCGTATAACCCCTTTTGCGCCAGCAACTCTTTGTGGGTGCCGCGCTCCATCACCCCGCCGCGGTCGATCACCAGGATCTGATCTGCCGCCAGGATGGTGCTGAGGCGGTGGGCGATGACGATGCTGGTACGGCTCGCCATCACTTTTTTCAGCGCGTCCTGGATCAGGGCTTCCGATTCACTGTCCAAACTGCTGGTGGCTTCATCCAGCACCAGGATGCGTGGATCTTTGAGGATGACGCGGGCAAGCGCAATGCGCTGTTTTTCGCCGCCGCTGAGGCGGTATCCTCTCTCCCCTACAACCGTGTCGTAACCATCGGGCAACTCCGAGATATAGTCATGGATATTGGCAGCCCGACAGGCTTCTTCCAGTTCAGCCTGGGTGGCATCGATCTTCGAGTACTGCAGATTGGTGCGGATGGTGTCGTGGAATAAATAGGTTTCCTGCGTGACCATGCCGATCTGGGCGGTCAGGGACTCGAGTGTCATATCGCGCAGGTCGATCCCGTCGATGCGGATACTGCCTGATGTTGGGTCGTAGAGACGCGGGATCAAATAAGTGAGGGTGGTTTTGCCCGCCCCGCTCGGACCCACCAATGCCACCAACTGCCCGGGGTCAACGCAAAAACTCACATGTTCCAGCGCGTTTCCGCGTGCCTGGCTGACATGCACTTCCTCGGGCTTTTCTTCGGCTTCCTCTCCCGAAATCACATTCGAGACGTTGTCCATGCTGCCGTAACGGCGTACATCGCTCAGGAAGTGCTCATCACCTTTTTGGTAACTGAAGGTAACATCGTCAAAAACGATCTCCCCCCGGGAGTCTTTCAATGCGACCGCATCCGGTTTTTCATTGATATCCAGCGGCAGATCGACCACTTCGAAGACGCGCTCAAAACTGACCACCGAGGTGGCAAATTCCATTGGCGCGTTGGCGAGGGATTGGAAAGCGCCATAAAGCCCGGAGAGGTAAGACCCGAAAGCCACGATCAAACCAACCGTCATGCCGCCCTTGATGACAAAATAGCCGCCAAAACCATAGACCAGCGCCGTCCCCGCTGCAGCCACCAGACCAACGATACCCATAAAGATCGAACCAACTACCGACCGGTCAATCCCGGCTTTTTTCACCTGGATGGCGCGGCTGCCAAAGCGCTCGACCTCCAACTGGCGGCGCCCAAATAACTTGACCAGCAGCGCTCCGCCGATGTTCAGCGTTTCGTTCATCATGGCATTCATTTGCGCATTTGCCACCAGTTGCCGCCGCACGATATCTCGCAGACGGTTGCTCAATTTACGAATGGCAATAATAAAAAGGGGAAAGATGACGACGCTGATCAAAGTGATGCGCCAGTCGAGGGTGAACATCACTGCCAGGGTAGCCACCACCTGGATTACATTCGTTACAATATCCACAAGCGTACGGCTGATAGCATTTTGCGCACCAACCACATCGTTGTTCAAGCGGCTCATTAACTCGCCCACTTTTGTGTTGGTAAAGAAGCGCAGTGACATACGCTGGAGCCCGGAATACAATTCCATGCGCAGGTCGTAGATCACGCCTTCACCAACCTCAGAACTGAGGCGGCTTCTAAAGAGATTGAGCACACCGTTCAAAGCTGGCAAGCCCATCAATGCAAGTGATAATAAGACAAGTCTGCTCATATCTTTGGCAGGGATGGTCTTGTCGATCAGTTGACGTACGATTAGAGGTGAAAGTAGAGAAAGTCCAATGCCCGCCCCGATTAATACAAGAAGCAATATCAACTTGCCGCGGTAAGGTCGCGCATAAGTCATCACCCGTTTTAGAAGAACCCATGTAACTTTCGGGATCTCATCGGGGGCATTGGCCAGCCTTCTCATGCCATGTCCTTGCATCATTGAATATCCACTCCATTCTTTTTGGTCATTTTATTATAGTCTTCTAAGTTCTTAATACTAAAAACGCCCGGGTTTTTCCTCCGGGCGCTGCCTATCAGGTACTGATCAGGCTACAGGCACTCGCCCAGGTCACACCTGTTATTCTGGTTGCTATCAGTATAACGCTGACAATGACCGGGGGAGGAGCATCCCCGCGGGCAGCGCACCGTGCAGCTAGCGACAGGGCTGTTATAAGTTGCAGTGGCGGTCGGTACTGCGGTAACATCGGGAGCAGGCGTCGCGGAGGTCTGGAACGTATTGGTTGGCAAGGAGGTGGCAGGTGACTGCACAAGTGCCACTTCAGTTAAACTTGATGCAGCCTGGGTCACCGACGCAGATTGGACATCCGTTATTTTTGAGAAAACATTTGAGACTGCCACCGCTGATGCGGCTCCAACCGCCCCCATCAGGATCAAAAAATGGCGCCGGTCAACACTTTTCTGGTTAACAGGGATAGAGACCAATACCGGTGTTAAAGGTTGCGCTACGCGCAAAGTCTCGCGGCGGGCAAAGGTCTTTTTAGCAGTGGAAACGATCCAACGCCAATGTAATCCAAGTTTTAATACTGTGATACCAAGAGTAATGACCGATGAATAGATGTGAATATCCAGCCAGGCGGGGTAGTTGTATAGATCCAGGTTGAACCAGGTGGAAATCATCAGTCCCGTCTCAACCATCACCACGGCCCCGAGCATGATTAATAGATCGAGGAGAAGGTAAATGCGTGACCTTCCGGATGTTTTTCCAAAGAAACGTTTGACCACTACTGTTACCCAATCCCAATGAAGGATCAAATGGATTAACGCCAGAGCTGTCACACCGACCCCGAGCCATTGGTGCAGGTTCACACCGGTCAGGTCCAGGTAAAATGACAGAAGGTATCCGGCCAGTAATCCCAGGTCGATCAACCAGTGGGTTTGATGCGAAGTCTTTTTCATGACTACCTCTAAAATTCTATTGATAGGATGTTGCTGATTCCAGTTATAAACAATACTTATGCAGAACTCGTGTATTTTTTGTATAGATTTATCTGTAAGCTTACTGATAACTTTTGCCTCTGAATTCCCCGTAGAAATGGGTAAAATTGGAACATCCTTAGCATTATGGAATGGTCGATGAATTGTAAATTGGTCATCTTTGACTTTGACGGAACCCTGGCAAATTCATTCCCACTTGTCCTGGCTATGCTGGATGAGTTGGCGGAAAAATTCAAAACGCGTAAAATGAACCACGAAGACCTGCCAAAAATCCGGCATTATTCCCCGCACAAGATCATGAAGATGCACAAAGTGAAAATCTGGAAGGTACCCGAGATCCTCAGGTACACTCGCATATTGATGCGCCGTGATGCCCATCGTATTACCAAGTTTGATGGGATCGACGAGGTCATCCGTGAACTTTCATTGCGCAAAATCAAACTGGGCATAGTCACCACCAATACCCGCGCAATCGTTGAACAGGTGTTGGGACAGGACATTTTCAAATTATTCAATTTTTTCGTTGGAGAAGTCTCGCTCTTCGGCAAACCGAGGGCATTAAAGAAAATGCTCAACTTGGCAGGCTGCGAAAATTCAGAGACGCTGGCAATTGGCGATGAGATCCGCGACCTGGACGCGGCTGCCAAAGTAAAGATTCCCTTCGGCGCGGTATCGTGGGGCTTTTCCTCACCGGAAGCCTTGAGCGCGCGCAATCCGTTGTTTACGTATACTCACCCCTCACAAATCCTCGAGAGTATCGATTCACAACTTCTGGTCTAGTTATTTGCTTAGTGAAGGAACCATTTCTGTGGTTTCCAAGCTGGCGAACGCGTTTGATAGAAAAGACAAAATCCCCAATCAACAAAAGGCACATGAAATGGTTTAATCCGCGCACTCCTCTACTAACAGCCCGTTTTGGTGCGGTAAAATACAAGAGGTTAAGAGTTTTTACTAAAAATATCGCTGCTGGTAAATATTAAATATTTGGAGGAATCACAAATGGAATATCGCCGTCTCGGAAAAACTGGCCTTCAAATTAGCGCCCTCTCACTGGGTTCCTGGGTGACTTTTCATAACCAGATAGGGGTCGATTCAGCAATAGATGCCATGACCGTGGCATATGATGCCGGGGTGAACTTCTTTGACAACGCCGAAGTCTATGCCGGCGGCAAATCCGAGGAGATCATGGGTCAGGCGCTTAAGAAACTCGGCTGGAAGCGCAGCAGCTACCTGCTCTCCACCAAGATCTACTGGGGATTGAATAACGTCATCAACGAGAAAAACACGCTCAACCGCAAACACCTGGTCGAAGCTATCAACGGCTCACTGAAGCGCTTTGAAATGGACTACGTGGATCTGCTATACTGCCACCGCCCTGACCCCAACACACCGGTGGAAGAAACCGTGTGGGCGATGCATAACATTATTGAATGGGGAAAAGCCTTCTATTGGGGTACCTCTGAATGGCCAGCAGCCGATATTGCCGCCGCCATTGAAATCGCCGAAAAACACCATTTGCACAAGCCGGTGGTGGAGCAGCCGCAATATAACCTGCTGTGGCGCGAACGCTTTGAAATCGAATACGACCGCATCTTCCGCGATTACCGCTACGGCGCCACCATCTGGAGCCCACTGGCTTCCGGGCTGCTGACTGGCAAATATAACAACGGTATCCCGGCTGATTCCCGCGGCACATTAAAGGGTTATGAATGGCTGCACGAAAAACTAACCGATGAGAAATCCTTGAAAATCGTCCGTGAGTTAGGCAAGCTGGCTGGTGAGTTGGGGATTCCCCTCTCTCATTTATCCCTGGCATGGTGCCTTACGAATCCAAATGTCAGCACCGTCATCACAGGTGCCAGCCGCGTGGAACAGGTGAAGGAGAATATGAAAGCCATCGACGCCCTGCCTCTACTGACTGCGGAGGTGTTGAAACGCATCGATGAAATCACCGGCAAGCCTGTGGCAGAGTCAGATTAATCAACCATTACCTTTACAATAACTGCCGCAGAACTTGTGGCAGTTATTTGTTTTATCACTTAGAATACCAGGTATGGAATTGATTAACTACATCCTGATCGCCCTGGCTGCCTTTGCCGCAGGTGTTGTGAATGCCCTGGCAGGCGGAGGTACGCTGATCTCCTTCCCAGCGTTGACCCTGCTGGGAATACCACCCGTGGCGGCCAACGTGACCAACACGGTTGCGTTATGCCCCGGGTACCTGGGGGCAACTCTGGCACAACGCCATTTGCTGGCTGACCAGAAGCAGCGCTTGTGGTGGTACATTCCAGCTGCCGCATTGGGCGGTCTGGCGGGTGCGCTGCTGCTCCTGCTCACCGGCGAACGCCTGTTCACCGCTATCATTCCCTGGCTCATTCTGCTGGCAGCATTACTGCTTGCTATTGGCGAACCGGTGAAAAAGTGGCTGGTGCGCTACCAGGACGGGCAATCCGTTTCCAGGAGAGAAGCCCTCGTTTCATTCCCTGTGGCATTAGCGTCAATATACGGCGGTTATTTCGGCGCCGGGTTGAGCGTGATCATCCTGGCAGCATTGGGCATCTCATTGCGCGATTCACTGACAAAGTTGAACGCGTTAAAACAAGTGCTGGCTTTCGCGGCCAATATTGCGGCGGCAGTAGTTTTTCTCTTTTCAGGCAAGGTTGTATGGCTGGCGGCAGCCATCATGGCAGTCAGCGCTCTGCTGGGGGGAGCGGTTGGTGGAAAACTCGCCGGCAAACTCAACCCCGTTATCTTGCGTTGGGTGGTTGTGATCATTGGCCTTGTTGTTGTCGCGTATTATTTCTTGAAATAATTATCTCCCTGTTATACCCATCTCATTTTTTGTCTATTCCCATTGTAAATTTCTGTTTTCGTGTGATAATAATTACGAGTAATATTGTCTTATTTACAAAGGAGAACTATGGGCGCATTTGATTTTCTTTCTGGAACCAAACGACCCGTAACTGGAACCCCGGCGTTACCCGCCCCGGCAGTGCTCGAACAATTG
>Ga0209450_10000485_pt1 | contig 20333 bp, 14 predicted proteins | sample FrelakmetLWP11LW_FD_187149 | JGI IMG/M metagenome (GOLD analysis project Ga0209450, IMG submission 187149) | Freshwater lake sediment microbial communities from the University of Notre Dame, USA, for methane emissions studies - LWP11 LW (SPAdes)... | ecosystem: Environmental > Aquatic >...
TGTAGCCGGCAGCAGGAGTGGCAGTCAAGGTAACAACAGTCCCAGATGTGTACGAGGCAGCGACGGGAGACCACCCAATCGAACCGCCAGCTGGAGGAGAGGCAGTAGTGGTCAGCGTGTACATGGTGCCGGAGGAAGTGCTGGCAGGATACCCATACCATGGGTTGGTCCAGCCGGTGGTACCGCTGAGATACCGTACTGTGAACCCTGTTGCACAGGACGCAAACACGTCAGCACCCATCGTGGGGGCGTTTCCTAGGAAGTATGCTGTAACAAGCTTCATACACCAACCGAACGCGTTGTCGGCAATAGTGGTTACGCCGCTCCCAATGGTCACGCTAGCTAGGCCCACACAACTCCGAAACGCCCAATAGCCAATGCTTTCCACGCTGGCAGGAATGACCAGACTGGTCAGCGCCACACAATTGTAGAACGCATAGTCCCCAATACTGCTTACGCCGTCAGGGATGGTCACGCTGGTCAGTGCTGTGCAGCCAGAGAAGACAGCGTACTGGATGCTCTTCAGGCCAGTTCCGATGGTGAGGCTGGTCAGCGCCGTACAACCCTGGATTGCATTGGTCCCGACCTCGGTCACGCTGTTCGGGATAACCAGGCTGGTCAGTGCTGTGCAGTCCCAGAACGCAGCACTGTCGATGCGGGTTACGCTGTTCGGAATGACCACGCTTGTCAGCCTCGTGCACTCCCTGAACGCCTTGCCCAGAATCGTGGTCACACTGTTCGCAATGGTCACGCTGGTCAGGAGGTGCCCTTGCGTGCTCTCAAATGCACTGACGCCGATCATGGTCACGGGATAGCCGCCGAGCATGCTGGGGAGGACGACCACTCCTCCCGGCCCGGTGTAGCCCGTAATCGTCGCCTTGCCGCCGGAGACCGTATAGATGTAATCTCCGTAGGTGTCGGCCCTTGCTGGGTGCATGGGAGCCAAGACACCGGTGAACAGTGACAGGACCAAGCATACGACGACGAGAACCGACAGGGCCTTCCTCATATCCCTTCCTCCTTCATGGTGTGCCGCCACCATGACGATGGCGACGCCTGCGGGTGTGGGCCCGCGCACTCCCTGGTTTGACCGGACGGTTCAATATTCGCCCCACTGCACATCATGCATGACTCCCTTAGAGAGCATGTGACGAAGTCCTCTTCCGTTTACGTGTCAGTGTTCCTGACAACAAGTATGGAATCCTGCCAGTACCCCGTCAAGTCTTTGCTGCCACGTAAGGAGGGTTCTCTATGGCTCGTACGTGATCGTTATCGTCTTGGTTGCGTCTGCCCAGAGCACCGAACACCCAAGATTCTCCGAGACGAATCTCACGGGAAGCATCGTCCTGCCGTTGATGATCTCGGGGACGACGTTGGCGTTCGCCGGGTCGATGAGCGTGCTGACACCGTTCACCTTGGCGGCACTCTTGCCGATCCAGAGTTCGACAGTGGCACTCCCCAGGGCCACCGTCGCCTTCCTGGCAGTCCCATCCCAACCAACCGTTCCCCCGAGCGCTTCGATGATGGCGCGGATGGGGACAAGGGTCCTGCTGTTCTTGATAACCGGCGGAGAATCGAGCGTCTTCGCAACCCCATTGACGGTGAACGTGGAGTTCCCTACCTGAAGGACCATGACCGTCTGCTTCCCCTCTTGTTCGAACCTTGCGCTGATCGTATGGTCTGAAGTGATGTTAACGAACTCATAGGTAGAAACCCTTCCCACCGACACCCCATCGACCGTAACGTCAGCGACCCGGTAGCCGGCCAATGGAGTGATGTCAAAGGACATGCTTCCACCCTGGAGAACAGTCTGCACAGTGTTTGGGGTGACGCCACCACCCGTGCCGGCAGTGGGAGTGAGCGTGTACGCGGGGGTCGCCGTGAACGTCGCCGTGACGGTCTTGTTCCCGTCCATCGCGATCGCCTGCGGGTTTGCGGCGCCCGTAACGTCTCCGGACCAGTTCGTGAAGGTGTAGCCGGCAGCAGGCGTGGCAGTCAAGGTAACAACAGTCCCAGATGTGTACGAGGCGGCAACGGGAGACCACCCAATCGAACCGCCAGCCGGAGGAGAGGCAGTAGTGGTCAGCGTGTACGTGGTGCCGGAGGAAGTGCTGGCAGGATACCCATACCACGGGTTGGTCCAGCCGGTGGTACCACTGACGTACCGTACAACGAATCCGGGCGCACAAGATTCAAACACGCTGCCATACATCGTGGGAGCGTTGCCAAGGAAGTACGCTGCCGTCAGTGACGAACAATGCCCAAACGCACCTCCGCCGATACTGGTCACGCTGTTGGGCACAGTCACGCTGGACAGCTTCGAACAAACCCAGAACGCGTGAATGCCAATAGCAGTCACACTGTTGGGGATCACATACGCTCCCTGTTTGCCACCGGGACACTGAATAAGCCATGTCGCCGTCTTGTTGAACAGGACCCCGTCTGCACTCGAAGAATACGAGGGATTGCCAGGATCAACGGCAAGAATGGTCAGGGACGAACAATTCCCGAACGCATATTCGCCAATACTGGTCACGCCGCTCGGGATGGTCACGCTGGTCAGAGATGGACAGAAATAGAACGCATTGGCACCAATGGTAGTCACGCTGTTGCCGATGGTCACGCTGGTCAGTCGCCCGCAAGAATAGAACGCTTGGTTGCCGATACTGGTCACGCTGTTCGGGATGGTGAAGCTGGTCAGTCCGTCACAATCATGGAACGCAGAGTTGCCGATACTGGTCACGCTGTTCGGGATGGTGAGGCTGGTCAGTTCCCCGCAAGCATGGAACGCTTGGTTGCCGATACTGGTCACGCTGTTCGGGATGGTCACGCTGGTCAGGAGGTGTCCTTGCGCATTGTTGAACGCACCATCGCCGATAGTGGTCACGGGGTACCCACCCAGCGTGCTGGGGAGAACGACAACGCCTCCCGGCCCCGTGTAGCCTGTAATTGTGGCTTTGTCGCTGGAGACCGTATAGGTGTAATCACCGTAGGTGTCAGCCCGTGCCTCGGGTACAGGAGCGACGACTCCGGTCAACAATGACAGAACGAGACAGACCCCCACGAAGACTGACAGGACCCTTCTCATGTTGTATTCCTCCCCTTTGGACGGGCTATCAGCGCCGTCCTCGATTCCAAGTAGTTCGCCACAGCCGTACCGCAAGCAAGAGCCTTCAGATTGCCAACAGTATGCTCAGTGTTTCTCACCATTGCAAACGCGCTACCCGGGGCGTCGTCTTCGTCCAAGATAGGTTGCTGCCGTGCATAGACAGCCTCGACCATGTCAGGGCTACAAACGGTGTCTACCGCTGGTCGCCGGGCGTGAACCACCGCGTGGGCATCACCCTTGTGGGTGAGGCGTTGGGCGCGTCGATCGAGGGCCCAGCGACCGTGGAGGTGAGCGATGGTCAGATCGCAACCTTCAAAGTCAACGTCAATGCGGGATTCGAGGCAACCGTCTCCCACGGTTCTTTCAGCAAGGAAACCGGGGTCTGGACCATCCCTGGCGTGCAGGGTGACATTGCTGCGCAGATGACCCTGAAGAGATCTGCAACAGCGTCCTTCACAGCTGTCCTTGTGATCGGCAACAAGACCATGCTGGCTGGGAACCAGACGGTACAGCTTGAAGCGGCTCCATACATCAAAGGGGGGAGGACGATGCTGCCCCTTCGGGCGATCAGCGAGGCTTTCGGAGGAGACATCGAGTGGGATCCCGTTGAACGGAGGGTGACGGTCAAGCTCGGCGGTCACACGGTTCTGTTGTGGATTGGCAAAGCCCAGGCCGAAGTAGACGGGAAGAAGACGCCTATCGACGCCGCCAACGTGGCCATCGTTCCCGAGATCGTCGCCGGACGGACGTTCGTTCCTCTTCGGTTTGTCGCCGAGAGCACCGGGCTGGACGTCCTCTGGAACGCAGATGCGCGGTCGGTGACCATCCGAAGAGCATAGGAGCAGCAGCTACCACGTTCGTCGAAGTACGCCCGCGGCACACATTGCAGGCGTACTTCGATTCTTGACATGATGCTTCTCTCCGCCTAGAGTGAACCAGACGTGCGTTCTCGCGTGTGAGGTCTGAGGGGAGCGCGCCATCCTGCTCAATGGAGGAACGCATGGAACGATGTTCACGCAAATGTGCTATCTCTCTCATCTGTGTTCTTGTGCTGATCTGCACGATGGCCATTTCCAAAGGGCTCCCGCTTCGTGCTGCAGATGGGGCAGTCTGGAGACAGCTTCCGATCTACGGTGGTGATGTGTCGTGCCTTGCGATCAGCTCATCCGCAGTCTATGCAGGAACGTCCGGGGCTGGCGTGTTCCGGTCTGCTGATCGGGGAGACACGTGGCTGGCTGTCTCCACAGGACCGTCGACTGTCGAGGGTTCGATGTATTCTGAGATTCTCTCGCTTGCGACGGCCCCTGGTACTTCCGGAGTTGTGTACGCGGGTACGCCGTCAGCCTTGTATGTCTCGACGGACGATGGGGTCACGTGGAAGCGGACGGGGCTTGTCGACACGTCCATCTACAGTATTGCAGTGGATCCGGCAGTCAGTTCTACTCTATACGCGGGGACCAAGAAGGGCGTCTTCCGGTCAGATGACGCGGGGGTATCGTGGAAGGCGGCCTCTCCGACCGCGACAACCAGGAGTGTTCTGTCTGTGCTCGCCGTGGGTGGAAGCAAGCCTGCACTGTATGCGGGAACGGACGGTGATGGGGTTTTCCGGTCATGGGACCAGGGAGCAACATGGACGGCCGTTTCGAGTGGACTTGCGAACACGGTGATCCAGGGTCTTGCAAGCGATCCGTCGAACGCAACGACCATCTACGCAGCAACGAAGAAGGGACCCTTCAGGTCCGACACCAGTGGAGGGTCGTGGCTATCCATTTCCTCTGGCGTGACCAGCAGCGATGTCAAGTGTATCGTCGTCGATCCGGCCGTTGGTTCGAAGATATATGCCGGCACTGCAGGAGGGGTGTTCCGTTCTGGCGACCGGGGGGCGTCGTGGACTTTCGTGACCTCGAATCTGAGTGTGGCCTGTCTCGTCGCAGATGCCACTGGGCGGACTATCTACGCTGGAATCTCGGGCGAGGGTGTCCGTCGATCGGAGGACCAGGGCAGTAATTGGACGATATGCGCGCAGGGTATGGCTGCGACGCGTGTGGAGCAGATCGTGATCGACCCCACACGTGAGTCGACGCTGTATGCGGCCACGTATGGTACGGGTGTGGAGAAGTCGGATGATGGCGGTGACTCGTGGCTGAAGTTGTCTTCTGCCATCGTCCGGTACGTGAACGCTGTCGCCGTCGACCCCCGCAGTCCGGAAACGATCTACGGTGGTACGAATAGCGGCGTGTATCGATCAGATGATCGGGGCATGAGCTGGAAGAAGGTGTCGACCGGTCTGAAGAATGCCACCGTGAACTCCCTGGCGGTGAACCCGGAAACATCGGTGGTGTATGCGGCGACAAATGGAGGAGTATCGCGATCGAGTGATCGAGGTGAGACATGGACGGACACCTTGGTCCGGCCATATGCGTACGCGCTGGCGATCGACACAATGCAGACTCAGACCCTGTATGCGGGGTTCGCTGACGCGTCAGGGCAGCCTGGGGGCGTGTATCGCACGGACGATGGCGGAACGTCCTGGAAGAGTGTTGTGAATGGGCTCACGAAGACGTCGGTCAACGAGATCGCTATTGACCCGCGCACAGGAGTCGTCTACGCGGCGATCTACAGCAACGGGGTCTTCCGCACGGTTGACAAGGGAGAGACGTGGGCCGCCGCATCGGGCGGCCTCAAGGGCATGGCGGTCTATGTCCGGAGCGTTGCCATCGACTTCTCAGTACCAGGTGGCGTGGTCGCCGGGACTAGTGCAGGCGTTTACACGTCCAAGGATGGCGGGGAGGCTTGGACGGCGTCTCCCTCGGGACTCCCACCCTCAGAAGTCATGACGGTGGCCCTGTCAAAGACCAATCCGGCCAGCCTCTATGCAGGCACACGGAGTCGGGGGGCGTTCCGCCTCGATACCCCTCTTCCTCCCGGAGTCCCGGGGAGTGTGTCTCTTGAGAAGTCGTCATCCGCGCTGATATTGCGCTGGAAAGCTTCGTCTTCGGGGACGTCGCCTGTCGCTGGCTATGCCATCTACCGCTCGACGACCGCTGGGAGTCCGGCAGGTGTGCCACATGCTACTGTGGGATCGTCCGAGCTGTCCTGGTCGGACACGGATGCGACGCGGGGAACGACGTATTACTACTCGGTGGCAGCATTTGATGGGTCGGCGCCGCCACGGTACTCAGAGCGCTCAGCAGAGGTCTACGGCGCGCTGCCCCTCCCCGTCACCCTCACCCTGACACTCACGCTCCGCGTTGGCAGCGTGACCATGACGGTCGCAGGATCGGATGGCACGCGAACTGCCGTGACGCTCGATGCTGCCCCCGTTATCGGGGCGGGCAATCGTACGTTGGTGCCCGTGCGTGCCGTTGCTGAGGCGATGGGGGGGTCCGTAGGATGGGACCCAGCCACTCGGACTGCCACAGTAACAGTCGGTGCGAACTCACTGCAGTTGACACTGGGCAGGAGCACTGCACGCTTCAACGGTGCCGATACCCCGATCGATGCCGACCCCAAGGTCGTACCACTCATCGTCAACGGGCGCACCATGCTGCCGCTCAGATTCGTCGTGGAGTCATTGGGTGCAACGGTAGCGTACGAACAGGTATCCAAGACTATCACGATCACATACGTGAAACCGTAATTCGACTTGGTTCAGGCATGGCGTCCGGCGCACGGTGGGCCGGACGCCCCCACGTCCAGGAGTAGTATTCACACTACTTGCCCTGGTACACCCCCCAGGCCAGGCCGGTTTGCCGCGCGACGAAGCGCTTGGAGAAGTAGCTGGCATAGTTGTTGCGCCCCTGAAGGTGATAGCCGAAGAACGCGACGGCGAAGTGCTTCATGCGATCTCTCGGAGCCGTGTTGAAGATCATCATGTGATCCTCGCCGACAAACGAAATCATGGACTTGTCGCGCGTGCCCAGATGCTCATAGATGTACGCGGCTTCCACGTCGTAGATGTTGATATCGTCGAGTGTGGCGCCGATGATCAAGGTCGGGCGGTCTGCCACGGCGAGGCCACGCTCGCCAAACAACCACGCACCTTCCGGGGCCATGGGCATGACGGCACGGATCCGCTTGTCCGTCATCGGCTGCCACAACCCATTATCGCTCGTCGTGATGGCCGACCCGGCGTTGGCGACGAATGCATCCCAGCCGCCCGTCATGTCGCTGATACAGGTAATCCACCACGAGGGCAGCGCCGGGCTCATCGTGGCAGCATTGGCGCATTGTGAGAGGTAGAAGTCCGGGTCCACACGCGCGCCGCTCATGGCAAGTGCAACGTAGCCGTCGAACGAATACCCCATCACCCCAGCGTGTTCTGCGTCTATCATTCCCTCCAAGCCCTCAAGTGGCGTAGACGCAATGTAGTTCAGTGCGGCGAGGAAATCGAGGGGGTAGTCGATGAGCCATGAACCCCAACGAGGGTGGCTGTCTTGTCCATTGACGCCTGCCACGACAAATCCGTGCGAGGCAAGGTGATAGCCGAAGTAGCCCCCCAGCTTGGCCGAGCACAGGATCAGCGGGTAAGGAGCACCGCTGAGGTCTGGCTCGTAGTTGTAGTTGCCGTCGCTTGGCGTCGCGTCATCAGGTGTCACGGCCGGATACCACACCTGAACGCTCAGCTGCCGGTCAGCGCGGGTTGTATCGACGACGTCATGACTCAGGTGTATGCCGTAATCGTATGCGCCGGGTTCCGATAGCGGGAAGGGACTCCCAGACTGGCAGCCAGACAGGGCGAGCGAGAGCAACAACAGCCCTGCCATGACGATGGATACCCTCGTGTGATTCACGCTGTGTTCCTTCCGTATTCCTCCGAATACGATGCTCGTCTCCTCTGTCGGCGTCATGACAGTCGTGGCTCCTGGCACCGGCGCGGGGATCTGGTTTGGTCACTGTCGAAATACTCTCATCATTGCGGGAAAATGCAAGATGATCGGACCGTCGAGGTCCGCTGTCTTAATCCGTTCTTATGTCATGCTGGTACAATGACAGGCATGAGAGGAGAGACGGATGCACATTCTTGTCATTGAGGACCAGCAGGACTTCGCACAGAACATCAGACGGTACCTGGAGACAGAGTCCTACAGCGTCGATCTTGCTTTTGACGGCGAGTCGGGGCTGCACCGGGGGCTGACCGAGGAGTATGCGCTCGTCGTGCTCGACCTCAACCTCCCGCGCATGGACGGTCTGGAGGTCTGCCGGCAGCTGCGGCGATCCGGCCGGAGCATGCCGATTCTCATGTTGACGGCGCGCGTCGGTCACGACAGCACCGTGGCTGGGTTGGACAGCGGGGCGGACGACTACCTCACCAAGCCGTTCGACCTTGAAGAGCTGCTTGCCCGCATGCGCGCGCTGCTGCGCCGGGGTGGCGAGAGCCGCAGCCCAATCATCGTTGTCGGCGACGTCACGGTCGACACCAACACCCATGAAGTCCGCAAGGATGGCAAGCTGGTGGCACTTGCGCCACGCGAGTACGCGCTCCTGGAGTTCCTGGCCCTCAACCGCGGCATCGCCAAGTCGCGTCTGGAGATCATCGAGCTGGTCTGGGGCGAGTACGATGAACTCATGTTCTCCCAGACGGTCGACGTCCACGTTGCGTATGTACGACGCAAGCTTGGCAGGGAGGTCATCGTGACGGTGCCGGGCAAAGGGTACATGATGGGAGAGTAGCCATGTGGAAATCCGTCAGGGAACGACGGCGCGATCTGGAGCAAAGGATCAACGCGCGGTTCAGCGTAGAACAGCGGCTGGCGATGAAGTTCACGCGCCTTGTCTGTGTCTTTGTTCTGGTCAGCGGCATGATGTTCGCAGCTGCTGACGCCGCGTTCTTCGCGTACCAGGTGCGCCAGGACCTGAATGTCCAGATCGACAAGGTGCTGGAGGGCGGGGCAGTTGCTGCCGATATCGCAGCTGCGGGTTCGGTGATGACCGCCACGGTACGGGCCTACACCCGCATCCTTGCTCCGGATGGCACAGTGCTGTATGCCGGAGCTTTGTTCTCCGGGACCACTGGAAGCACCGTTGACCCGTTTGTGCCTCTTTCACTCGATGGAGGGCGGTACCTGGTCCTGACCAGAGCAGTACGGAGCGATGGCCGCATCGTCGGGTACGTGCAGTTCGCGGGACCGACGGGCAATGGGCGGCACGAAGCAGCATGGAGACTGCTGAACCTGCTGCTGACAACCCTCATCATGAGTATCCTGGCCTATGTGTTCGGCCTCTCGTTCTCCCGGCACACCTTGCGCCCCATCCACGAGTCGCAGGAGCGCCTCGAACAGTTTACGCAGGACGCCAGCCACGAGCTGCGCACGCCGCTTGCCAGTATCTCGTCCTCCCTCGATGTCGCCATGAAGACGGGTGAGTATGAACAGGGCATCATGGCAGCCAAGGGGCAGGTCAAGTATGCCTCTCTGCTGGTTGAACGGCTGCTGGAGGTGGCTCAGTTGGACAGAGCGTCAGTCGATCTCGGGCCGATCGACATGACGGCGCTGGTTTGTGCCGCAGCAAGTCAGAGCGTTGAACCGGGCAGGGAGCGTGACGTGACGATGCGGACGGCCATTGAGGAGAATGTTGTTGTCGAGGGTGACGGACTGCTCCTGCACCAGCTCGTCAGCAACCTCATCGAGAACGCAGTGAAGTTCAATGTGCCGGGTGGGACGGTAGGTGTGATCCTCACGCGCAAGGCGCTTACTGTGAGCAACTCCGGTGGTCTTATCAGTCCAGAGGATCTGCGCCACGTGTTCGAGCCCTTCTACCAGGCGGACACTTCTCATGCGCAGCGTGGGTTTGGCTTGGGACTGGCAATTGTGAAGAAGGTCGTGGAACTGCACGGATGGCGACTCAATGCTTCCAGCAGTGCCGAAGCGGGTACGCAGTTCATGGTGGAGTTCACGCCGTCCCATGGGCGTGGGAGTGCCCCTTAACCTGTTCTTAGGGCGTTGCCCCTACCATGACCGGGAGTAGTCGCAAACACAGACGAGACGTGCTTGACGCTGCAGAGACGCGGCGAATGGAGGAACGATGAACAGAGGAACGAGAATGATCGTGGCAGGAGTTGCGGTGGTGGTGGCGGTTGCCGTCGGACTGACGGGATGCGCAGCGCGGAGGCAGGTTACGACCGTGGCCGATGCCGAGTACGTTGTGGCGCTGCACGACGTCTCCGCGGGCACGTCGGTCTCAGGGGCTGTACACCCCCTGCGGTCAGCGACGCTGATGGTCCAGGTGCAGGGAGAGGTCACTGCAGTCTCCGTTGCCGAAGGAGACCCAGTCAAGGATGGTGACATCCTCCTGCGCATCGACGCTCGCAGTCAGCAGAACCAGGTTGCCCAGGCGGAGTCCAGGTACCGCGCGGCTGTGGCATCGCGCACTGTGACCGAACTCTCTGGGCTTGCCCAGACGAAGGCACAACTGCAGAGTGCCTTGGCTCAGGCACATGCTCAGCAAGCGTCCGCACAGGCGAACCTGAACAACTTCACGGACAAGGACACGAGCTCCCTGCAGGTGGCGAACCTGCAAGAGCAGGTGGCACAGGCCGAGGCCAGTCTCCGCAGCGCGCAGAACAACCTGAAGAGCCTGGGGGACTACGACACGTCGACGCTCCAGGTGACGATAGCGGAGTTTGCCGTCGACCAGGCCCAACTCAACCTTCAGATGGCCCAGACGCGCCTTGCGGTGCTTCAGAGCCGCGAAGTGACGACGGCACAGTTGACCCAGCTGCGGTCGCAGGTCACGCAGGCGCAGTCGAGCCTTCGCATCGCAGAACTGCGATTGCAGGAAAGCAGCAAGAGCCCACAGGCTTCGGACGAGTCGATCGGTGTCCTGGAGGAACAGGTCCGCCAGGCCCAGGCGACACTGGGCGTTGCCCGGCTGAACCTGGACAATGCTGTGTCGGACGGCAGGGCGTCGCAGAGTGACGTGGACCTTCAGCGCATGCAGGTACAGTTGTCCGAGGTCTCGCTGTCGAATGCGGAAGCCAACTACAAGATTTCCATTGCCGGGGCAGCACAGAAGAGACTGCAGGTGGCGTCGGCGCAGGAGCAGGTGAAGCAGGCTGAAAGCTCGCTCGTCATGGCGAAGAACAACCTGGCGTCGACGCAGAAGGCGAACGGCGCCCGTCCAAACGACCTGGAGACGCTCAAGGCCCAGGTCGAGCAGGCAGACGCATCGGTGACCCTTGCACAGGCCAATCTCAGTGGATACACAGACACGGAGCGGCGCACGGCTCTCCAGTTGCAGTCTGCACAGGAACAGGAGACCCAGGCGGCTCTGGCACTGAGTGCCCAGAGGCTTCTCCTGGACAACTATGTCCTGAAGGCGCCCTGGGATGGGACAGTACTTGCCATCAACGTGAGCGTCGGTGACATGGCTACTCCACAAACCAGCCTCGTGAAAATCGCGCAGACGTCGGGGTGGAACGTCGAGACATACGTCGACGAGGTCGACATCCTCAACATCAAGCTGGGTCAGGAAGCACGAGTCGCCATCGACCCATATCCCGGCACAGAGTTTGCCGGCACAGTCTCTTATCTTGGCAAAACACTGGTCAGGACGCCTGAGGGTCTGAACGCATACTCTCTGAAGATTCGGCTCACCACACCGCCACCCACTCTTGTGGACGGCATGTCCGGCGACGCGACCGTCATCCTGTCGACGGCGAAGAACGTCCTTGCCGTGCCGGTCGAGTCACTCCTCAATGAGAATGGCAAGAAGTCTGTTGTGCTTGTCACAAAGAATGCAGGAGGCAAAACCGTGCAGACGAAAACCGAGGTTTCGACGGGGCTTGAGGGTGATGAGTACGTGCAGGTGGTGTCGGGCCTCAAGGCCGGCGACACGATCCTTCGTCAACAGCCGGTGGTCAGCCAGACGTCCACGTCATCGGGTCCCCCGTTCATGGGCGGCCAGTAGGGAAGGGTTGCATGGAACTGATCCAGCTTACGGACCTTCGTAAGATCTACATGATCGGTGGCGTGACCATCGAGGCCCTCGCCGGCGTCTCACTGGACATCGGGACGCAGGAATTCGTCGCCATCATGGGCCCCTCGGGATCCGGAAAGTCCACCCTGATGCACATTCTCGGCTGTCTCGACAGTCCCACCAGCGGGAGATACCTGTTGAAAGGGAGAGACGTGTCGGGTCTCCGCTCTGATGAACTGGCGGCAGTGCGCAATCAGGACATGGGCTTTGTGTTTCAGGCGTACAACCTGCTCCCGCAGATGTCTGCGCTCGAGAATGTCATGCTCCCGCTGTCCTACGCCACGAAGCCCGTCCACGATGGGCGGCGCAAGGCGGAGGGACTTCTGGAGCATGTAGGGTTGAAGGACCGCATGAAGAACCGGCCTGTCGAGATGTCTGGCGGCGAGCAACAGCGTGTCGCCATTGCGCGGTCGCTCATGATGGACCCATCAATCATCCTGGCAGACGAACCCACCGGCAACCTGAACTCCAAGGGAGCACGTGAGGTCATCGACATCCTCAAGGCGCTGCACGCGGAGGGAAAGACGATTATCTACGTGACACACGATGACAACATCGGGGCGCAGGCTGAACGGGTCATCCGCATCCGCGACGGCCTCGTCGTCGCAGACGAGGGAGACTGACATGGACCTGCGAGACAGCTACAGGAACGCAACCCGTTCGATAGCCGGCGCCAGGATGCGCTCCTTCCTGACGATGCTTGGCATCATCATTGGCATTGCGGCGGTTATCTTGCTCATGGCCGTCGGCGAAGGGTCGAAACGCGATATCCTTGGACAGATTCAGGGCAGTGGCTCAGGGAACCTGTACCTGACCCCGGGAGCGCAGTCGAGCATCCTCTCCGGCCGCAACAGGACGACACGGGACACGGGCGCGAAGATCACTATGGACGACCTCAGGGTGATTGAAGACAGGGTGACGTATCCCATTGTCGTGTCGCCAGCCAACACGATGGGCATCACGATCAAGCGTGGCAGCACCACGATGGCGGGCAGCGGCATCTTTGGCACGGAGACCTACTTTGAGGTCAACAACCTGACCATCGCGAGCGGGCGCCCCATCGTCGCCAGCGATGTCAGCAACCGGACGCGCAATGTGGTCATCGGGGCAAACGTCATGTCGACGCTGTTTCCCGACGTATCACCCATAGGCCAGCTCATCCGCATCAACGGGATGAGCTTCAAGGTGGTCGGCGTCACCGCATCGAAGGGGCAGAGCCTGTTTGGAAATTCTGACAATGGCGTCATCTTGCCCCTCACCGTCGGCGAGAAGTCATTCGGTATGCAGCATGACCGTATCAGCCTGACGACCATCAAGAGCGTCAACCCGGACGACAGTGGTGCCGTAGTGAGCCAGATCAACAGTATCCTGGAGCGGAAACATGGCAAGGTCGATTTCAGTGTCCTCGATCAGAAGGCGCTTACCAGTCTCTTCTCCTCGACGCTGAGTATCTTCACGGCACTTCTGGCCGCCCTCGGGGGATTGTCGCTGCTCGTCGGAGGTATCGGCATCATGAACATCATGCTCGTGTCGGTAAGTGAGCGCACCAGGGAGATCGGTATCCGAAAAGCGCTGGGAGCGCGCGAGCGGGACATCCTGGCACAGTTTCTCATTGAGTCGTCCCTGCTCAGTGGGATCGGTGGCGTCATCGGGGTCGTGTTCAGTGTCCTGGTCGCGAACCTGATCATCCGGCGCTTCCTTCCAACCTATGTCACCACGTCCTCGGTCCTGCTGGCCGTCGGCTTCTCGATTGCCGTGGGCATCTTCTTCGGCGTGTATCCTGCCCGCAAGGCTGCCCGGCTCAGACCCGTCGAAGCCCTGCGCTATGAATAGGAGGCGTATCATGCGAATGAAATTCCTGGGAATCATAGTTGTCGTCGCCCTGTTGGTATCCTGCGCAGGTATTCGACCGGCTGGCGCGGCTGACACGGTCCCCTTCGTGAACGTCAGCATTGTGGATGGATATGTCGGAGAGTATGAGGAATATCGCGTCCGGTTTGTACTGGGCCACGATGTGAAGCGGGGGGAAGCCATCAGCATCGTATTCGACGACAGCATCAACCGGGCAGGACTCCGGGAGATTGTGGCAGAAGACGTGTCAATTGATGGAACCCCTGCAGGCGCCTCCGCACGGTGGTCGGGGCACACGCTCACGGTACCTGTCCCGACAGCAGTCTCTGGAGGGACAGTCCATGAGCTCGCCATCCTGCGCAGTGCGATGGTCCAGAACCCTCGTACAGCCATGCACGTCCGGCTGCTGCTGAAGGATGACAGGGCGGGGACGACCCTGGTATCGAACTACTACGGTATCAGTACGGTTAGCCGCGTCTCTCCTGTCTCTCTGACAGTCGAAATTCCGCGCGCCGACCGTGTCACAGTGCTGGTGCGCTTCCGCACTGGGCGCACCGGGGCACTGATGGGAACACCGGCAGCTCGCTTTGCCTCTACCCCGGCTACTAGTTCTGACAGTATCTCCATCAGGCTTTCCCCGGCTCTCTCGCGGGTCTGGGACCAGAGCGGATCCCCTGATGTCTGGTTCAGCCTGCCCGGCACGATCCTGGCACCACGCCGCCTGAGGTTGACATCATTGTCTGACCGGTCCAAGGAACAACCGGACAGACATCAGAAGGAGGCGACATACACGTTGGATACGAGCGTGGGAGCGCTGGCCGAAGTACTGGTGCGTCTGGAGTTCGACCGGGCGAACGTCCCTGTACCGCTCACGACAGACGATTTCGTGCTTGTCTGGACATCCAAGGAGTCGACCATGGTCCCCATTCCCCTGACAGGCGTCCCAAACTCGATTCCTGGTGACGAGGATCCAGATCTCAAACCTGACACGACTCTGCCAGTGATCACCTGGAAGGCTCAGGCAAGTGCCTTTTCTTCCCGTCTCGTGACCGTGAGCATCGACATCGTCGAAGCCAACCCGAAACAGGCATTCCTTGAGACTGGTGCCGACGGGTCGCTGCATACGTGGCTGAACGCCGGCCATAACGAACTCCTGCTGGTCAACCGTTCGGGCGTCCACGGGGCTATCGTCGCTACCGACAAGGCCGGCAACACGACCAGGACGCCGATTGACATCCCTGCACCGGCGGCGACCTGAACCGGGGGGATTGTTCCGGCTGTCAGTTCTGTCCCAGCAATTGGCCCAGTTTCTCAATGAAGGACCATGAAGACACCCCGTCCCTCAACATGTTGAGGGACGGGGCGGATGCTATGTCTGGCAGTGCGGACAGATGAACGATGCCGTGCTGCCAGTTCGGATCTTCTGAATGAGTGTCCCGCACACCGGGCATGGCTTGCCCTCCCGGTAGCCGACAGAGAAATCCTTGAACCGCCCCGGTTGGTTGTACAAGTCCTTTTCGTATGCCAAGCCACCCAGGTCGAGCGCGTGCCGCAGTTGCGAGCGAATCGCATCGTACAAGGCGGTGCGCTCGTACAGGGTAACGTCAGCGGTCTTGCGCAACGGATGGAGTCCGGCGGCGAACAGGATGTCCTGGATGTAGACGTTGCCGATGCCTGCGATGTTCTTCTGGTCCAAGAGGACGGTCTTGATCGTTGTACGCTTCTTCACTTCCAGCATCTTCTCGAACGTTTCCTGGGTGAACTCGCTGTCATCCAGCGGGTCGAGCCCCAGGGATGAGGTCATGGCATGGGAGGCCAGGTCAGCTGTCTTGACCGCATGGACGTAGCCGAACCACCAGAAATGCTGACTGAAGGCACTCCTGTCTTCGAAGAGGATTGCTGACTGGCGGTTCCCCGGCAAGGGCTCACCCTCGCGGTGGAACAGGGCTTCTCCACCCATGCCGAGGTTGAGCAGGTACGTCACTTCCGGCTCGACCTCAACAAAGATCCACTTACCCCTCGACGTCACACGGTTCACCCGCGTATGAAGGAGCAGTTGGCCGAACTCCTCTGGCGACACGTTCAGACACTTTGGCTGGACGACCTCGACGTCCGTAATGCGCCTTCCGCGCAGTTCCCGGTCCATTTGCTGTGCAAGGTTTGCCACTTCAGGTAGCTCGGGCATATCGACCTCCCCCTATGGGCGTTTCCTACAGTATCATCAAGACTGCTGACACGACCAGCACTGCGTAGATGAGCTGGGTGAAGCGCTCGCCGCTGATGCGGCCATGCACGACATTCCCCAGCAGTGCGCCGAGTGCAAGGAACGGCAGTGACGTCAGGACGAGCTTGCCCGGTACGCCAGCCAGCTTGTCGCGCACAACGATATCTGTGATGATGAACACATTGAGTGTCGTCCAGATGGCGACCAGCGTCGCGCGGAACGAAGCCTTGTCCTTCAGCCGCTGGGTCGCGTAGATGATGACGGGTGGACCCCCCGACGTGAATGCTCCCTGTGCAGCGCCGCCGATGAAGAGCAGGCTGTCGAGAAGCAACGCAGGCCATCGTGGTGGCGCGCTTCTGCCTCGCCGGAACTGTGTGACCAGTCCCTGGACGCCGACGACGACCATGAAGGCGGCGAGGATGTGTATCAGTGTGGTGCGTGGCAGGACGTTGTAGGCGATCATGCCAATGGGGAGTCCGGGCAGGACGAAGGCGAGGATGCGCAGGTACTGACGCCAGTCGACGTGCTTCCATGAGACAACCAGGAGGCAGACATCCAGGATCAGGGCAAGCATGGTAAGGACAGGACGAGCCGTGTCAACACTAGTCAGGAGGATACAGAACGGCATGGCCAGCACAGCACAGCCGAAGCCGGTGATCCCTTGGACAAAATGGGTCGCCAGGACGACGAGGCCAAACAGGACAGCAGTCAAGGCAAAGGGCATGTCTTCCTCCCCGCGTCCGGTCAGGACGCACTCAAGCAGTATATGCACTAACTTCTGGCAGGCTCCATGACTGCCACCGAGAGCTGATGGACCGAGTTGACTTGACAAGTCTCTACAGTCATATAGAATCATCGTCGGAACAGACATTGGCCGATGGCCGGAAGGGAGGAACCCTTATGACGATACATGAAGAAGTGCGCACGACTAGGGGCGCCTCCTGGACTGCTACCGACTGAACTCGTGACCTGATCAGCGTCAACAGAGTCTGTCCCGCGTCCGGCAGGTCTGCCGGAGTTCACTTGTTGTCAGTACAACTCTTCGAGCGCCCCTCCGCGATCTGTGCGTGGTTTGCCACGCACGCCACGATCCATGTCCATCATTGGAGGCAGAAGAGATGCATTTGGCAGCGCTTGGGTGGGATGACTATTTCTCACGACAATTCGAGAATCTTGAACGCGACGGGCTCGTACCGGCGCGTATCGTTGAACAGCACAAGAACGGGTACATCGCATACGGAGAACAGGGAGAATGGCAGGCTGAGGTCACGGGGAAATTCCTGCATGTCCTGGCAGGGCTTGTCGGCTTTCCGGCCGTTGGCGACTGGGTAGGTCTCCAACCGGTTCCGAATGAAGACCGGGCACTGATCCACGCTCTTCTCCGTCGCAGAACGCAGTTCGTACGGAAGGTCGCAGGATCGGGGATCGAGGAGCAGATCGTCGCCGCGAATGTCGACGTCGTGTTTCTTGTGACGGGGCTGGACGGCAACTTCAACCTGAGGCGCATCGAGCGCTACCTGACCGAAGCGTGGTCAAGCGGTGCACAGCCGGTCGTCGTGCTCAACAAGGCCGACCTGTGTGACGAGGTGTCGGCCCGTGTCAAAGCCGTCGAGTCGGTTGCCCCCGGCGCTCCCGTGCATGCAGTGAGTGCGGCTCGGAATGAGGGCGTGGACGTCGTGCGAAGCTACCTTGGTCTCGGACGCACGATCGCATTTCTCGGCTCCTCGGGCGTAGGCAAGTCAACCCTCATCAACCGCCTGCTGGGCGAGGACCGGCAGGAGGTGCAGTCCGTCAGCAGCGCCGTCGGCAAGGGACGTCATACGACGACCAGCAGGTCGCTCCTGGTTCATCCGGACGGCGGCATGATCATCGACACGCCCGGCATGCGCGAGCTTCAGCTGTGGGCTAGCGAAGACGACGTCGAACAGAGCTTCACAGACATCGAACTGCTTGCGGGCAGGTGCAGGTTCACTGACTGTACGCACACGACTGAGCCGGGATGCGCTGTCCTCGCGGCCGTCGACGACGGTTCACTCGACGAAGAAAGGTACCAAAGCTACATGAAGTTGCAGAGAGAGGTGCAGAGGCTTCAACGGTTCCAGGAACTGCGGGAGCACACGCGGGGCGGAGGAGATCTGAGCAGGGTGCATGGCACGAAGCAGGTCGTGGAACGGATTCGGCGGCCGGTTCGAGAGCGACGTGACTTTGGCAGGGTAAGCATCGTGAATAGAGACGAGGAATAGCACGCAGAGGTGGAAGATGACACACAAGGAAGTGACAATCGAACAGGCGACACTGGACGAAGTGGCACGCCGCTACGGCGTGCCACCGGACAGCCTCGCGGAACTGTCGGGAGGCTGGGTCAACCATATCTACGGTTTCGAGCGTGACGGCGCGAAGTACGTCCTGCGACTGTCGCCCGCCGCCACTCGCCCTCACGAGCTGGTCTGTGCCGAGGCAGATTGGATCAACTATCTCTCGGACCGGGGTGTACCTGCCGCACGCGTGGTGGGGGCGCCTGGGGGAGACATGGTCGAGGACATCAGTCTGCAGGGAGGATTCACTGTTGCCGCCTATGAACGAGCACCGGGGCACCTGCCAGGACGCAGTGAGCTCGGGCTTCCCTTCTGGAATCGCCTGGGCGGAATCACCGGCAGAATGCACAGGCTAGCCAAGGACTACGTGCCGGCGGCTGGCATTGACAGGTCAAGGGCTGCAGTCGATGGCGAGTTTCCCTTCGGCTCCATCCCTGCTGGACAGGAGTCGGTCATCGCGGTCGCTTGCGCCGTTCTCGCAGAAATGGTCACGTGGCCCAGAGACCGGGACAGCTGGGGACTCATTCACGGCGATCTGCATCCCAATAACCTGTTTGTGACGGAGGCGGGCGAGATCACATTGTTTGATTTCGACGAGTGTCAAGAGAACTGGTTCGTAGTCGACGTCGCAACCGCCCTCTACTTTGGCATGTGGTCCGAGCACGTGGGGCAGGGCAACCGTGGGTGGTATCGGGACCTCCTTGATGCGTTCACGAACGGCTACGCGCGGGAGAATGCGCTTGGCTCAGAATGGCTAGGCGACCGGCTGCAGCTGTCCTTGAAATGCCAGGAGCTGTGGTGCTACGCCACTATCAATGACGATTGGCATCTGGGCCAGGGTGGCTGCTGGGCGGATGTTCCATCCGGATGGAAGCGAGTGCTGGAGCGGTACCGTCGCAACATCGAAGAGGGCATTCCGGTGGCCGACGGAGGCTTCAATATCTGGAAAGTGGAGGCAGGCGTCGAATAGGTCCGATGTCGCGATGTTGCTACTCCCCGCTCTTCCGAGCGGATGACTGAGCCTGGTGAAAGGACACAATGCCGAGCATCGTGTCTTCGCCTCAGAGAGACAACTGACGACTGGCAACCGAGCACAGCTTCGGACGCTGGCGTTCCACCTCTCGAGCGCTATGCTTATGAATAGTGCCGGGACGTACGTGAAGAAACGGCACGGGAGGATCGTGTGAGGAATGCGCGGACCGTACTGCTCCTGCTGATCGCGGCAATTCTTCTCGCTTCTGGGGCGTGCCGACCGAAAACGGTCAGTGTTCCCGGGCGTGGTTTGCCGTCGGTCGTCGTTCGGACCATCCGCGAGGAGGACTCGACGCTGGGCTATTCGGTCACGGCAAGTTATCCGCAATTGCGGGGTATGCTACCTGTGGCTACCCTCGAGAAGGTCAACAAGGCCATCGCAGACATGGTGCTGCCGGATATTGCAGGACTCAAGCAGAATACGGCAGACGATGCAGCATGGGCCGCGAAGAACCCCTCCGAAGCCATGGAGCTTCCTGTCGGTCAGAGCAGTTTCCTGAGCGCTGAGTACGAGATTCCCTACCTGGCCAGCGACCTCATCAGCGTTCGCATCCGGTTCGAGACGTACTCTGCAGGTGCGGCGCATGGCATGTCGTACACGCGTGTCCTCAACGCGAGGTTGAGCGACGGGAACAGCGTCGACACCGAGGATCTGTTCGTCGACAGCAAGCAAGGCCTTGAGCGCCTTTCACAGTACTGCGCCACAGAACTGAAGCGCCAGTACGGTGCGGACTATGAGGCACTGAAGAGCTTCATCGATGACGGGACTGCGCCCGTGGCGGAGAACTTCACGAGTGTCTCGCTGGAACCAGGTGGACTGGTTGTC
>Ga0209450_10000486_pt1 | contig 20333 bp, 21 predicted proteins | sample FrelakmetLWP11LW_FD_187149 | JGI IMG/M metagenome (GOLD analysis project Ga0209450, IMG submission 187149) | Freshwater lake sediment microbial communities from the University of Notre Dame, USA, for methane emissions studies - LWP11 LW (SPAdes)... | ecosystem: Environmental > Aquatic >...
GAAGCTGCCCGAGCCGATCCGCAAGATCATCGGGGATCTGTCCAACACGGAGCGGGTGCTCGTCGGCCTCGACCTGCGCCCGTTGCAATAGGGAAGACGGGAGGCGTCTGTGAAACAGCCGAAGGGACAAACAGATAAGGAAAAGATGGAGAAGGCCCTCGAAGCGCAAGGTGACAGACACTATGTGCTTCGCCTCTACGTGGCCGGGATGACGCCGAAATCGACCCTGGCCGTCACGAATATCAAGAAGATCTGCGAGGAGCACCTCGCGGGCCGTTACTCGCTCGAGGTGATCGATCTCTACAAGCGCCCGGCCCTGGCGGACGACGAACAGATCATCGCGGCGCCCACCCTGCTGAAGAAGCTGCCTCTTCCCCTGCGGAAATTTATCGGGGACATGTCCAGCACGGAGAAGATCATCGTGGGACTGGACCTGCGGCCCAAAAAGTAAACAGGAAACTGTCTGAAAGCACACTCCCGCTCATCCTGCGAAAAGCTCGGCTTGTCTTAGCTGCTCTGACGGGACGACCCCATGGCCAAAGCCAAAACGAAGCAACAACTGACCATCGAAAATGAAGAGCTGCAGGCGCGCCTCCAGGAGCTGGAAGACACCGTGGAAGCCATTCGCAGCGGCGCCGTGGACGCCATCGTCGCCTCCGGCCCCACGGGAGATCATGTGTATACCCTCGAGGGGGCCGATCATGCCTACCACATGATGGTCGAGTCCATGAACGAAGGCGCCGTCACGCTCCTGCCGGACGGCACCATCCTTTATGGAAACCCGCAGTTTGTAAAGTTGACCGGCTCTGCGCCTTCGAGCATCGTAGGCCGACGCTTTCATGATTTTGTCCATGCAGCCGATCGGCAGATATTGGATGAAGTGATCGACCGGGCAGGGTCGAATAGCCTGAAGGCGGAGATCAGGTTCGTCAAGGAATCGGCCGCCGAGATTCCCGTGCAGATCTCCGCAAGCCCTATCGAACTCAGCGGCGCGAATGCCTTGACGCTCATCATAACCGACCTTTCTTCACAAAAAAAGTTCGAGGAAATCGTCGCCGCCGAAAAGCTGTCCCGGCGTATTCTCGAACAGGCCCAGGAAGGGATCGTTCTGTGCGTCGACGGCTTCATCGTCCGTGCCAACAGGGCCTTGTATCAGCTTTGCGATTGCATCCCGCTGATGCAGCCCTTCGACCAGATCTTTTCTCTCCGCATGTCGGAATTGCAGACATTCTCCGTCGCCATCCCGCAGTCCGGAAAAACCATCCGGAACGAGGAGGTCCGCTATCAGCGCCACGACGGGAAAATTTTCGACCTGATCCTCAGTGCGGGGCCCATCCTGGGCCAGAAAGACAAGGTCCTCGGATCCTTGATCTCACTGGTGGACATCACTGAGCGAAAACGGCTGGAAGAAGAAACCCATAGGCTATTTGCCACTGTTCAAGCGGAAAAAGACAGGCTCTCGGCCCTGATAAACAGTATGAACGATGAGGTTTGGTTTGCGGATATAGACAAGCGATTTTCATTCGTAAACCCGTCAGGCCGTAACCAGTTCGGCTTTGGAGCCGTTAACGGCATCGACGTGGAAAGAATGGCTGCCAGTCTGGAGGTTTATCGCCCCGACGGCACCCCTCGTCCCGCTGAAGAGGCTCCTGCACTTCGTGCCCTCAAAGGCGAAGTAGTTAGAAATGAAGCAGAGATTGTCCGAACTCCGGCAGCGAACGAGTTACGATACCGTGAAGTCAACGCTGCCCCGGTAAGAGATGCGGGAGGGAACATCATCGGGTCGATATCCGTAGTGCGAGACATCACCGAGCGCAAGCTGGCGGAGGAGGCGGTGCGCCAGAGCGAAGAGCGGTTCCGGGGTCTTTTCGAGCAGTCTTACTCCGGAATCGTGGTTTGCGACTTCGAGGGCCGGATTCTGGAAGTCAATCCGAGCTTCTCGGGCATGTTGGGATACGGGGAAAATGAGTTGGTCGGTCGAGATGTTGTCGACCTGACGCACCCCGAAGACCGTGAAATCGAGCATGCGAAGGCCCTAGAAATGAAGGAAGGGCGCCTGGAAGGGTTCCAGCTGCAGAAACGCTACCTCGGGAGGGACGGCCGGGTCATCTGGGCCGAAATAGGCGTGAGCGCCCTGCACGACGACAGGGGCAATATCGTCTATGCCCTGGGCATGGTGGAAGATATCACGGACCGCAAACGGGCCGAGGAGGCCCTGCAAAGAAACGAGGCGCGCTTCCGCCTGCTCTCGGAAACCGCCGGAAAGTTGCTGGCCACGTATGACCCCCAGGGCCTGGTCAAGGAGCTTTGCACAGAGGTCATGGAATACCTGGACTGCCAGGCCTTCTTCAACTTCATGGTCGACGAGCATGCGGGCAGGCTCCGTCTGAATGCGTGCGCGGGCATCCCCGAAGCAGAAGTCCGGAAGCTCGAGTGGCTGGATTACGGTGTGGCCGTCTGCGGCTGCGTTGCCCGGGACCAGGCCCGGATCATCGCCGAAGACATCTTCCACACGCCCGATGACCGGACCGAACTGGTAAAATCCTACGGCATACAGGCCTACTGCTGCCACCCGCTGAAGGCCAGGGACCGTCTCATCGGGACGCTGTCCTTCGGCACGAAAGCCCGCGCGCGCTTCACCCCCGAAGAGGTGGAACTGATGGGGATCGTGGCCGATCAGGTCTCCGTCGCCATGCAACGCGTCCAGATCGAGCACGATCTCCGGCAAAGCGAAGAGGCGCTGCAGCAGGCAAATTTTAGCCTCGAGCAGCGGGTCCGGGAGCGCACGATGGATCTGCAGAATCTCACGGAGCAGCTCGAGAGGAACCGGCACCATCTGCGCAATCTTGCCTCGGAGCTTGTCATGGCCGAGGAGCGGGAGCGCAAGCGGATCGCAGGGGTGCTGCACGACCAGATCGCCCAGACGCTGGCAGCAACCCGGATGCGGCTCGACCTGCTTCTGCGCATTGCGCCCGATCAGCAGGACCAGCAGACCCTGAAAGAGGCCAAGGCGCTCCTCGTAGAGTCCATCAAAGAGACGCGCGCCCTGATGATGGATGTCGGCAATCCCGTTCTTTACGACATGGGACTGAAGGCCGCCTGCGAATCGCTCACCGAGCGCCTGATGGATAGTCACCCCATTCGGTTCCGATGCGACATAAGGGATGCATACAAACGCCTTGATCCGGCTGTAAGTACCGTTCTTTTCCAGTTGATTCGGGAGCTGCTCAACAACGTCGTGAAGCACAGCCAGGCAAAGAATGCCCATGTCGCAATCGACCTGGAAAAAGGACATTTACGGGTGAAGGTGACAGACGATGGCGTAGGGTTTGACCCCGGGACGCTCGGGGCGCCCACTAGCGAGGGCGGGTTCGGGCTTTACAGCATCCGTGAGCGGCTGATCGCCATGGACGGAAGCCTCAGCATCGAATCCGTTCCGGGGACCGGCACGGTGGTGACGGCCGTCCTGCCCGCGGCATTGACCTGATTGCAAGCACGCCGCAGCGGGGAATATGCTTGTACAATAACAACAGAAGGAAGGCAGCATGAAGACCCGTGTCCTGATTGTAGATGACCACCGCGCCTTTCGCGATGTGCTGATAACGACGATCAATCGACAGACCGACATGGAAGTGGTCGGAGACGCGGCAGACGGTGAGAAAGCGATTGCTCTGACCCGTGAACTGCTCCCGGACGTCATCCTCATGGATGTGAAGATGCCGATCATGGACGGAACCGAAACCACCAGCCGGATTCTTGCAGAAATACCCGGCATGAAGATACTGGCGCTTTCCATTTACGCCGACGACCAATTCATGGCGGGCATGATGCGGGCCGGCGCTTTGGGATACATCCTGAAAGGCTGCGATACCGAGGAATTGTGTGGAGCCATCCGCAAGGTTGCCGGCTCTCCTTGAAATCCTGATTCTAGAAGAGAAGACCCTCATCTCCATATTCCGATCAAAAATCACCCACCGGAACCAAAGTGGTCCTACTTTCCCCTGCGGATTTTTTAATAATCTTCACATCTGGCTAAGATTCGATTTCAACTGCTTCAGGAAGAAAGGTCTCGGGATGACCTGATCAATGCCTTCCGCGGTCGCCCCAAAAGCTCTTTTTGTGCCTCCAAATTACCACCGTTCAATCCGTAATCTTCAAACCGCAGATCCCGTCTCCGTTGCCTGACTGCTTTTCCAGAACGCAGCGCCTCAGACTTTCAATCGGTAATGCAGCGCAGGTTTTACGAGGAGATCAAGGCATGGAAACGAAAAAACGGATATTGGCAGCGCGTAAATGAGTGTTCCATAAAATCAAGATGTTATTTTTTAACCATTGCGCCTCCTGAGGGCCCAGACGGTGTAATCGAAGCGAAACGGAGCAGCCGGTTTCAGCGTAAAGGAGATCGTGTTCCTGTTCGGGTGCTCCCCCATTTCTCATCCTTTTTATGAAACCGCGTTAAGGCATTGGAAGCATGTCATTCATCCTGGGCCCGATTGCAGGAGGCTCGCAGATTATGTCTAAATACATGGCAATAGGGAAGCATCCCTCATTTAGAAAGGAGCGCCGACAATGATCTATACCTTTTCATGTCCTGCCCCCTGCAGGCGAGTGATTCGCGTTGACGCGCGCAATGATGATGATGCCGTCGGGAAACTCATCAAGGCCGGAGCCATGACCTGCCGCAACAGGGCAAGCGATAACACCTGTGATCCGACTCGACCCGCCATGTCCCCGTGGACAGACCTGCAGTTGAGGGGAGTTGTGCGATTGATCATGCGGGCGGAAGAGCTCCCGGAGATGGAATCGAGGGATCGAACGCAGGTGAACGTGCGTCCGGATCCGGGTATCGATATGCCCCGGAGATTCTAAACTCATGGAAAGGAGGTAGAGGACCATGCTAAACGGCACTGTGAAGTGGTTCAACCGGACGATCGGCGCCGGATTTATCAGGACCGATGCTGGCGAGAATGTGCTGTTTCTCAAAAACGCCATCACGGAATTTGATCCGCAGGGGATTAAAGAGGGCATGCGTGTCAGTCTGGATATCCAGGAGAGCCGGGACGGCTACACAGCTGTCAGTGTGATGACCCTTGAATAGTCTTGATACCGGAGATGTCTTCGCGGAACGTTTCTGGCCAGCAACGTGCGAGAGCTTCGTGCAGGCTCCCGTGTGTTGTGTGAACTCTCCGACAATGACCGTGCCGTCCATTGATTACCCTTTATGATCAACGCTGCCGGACTCATCTTTTTCATGGTCGTCCTCCCCCGATGAGATCTATCGTCTCTTCTGTTCCTTCGTGCTGGCCGATAAGCGCCTTGCCTCATCATTTCTGAAGAATTCCGGAAAGTCAGCCCGTAACAAAAAAGCTGAGCTGAACCACGATGGGTCGTGCGTAAATGACCTCGGGCTGGGGAGCGTTTCCGATGTCAATGCGGCCATAAAAGCCGGGCTGGCCGATGCTGAAAGACACACCAACATCGGCTGCCGGCGCTGAGACGGCAAAAAGGATTCTCATGACGGTGAACAGAGAATTTTCATGCTCGGTTCCTCTTCATTTGTGTCTAACGTCGCGCCGCTCTATGCCGCAGGAAATCGCTCCAGCTACCATGGATGTTTTTTCACATCATCATGGAACCCGGGAAAGGTCGGTATCGCGGCATGTAATATCTTTTTGCCAGGTCTATTATTTCTTGATGTCTTCTACTGCCTTGTCGACTTTCTTGCCGGCCTTCTCCAGCGGGCCTTCTTTCTCGCAGCCCGATAGCCCAACAAGCAGGGCGATCATTGCCAACACCGCGATGAGACTCTTGCTCTTTTTCATTATTTGTACCTCCTTTTGCGAATAAATGAATATGCCTGAATCGTGCTCACAGAACGTATCATACAGAACTGAATTCAACGGCTGGCATTAGCCGACGGGCCCGGCACTGACGGCAGGCACTCGACGAGATCTTCTCCCGCCTTCTCAATGATTGTCCTCAGAGTGACGGTTCTTTCCATCACGGTGTCCTCTCTGGTATGCTGATGATCAATATCATCCTGCCAATTATAACGTACGTATATAGTCTTTATCCTTGCCGGTTCTCAGGAAAAGACGGGCCCGAACTCATGGTTTCCCTGATATGTTGCCTGATTGTCAGTCTTGCGAATCACGGTCATCCGTTACCCATTACAATCCTCTATGAAGCCCCGAATTCTGCATCAACGAGCTCAGGAAGACGTTGGAGAGGGCTAGAACTGCACACGACGACTTGTCAAAGTACCGATCGGGAAGAAATAACGATTGCGATTTGAAACATGCAGTTCCGATTGAACCAATCCAATCTATGATATGAAAATAAGGTTTTTAGATGTGTCAATGGGGTGTTTCGCCGATGGTTAAATCGGACTATATCTTATAAGGATACGTAAGATCATCAGCAGTTCTGAGCTTCTATCTTCCCAAGGGGTTGCTGCCGGCTCTCTTCGCGGCTTCAGTTCTTGAGGACGAGAAGGTCCTTGCACCGATTGCTGATAAAGGGGTGAAAAAGAGAGATCCTTGTCAGTAAGCCCAGCAGCTGAAGCGGTGAAATCGCGTCTCTCTTTAAGAATGCAGCAATTCGGCTTTTTTCTAAGTCACGCGAGCGAAAATGAGGATTAACCATGAACACCCTTGAAGACTGGCGAAAGAAGTTCCCCGATAAATTCGCACCCGAGGAAACAGCCTTTCAATGCATCCACCGGGGCGACACCATCTTCATCGGCTCGGCCTGTGCCGAGCCCCAGTACCTCGTCCAGGGCCTCATCCGTTACGTCCAGTCCAATCCCAAGGCCTTCTTCGACGCCGAAGTGCTTGGCATCAGGACCCTCGGCGTGGCTCCCTATGCCACGGAGAAGTTCAAGGAGAACTTTCGCCACAACTCCTTTTTCATCGGCGACAACACCCGGGAGGCCGTCAACGCGGGTGTAGCCGACTACACTCCGATCTTTCTCTCCGAGGTTCCGGGCCTGTTTTACCATGGCCTCGACCGGATCGAAGTCGCCCTGATCCAGACCTCGCCGCCGGACCGTCACGGCTACATGAGCCTGGGGGTCAGTGTGGATATTGTGAAGGCCGCCGTGGAGACGGCCGGCTGCGTCATTGCACAGGTCAACGAGAGAATGCCCCGCGTCCATGGCAATGCCTTCATCCATATCGAGCAGGTCGATTATCTCATTCCCCATGACGAACCGATCCTGGAGTACCATCCCGGAGCGGATACGGAGATCGCCCAGCCGATCGGGAAGTACGTGGCCCGTCTCATCGAGGACGGCGATACGATCCAGGTCGGCTACGGCAGTATTCCCAACGCCATTATGGCCAACCTTGCCGACAAGAAGCACCTCGGGATCCACACGGAGCTTCTCAGCGACGGCATCGTTGAACTGATCAAAAAAGGCGTCATCGACAACAGCCGTAAAAAGATCAACCGCGGAAAGACCGTGGCGACCTTTTGTATGGGAACAAGGGACACCTACGATTTTCTCGATGACAACCCTTCCATCGATTTCCGAACGATTGACTATACGAACAACCCCCTCGTCATCGCCCGACACGAAAACATGGTGGCCATCAACAGCGCCCTTGAAATCGACCTCACGGGACAGGTCACGGCCGAGTCCATCGGCAGGGTCTTCCACAGCGGCGTGGGCGGCCAGGCGGATTTCATGCGAGGCGCCGTCCTCGCCCGGGGCGGAAAGTCCATCCTGGCCATTCAGTCCACCGCGCTCAAGGATACGGTCTCGCGAATCGTTCCGACCCTCAGCCAGGGCGCAGGGGCGACGCTCGTCCGGGGGGACGTCCATTACGTCGTCACGGAATACGGTATCGCCTACCTTCACGGCAAGAACATCCGGGAGCGGTCCATGGCGCTCATTTCCGTCGCCCACCCGAAATTCAGACTGTGGCTCGTCGAGGAGGCGAAAAAGGCGGGCTTCATCTATGCCGATCAGATGATCATGCCCGGTGAGAAAGGGAGGTATCCCGAGGAACTGGAGACCTACCGGAAAACCAAGTCGGGCATGGATCTCTTCCTGAGGCCGATCAAGATGACGGACGAGCCCGAGTTGAAGGAATTCGTCCACGGTCTCTCCGACCGCAGTCTTTACACGAGGTTCATCTCGAAGCGCCGGGACCTTCCCCACGAGCGGCTCCAGGAACTTGTCGTCATCGACTATACCCAGGAGATGGCCATCGTGGCCGTCGTCGGCGGCGAGGAGGGAAAAGAAACGTTCGTCGGAGTCGGGCGCTATTACATCTATCCCGACAGGCAGAGCGCAGAGGTCGCCTTTGCCGTGAGGGATGATTATCAGAAGAAGGGCATCGGTCAGGAACTCCTCTCCTACCTCACCTATCTGGCCAGGCGACAGGGTCTGCTGGGCTTCACGGCGGATGTCCTGGCCGGTAACGAACCCATGCTCCATGTCTTCGAAAAGGGCGGCTTCGAATTGCAGAGACATACGAGCGCCGGACTCGTGGAGTTGAAGATGACGTTCAAACAGGAGGTACCCCCGCGGTCCCAGAAGTTGCAGCAATAAACCGGGCCATCCCCTCCGGCCATCGGGTCGGGTACTCATAAATAACCATTCAACTGCCGGGAAGCCCTGCCTCGCAGGCGGGGCACGCCCATCAAAAAGGGAGGCAACATCATGGAAGCAAGACCCGCTGCACAGCGCTCCTTCGACAAGATCATCGAGGAACAGATCAAGAGGTGGCAGAGCGACCAGAAAAAAAAGTACAAGAACCCGATCCGGCCCGTCATCACCATGTCCCGGCTGCCCGGCGCCATGAGTAACGCCCTGGCCCAAAAACTTGCCAAGGACCTGGAAATCGACCTTTTCGACCACGAAATTGTCGAGGAAATCGCCACGAATGCCAAACGGAGCCAGCAGATCGTAGAGTCCCTCGACGAGCAGGATCGCGGCATCTTTGATGAATGGATCGCCGTCCTGGGTGAAGATCACATGTGGGCCTATGAATACCTCCAGCATCTCACGCAGGTCGTCGGCGCCATCGGGGCCCACGGCCATGCCATCATCGTCGGGCGGGGCGCAAGCTACATTCTCCCCAAGGAGGTATGCCTTCGCCTGCTCGTCGTTGCGCCGCTGGAGGCGAGGATTCAAAACGTGATGCGCACGTACAAGGTCGCCGACAAGGAGGCGAGAAGGCAGGTGATAAGAACGGAGGCGGACCGCAAGGCGTTCATCCGAAAATACTTCCAGGCCGACATGATGGACCCGATAAACTACGATCTGGTCATCAACACGGAGCATATCGACATCGATCTGGCGACCCGGATTGTCAAGGAGACATTCAATTCGAGGCAGTGGTACGACTATTCGGGCAAGAAGTAGCAGGAGAAGATTCCCGGGCTTCCCATGGAATTCCGGCAGTCTCCAGGGAGCTTTGCGATGAGAAGTCTTGACGCCGTCTTCGCCCCGAATGCCATTGCCGTGATCGGGGCTTCCACCACCCCGGGCAAGGTGGGATACGACATCTTCGCCAACATCCTGACGGGCGGCTACAAGGGCACGCTATACCCCGTCAATCCCGCTGCCAAGTCCATCCTGAGCATGAGGGCCTACCCCACGATCGGCGAGATCCCGGACGCCGTGGACCTGTCCATCATCGTCCTTCCGACCGGTGCGACCCTCAGAGCTGTGGAGGAATCCGTCCAGAAAGGCGTCAAGGCGATCGTCATCGTGTCGGCAGGGTTCCGGGAGGTCGGGAAGAAGGGACTGGAAGTCGAAAACGAAATTGTCGCGATCTGCCGGGAGGCCGGTGTTCGCGTTGTCGGGCCGAACTGCCTCGGGGTCATCAATCCTCTCCCCGGGGTGAGCATGAATGCGAGCTTTTCCGCCCGGATGCCCAGCCCGGGAAACATCTCCTTCATCTCCCAGAGCGGTGCACTCTGCTCGGCCGTTCTCGATTTTGCTGCGGACCGGGGTTTTGGATTTTCCAAGTTCATCTCGATCGGCAACAAGGCCGACGTGGACGAGATCGACCTGCTTCAGTACCTCCACGAGGATGCGGACACGGCCGTCATCATGATCTACCTCGAGGAACTGCGGAAGGGCGAGGCGTTCGTCTCCATGGCCAGGCAGGTCACCTCCGGAAACAGGCCCACCCCGGTCCTGGTTGTCAAATCCGGAAGGACGAGCGCGGGGGCCGCGGCGGCAGCCTCCCACACGGGGGCTCTCGCGGGTACCGAGGCCATTTATGATGCAATCTTCAAACAATCGGGAATTATCCGGGCGGAATCGGTCAACGAGCTTTTCGATTTTGCCGATGCGTTTGCCTACAAACAGGAAAGCCCCCTGGGCAAGATCCGCAGGAAGCTTCCGACCGGGAAGCGCGTGGCCATCGTGACCAACGCCGGAGGGCCGGGGATCCTCGCCACGGATATGACCGTCTCGGCGGACCTCGAACTTGCCCGGTTCAGCGAGGAGACCATTGAGATCCTGGCCAGGCATCTGCCCTCGGCAGCCAATATCCGCAATCCCGTGGATATCATCGGCGACGCGAGCCAGGATCGCTACGAGAACGCTTTATGGACCGTCATCAAGGACGAGGGGGTGGACGGGGCGCTTGTGATCCTCACACCCCAGTCCATGACGAACGCGCTGGGGACGGCCGAGGCCATCGTCCGCGTGGCCCGGGGCACCCACAAGCCGATCATCTGCTGCTTCATGGGGGTGATCGATGTCTCGCCGGGCGTCAAGTATCTTCAGAAGCACGGCTACCCGGTCTACCAGTTTCCGGAGAACGCGGCAAAGGCCATGGGGGCTCTTTATCGCTACACCGGCTGGCTCAACCGCATCGAGCTTCCGGAATCACCCGTCGCCCACGACAGGGCGCGTGCCGCATCGATCATCTCCGAATGTCTTGCCGAGGGGAAAACACACCTCGGAGAAATCGAGGGGAATGAAATCCTGAAATGCTACGGCTTCAACGTCCTGTCCGTGCGGCTGGCCGTCAGCGAAGACGAGGCGGCCTCGATCGCCGAACAGATGGGTTATCCGGTGGTCATGAAGATCGTCTCCGCACAGATCCTTCACAAGACCGATGCCGGGGGCGTTGTCCTGGGGCTCAAGAGCGGGCAGGAGGTCAGGAAGGCTTTCCGCAAGATCGTGGAAGGGGCGAAGAGCTACAATCCCGATGCCGTCATCGACGGCGTTCTCGTGGAGAAAATGGCACCTCCGGGAGAAGAGGTGATTCTCGGATTGAACCGTTACGATATCGGGCCTCTTCTGATGTTCGGTCTGGGCGGCATCTTCGTCGAGGTATTCAAGGATGTGGCTTTTCGCCTCGCGCCCATCGGCAGAACCGAAGCCGGCAGGATGATTCGAGAGATCAGGGGATTCAAGCTTCTCTCGGGATTCAGGGGAAGGCCCATGGCCGACCTCGAGGCTCTCGAAAGGGCTATCGTGAGTCTCTCCGATCTGGCCGTCAACCACCCGGAGATCAGCGAGATGGACATCAACCCGCTGCTTGTCCACGGCGAAGGAAAGGGAGAAACGCTGGTCGACTGCCGGATGATCCTGAAACCGGCACAAACGACAAGCCCGCCGGCCAAGTTGTGAAGGGAATCCGAAAAGGCGCATAATGTTCAGCGTGTTTGCTGCTGTTCTTTCAAACCCATCAACCATCCCGTCAGGCATTTCGAAGTCATAAATCAACCTTTCCCCTATGACACTTTATGGGCAAAAACGATACTATCTATACGAAATATAGATATTTTTTCGTCTCTTGCGTCCACCAGTCTATTAATGACCGGCAAATTCGGGGAAAGGAGTAAAGACTATGGAAAAGAGTCCTATCGTCATCCGTTCTCTTGTCGCCCTCATGATGATCGCCGCCTTGATGGCCTGCGCATCGACACCGCAACAGACAAGCACAGGGGAACATATCGATGATACCGTGATCACGACCAAAGTAAAAACCGAGCTCGCAAATGATAATTTTCTCAAGTCATTCAAGATCAGCGTCGAAACCCGCAAAGGCATCGTTGCGCTGAGCGGCTTCGTTGATTCTCAGTACGCAGTCGATAAGGCGGGCGAAATCGCACGCGGCGTCGAAGGGGTCAAATCCGTCGATAATGCCCTCATCGTGAAATAGGCAGCCGCTATTCTTGTCGGTCAAGTAACAGGAAAAGGAGGAAAAACATGGGTACCATACTGATTATCATTTTAGTCCTCGTGCTTGTCGGCGCACTGCCCACCTGGCCTCACAGCAAGAGCTGGGGCTACTATCCCAGCGGCGGAATCGGATTGATCCTTCTGATTCTGGTCATCCTGCTGCTCCTTGGGAGGATCTGAGGTGTTCACACAGGTGATGCGCTGACACGGCAAAACTGCAGGAAGCTCTTGAAGCCGGAGGTAAAAACGACTGCACGCGCATGAAAGACTTACACTGCGGGCGGGGTGCTTCAACCTGAACCGGCAACCCACGAAAGGAGAAACACGATGCCGTTGATTCAATTAGTGATCGTTCTCGTTGTCGTTGGGGTGATCCTTTGGGTCATTAACAGCTACATCCCGATGCAATCCACCATAAAGAAAATTTTGAATGTAGTCGTGGTGATCGTTGTGATCATATGGCTGCTGAGTGTCTTTGGACTCATCGGAGACCTCTCAACCATTCGTATTGGGAAGTGACGGGTCTGAAAACAGCTTGCATAGAGCGAAGACAGGAGCGCGCCTGAGCATGGAAAAGCACGGGGTTCTGTCACGACCCTCGTCATGGTGAGCAGTCATCGTGAGCCTGACGAACGACGAAACATCCCTGCCGGTAAACCCCGTCCTGCGGGAGGAGAGCTTCACAACAGAAAGAAGGAGCAAAATGAAAACATACACGATGATAGGCATTATCCTTATCGTGATCGGAATCGTCGCCTTCGCGTATCAGGGCATCACCTACACGACCCGGGAAAAGGTCGTCGATATCGGTCCCCTCCAGATGACGGCTGAGAAGACGCATACGCTTCCGCTGCCGCCGATCGTGGGAGGCATCGCGCTCGTGGGGGGTATTGCATTGCTGGTCATGGGAAACAAAAAGGCCTGAAAAGAAGCCCTGCAGCACAGGCAAGATGAGGCGGAAAGAAAGATGCACGAGTCTAAAACCGCCGGAGATGAGGCATGGGAAGACCCAAAGCCGAAACAGGAAAGTCCCGGACTGAAGTCGGGACCGCCTTTCGCAACGCGCTCCCTGCGTTCCAATAAGGTTCCATGGCTCGACGGTGCCCACCCGTTCCCGCTGGAAATCTTGCAGATCCATCAACCTTGAATATCTGGCGCTTTCCGGAAGAACACACCTCCCGATCGATCGGCACAGGATTGCCTTTTGTTCATTTTCTTGTTAAACAGGATTCAAAACGGACGGGAATGTCCAGAGTGCAGAATAGCGGAACAGGAAATACGATGAAAGCCCTCACCAGGCTGCTGCTGTTGATGACGGCTGTCTGGATCGCCGGCTGCGTCCACCCGGTCCGGTACTACGCTCCGTTGCAACCCGATGGCTGGAGTGCCCAGCCCATATCGGTACCGTGCCGTTTTGTACCGGATGCCGACCTGGATCCCGACACCGGAGTGCCCGTGGGGGATGATGGATATTATCTCTATATCTCGATCGACGCCGGCGATTGGGACTACAGCACGACCCTGTCCTTTATCTACTCGTTCTGGAGAAATCCGGGCGGGCACAGTTGGATCATTCTGGAAAGCCCTCAGAATCGTGTGGAATACGGCCACAACGGCAACTTCGGGCTGGAGAAACCACGATACCAGCAGCATGTGTATCAGAGGTTTCTGGATCATCATCCCGATCCCTTCGCTTATTTGTGGGAGATGATGTCCGATGGCCGGTTGGAGATCGGCAGGCCCGATCGCATCCCCACGTTTGTCTGGCGAATGCCGATCACCAAACGGCGGCATCAATTGATCTACGAATACGTGATGAACCGAACGTATGACCAGTTCGGCGTGAGGAGCAGCAACTGTGTCGACATGGTGACGGATGCGGCGGCGCTGGCAGGGATCAACCTGATCCACCGTCTTCGACTCACCATCCCGCAGAATATGCCTGTCAGCAAGACCCCCGGCTGGACGGACCCCCAATACCGCATCCTGGAGTTCAGTACGCCGGATGTGCTGCAGCTGGATTTGCGCCAGCTTGCCCGGTTCGGAATCGGCAGTGATGTGACCGAGTGGTATCTGAATTTGAAGCGGTGAAGATGCCGGAGGGCCGGTCATTGACCGTGAAACCCCTGCGGACAGTCGGGGTAAGCGCCGCCCGTCAGTCCTCTTCGAGAAACCGGCGGCAGACATTCGCGATGTTGAAGGCCGCCGAGCCGTTCTGAACCGGCATCAACCGGCGCAATTCGTCCATGTCGAAGTCCGAGTAGGTCTCCTTGCCCAGCGCAAGGCCGACGAAGGCAGTCGACGAAAATCGTGTGATCAGGACATCGCAGTTCGCGATCATTGCTTCCGCGCTGCCGGTCGCAAACACCAGGGCTCCGGGCGCATACCGGTGGATTTCACGGGTGGCGCGCTCGACCTTTTCGCTCGGGTGAAGCTTGAAGATCAGTTGCCTTCCGCCGGCGAGTTCGACCGCTCTCAGGATGAAGGTCTTGCGGTTCTCCCACTGGAGTGTCTCCCTCAGCGACGACGTGCAGACCAGCACGTAGTGCCTGTGGGGAAAGTCGTTGCTGCAATATCGCCTGCAGTCATCGAAATTGGGTATTCCCGTAACGACGATCTTCTCGGGGCTCACGCCGTTTCGAATGAATAAGTCGCGATATCCCTCGCTTGCGACGCAGAATGCCCGGTATGCATCGCTGAGACCGGTCGCTGCATTGCCCGCCAGCCAGCGAGGAAGGAATCGGAGGCGCTTGACGAGATGGAACATCATGGTTTCCGGGTCCGTAATCCCTTCCTGAACCAGCACGATCCTGCTGCCTCGAATGTTCTTCTGAAGATACACGTCCGAACAGGTAACCACCAGGTCGTAGGGCCGATTTTTCCCCTGGTAGTCGATGGGGAGGCCATGCTCCTGAAGATACCTCCGGCAGCGTCCCGCCAGCTCGTTTCCCGAGATCGTGAACTCCATCAACCCGAGTCTTCGAAGAATCTCGTCAAAGCCGTGGACGTAGTAGGGCGAGAAGGAGTGCTCGTACTCGCGAAGGTGCTCGGAGACCTGATGCATCTGGGTCGTCTGATTGATCGAACCGCAGATGAAGAAAATCCTTTTTTTCATCGCTTCCCGCCATCCTTGCATTCGCCTACCGCCTGTGCACCCAATCGCAGCGAAGGCAGGTCGGAAACCCGCGATAGTCCAACTTCCCGAAGTTCCTCCGGATCGCGGACAACTCAGGCCCATTCCAGACTTCCGCGACACTCTGGACGTTCAGATCTCCTACGGCCTGAAGGCCATTGTAATCGACGCAACAGGTGACAGCCCTGCCGTCGCAGAGCACCGACAGGGCTGACCAGGGGTAAAAACAGACGGACACGATCCTTTCTCCTACAATGTTGTAAGCCCTGCCGCCTCCAAAGTTGTCCAAAGAGCTGATATTCAGGCAGTCGCCGGCCCTCTGGTCCAGGACAGAGCGCCAGAGGGATTGAAACTCCTCCGTTTTGCTCCCATTGGCTTCCTGAGGCATGTATTGAAGGATCAACTTCGGCGTCCTTTTCTTCAGTTCCTTCCGGATCCGCACAAAGTCCCTGATGTTGTTCAGCGCCACCTTGAAATCCAGCCCTCTCATGGTGGCGCGATAGGATGCCTCGTCGGTGCCGTTAAAACTGATCTTCATCGTGTCCAGTCCCGCATCAATGATCTTTCTTGCCGTCTCGGGGGACAGCAGCGAAGCATTGGTCACGAGATAGGTGTGCCGGATCCCGCAGGCCTTTGCGAGCCTGATCCGATCCGGCAACAACGCATCCAGCAGCGGCTCGCCAAACCCGTGCAGATGCACGACGGGTTTTCGGCTCGCGCCGGACAGCTCTTTCATGATCTTCTCGAACAATCCAAACTCCATGAAGCCGCGTTTTCGGGTCAGCGTCTCGCGAGGGCACATGACACACTGCGCGTTGCAGCAGTTTGTATTCTCGATCAGGATCACAGCGGGCAATGGAAGATGGTACCGGTAGTACGGATAAAAGAGCCAGGGGGTCCTGGCCAATGACAACAGGCCCCGGGTGATCTTGTCCCGTGCATTGAGTATCATGTTGCTTCTTTGCTCCCTGGGGTCGTCATGATGCCGAGAACGCGGACCACGGCTTCTCATGCGGTGCGATACGTTGTATCTTCATCGTTGAGCCTCGGATCCGTTGCGAACAGGTCTCGAAACGCCCCAGCCCGCAGCAGGCGGTGTCGGGATTGTCCTCACCACGTAATCGCCGGATCCATGAAGAGAGCCGCTCATATAGGAGCGCGCCCTGTTGTCCTCGGCTGTCAAGGAGAAAATCGATTTGTCGTAAGGACGAACCCGCAAAGACAACGGTACGCCCATCAGGTCCAGAAGGGTTGCGAAATTGTTGAGATGGGAAACCCGGATGCCGGGGGGGATGCCGGCCAGGAGCCCTGTCCGGCTGTACCGCTCACCGGACACGAGGAAACCGGGCACGTCGACGATCACCTCGTCGGGCTTCATATGGGTATACGCCTGCCCATGCTCCGCCAGCGTCTGGCCATGGTCCGATGTGTACAGGATGACATAGTTCCGGTTGGTCGTTTCGGACACAAGCACCCGGAAGAATTCATCCACTTGATAACGGATCCCGTTGTCGTAGGTATTGACGAGCTTCTCGCGTCCCGCCGCGCTTGGGTCAATGGGTTCCGATGCGTTCATGACCGGCTTCCAGATCGCAGAGGCCTCATCGTCCGGATATCGATTGCGATAGTGGAAATGGAGACCCTTCTTGTTGACGACAATGAAGTAGCCGCCCCGTTCATTCAGAAGACTGCTGAGAAAACGGGCGATGGCCAAATCCTTCGTGGTTTCCAGATCGACGTGGCGCTCCTCGAACGATCGATCGGTCATCCACCGGTCCAGGGATCTCACGGGACCCTCGCCGGCCTCTTTCACGAGCGTGGCAAGATAGCCGTGATCGATGTCAATGTAGATCGTCTCGTAGCCCATTTTCTTGGCGTAATCGAAGACGGTGGGGTTCCTGGCGGTTCGAAAGCCGTCGTCGGGAAATGAGTCGTGACCGGTCATGAGATAGGCGTTGCTGATGTAGGAAAAGGTGCCGGCAGCGACACAAAGGCCGAGATTCTTGAGGAGGCCCCGGGTTTCGAGGGATTGAAGAAACGGAGTGGTGGCGCGCGGGTAGCCGTTCAGGCTGAGATTGCTGCCGCGAACGGACTCGTCGATGACATAGATGATGCTGTCGAGCGGCCGCTGGGAGGCCTGAAGGGTCGGCAGGTCGTCTCGCGGTCCCTGATATTTGCGGAGGTTTTCAAACTCGTGATGAAGCGTGGTCCGGAGGAAGGAGGTCAGGGGATTCAGATGGAAGCTGCGTTCCGGCACGTGGAGAAAGAGGGCGTAATTGGAAGCGAGAAGGAAAAGCGCCGGCAGGAGGCTGAGGGCGAGGGCCTTTCGGAAGTTGGATACCGGGGGGACGGGGATCAGTGCGGACAGAACGACCACGTAGGGGAGAGCGTACAGAAAGACGAGCGGCTGGAAGAAGCTCGAGACGGCTTCTGTTCGATGGTCCCCGCCGACGGACATGCCGAGAAACAGGTCGGTTGCGGTCATGAACTGGGATAGCGTCAGCCAATAGGAGAATTGGACGACAACAATGAAAGCACAAAGAAGAAGGACCCCCGTGCGCAGAATCCTGGGGAGGAGCAGGATCAGATAGAAGAGAGCGACCCCCTGCAGGAAGACCAGCGCGAGGGCGCCTGAAAACTTCATGGTGCCGACCGCCGGGAGCACATGCAGCAGGGCCCGGTAATCGCCGAACCTGAAAATGGGATCGATGAGGACCGCAAGCGTTGCGGCCAGCAATGCGGCCATGGCACGGGGACAGGTCGCTTGAGGGATGGCGCGAAGAGAGGACATGTCTTTCATTGTTCCTCTTCCCATTGGGTGGCTGCGATGCCCAGGATGAAGACGACGGCTGCAAAAACCCCTATGATTGCGGAGTGTCTCAGAGCGGCCATGTGGTCGCCAAATACCATGGATGCCCGGAGCCCCTCGTTCACGTAGTACAGAGGCAGGATCCGGGCGACCGTCTGCATGAAGCCCGGCATCATCTCGAGCGGGAAGAAGCTCCCCGAGAGAAACATCATCGGGAAACTGATGGCGTTTGCCGCGGCGGCAGCGCTCTCCGCCTCATTGGTGAAGTGGGTGATGATCATTCCGATTCCGACGAACGCGAAAACGTCAAGCAACATGAACACAGGGAGCCAGGCATCGATCTGCAGGCTGACGCTGAACACGGCGTAGCTCACCAGCAGCATCGCCGTCGTGGACAGGACCGCAAGGATGAACTGGTACAGGATGTTGGACAGGATCCAGTCGGTGCGGGTGATGGGCGTGGTGGACAGCTTCCGGATGACACCCTTCTGCCGCAGCTCCGTGTTCAAGTGCACCGTGCCGAAAAGGCTCAAAATCATCACCGACATGGCGATGATGCCGGGGACGAAGAACTCGATGAACCGGTACTTCCTGGCGAGTATCGATGTCTCGGCCGAGCGGATGAACGGGGGCACCCCGGACATTTTCTGGTTGATCCCGGAGAACACCCAGTTGAGGATGTGGATCTTCATGAACACCAGACTGGAGCTGAGGTCGTACAGGTACGTGAGGGTAACCGATGCGTCGGGGTCGTTCAGTTCCATCCTCTGCAGGAAGGACTCTTCATAGCCTTTGGGGATGATGAGGACCAGGCTCGACTTGTTGTCCCGGGTGTACTGCGCAGCGTTGACAGCGGGTTCGATCTGGATAACCTTGAACTTCCCTTCGAGCTCGAGGGTCTTGACGAGCTGCGAAGAGGAGTCGGTGTGATCGAGGTCCTGCACGCAAAGGTCGAAGCTCATGTTGTCCTGGTTCATGAAGAGGGCTCCGAACACGAGGATCAGGAGTATCGGGAACGCAATCGTAAAGAACATGGCCGGCTTCGCGCGGTAGAAGCTCTTGAGGCTCACGACGAGATTTGCGCCGACGACGCGCGGGTTCATTGCGCCACCCCCCCGGCGGGTTCTCTGTGGAGCGCCTCGCCGGTAAGCTTCAGGAAGACGTCCTCGAGGTTGGGCTTGCGAACGTCCAGGCTGAGCAGCGGCGCCCCGCCTTCCTGGATGGTGTTCAGGATCTTCTGGACGTCGTCCATGTGCTCCACCCTGACCCTGATGTCCTTGTGGTTGTCATGGACCGGTTCGAACCCCATCTTCCGGACGATGTCAAAGACTTTTTCATCGACGGACCTTAGCGTGAGAACCAGGTATTTCGCGTTGTTTTCTATGAGTGCGCCGGGAGAGCCCATTGCGATGATCTTCCCCTTCGAGATGATGGCGACCGTGTCTGCAAGAAACTCCGCTTCCTCCATGTAGTGCGTAGTGAGAAATACCGTCTTTCCCTTCTCCTTCAGGCCCAGCATCAGGTTCCACACCTCGCGCCTTGCACGGGGGTCGAGGCCTGTCGTCGGCTCGTCGAGGAACAGGACCTCGGGGTCGTTCACGAGAGCAATCGCGATTCCGAGGCGCTGCTTCAAGCCCCCGGAGAGGTTCTTGTACTGCTCCCGGGTCTTGTCCTTGAGGTTCACGAGCTCGATCAACCCGTCGATATCGGTGTTCCTGCAGCGGAAAAGCCGCGAGTAGTACTGGAGGGTCTCCCTGATCGTGATCCTGTCGAACGAGCTGAACCCCTGCGGGAGGACGCCGATGCGGGGGACGATGTCGTGCTTCCTCTTCGTGACGTCCATTCCGAAGAGGGTCACTTTCCCCGACGTGGGCCTGCGGATGGTGTCGATGATCTCTACGGTCGTGGTCTTGCCGGCGCCGTTCGGGCCCAGCAGGGCGAAGATTTCGCCTTGCCTGACGTTGAACGACAGGTCGTTGACCGCGAGCAAATCCCCGTAGCGCTTCGTCAGGTTCTCGACTTCGATTGCGTGTTCAGCTTTTTTCGTCATGGATCAACTTTTTGCCAATTAAGAGGGGTCGGGCATGAAACGTCTCCGCCCATTGCCCCATCCATGTTGTCGATTCAAAAGGGCGATGGAAAGCCACATCTTCCTCCGGGGAAGCGAACGCACCCAAAGGGACCGGCCGGCAGCGATGGGAAACCGCGCCAGGGCCTTCCCGGACAAGCCCACC
>Ga0209450_10000487_pt1 | contig 20312 bp, 20 predicted proteins | sample FrelakmetLWP11LW_FD_187149 | JGI IMG/M metagenome (GOLD analysis project Ga0209450, IMG submission 187149) | Freshwater lake sediment microbial communities from the University of Notre Dame, USA, for methane emissions studies - LWP11 LW (SPAdes)... | ecosystem: Environmental > Aquatic >...
GCACCTGCCGTTCAAGCTCAACATGTCGGGCGTGATCCCGCCGATCTTCGCCTCGAGCCTGCTGCTGTTCCCGGCCACGATCGCCAGCTGGTTCGGCACCTCCGAGAACTTCGGCTGGCTGCAGAACGTGGCGGCGAGCCTCGGCATCGGCCAGCCGGTGCACATGATCCTGTACTCGGCGCTCATCATCTTCTTCTGCTTCTTCTACACCGCGCTGGTGTTCAACTCGCGCGAGACGGCGGAGAACCTCAAGAAGTCGGGCGCCTTCATCCCGGGCATCCGCCCCGGGCAGCACACGGCCGAGTACATCGACAAGGTGCTCACCCGGATCACCGTCTGGGGCGCGCTGTACGTCGCCGGCGTCTGCCTCGTGCCGGAGATCCTCATTTCCCAGTTCAGCGTGCCGTTCTACTTCGGCGGCACCTCGCTCCTGATCATCGTGGTGGTGATCATGGACTTCATGGCCCAGCTGCAGGCGCACCTCATGTCGCACCAGTACGAGGGGCTGATGAAGAAGGCCAATCTGCGCGGCTACGGCCGCTCCGGGCAGCTGCGCTGAGCGCCGCGGCCCCCGTTCGAGAGAGTGACCCATGAAAGTTCGACCCTCGGTGAAGCGGATCTGCAAGAACTGCAAGGTGGTGCGCCGTCGCGGCGTGGTCTACGTGATCTGCAGCGACAAGCGCCACAAGCAGCGCCAGGGCTGATGCCCGGTCGGCATTGAGTGAAAACGGTAGTTAAGTTATAATTTTGGGCTTTTCGCGCCCCAGAGAGAGCCTCACATGGCCCGTATCGCCGGCATCAACATTCCGATGAACAAGCACGTCTGGGTGGGCCTCACGTCCATCTACGGCGTCGGCCGCACCCAGGCCCGCAAGGCCTGCGACGCCGCGGGCGTCAAGGCGGACACCAAGGTCAAGGACCTGACCGAGCCCGAGGTCGCCGCGCTGCGTGCGCAGATCCAGCGCCTCGCGGTCGAGGGCGACCTGCGCCGCGAAGTGTCCATGAACATCAAGCGGCTGATGGACCTCGGCTGCTACCGCGGCATCCGCCACCGCAAGGGCCTGCCGATGCGCGGTCAACGCACGCGCACCAACGCGCGCACGCGCAAGGGCCCGCGCAAGGCGGCGGTCAAGCTGAACGCACCTGTGGGCAAGGCCTGATCCGGCCGGCACCCACTGACGGAGCCTGAACACTCATGTCCGACGACAAGAAGCAGCAGTCCACGACCGGCAAGGCGCGCAAGCGCGCCAAGCGCATGGTCACCGACGGGATCGCGCACGTGCACGCCTCGTTCAACAACACGATCATCACGATCACCGACCGCCAGGGCAACACGCTGTCCTGGGCGACGTCGGGCGGCTGCGGTTTCCGCGGCTCGCGCAAGAGCACGCCGTTCGCGGCGCAGGTCGCCGCCGAGAAGGCCGGCACCGCTGCGCAGGAATTCGGCCTGAAGAACGTCGAGGTCCGCGTCTGCGGCCCCGGCCCGGGCCGCGAGTCGGCCGTGCGCGCGCTCAACGCCGCCGGCCTCAAGGTCACCAGCATCGAGGACGTGACGCCGATCCCGCACAACGGGTGCCGTCCGCCCAAGAAGCGCCGCGTCTGACGCGCCGCTGCCGAGGATATAGAACATGGCAAGGTATCTTGGCCCCAAGTGCAAGCTCTCGCGCCGCGAGGGCACCGACCTGTTCCTCAAGAGCGGGGTGAAGCCGCTCGAGTCGAAGTGCAAGCTCGAGGTGCCGCCGGGCGGCATCAAGGGCGAGCGCCGCACGCGCGTCTCGGGCTACGGCCTGCAGCTGCGCGAGAAGCAGAAGCTGCGCCGCATGTACGGCGTGCTCGAGCGCCAGTTCCGCAGCTACTACCAGCAGGCTGCCGGCCGCCCGGGCGCCACCGGCGAGTCGCTGCTGCAGCTGCTCGAGGGCCGCCTCGACAACGTCGTCTACCGCATGGGCTTCGCCACGACGCGCAGCGAGGCGCGTCAGCTCGTCAGTCACCGCAGCGTGTCGGTGAACGGCGAAGTGGTCAATGTCCCGTCCTATCAGTGCAAGGCGGGTGACGTCGTCGCCCTGCGCGAGAAGGCGCAGAAGCAGGCACGCGTCGCGCAGGCCCTGCAGATCCGCGGCCAGGTCGGTTTCCCCGACTGGGTCGAAGTCGACGAGAAGAAGTTCTCCGGTGTCCTCAAGGCCCTGCCCGAGCGCGGGGAGATCCTGCCGGACATCAACGAGAGCCTCGTCGTCGAGTTGTACTCCAAGTAATCACCGGGGTGAATTCAATGCATTCAGCCATTGGCGAATTCCTCCGTCCGCGCGTCGTCAAGGTGACGCCGACGGCCCCCCGTCACGCCCGCGTGGTCATCGAGCCGTTCGAGCGCGGCTTCGGCCACACGCTCGGCAACGCGCTGCGGCGCGTGCTGCTGTCCTCCATGCCCGGCTCGGCGATCACCGAGGCCGAGATCGAGGGCGTGCTCCACGAGTACACCAGCATCGAGGGCGTGCAGGAGGACGTGGTCGAGATCCTGCTCAACCTCAAACAGGTCGCGATCCGCCTCAACGCCCGCGAGGAGTCCGAGCTGCGCCTGTCGAAGAAGGGCCCGGGCCCGGTGCGCGCCGGCGACATCCAGAGCGACCACGACGTCGAGATCCTCAACCCGGAGCTCGTCATCGCCAACCTCACCAAGGCCGGCGAGCTGGTGATGACGCTCAAGGTCGAGCGCGGCCGCGGCTACCGCCCGGCCGGCCAGCGCCTCGCGTTCGAGGAGGCGAGCCGCCCGATCGGCCGCTTGCTGCTCGACGCGTCGTTCAGCCCGATCCGCAAGGTCACCTACAACGTCGAGGCTGCGCGCGTCGAACAGCGCACCGACCTCGACAAGCTGATCATCGACATCGAGACCAACGGCACGATCGACCCCGAGGAGGCGATCCGCCGCGCCGGCTCGATCCTCAAGGACCAGCTGTCGGTGTTCGTGGACCTGCAGGGCCAGGACGAGGACAAGGCGAAGCCGAGCGAGCATCACTTCGACCCGCTGCTGCTGCGCCCGGTGGACGAGCTCGAGCTGACGGTGCGCAGCGCCAACTGCCTCAAGGCGGAGAACATCCACTACATCGGCGACCTGGTGCAGAAGACCGAGGTCGAGCTGCTGCGCACGCCGAACCTGGGCAAGAAGTCGCTCACCGAGATCAAGGAAGTGCTCGAGGGCCACGGCCTGACGCTCGGCATGCGGCTCGACAACTGGCCGCCGTCGGGCCTGAAGCGCGACGAAGACCGCGACGTCATCTGAAGTGACTGGTGACTGGCGAGCAGTGACTGGTCGGAAAAGAGATTAAGAAATGCGACACGGACTGACCGGGCGGCAGCTGAGCCGCAACACCCCGCACCGCTGGGCGATGCTGCGCAACATGGCGACGTCGCTGCTGCGCCACGAGACGATCAAGACGACCGTCCCGAAGGCCAAGGAGCTGCGCCGCTACGTCGAGCCGCTGATCACCCTCGGCAAGACCGACACCGTGGCCAACCGTCGCCGCGCGTTCTCCAAGCTGCGCGACGTGGAGGTGGTCGACAAGCTGTTCGGCGACCTGGGCCCGCGCTTCAAGGCTCGCCCGGGCGGCTACACCCGCATCCTGCACATGGCGGCCCGCGCCGGCGACAACGCCGACATGGCCCTGATGGCGCTGGTCGACCAGGCGGCCCCGGCGGCCGAGAAGCCGGCCGACGAGAGCGCAAAGAAGCCCAAGGCCCGCAAGAAGAAGGCGGCTGAGCCGGCCGCGGAGGCCGCTGCCGAAGCGCCGGCCAAGAAGCCGCGCGCGCCGCGCAAAAAGAAGGCGGCCGCCGCCTGATTCCAGGGGCGCCTGCAGATCGAGAGAAGCCGGGCCGTGCCCGGCTTCTTTTTTATGCGCCCGTGGCCTATCGTGGCCGCGTCGCAAACGATTGACGCATCCGCCGCGGGCGGTTGCACGGGAGATCCAGCATGAGTCTGATGACCGAGTTCAAGGAATTTGCCATGCGTGGCAACGTCGTCGACATGGCGGTCGGCGTCGTGATCGGCGGGGCGTTCGGCAAGATCGTTTCGTCGCTGGTGGGCGACCTCGTGATGCCGCTGCTGGGCAAAGTCGTGGGTGGCGTGAACTTCTCGAGCCTGGCGATCGACCTTGGCACGGGTCCGACGGGTGAGCCGGTGCTGCTCAAGTACGGCGCGTTCCTGCAGAGCGCGTTCGACTTCCTGATCATCGCCGCCGCAATCTTCATGGCTCTCAAGGGCATCAACAAGCTGAAGACGCCGCCGGCGCCGGCCGCCGAGCCGCCGCCGCCGGCCGACGTCGCGCTGCTGACCGAGATCCGCGATCTCCTGAAGAAGTGATCAGCGGATAGCGGATTAACCGCTGATCACTAGCCTCGCGCTCACGCGAGCGCGGCGAACGCGTCGCGGGAGAGGTTCTCGGGCATGCCCGGGGTGCACGCCACGTCGTCCTCGATGCGGATGCCGCCGAACGGCTTGAGCCGCTCCACCGCGGCCCAGTCGATGTGCCGCCCCCGGCCGTCGGCGCGCGCCTCGTCGAGCAGCAGGTCGATGAAGTAGATCCCCGGCTCCACGGTCACCACGAACCCGGGCTCGAGCGTGCGCGTCAGCCGCAGGAACGGGTGGCCGTCGGGGCGCGGCAGCTCGCGCGTGCCGGACGGGTCCGCCGCGAGTCCGGCGACGTCGTGCACCTGCAGCCCGAGCAGGTGGCCGATGCCGTGCGGGAAGAACACGCTGGTGACGCGCTCGGCCACGGCCGTTCCGGCGTCGCAGCGCACGATGCCGGCATCGTGCAACAGTGCGCCGATGCGGCGGTGCGCCTCGAGGTGCACCTCGCGATAGTCGCGGCCCGGCCGGATGGCGGCGCACAGCGCCTGCTGCAAACCGTCCATCGCGTCGACCAGGCCGGAGAATTCCGGGTCGCCGCCCGACCAGGTGCGCGTGATGTCGGCGGCGTAGCCGCGGAACTGGGCGCCGGCATCGATCAGGAACGAACGCCGCGGCACGTCGCGGCGGTGGTCGAGGTGCTGGTAATGCAGAACGGCGCCGCCGGCGTCGAAGGCGACGATGTTGCCGTACGGCAGTTCCTCCTCGCGCACGCCGGCCGCGGCGCAGTAGGCCATGTGCGCGTCGTATTCGGACCCGCCGCCAAGGAACGCCTCGCGCGCGGCGACGTGGCCGCGGGCAGCCAGCAACGATGCCCGGCGCATGCACGCGAGTTCGTAGGGCGTCTTCACCGCGCGCGCGTAGTGCAGGCTCGCGAGAACCGCCGGTGGATTCACCGCCGCGAAGCCCCAGTCGTCGAACTCCGGCTGCCACTCGCCGATGAAAGCGAGACGACCGCGCTGCAGCCCCAGCAGCTCCCGGGCCGCGGCGACCTGCCGCACCACGTGGATATCGAATTCGCGCTGCCAGTCGCCCGCCGGCAGCTGCGGTGGCAGGTGCCAGTAATCGGCAGGCTGGTGGAAGACGAGCCGCGGTCGCGATCCCGGCGCGCAGGCCACGAAGCAGTCCGGCGCATCGGTCACCGGCGCCCAGTGCTTGAAGTGCGGGTTGGCGACGAACGGGTAGGGCCGGTCATCCTGGAACGCGTAGCCGGGCCGTCCGGAGTACGCGATCAGCCCGTCGCACGCGCCGGCCTGCAGCGCAGCGTCGGTGCGGCGGCGCAGCTCGACGATGTGCCCGGGAAACAACGCGTCGATGTCTTGCAGCATTTTCGCCACCTGAAAAATCGCCTTCTGAACCCGTAATCCTGCCCAAGCCCAGCCTTTGTCGCCATTCAGAGACAGTTCCGGACGCTGCGCCGCGTCACCAGCGTCCTAGAATCTCGCCTGCGCAACCACCGGCGCTCCACGGCGCGAGCCGGCTAGGGAACCGGGCGGTTGGCGGAAGACTTCAATATCGTCCAATCCTTTATCGGGGTAAACCTCAATGAACGCGAAGATCGCACTTGCTGCCGCCCTTGCCGCCCTCGTGATGGCCGGCTGCGCGAAGAAGGAAGAGGCCGTCGAGGCCACGCAGGAAGCCGCTGCTGACGCCGCCGCCGCCGCTGGCCAGGCTGCCGACGCCGCTGCCGACGCCGCCGCCGCTGCTGGCGAGGCCGCTGTTGACGCCGGCGCCGCCGCCGTCGACGCGACCGCCGAGGCCGCTGGTGACGCCGCTGCCGCCGCTGGCGACGCCGCTGCTGCCGCTGGTGACGCCGCTGCCGCCGCTGGCGAGGCTGCCCAGGAGGCCGGCCAGGCCGCGCAGGAAGCCACGAAGTAATTCGGGCTTCAGCCCAGGCTGAACGAACGGGCGGGTTCCTCGCGGGACCCGCCCGTTTTTGTTACAACGCCCGAACGACCGGGCTGGCCGGTCCGGCGTTCCTGGCAGGAGGCCAGACGACCCGTGCCCGTCACGCTCCGAGACGCACGCGATTCCGCCGACGACCGCGCCTGGATCCGCACGGTCTATCGCGACTACCTCGCCGAACTGTCCGTTTCCAAATCGGGCCTGTTCCCGGCGCTCGGCGAGTGGCCCGCGCGCGAGGACGAATTTCTCGTCGCCTGGTTCAACGACCCGACGGCCCGGCCCTTCGTCATCCTCGCCGACGGTCAGCGGGTGGGGTTCGCGCTCGTCACCCGGCCTCCGGAATTCCCGCGCCGCACGGCTGACTACCGCATGGCCGAGTTCTTCGTCGTCGAGCACGCTCGACGCCGGGGCGTGGGGGCGGGCGCCGCCACGCTGATCTTCACGCGCTTCGCGGGGCAGTGGGAAGTCGTCGAGGACGAGTACAACCGCCCGGCGCTCGCCTTCTGGCGCCGCGTGATCGGCCGGCACGCCGACGGCCGCTACACCGAGTCCCGCGAGGCCGGCGAGGTCTGCCACCGCTTCACGACGGCCGCGCCGCCGGGCGTATCCGGCGGCTGAGCCGCGCCGCTCAGGCGCTGCGTCGTCCGGTCCGGGTCGCCGGTGCCGTGCCGAGTCCGAGCGTCCGCGCGAGGTAGCGGCCGGTGTGCGAGCCCGGCACCTGCGCCACGTCCTCGGGCGTGCCCGCGGCCACGATCTGCCCGCCGCCGCCGCCGCCCTCGGGGCCGAGGTCGATCACCCAGTCGGCGGTCTTGATCACGTCGAGGTTGTGCTCGATCACCACGATCGTGTTGCCCTCGCCGCGCAGGCGCAGCAGTACCGCGAGCAGCTGCTCGATGTCCTGGAAGTGCAGGCCGGTGGTCGGCTCGTCGAGGATGTACAGCGTGCGGCCCGTGGAGCGCTTGGCGAGCTCGCGCGCCAGCTTGACCCGCTGCGCTTCGCCGCCGGACAGCGTGGTCGCGTTCTGCCCGAGCCGCACGTAGGACAACCCCACGTCGAGCAGCGTCTGCAGCTTCGACTGCAGCGCCGGCACATTGCGGAAGAACACCGCGGCGTCCTCGACGGTCATCTCGAGGACCTCGTGGATGTTGCGGCCCTTGTAGCGGATCTCGAGCGTCTCGCGGTTGTAGCGCATGCCGCGGCAGGCGTCGCAGGTGACGTAGGCGTCGGGCAGGAAGTGCATCTCGACCTTGATCACTCCGTCGCCCTCGCAGGACTCGCAGCGGCCACCGCGCACGTTGAAGCTGAAACGACCCGGGTCGTAGCCGCGGGCACGGGCTTCGGGGACTTCCGCGAACAGCTCGCGGATCGGGCCGAACAGCCCGGTGTAGGTCGCGGGATTGGAGCGCGGCGTGCGGCCGATCGGGCTCTGGTCGATGTCGATCACGCGGTCGACCTGCTCGAGCCCCTCGATCGCGCGACAGGGGGCCGCGTCGGCCGCGGATTCCTGCAGCGCGGCTGCGACGTGGCGGTAGAGCGTGTCCACCACCAGCGTGGACTTGCCCGAGCCCGACACGCCCGTGATGCACGTCAGCAGGCCGAGCGGGATCTCGGCCGTGACGTCGCGCAGGTTGTTGCCGGTGGCGCCCACGACGCGCAGCGCGCGGCCGGGCTGCGCTGGCGTGCGCACGGGTGGCACCGGGATGCGACGGCGGCCGCTCAGGTACTGCCCGGTGAGCGAGTCCGGCGAGGCTTCGACCTCGGCCGGCGTGCCCTGCGCGACCACGCGTCCGCCGTGGATGCCGGCCCCGGGCCCGAGGTCCACGACGTAGTCGGCCTGGCGGATCGCGTCCTCGTCGTGCTCCACCACGAGCACCGTGTTGCCGAGGTCGCGCAGGCGAATCAGCGTGTCGAGCAGGCGCTGGTTGTCGCGCTGGTGCAGGCCGATCGACGGCTCGTCGAGGATGTACATCACGCCCACCAGTCCCGAGCCGATCTGGCTCGCCAGGCGGATGCGCTGCGCTTCGCCACCCGAGAGCGTTTCCGCGCCGCGGTCGAGCGACAGGTAGTCGAGCCCGACGTCCACCAGGAACGTGAGGCGGTCGGCGATCTCGCGCACCAGCCGGCGTGCGATCTCGCCGCGCCAGCCCTCGACCTCGAGCGTGCTGAAGAAGCGCAGCGCCTCGGCGATCGGCAGGGCCGCCACCTGCGGCAGTGTGCGACCGCCGACGTACACGTGCCGGGCCGCGAGGTTGAGGCGGCTGCCGCCGCAGTCCGCGCAGGCCCGGGTGCCCCGGTACTTGGCGAGTTCCTCGCGCACCGTGGCGGACTCGGTCTCCCGGTAGCGGCGCTCGAGATTCGGCAGGATGCCCTCCCAGGGGTGGCTGCGCCGCGCGCTGCCGCCGCGCGCGTCGAAGTAGCGGAATTCGACGCGCTCCTCGCCGCTGCCGTGCAGCAGCACGTGACGCACGGCCTCCGGCAGGTCGCCCCACGCGGTCTCGATGTCGAAACGGTAATGGCGTGCGAGCGACTGGATGAGCTGGAAATAGTAGGCGTTGCGGCGGTCCCAGCCGCGCACGGCGCCACCGGCGAGCGACAGCGCCGGGTTCACCACCACGCGCGCCGGGTCGAAGTACTCCTGGACCCCGAGCCCGCTGCAGGTGCCGCAGGCGCCGCTCGGGTTGTTGAACGAGAACAGCCGCGGCTCGAGCCCGGCGAGGCTGTAGCCGCAGGCAGTGCAGGCATAGCGGTTCGAGAAGACCAGCGGCGCTCGGCGTGGCTCGTCCTGGAACGCGACGCGCGCCACGCCCTGCGACAGGCCGAGTGCCGTTTCGAACGACTCGGCGAGGCGTTGCGCGGCATCGGGGCGCACGCGCAGACGGTCTACCACGGCGTCCACCGAGTGGCGGCGGCGCGGATCGAGCGGCGCCGCCGCATCGAGCTCGACCAGCTTCCCGTCCACGAACGCCCGTACGAACCCCTGCGCGCGCAGGTGCTCGAAGGCCTCGGCGTGCTCGCCCTTGCGGTCCTGCACCACCGGCGCGAGCAGCAGCACTGCGGTGCCCTCGGGCAGCGCGCGCACCTGGTCCACCATCTGGCTCACGGACTGCGCCGCGAGTTCCTGTCCGTGCTCCGGGCAGCGCGGCACGCCGGCGCGCGCGAACAGCACCCGCAGGTAGTCGTAGACCTCGGTGACGGTGCCGACCGTCGAGCGCGGGTTGTGCGAGGTGGCTTTCTGTTCGATCGAGATGGCCGGCGACAGGCCCTCGATGTGGTCGACGTCCGGCTTCTCCATGACCGAGAGGAACTGCCGCGCGTAGGCCGACAGGGACTCGACGTAGCGCCGCTGGCCTTCCGCGTAGATCGTGTCGAAGGCGAGCGAGGACTTGCCCGAGCCGGACAGTCCCGTGATCACGACCAGCCGGTCCCGCGGCAGGTCGAGGTCGATGCCCTGCAGGTTGTGGGTGCGCGCACCCCGAATTCGTATGACGTCCATGGCGAGAGGCAGGTTCGGGCGACTGACGGTCAGCCTGTTAATATAGGCCGAGCTTTCGAGGCAAAGCCAATCCGAACCCAAGATTCCACACCCAGGCCGGCGCTCTCCCCGCAGGAGCGCCGCTCGGTCGGCGCGCTCGCCGCCATCTACGCTGCACGCATGCTCGGGCTGTTCCTGTTGCTGCCCGTGCTGGCGCTGTACGCCCGTGACCTGTCCGACTACACGCCCGAGATGCTCGGCCTCGCCATGGGGGCCTACGGACTCACGCAGGCCCTGCTGCAGATCCCGTTCGGGCGCTGGTCGGACCGGTTCGGCCGCAAGCCGGTCATCGCCATCGGCCTCGTGCTGTTTGCCGCCGGCTCGTTGATCGGCGCGCTGGCACAGACGGTGGTCATGCTGACCGTCGCCCGCTGCGTGCAGGGCGCGGGTGCGGTGTCGGCGGCGGTGTCGGCGCTGCTCGCCGACCTGACCCGCCCGGAGGTCCGCACGCGAGCCATGGCGGTCATCGGCGTGAGCATCGGCCTGTCGTTCGTGCTGGCCCTGGTGCTCGCCCCGGTGCTCGACGGCGCGATCGGGGTGCCCGGCATCTTCGTGGTGATGCTGGTGATGGCGCTCGGCGGCCTGGCGCTGCTCGTATTCGCGGTGCCGGCCGAGCCCGAGCGCACCGGCGGCGTCGAGTCGCGCTCGCTGTCCGGGCTGCTCGAACTGCTGCGGCGACCGACCCTCGCGCCGCTCTATGCCGGCGTCTTCGCGCTGCACTTCATCATGACGGCGACCTTCCTGTCCGTGCCGCAGGCGCTCGTGACCGACCTCGGGATCGCTTCGGTCTCCCACTGGAAGATCTACCTCGGCGTGTTCGTGGCGTCCCTCGCCGGCACCATCCCGCTGATCCTCGCCACCGAGCGGACTGTGCTCGGTCCGACCCTGTTCCGGGCGGCGATCCTGATCGTGGCGGCGGCCCAGGCGTTCCTCGGCCTCGACCACGGCCACCTGTGGGCGGTGCTCGGGTCGCTGACCCTGTTCTTTGCCGGCTTCAATTACCTGGAGGCGCGGCTGCCGGCACAGCTGACGCTGGCCGCGCCGGGTAGCGACCGCGGTGCGGCGCTCGGCATCTTCGCCACGGCCCAGTTCCTGGGCGCGTTCCTCGGCGGCGCGCTGGGCGGCGTGCTGCTCGGCCGGTTCGGCCTGGCGGGGGTGTTCTGGGGCAGCGCGGCCGTCGCGCTCGCCTGGGCGGCGGTGGCCGTGGCGACCGGCCGGGCCGGCGCATTTGCGGGCCAACGCGCCTGATTTGGGTTTAGCGCCGGGACCGCCCGGTGCCGTAAGATCACGTCATTCATCACGGGTAGGTGCCATGGCACGCGGAATCAACAAAGTCATCCTCGTCGGCAACCTCGGCAAGGATCCGGAGACGCGCTACATGCCGAGCGGCAAGGCCGTCACGAACTTCAGCATCGCCACCTCGGAGAGCTGGAAGGACAAGCAGACCGGCGAGCAGAAAGAGCAGACGGAGTGGCACAACATCGTCATGTACGACCGTCTCGCCGAAATCGCCGCCGAGTACCTGCGCAAGGGCTCGCAGGTGTACGTCGAGGGCCGGCTGCGCACCCGCAAGTGGCAGGACAAGGAAGGCCGCGACCGCTACACCACCGAGATCATCGCCAACGAAATGCAGATGCTCGGCGGCCGTGCGGGTGGCGGCATGGGCACCGAGTCGCGCGCCGAGCCGCGTGCCGCGGCGCCAACGGAGCGGGGCAGCGCACCGGCGCCCTCGAGCCGGGATACCGAGTTCGACGACGACATCCCGTTCTGAGCCCGGCCGCCGCAGGGCAGGCGCTACCTGCGGCGCCTCGTGTCACCGCACGCGGTGCAACGCCTGCTGCAGTTGCGCGACGATGGCGAGCGCGATCGCCTCGGGTCCTTCCCCGCCCAGCAACAGCCCGACCGGAGCGTGCAGCCGTCCCGCGAGTGCCGCGCGCTGCTCGTCCGTGAGCCTGGCCAGCAGTTCGTCGCGCCGCGCGGGTGGCCCGAGCAGGCCGACGTAGCCGGTCTCGCGTGATGCGAGCGCCTCAAGCGCGGCGAGGTCGTTGTCGGCGGTGTGCGTCATCACGACCACTGCATCGAAACGTTCGCTGGCGAGAGCACGCAGCGCTGCTGCCGGACGTCCGGGGATGAGGCGGTCCGCTGCATGCAGGTCGTCGTGCGCCAGCAGTCCGGCGCGGTGATCGGCCACCCAGGCGAACCAGCCCAGCGTGCGCGCGATGCGCAGCAGCGGCGCCGCCTCCGGCCCGGCACCGAGCAGGAGCACGAGTGGCGGCGGCCAAAGGGTGACCTCCCCGGCGAGCTGCAATCGCGGCGCGACCGTGCCGAGCGAGAGGCGGGCAGGGCGACGCGCGTCGTGCGCCGCCAGAATTTCATCCAGCACGGAACAGGGACTGCCCGGCGGGACCGGTACCGCCAGGACGCGCATGCGTCCGCGACAACCGGAACCCGAGCCGAAGATCAGGTCGTCGTCGGCGCGGGTGTCGAAGACGGTGTCGCGAGGCTCGCCTGCCGCCAATGCGTCGCGGGCGAGCGTGACGAGGCCCTGCTCCAGGCAGCCGCCCGAGATCACGCCGACCTGCCGGCCGTCGTTCGCGACCAGCGCCAACGCTCCCGGCTTGCGATAGGTGGAGCCGTGCGCCTCCACGACCAGGGCCAGCGCAAACGCGCGTCCTGCCGCGTGCAGGGCGCGTGCCATCTCGATCACCGCACGCTGGCCGCCGACCGCGGCCGCCGCCGCGCCGTCAGGCTGGGGCGCGGAGCGGCAATTCACGCAGACGGCGTCCGGTCAGTGCGGCGACGGCGTTGGCCACGGCGGGCGCGATGGGTGGCGTGCCCGGCTCCCCGACGCCACCGGGGCGCTCGCGGCTCGGCACGATGTGCACCTCGACCTTCGGCATGTCCGGCAATCGCAGCACCCGGTAATCGTCGAAGTTCGACTGCTGCACGCGCCCGTCCTTGAACGTGATCGCGCTCTCGAGCGCCGCGCCGAGCCCGAACGCGATGCCGGACTCCATCTGCGCTTCGATGGTCGCAGGGTTCACGGCGATGCCGCAGTCGATCGCGCAGACCACGCGGTGCACGCGGATGCGGCCCTCCTCGAGCGAAATCTCCGCGACCTGCGCCACGTGACTGCCGAAACTCTCGTGCACTGCGACGCCGCGCGCCCGCCCGGGCGGCAGCGGTGAGCCCCAGCCGGCCTTGTCCGCGGCCAGGTCCAGCACGCCGAGCTGCCGCGGTTGACCCGCCAGCAGGCGGCGGCGGTAGGCGACGGGGTCGACCCCCGCGGCCTGCGCCAGTTCGTCGATCATGCTCTCCATGACGAACGCCGTGTGGCTGTGGCCCACGGACCGCCACCACAGCACCGGGATCGGCGCCCGGTAGTCGTGCAGCTGTACCCGGTGGTTGGCGATCGCCTTCAGGTAGGGCGAGTCCGCCACGCCCTCGACGGAGGTGGGATCGATGCCAGTCTTCGCGAACGACGCCTCGAACGGCGAACCTGCCATCACCGACTGCCCGACCATGGTGTGGTCCCACGCGGCGGGCAGGCCGTCCGCGCCGAGCGCGACGTGCACGCGGTGCAGGAACGCCGGGCGGTAATAGCCGCCGCGCACGTCGTCCTCGCGCGTCCACACGGTCTTGACCGGCGCGCCCGCCGCCTTGGCGACGTGCACGGCCTCGCTGACCCAGTCCGAGCCGGGCACCGCGCGGCGGCCGAAGCCGCCGCCGAGGAACGTCGTGTGGATCTGCACCTGCTCGGGCTTGAGCCCGGTGATGGCGGCAGCGGTCATCTGCTCGAACGTCTGGGCCTGCGTGCCGGTCCAGATCTCGCAGCGGTCGGGACCGATGCGCACGGCGCAATTGAGTGGCTCCATCGGTGCGTGCGCCAGGTACGGCACCGCGAATTCCGCAGTGAGCGACTGGCCCGACTTGACCAGCACGCCCGGTGCGTCACCGGCGCTGGCCGCGAGCTTGCCTGCCGTGCCCGCCAGACGGCGGAACTCGGCCAGGATGGCGGCGCTGTCGAGCGTCGCCCCGGCCCCCGGCTCCCACTCGATCTGCAGCGCCTCGCGGCCTTGCTGCGCGGCCCAGAAATGATCCGCGACCACGGCGACGCCGCTCGGCACCTGCACGACCTTGCGCACGCCGGGCACGGCCTTCGCCGCGGAGTCGTCGAACGACTTCACGCTGCCACCGAACACCGGACTGCGCGCCACGACGGCGGTCAGCAGCCCGTCGAGCTTCACGTCCAGCCCGAACACGGCCCGTCCGTCGATTTTCTCCGGCGTGTCGAGGCGCCGGGTCGGCCGGCCGATGAGCTTCCAGTCCCCGGGAGCCTTGAGGGCGACGGTCGCGGGCATGGGCAGCCGGGCGGCGTCGTCCGCCAGCTCACCGTAGCCCAGGCGCCGGTCGCCGGCGATCACGGCTCCGTTCTCGGTGCGGCACGCCGACGGCGCGACGCCGAGGCGCTGCGCCGCGGCCTGCACCAGCAGTGCGCGCGCGACGGCGCCCACCTGCCGGTAGCGATCGAACTCCGACCAGGTGGTCGTCGAGCCGCCGGTCAGCTGCGCGCCGAACGCGGTGTGCGCGTACACCGGCGCGGCCGGCGCGTGCTCGACGCGCATCTTCGACCAGTCGGCATCGAGTTCCTCGGCGATGAGCATCGGCAGCGATGTCCAGATGCCCTGGCCCATCTCCGAATGGGCGAGCAGCACCGTCACCGTGCCATCGGGCGCGATGCGCAGGAACGCGTTCGCGGGCGGCAACGGTGGCGCCGCAGTGGCCGGGACCTCGGCGGCCTGTGCGAAGCGGCGGCCGGCCGGCACGTGGAACGCGATCACGAGGCCGGCGGTGGTCAGCGCGGCCGACTTCAGGAATTCACGGCGCGAGGGATCTACCAGGATGCTCATTTCTTCTGCTCCTGGCTGAGTTCGGCGGCGCGATGCACCGCGGCCCGCACTCGCTGGTACGTGCCGCAACGGCAGATCTGGCGCCCCAGGGTGGCGTCGATGTCGGCGTCGGTGGGCCGGAGCTTGTCGGCGAGCAGGGCCGCGGCGGACATGATCTGCCCGGACTGGCAGTAACCGCACTGCACGACGTCCAGCTCCGCCCAGGCGCGCTGCACCGGGTGGCCGGCGTCCGCCGCCAGTCCCTCGATGGTGGTGACCGACTTGCCCTCGACGGACGACGCCGACGTCATGCACGACCGGCGCGGCTTGCCGTCGACGTGCACCAGGCAGGCGCCACACTGGCCCACGCCGCAGCCGTACTTGGTGCCGGTCAGGCCCAGCAGGTCCCGGAGCACCCACAGCAGCGGCATGTCGCCGGGGGCCGCCACCTCGTGTTCTTCGCCGTTGACGCGCAGTCTCATGGCCAATAGCTCCTCATGCCGACCGGGAAACCACAAATTTACTCCGCAGGGGGGGGATTGTCGCCGTGCCGGGAAAAAAGCCGCCGGAGCGGCTACGATAGCGCCCCCTCCCTGATCGCCCGCCATGCCTCGCGTTTACCTCAAGACCTTCGGCTGCCAGATGAACGAGTACGACTCCGCCCGCATGGCGGATGTGCTGCGCGAAGCCGCCGGTTACGAACCCACCGACGATCCGGCCGCAGCCGATCTGCTGCTGCTCAATACCTGCTCGGTGCGCGAGAAGGCGCAGGAGAAGGTGTTCTCGCTGCTCGGTCACTGGCGCACGCTCAAGCGCCTGCGTCCCGGGGTGATCATCGGTGTGGGTGGATGCGTCGCGAGCCAGGAGGGTGAGGGCATCACCGCGCGCGCGCCGTTCGTGGACCTGGTGTTCGGTCCGCAGACCCTGCACCGGCTGCCGGCGATGATCGATCGGCTGCGCAGCGACGGTCGCGCGGTGGTGGACGTGAGTTTCCCCGAAATCGAGAAATTCGACCGCCTGCCGGAGCCGCGCGCCCACGGGGCGACGGCGTTCGTCTCGATCATGGAAGGCTGCAGCAAGTACTGTACTTTCTGCGTCGTGCCGTACACGCGCGGCGAGGAAGTGAGCCGGCCAGTGACGCAGGTCATGGACGAGATCCGCCGGCTCGCCGCGCAGGGCGTGTGCGAGGTGACGCTGCTCGGCCAGAACGTCAACGCCTACCGCGGCGACCTCGACGGCGGCAGCCGGGCTGACCTCGCGGCGCTGATCTACCACGTCGCGGCGGTGTCCGGCATCGAGCGCATCCGCTTCAGCACCTCGCACCCGGTCGAGTTCCGCGACAGCCTGGTCGAGGCGTATCGCGACGTGCCGCAACTCGCGAGCCACCTGCACCTGCCGGTGCAGAGCGGCTCCGACCGCATCCTCGCGCTGATGAAGCGCGGCCACACGGCGCTCGAGTACCGGCAGAAGATCCGCCGCCTGCGCGAGGCGCGGCCCGGCATCAGCCTGTCGTCGGACTTCATCGTCGGCTTCCCCGGCGAGACCGACCGCGACTTCGAGGACACGATGCGCCTCATCGAGGACGTCGGATTCGACCAGAGCTTCAGCTTCATCTACAGCCGTCGCCCGGGCACGCCCGCCGCGTCGTTGCCGGACGACGTGCCGCACGAGGTGAAGCAGGCGCGACTCGAGCGGCTGCAGGAGCATATCGACCGGACTTCGCTCGCCATCAGCCGCGCAATGGTGGGCTCGGTGCAGCGCGTGCTGGTGGAGCGCCCGTCGAAGAAGGACGCCCGGCGGCTCGCCGGCCGCACCGGGAACAACCGCTGGGTGAACTTCGACGGGCCGCCGTCGCTGATCGGCCGGTTCGTGGACCTGCGGGTCACCGACGCGCTGCCCAACTCGCTGCGCGGCCGGCTCGCGACCCCCGAGCGGAGCATCGCATGACGACACAAGTCGAATCGCGTGAGCTGTCGCTCGAAGCGGCGGACAACACGCGGCTCGGCAATTTCGCCGGGCCCATGGAGCAGAACCTGCGCCACGTCGAGGAGCGGCTCGGCGTCGAGGTGCGCCGTCGCGGCCACCAGCTGCAGGTGCTCGGGCCTGCGGGCATCGTCGACAGCGCGCTCGCCGTGCTGTCGCGCATGTTCGAACTGTCGGCGACCGAGGCGATGTCGCCCGAGAGCGTGCACCTGTGCGTGCAGGAACTCGGATTCACGGCCCCCGGCGAGGCCGCGCGCCCGGCCGACGGGGTGGTGGTGCACACGCAGCGCGGCGGCATCCGCGGCCGCGGCGCGAACCAGTGCCAGTACCTCGAAGACATCCGCAGCAACGACCTCACCTTCGGCATCGGACCGGCCGGCACCGGCAAGACCTACCTCGCGGTCGCCAGCGCGGTCGAGTCGCTGCAGTCGGGCGACGTGCGCCGCATCGTGCTGGTGCGGCCCGCGGTGGAGGCGGGCGAGCGCCTCGGCTTCCTGCCGGGCGACCTCTCGCAGAAGGTCGATCCGTACCTGCGGCCGATGTACGACGCGCTCTACGAGATGCTCGGCTTCGACCGCGTAGCGCGCAACATCGAGCGCCAGGTCATCGAGGTCGCGCCGCTCGCGTTCATGCGCGGCCGCTCGCTGAACGACTCGTTCATCATCCTCGACGAGGCGCAGAACACCACCGTCGAGCAGATGAAGATGTTCCTGACGCGCCTCGGATTCGGCTCCAAGGCGGTGGTCACCGGCGACATCACGCAGATCGACCTGCCGCGCCACCAGCGCTCGGGCCTGCGCCACGCCATCGAGGTGCTGCGCGGCGTCGAGGGCGTCGCGTTCACTTTCTTCAACGCGCGCGACGTCGTCCGCCATCCGCTGGTGCAGCGCATCGTGCAGGCGTACGAGCGCGAGGCGCCCGAGCCGGACGCCGGGTCGTGACCGTGGCGCCGCAGTTGCAGGTGACGGTGCAGTTTGCCGCGCGGCGCCCCTGGGTGCCGGCGGATGCGGCCCTGCGGCGCTGGGCACGCGCCGCCCACGACGCTGCGACCGGCCGGTCCGGCTCGCGGCGGCGAGCGGCTGCAGTACCCGCAGCGGCGGTGTGCATCCGCGTCGTCGGCACCGCCGCCAGCCGCCGCCTGAACGGCGGATACCGTGGCAAGGACCGGCCGACCAACGTGCTGTCGTTCCCGGCCTCGGCCATCGAGCGCTCGCTCGGCGGCTCGCTCGGCGACCTCGTCGTCTGCGCCCCCGTGGTCGCCACGGAGGCGCGCGCACAGCGCAAGATGCTGGCCGCGCACTGGGCCCACATGGTGGTCCATGGCGTCCTGCACCTGCACGGCTTCGATCACGAGACGGCGCGCCAAGCCCGTGTCATGGAGGCGCTCGAGGTGGAAATCCTGCGCGGATTCGGGTATCAGGATCCCTATCGACCGGTGATTGCCCCGAACCATGAGTGAAGAACGTCCCGGGCCGTCGGGCAGCTGGCTGCGGCGCCTCGTGGAATCCCTGACGGGCGAGCCTCGCGACCTCGAGCAGCTGAGCGACGTGCTGGAAGACGCGCGCGACCGCGGTCTTATCGACGCCGACGTGCTCGCCATGCTCGAGGGCGTGCTGCAGGTTTCCGAGATCCAGGTTCGCGACGTCATGGTGCCCCGCTCGCAGATGGTGGTCGTGCAGCGCGACGACCCGCCCGAGAAGATCCTGCCCGTGGTGATCGAGTCGGGGCACTCACGCTTCCCGGTGGTGGGCGAGGACCGCGACGAGGTCACCGGGATCCTGCTCGCCAAGGACCTGCTGCGCTATTTCGCGCTCGAGGAGCGCTCGCAGTTCGACATCCGCGAGTGCCTGCGCCCGGCGGTGTTCATCCCCGAGAGCAAGCGCCTCAACGTGCTGCTCAAGGAGTTCCGCGTCAGCCACAACCACATGGCGATCGTGGTGGACGAGTACGGCGGCGTCTCTGGCCTGCTCACCATCGAGGACGTGCTCGAGCAGATCGTGGGCGACATCGGCGACGAGTACGACATCGACGAGGGCGAGGGCATCCGCAAGGAGGGCGAGCGCACGTTCACCGTGCCCGCGCTCACGCGCATCGACGAGTTCAACGCGGTCTTCGGTACGCGCTATTCCGACGAGGAGTTCGACACGATCGGCGGCCTGGTGCTGCACGAACTCGGGCGCATGCCGCGCCGCGGCGAAGCCGTCGAGATCGGCGGCCTCGAACTCAAGGTGCTGCGCGCCGACCGGCGCCGCATCGAAACGCTGCGCGTGACCACGCCGCGCGACGTCGATCTGCCGTCCGCCGGGTCCGATTGAACGCGCGCGAATTCCTCGATCGGCGCGGCCACTGGCTCGCGCTGCCCGCCGGCGCCTCCCTTGCCGCTGCATTCGCGCCGGCCGGGCTGGCGCCGCTCGCCGTGCTCTGCCCGGCGATCCTGTTCCTGCTCTGGGACGGCGCTACGCCGCGCGCCGCGGCCTGGCGCGGCTTCCTGTTCACCGGGGGCACGTTTCTCGCCGGCACCTACTGGCTGTACCACAGCATCCACCTCGTGGGGCAGGCGCCGTTGTGGATCGCACTGTTCCTCATGCTCGGCCTGGTCGCGCTCATGGGCAGCTACACGGCCGCGCTCGGCTACGCCGTGTCGCGCTGGGGTCCGCCGCGTGGCGCCGCGCGCTGGCTCCTGTTGCTGCCGGCTGCCTGGGTCCTGGTGGAGTGGTTCCGCGGCTGGTTCCTGAGCGGCTTCCCGTGGCTCGCCCTCGGCTACAGCCAGCTCGGCACGCCGCTGCGCGGACTCGCGCCGGTGGCGGGCGTCTACGGCGTGAGCTTCGGCACGGCGCTGCTGGCGGGCGCGCTGGTGACGCTGCTGCTCGGCAGTCGCGCGGCGCGCCTCGTGGCCGTCGCGGCCTCCGTTGCCGTCGTTGCGGCGGCGGTCGTGCTCGGACGGGTGGAGTGGACGGAACCACGCGGCACGCAGGTTTCGGTGGCGCTCGTGCAGGGCGCGGTGCCGCAGGCGGTGAAGTGGGCGCCCGGCCAGCGCGAGCGGACGATCGAGCTGTACTCTGCGCTGACGGCGGCGCACCTCGGCGCCGACATCGTCGTCTGGCCCGAGGCGGCGTTGCCGGCCCTGGAGCGCGACATCCGCGGTTTCCTCGACGCGCTGCACGCCACGGCACGCTCGCGCGGCACCGGCGTCGTCATGGGCCTGCTGCGCCGCGACGCCTCGACCGGCGACTACTACAACGCCATGGCGGCGTTCGCCGCCACCGAGCAGTGGTACTACAAGCGCCGGCTGGTGCCGTTCGGCGAGTTCTTCCCGGTGCCTGCCGCGGTGCGCGACTGGTTGCGACTGATGAACCTGCCGTACTCGGATTTTTCCTCCGGCGCGCAGGACCAGCCGCCGCTGGCGGTCGCCGGCGAGGCGCTCGCGCCGACCATCTGCTACGAGGACGCCTATGCCGCCGAACAGCTCGCGCTCGCGCGGCGCTCGACGCTGCTGGTCAACGTCACGAACGACGCCTGGTTCGGCGACTCCACCGCACCGCACCAGCACCTCGACATCAGCCGCATGCGTTCGCTCGAGACCGGGCGGCCGATGCTGCGCGCGACC